>Ga0190269_10000030_pt1 | contig 58943 bp, 61 predicted proteins | sample Popmic249IS_FD_133749 | JGI IMG/M metagenome (GOLD analysis project Ga0190269, IMG submission 133749) | Populus adjacent soil microbial communities from riparian zone of Blue River, Arizona, USA - 249 IS | ecosystem: Environmental > Terrestrial > Soil > Riparian zone | place: USA: Arizona... | reverse complement strand
GAGCGCGGGGTGGAGGTGGCGATCGTGGTCGGCGCCGGCAACATCTACCGCGGCCTCGACGGGGCGGCGAGCGGGATGGACCGCGCCACCGGCGACTACATGGGGATGCTGGCGACGGTTCTCAACGCGCTGACGCTGCAGGATGCGCTGGAGCGCGATCAGCAGCACACGCGGGTGATGTCGGCGATCGAAGTGCAGGAGGTCGCCGAGCCCTACATCCGCCGCCGGGCGATGCGCCACCTAGAGAAGGGCCGGATCGTGATCTTCGCCGCCGGCACCGGCAACCCGTTCTTCACCACCGACACGGCGGCCGCCCTGCGGGCCCTGGAGATCCACGCCGAGGCGATCCTGATGGCGAAGAACGGGGTGGAGGGGGTCTTCGACTCCGACCCGGCGACCAATCCGGAGGCGAAGTTCATCCCCGCGATCACCCACCGGGAGGCGATCGAGCAAGGGCTGCGGGTGATGGACTCGACCGCGCTCTCCCTCTGCATGGACAACGACTTGCCGATCTACGTCTTCAACATGGGCGACGAGGGCAACATAGATAGGATCGTTTGCGGCCAAAAAGTGGGGACGCTGGTCTCGGGCTCCCCCGCCGATTGACGAGGACGGGAACCTGTGGAGCTGATCGACGAACTGCTTGCGGATGCCAAGGAGCGGATGGCCAAATCGGTCGAATCCAGCCGCGGTGAGCTTGCCACCGTCCGCACCGGCCGCGCCTCTCCGCACCTGCTCGATCGGATCGTGGTCGACTATTACGGCAGCCCGACGCCGCTGAAGCAGCTGGCCAACGTCGCCGCCTCCGACGCCCGCCTGCTGACGGTGACCCCGTTCGACAAGAGCGCTCTGGGGGCGATCGAGAAATCGATCCAGGAGTCCGACGTCGGTCTCACCCCGAGCAACGACGGCAATCTGATCCGGCTGCAGATCCCTGAGATGACCGAGGAGCGGCGGCGGGAGATGGTGAAAGTCGTCCACGGAGTCGCCGAGGAAGGCCGGGTGGCGATCCGCAACGTCCGCCGCGACATCATGAGCGACCTGCGCGAGCTGAAGAAGGAGGGCGAAGCAGGCGAGGACGACGAGCGCCGCGCCGAGGCCGCCCTGCAAAAACAGACCGACGAGGCGATCGCCGAGATCGATTCCCTGCTCAAAGGCAAGGAAGAAGAGATCCTCGAAGTCTGAGGCGGGCCGCCGCAGCGTGACCGCAGCCAAGTACGTAGCGATCATCACCGACGGCAACGGCCGCTGGGCGAGCCAGCGGGGGTTGCCGACGGTCGACGGCCACCGGGCGGGCGCCGACACGCTGAAGGCGCGGCTGCGAGACGCGGCCGAGCTGGGCATCGAGGAGTTGACCGTCTATTCGTTCTCGACCGAGAACTGGAGCCGGCCCGAGGAGGAGGTGCGGGGGCTTCTGGAGATGATGGGCGAGCGGATCGGCTCCGAAACCCCGGAGCTGAAGGCCGAAGGCGTCCGCATGCGCTACATCGGCCGCCGCGAGGGCCTCGATCCCGCCTTGGTCGAGCGGATGCGGTGGTCGGAAGAGGAGACCGCGGCAAACGACCGCATCGTCCTCTACGTTGCCTTCAATTACGGCGGTCGGGCCGAGATCCTCGACGCGGCGCGGCACTTCGACGGCGAGTCAGAGGAGGAGTTCCACCGGCTGCTCTACGCCCCGGAGATGCACAACCCAGATCTCCTGATCCGGACCAGCGGCGAGCAACGCCTCTCCAACTACCTGCTCTGGCAGTGCGCCTACTCCGAGCTCGTCTTCCGTGACGAGCTCTGGCCGGACTTCGACCGCTCGGCGCTGGAGGAGTGCCTGGGCGTGTACGAGACGCGGCAGCGCCGCTTCGGGAGCCGAGCGTGAAAATCGATCTCTTCGACGACGACGAGCTGTTCGACGACGAGCCGCCGCCGCGAGAGCGGCCGCCGCGCCAGTCAAAGCGGAAACGCCGGCGCGGCGGCGGCAGCGGCGAGACGGCGAAGCGGATCCTCGTGGCCCTGCCCTGGATCGTCTTCGCGATCGCGATCACCGTCGCCGGCGGGGTCGTCTTCGCCGCGGCGATGGTCGCGATCGGCGTCGTCGCCCTGCGCGAGTTCGCCCAGATGGCCGGCCGCTACCGGCCGCTGCTCGTCCCGGCCTACGTCAGCGTCGCAGCGCTCGTCGCCGCCGCCGAGTTCGGCACCGCCTTCAACGTCCTCTACGTGCTCGCCGCCGCCTTCGTGCTGATCTTCGCCTTCGTTGCCAGGGCGCACCGGGGTGAAGGCGCGACCGCCTCGATGGGGGTGACGCTGCTGGGCGTGGTCTGGATCGGGGTCCCGCTCGCGCACGCGGTCTTGCTGCGCGAGCTACCCGATCACGGCGCCGCGCTGCTGATCGACGTCCTCGTCGGCACCTTCGTCGCCGACACCGCCGCCTACGCGACCGGCCGCATGTTCGGCAGCCACAAGATCGCCCCCAACCTCTCGCCCAACAAGACGGTTGAGGGTCTCGTCGGCGGCTTCCTGATCGGGACGATGGGCTTCTGGTTCGCCGGCCTCTACCAGGACTGGCTCTCCGGCGTGGACGCCCTGATGATCGGTGCCGCCGTCGCCGCCGTCGCCCCGATCGGCGATCTCTTCGAGTCGATGCTGAAGCGCGACCTCGGCACGAAGGACACCGGCACCCTCTTCGGCCCCCACGGCGGCCTCCTCGATCGCCTGGACGCGGTGTTCTTCACCGTCGTCGTCGGCTACTACCTCGCGGTCGCGGTCGTTTACTGAGCCGTAAGGGCGGCTGCGTATCCTCTGTCAGGCATGAAGAAGGTCCTCGTACTCGGGTCGACCGGGTCCATCGGAACGCAGGCGCTCGAGGTGATCGGAGCCTCCCAGGAGCTGCAGGCCGTGGGCCTGGCGGCCGGATCGGGCTGGGAGACGACGGTGGAGCAGGCGCGCGAGCACGGGGTGCCCGTGGTCGCGCTCGCCGACGCCGAGGCCGCGCAGCGGGCGCGCGGAGCCTGGAGTGGGCGGGTGCTCGCCGGGGAGGAGGGCGTAAGGGAGCTGATCGCGACGAGCGAGCCGGACCTCGTCCTCAACGCAATCGTCGGCGCCGCCGGGCTGGGCTCGACGATCGTCGCGCTGAGCGAGGGGATCGACGTCGCCCTCGCCAACAAGGAGAGCCTCGTGCTCGGCGGCGAGCTGGTGATGGCGCTCGCCGAGGCGACGGGCGCGCGTCTGCTGCCGGTCGACTCCGAGCATTCGGCTCTGTTCCAGCTGATCGGAGGCGAGGCGCCGGGGACGGTGGAGCGCCTGGTCCTGACCGCTTCCGGCGGGCCCTTCCGCGGCCGCGACGACCTCTCCGGGGTCAGCGTCGCCGACGCCCTGGCCCATCCCACTTGGCGGATGGGAGGGAGGATCACGATCGACTCGGCGACGCTGATGAACAAGGGCTTCGAGGCGATCGAGGCCCATCACCTCTTCGCGATCCCCTACGAGCGGATCGACGTCGTCGTCCACCCGCAGTCGCTGGTCCACTCGCTGATCCACCTCGTCGACGGCTCCTCGCTGGCCCACCTCGGCTATCCCGACATGCGGGTGCCGATCTCCTACGCCCTCAACTACCCGGAGCGCGCCGACGTCGACGTGCCCCGGCTCGACCTAGCGGCCGCCGGCTCGCTCACCTTCGAGCAGCCCGACCTGGAGACCTTCGCCTGCCTACGGCTGGCGCTGGAGGCGGGCGCGGCCGGGGGGACGGCTCCCTGCGTCCTCAATGCCGCCGACGAGGTCGCGGTGGCCGCCTTTCTCGCCGAGCGGATCCCCTTCACCGGGATCCCGGCCGTGATCGAGCGGGTGCTGGAGGAGATGCCGGCGCGGCCCGTGACCCACTTCGACGACCTCTTCGCCGCCGACGCCGAGGCGCGCGAGCGCAGCGAGGAGCAGGTCAGGGGGTTGATGCCGGCATGAGCTGGTTCTGGGTCTTCGTCGGCTTCTGCCTGCTGATCGTCCTGCACGAGGCGGGGCACTTCTTCGCCGCCAAGGCGACGGGGATGCGAGTCGAGCGCTTCTTCCTCTTTTTCGGGCCGACGATCTGGTCCTTCAAACGAGGCGAGACCGAGTACGGGGTGAAATCGATCCCGCTCGGCGGCTACGTGAAAATCACCGGGATGAACCCGGAGGAGGACGTTCCTCCGGAGGTCGCCCACCGCTCCTATCATCGCCAGAAGGTCTGGAAGCGGATCGTCGTCGTCGCGGCGGGGCCCGCGGTGAACATCGTCCTCGCCTTCGCGATCCTCTTCGGCGTCTACTGGGTCAACGGCCACGAACAGATCGATCAGAGCGTGGGCGAAGTGCGGCAGGGCAGCCCCGCCGCGAAGGTGCTGAAGCCGGGTGACGAAATCGTGACCGTCGATGGCAACCGCTATGCCCGGCTCGACACCGAAGAGCGGCTGATCCGGTTCGGCAAGGTCGTCGGCTCCCACAAATGCGAGGGCAAGCAGGTTGACGGCTGCGCAGCGGCGACGCCGGTGGAGCTGCAGGTCCGCCGCGACGGCGAGCTGGTGACGATCTCGGTCCGGCCCCGCTACGACGCCGAAGCCGAGCGAGCGCTGGTCGGCTTCTCTTACGGCGGCGAACGGATCGAGGTCGGGCCCGGCACGGCTGCGAAGGAAGCCGGCGACGCGATCTGGGAAGTCGCCACCGGCACCGCTCACGTCTTCACCCACCTCTTCGAAGCCGAGGAGCGCAAGCAGGTCTCCGGCGTGGTCGGAATCAGCGACGTCGGCCACCAGGTGATCGAAAAAGGCCTCGAGCGGGCGCTGCTCCTGCTCGCTCTCGTCAGTCTCTCACTCGGTCTCGTCAACCTGCTGCCGATCCTGCCGCTCGACGGCGGCCACATCTTCTGGGCCGTGGTCGAGAAGCTGCGCGGACGGCCGGTCTCGTTGCGGGTGATGGAGCGGGCGACGGTGGTCGGCATCGCCATCGTCCTCATGTTCTTCTTCCTCGGCCTCTCCAACGACATCGGCAGGATCACCGGGGAAGGCTTCGAAGTCCGGTAGGGCCGGGCCCGTCGATCGGGCTCAATAGACTCCAGATATGGCTTCCAAACGCCAAATCTTCGTTGGCAACGTGCCGATCGGCGGTGGCGCGCCGGTGGCCGTGCAGACGATGACCAAGACCGAGACCGCGAACCTGGCGGCGACGATGGAGCAGATCCACAAGGTCGCCGACGCCGGCGCGGACCTGGTCCGCTGCGCGGTGCCTCGCGAACAGGACGCGGAGGCGCTGAAGACGATCGTCAAGGAATCGCCGATCCCGGTGATCGCCGACATCCACTTCAACCACACGCTGGCGCTGAAAGCGATCGATGCCGGCGCCCACTGCATCCGCCTCAACCCGGGCAACATCGGCGGTCGCGACAAAGTCGCCGAGGTGGCCGCGAAAGCCAACGCCGCCGGGGTGCCGATGCGGATCGGGGTCAACTCGGGCTCGCTGCCCAAGCACCTGCACGAGCTCGAGCGCGAAGCTCCGGTCGAGGCGCTGGTGGCCGCCGCAATCGAGTTCGTCGAGCTGATGGAGGGCCTCGACTTCGAGAACTTCAAGGTCTCGATCAAGTCGACCAACGTCCCCTACACGATCGCCGCCAATCGCCTGCTCTCGGAGAAGATCCCCTACCCGCTGCACCTGGGGGTGACCGAGGCGGGGACGAAATGGGGCGGCTCGCTGAAAAGCGCCGTCGGCCTGGGGACCCTGCTCGCCGATGGGATCGGCGACACGATTCGGATCAGCCTCTCGACCTTCCACGCCGAGGAGGAGGTCAAGGTCGCATGGGAGATCATCAAGGCGCTGCAGCTGCGCGAGCGCGGCCCGGTCCTGATCGCCTGCCCGACCTGCGGCCGACTCCAGTTCGACATGGACTCTGTCGTGGCGGAAATCGAGAAGCGGCTCGAGAGCTACGCCGAGCCGGTCGAGGTCGCCGTCCTCGGCTGCGCCGTCAACGGCATCGGCGAGGCCAGCCACGCCGACTTCGGCATCGCCGGCGCCAAGAACGAGGGCCTGATCTTCGCCGGCGGCAAGCCGCTGCGGAAGGTCCCGCAGGAGAAACTCGTCGACACCCTCTTCGAGGAGATCGACAAGTCCCTGCAGCGCGGCAAGGTCGAGTTCGACGAGGCCGAGTCCCGCGAGGGCGCCGAGTGGGTCGCCAACATCGAGCGCGAAAACGCCGGCGACCTAACCCCGGAGAAGATCGCCGCGATGGAGACCGAAGCCGTCGAACGCGGCGAGTCCGACAAGGTCCTCCTCGACGAGGAGGCCTCGCCAACCGCTGGACGCAGGTTCACGCGGGCATAGGGGTCTCTGAGCCGGCCCTTCGAGCTAACCTCGATACATGGCAAGTGAGGATCATCGACCGCTTGCAGTCGAAGGCCAGCACATTCCTCCGACGCTTAGTGGCGAGGCCTTCCACTGCATGCATTGTGGTGTTCTAGCTCAGCAGGGCTGGAGTCGTTTGATCAGAGCTGAGTCCCTTCAGTTGGGGCACTCCCTCGAAGTGGGCTATTGGCGCTGTGTATGCAGCAATTGCAATAGCGCTTCAATCTGGAATGGATCTGACGAACGGTGTGTGGATCCAGTCATAGGTGGCGGGCCCCGGCCTCACATCGAGATGCCTGACGACGTGAAGGCCGATTACGAAGAGGCCCGGGAAATCGTTGGCCTGTCGCCGCGTGGGGCGTGCGCGCTGCTTCGGCTAGCCGTGCAAAAGCTCTGTGTCGATCTCGGAGAGCCGGGTGAGAACATCAATGCCGACATCGCCAGCCTGGTGGAGAAAGGTCTTCCTGTGGAAGTTCAACAGGCTCTCGATTCGCTGCGGGTAATCGGTAACGAAGCGGTCCACCCTGGGGAGCTTGACCTTCGGGACGACCCAGAGACGGCGACCAAACTGTTCGATCTCCTCAATTACGTCGTCAAGGACCGTATCGCTGAGCCGAAAGAGCGACGGCGGATCTTCGGGCTCATCCCCGAGGCCAAGCGCGACGCCATTGCGCAGCGCGACGCCAAAACTCCTAGTTAGGGGAGGTCCCTCGGTGAGGCGTCATCCCAGATCTGCCTCCCGGCGCTGTCAGTCGGCCGACGATTCAAAGGCCATTTTCTCCCAAGCCGGGCGCCAAAGGTTCACGCTGGCCTAAACGCGGATCACGTCGACTTCGCCAAAGGAACTGAAGTCGGCGTCCTGGGTCAGCACCGCGGCGCCATGGTGTGCCGCGGTAGCGGCTATCCAGGTGTCATGACGTCGAAGCCGCCGGCCTAGCGACCTCTCAGTCGCGGCCAGGCGGGCAAACCGGCTCGCTATCTCTGGTCCCACCGGTAGCAGGGGATAGAGCGATTGGACGCGGGAGAGGGTGGAGAGCCGACGCGCCCGATCCTCTGGGTCGGCGGCTCGGAGGACCCCCAGCTCCAGCTCGGCAACGGTGATAACGGACACCGCGATCTTCTCGGGAAGGTCGCCGAGCTTCCTCCCGGTCTCTTGCGCGATGAAGACGGAGGTGTCGGCGACGGCTTTTCTCACTCGTCCAGCTCTGCGCCGCGGACGTCCGCGAGGTCGTCGAGCAGCCTCGGATCAGCGGGTGCGTCCTCGACGATGCGCCGAAGCTCGCTTGACGCCACCCAGGGATCGCGTTTCTCGGCGTGGGGGAAGATGTCGGCGACGGGTCGCCGGTTGACGGTGAGCGTCAACTCTTCGCCGGCTTCCAGATCCGCGACGACGGCGGACGTGGAGTTCCGGAGCTCCCGGATCGAGACCTCTTTCGCCATTGCACGACTGTAGCACCTGGTGCTACGGGCGGCCCGGATAGGTTTCGCGGCGTGAGCCGTCTCTCCCAGACCTTCCTCCCGACCCTGAAGGATCCGCCCGCGGATGCGGAGGCGCTTTCGCACAAGCTGATGGTGCGGGCGGGGTTGATCCGGCAGCTGGGCGCCGGTCTTTGGACCTACCTGCCGGCGGGCTGGCGGGTGCAGCGCAAGGTCCACGAGGTCATCCGCGAGGAGATGGAGGGGGTCGGGTGCCAGGAGATGCTGATGCCGGTGCTGCAGCCCTCCGAGCCCTGGGAGAAGAGCGGGCGCTACGCGATCCAGGAGCTGTTCAAGCTCGAGGACCGCAAGGGCTCCCCGCTGGTGCTGGCGATGACGCACGAGGAGGCGGTCACCTACCACGTGGCGCGGGAGGTTCGGTCCTACCGGGACCTGCCGCTGATGGTCTTCCACCTGCAGACGAAGGAGCGCGACGAGCCGCGGCCGCGGGCCGGAGTGCTGCGCACGCGCGAGTTCACGATGAAGGACGCCTACTCGTTCGACCGCGACGAGGAGGGGCTGGCACGGTCCTACGACCTGCAGGCCGGCGCCTACGAACGGATCCTCGATCGCTGCGGTCTGCGCTGGTACCGGGTCGAGTCCGACGTCGGGATGATGGGCGGCTCCGGTGCCGACGAGTACATGGCGCCCTGTCCGGCCGGCGAGAACGAGGTGGCGCTGGCGCCGGGGTACGCGGCCAACGTCGAGGTGGCGAGCGCCGAGCCGCAGCCGGTCGAGCTGCCGGCGCCGCTGGACGCGCCCGAGGAGGTCGCGACCCCCGGTCTGACCAGGGTCGAGGAGGTGGCCGGCCACCTGGGCCTGCCGCAGGGCGCCTTCATCAAGACCCTGCCGATCGTCGTCGAGGGCCGCGGCATGGTCCTTGTGCTCCTGCGCGGCGACCACCGCCTCAACGAGATCAAGCTGCGCAACGGGATGAAGACCGACTTCCGTCAGGCGAGCACGAAGGAGATCGAGGACCAGCTCGGCCCTGTCGGGTACCTCGGCCCCGTGGGGAGCGGCCTGCCGATCATCGTCGACGAGGCACTGACCGGCAACTCCTACGTCACCGGCGCCAACAAGCCGGACACACACCTGCTCGGTGTCGACCCCTCGCGCGACTTCGAGGCCTACGCGATGGACGTGCGCGCGGTCGAGGCCGGCGACACCGCCCCGGGCGGCGGCACGATCGAGATCGAGACCGCGATCGAGGTTGGCAACATCTTCAAGCTCGGCACCCGCTACTCGGAGCCGCTCGGCGCCACCTACCTCGACGAGAACGGCGCCGAACATCCGATCGTGATGGGCTCGTACGGGATCGGCCCGGCCCGGATCGTCGCCGCCTCGATCGAGCAGCGCGCCGACGAGAACGGGATCGCCTGGCCGACCTCACTGGCGCCCTGGCAGGTCCACCTGGTCTCGCTGGCGAAGGCGGGGGAGCCGGAGCGCGAAACCCCCGACAAGATCTACGAGGAACTGCGGGAGGCCGGCGCCGAGGTCCTATATGACGACCGCGATGCCGGACCGGGGGAGAAGCTGACCGACGCCGAGCTGCTCGGCTGCCCGCTGCGGATCGTCGCCGGCCGCCGCGGTCTCGCCGAAGGCGTCGTCGAGGCGAGCGAGCGCGCCTCGGGCGCCGAGCACAAGCTGCCGGTGGAGGGCGCCGCCATGGCGGCGCTGGAGCTGCTCGGCGGCCTCGGTCGCTCCGATGGCTAGCCGCGACCCTTTCGGCCGCGGCCGCATGCGCCGCCTCTTCGGTCTCGACCGCAGCGCCCCGCCCCCGCGGCAGACCCGCAAGGGTGAGCCCCTTCACCCCTGGACGATCCCCAACGCCGTCGGCTACCTGCGCCTGGCGGCACTGCCAGTCTTCCTGGTTCTCGCCTACAACACCGACGACGGCACCTCGGTTCTCTCGGCGATGGTCTTCTGGGCGATCGCCGCCGGCGACTACCTCGACGGCATCCTCGCCCGCGTCACCGGCCAGTACAGCCGGCTGGGAGCGCTGCTCGATCCGCTCGTCGACCGGCTGACGATCCTCGCCGGCGCCGTCGTCTGCTGGAGCTTCGAGCTGCTGCCGCGCTGGGCGCTGGCGCTGCTGGCGCTGCGCGAGCTGTCGATGCTCGTCCTCGCGCAGTACGGGCTCCGCCACGGCGTCGACATCGCCGTCAACTGGCCCGGCCGCATCTCCGTCTTTCCGATCATGGGCGGGATCTTCCTCGCCCTGCTCGCCCCCGGCTGGGTGGCGACGGCGCTGCTGATCTGGGGGCTGGCGATGGCGATCCTCGCCACGGTGCTCTACGCGCAGACCGGCATCCGAGCCGTTCGCGGCGGCCGTGCCGCAAGCTGACGCCCAGGTTCACCCGAACCTTCAACCTAGGGTTGAACCTTGGTTGGAGAGGCAGCTATGATCGGCACCCGCGCAAACGGAGGCGACGCCTCCTCGAGTTAGGAGCACGATGGAGGAGACCTTTCCCGATCTCGGATCCCTCAGCGACAAGGAGCTGAAGGACATGATCGACAACCTGACGGCCGAGGAGAACGAGATCTCCTACAAGCGCCGCGTCCTGCACGGCAAGATCGACATCCTGCGCGCGGAGCTCGTCAACCGCCTGCGGCACAAACGCGAGGCCGGCGAGTCGATGATCTCCGGCGACGACGTCGAGCAGCTGACCAGGATCCTCGCGGGCGAGACGCCGCCGCCGACCGAGGACGAGCCCGCCGCCTGAGCGGCAACCGCGATGGCCGTCCACTGTCCCGAGTGCGGGTTCGCGAACCCCGAGGGGGCGAACTACTGCCAGAAGTGCGGTGCCTACCTCGGCGGCCCGAAAGAGGCCGGCGACGACCCGACGACGATGACCTACCGGGTCGACGAGACCGGCGAGATGACGCCGGTCGACATCGACGAGGTGGTCTCCGAGAGCGGCGCCGCGCTGGTGATCCGAGCCGGCGGGGGGCGCGCGGGGGAGAGCTTCAGCGTCGCCGAGGAGCGGGTCAGCATCGGCCGCAGCCCCGACGCTGGCGTCTTCCTCGACGACGTCACCGTCTCTCGCAACCACGCGCTGCTGGTCCGGCGCGGCGACGGGCTCTACATCGACGACCTCGGCTCGCTCAACGGCACCTACGTGAACCGGCGCCGGATCGAGTCCCACCGGCTCGCCGACGGCGACGAGATTCAGGTCGGCAAGTACAAGCTGAGCTACCTGGAGCGCTGATGACGGTGTCCTCCGGACAGCCGACCCGTGCCGCCGAGGCGGGCAGCCGGCCGCGCAAGGCGCTGACGATCGGTGCCGTCTGCAAAATCCTCCAGAGCGAATTCGACGACGTCTCGATCTCGAAGATTCGCTATCTCGAGGACCAGAAGCTGCTGAACCCGCGGCGGACCTCGGGCGGCTACCGCCTCTACAGCCAGTCCGACGTCGAACGACTGCGGACGATTCTGCGCCTGCAGCGCGACGAGTTCCTGCCGCTGCGGGTGATCCGCCAGGAGCTCGCCTCCGGCGGCGACCTTGTCCTCGGCGATGGCGAGCGCAAGCCGGCAACGGGCGCGGTGCGGCGGGCGATCCTCGTCGACACCTCCCGCGCCTACCTCTCCCTCGAGGAGATCGTCGAGGAGACCGGCGCCCGGGAGGAGCTGGTCTCCGAGCTAGAGAACTTCGGGATCGTGCAGCCGGAGAAACGCGAGGGGAAGACCGTCTACGACGAGACCGATCGCGAGATCATCCGCGCCGCCAACGAACTCTCGCGGGTCGGGGTCGGCGCCCGCAACCTGCGCGTCTTCCGCTCCTCCGCCGATCGCGAGGCGAACCTGCTGGAAGCGCTGCTGGGGCCGTCACTGCGCTCTCGCAACCCCGAGCGCCGCAAAGAGGCGCTGGAAAGCCTGGAAAGCCTGGCGGCGACCGTCTCCCACCTCAAGCACCTGCTCCTCGTGCGAGACCTCCGCAGGCTCGCGGGCGAATAGCCTGCCTCCGTGGCCCGCGTCACCCGCACGCGCACCGTCGAGGCACCCCCGAGCGAGGTCTGGAAGCTCGTCTCCGACCCCTATGCCCTGCCGCGCTGGTGGCCGCGGACGGCGCGGGTGGAGAACGTCGATCTGAAGTCCGGGGGCAAGCGCACGCAATGGACCAAGGTGCTGCAGACGAGCGAGGGACGCAGCGTCAGGGCTGACTTCCGCTGCGTCAGCTCGAACGAGGGCGATCGCTATGCCTGGGAACAGGATCTGGCAGGAACCCCGTTCGAGCGGCACCTGAAAGCCCTGCGGGTGGAGGTGGGCCTGCGCGAGCGCGCGCGCGGCACCGAGGTGAGCCTGACGGAGGAGCAGTCGCTGAGGGGGATGTCGAAGTTCGGCTCGCCGCTGATGCGCCGCGCCCGCGGCGCGGTGCTCGACGAAGCCCTCGACGGGATCGAGGAGGCGCTGGTCTGAGATGAGCCTCCGGCGCGACGCGAAGTGGTGGGGGTGGGGCGATCCCGCCGTCGAGCCGGCGCTCGATGGCGAGGCGCTCGCGGTTCTGCGAGAACGGATCGGCGAGCTGGAGCCCTGGCCGCTCGCGCGCGGACTCGAGGAGATCGAGCTGCCGGCGGCGCAGCCCCTGCCGCGGGCACTGGTCGAGGCGGTGGGGGAGGAGAACGTCTTCGGCGACGCCGAGGACCGCCTGCGCCACGCCAGCGGCAGGGGCTACGTTGACCTGGCGCGGCTGCGGAACGGGACCCTGGCGGCCGCTCCCGACGCCGTGGTGATGCCGCCCGACGCGGAGGCGCTGCGGCGGGCAATCGGGGTCTGCGCCGCGGAGGGAGTCGCGATCGTGCCCTTCGGCGGCGGCACCAGCGTCGTCGGCGGGGTCGAGCCGCTGCGCGGCCCGCACGAGCGGTTGATCAGCCTCGACCTCGGAGCGTTGCGGGAGGTGGATGTCGACCCCCGCTCGCTGACCGCGCGCCTGGGCGCGGGCCTGCGCGGCCCGGAGGCCGAGGCCGCGCTGGGACGGGAGGGCCTGACGCTGGGTCATTTCCCGCAGTCCTTCGAGTACGCGACGATCGGCGGCTTCGCCGCAACCCGCTCCGCCGGACAGGCCTCGAGCGGGTACGGTCGCTTCGACGCTCTCGTCAGCTCTGTGCGGCTGCTGGCCCCCGCGGGGGAGATCTCGACCCTGGAGACGCCGCACAGCGCCGCCGGGCCGGCCCTGCGGGAGCTGGCGGTCGGCTCCGAGGGCGTCCTCGGCGTGATCCCGGACGTGACCCTGCGGGTTCGCCCGGCGCCGGCGGTCCGCCGCTACGAGGCCTGGATGGCCGAGAGCTTCGAGGCCGGGTCGGAGATCGTCCGCGGGCTGGCGCAGGGGCCCGGCCTGCCGACCGTGATCCGAGTCTCCGACGAGGAGGAGACCGAGAGGACGCTGGCGCTGTCCGGTCCGCGCGGCCTCAACGGCCGCCTCTTCGACCGCTACCTGGGGGTCCGTGGCCGTCGCGGCGGTGCCCTCCTGATCGCCGGCTTCGAGGGCGATGAGGAGTCGGTCGCCCGCCGTCGCGCCCTCGCCGTCCGCGCCCTGCGCGCCGGGGGCGCCGCCTACCTCGGCCGGGCCGCCGGCGATGCCTGGGAGCACGGCCGCTACCAAGGTCCCTACCTGCGCGACACGCTGATGGGGATGGGCGCGATGGTCGAGACGCTGGAGACCTCCCACACCTGGAGCCATTACGGCGAGCTGCACGCTGCGGTCGGCGATGCGATCCGCGGCGCCCTCGACGGCCAGGGGACCCCCGGTCTCGTCTTCTGCCACCTCTCCCATGCCTACCCCGACGGCGCCTCGCTCTACTTCACCTTCATCTCCCGCGCCCGCCGCGGCGCCGAGCTCGAGCAGTGGGCGGCGGTGAAGCGGGCGGCCTGCGAGGCGATCGTCGCCCACGGCGGCACGATCACCCATCACCACGCCGTCGGGCGTGACCACGCCCCGTACATGGAGGCGGAGGTGGGGGAGGCCGGAATCGCTGCGTTACGGGCTCTGAAGGAGCGGCTCGACCCGACCGGAGTCATGAACCCCGGCAAGCTGCTGCCGTCAGGCGGCTAACCGTCGGAATTGGTTTCGGTCAAGCTGCCGCTGAGGCGGCCGCGCATGAGCGTCTTGCCGGTGTAGGAGGGGGTTTGAGCGAATTCGCTCAGTTCAGCCGTCTCCGCTTCCAGTTTCGTGACATTGGTGGTGGCGAGCGCCACTTCGTCGTGTGCTCCGTCGGCGAGGAAGGGGAGCGCCTCGGTTGATACTTCGATTTCGGAATCGAGGACGCCATCGCGTCCCACCTGGTAGGTGCCGAGCGGGAACATGTCTCCTGACGAGCCGGTCAGCCAGGCGGTGTAGAGGTTTTTCTCCGTGCGCGGAAAGTTCTTCCCCTGCACGGCGAAGCTGAGCCTTTCGCTCCCCAGCGTGAAGGTCGCCGTCGCGGAGAGCTTGGAGCTTTCGAGCGGCTCGAGCACTGCTTCAGCGGCCCCGCTACCCGGCGGCTTCGCCGCGGAATCGTTCACCGTGGCGCTGGAAGAGTCCGAGCCTCCGCACCCCGCAATGAGGATCGCAACGACGAACGGCATCATCGCCGCCAAGCCCTTCCAGGTGATTCCTTCGCCCGCCCGCCCCATGCTCAGGAAAACATAAGGCATTTTTCTCTCTTCGTAGCCCGTCGGGCTTCGTTTCACGGTGACAAGACCTACGAATCGGACTGCTTCTCTCGGCAGTTATTCGGAGCTGTTTTTGCCCTCGGCTTCGATCCGCTTGGCGGCGCCGACGATCGGGCCGGTGACGTCGCCGAGCAGGACTTCGTCGCCGGTGTAGGCAGGGGCCTGTTTCTGTTTCGTCGCTTCTCGCAACGTGTCTTCCAGGCGCGAGTCCTCGGTGCGGGTGATCGCGATCTGGCCGAAGGTTTCGTTGGCGAGGTAGGCGAGGACTTCGACAGGAGCTTCGACCTGGGCGGCAAGCTTGCCGTCCTCGCCGACTTCGTTAGTCGAGGCCAGGGGAAGCATCTTGTCCGGGGAGGCGGCGAGCCAGATCGTGTAGGACTCCCCTTTGTCGGTCGGTTCGAGCCCTTCGGCGGCGACCTGCAGGGCCAGGCTTTTTTTCACCCGGCCGAAGATCGCCACCCCGGTGGCCTCGCCGCCGTCCACGGCTTTCAGCGAGGCCTTCGTCACTTTCCGGCTCCCCTGTTCGGCGGCGGCTTCGAGCGCGGCGACGGCGCCACCGCTCGACGCGGTGGTCGTGGTCGAGTCGCCCCCGTCCTCGTCGCCGCCCGAGAGGACGAAGACGACGAAGAGGACGACGATCGACGCTCCGGCCAGGATCGCCCACAGGCCCCGGTTTTCGAGCAGCTTCAACTCCTTCTTCAGCGGCGGCTTCGCGGAACCTTTGGGTAGGGCCGGCTTCGGCGGCGTGGGCCTGGCCCGCGGAGTCTCGGTCGCGTGAACGATCTCCGGCGCCGGCTCCTGCGGCTCGGCAGGCACAGTCGGAGGCGGGTCGGCTTTGCCGCCAGGAGGGCTCGGGATCGGCGGCGCCGGGATGCCTTCGGCTTCCAGCTCACCCGCAGCTGCTTTCGCCCGACGGTGGACCTCGACCGCATCGACCCCCATCAGAGCCGAGAGGTCCGCGTAACCCTGCTCGCCGCGCTGGGAGAGCAGGCGCAGGATCGCCTTCTGGTCGTCGGACAGCGCCACCGGGTCGGAAGCCTATTAGGGTGCGACCTGTGAACGACGAGGCTCAGGTTAAGCCTGCGCATTTCGACGAGCTGGTCGGGACCGAGTGGCTCAGCGACGACCCCGACGACGCCCGGGTGCGCCTTCGGATCCGCGGCGAGTTGCGGCAGCCGTTCGGGCTGATGCACGGCGGCGTGATGTCGACCCTGATCGAGAGCATCTGCTCGCGCGCCACCGCCGGCGCCGTCTATGACCAGGGGATGGTGGCGATGGGGCAGTCGATCAACGTCAGCTTCGTTCGTCCGGTGACCGAGGGCGGGGTGGAGGTACACGCGCAGGCCCGCCACCGCGGCCGCACCACCTGGCTCTGGCAGGCCGAGGTCTTGAATGACGAGGGAAAAGTCTGCGCCCTCGCGCAAATGACCATCGCCGTCCGGCCCAGGCCGCGATAACCGGCGCCTGACGGCGTCCTCAGTCGCTCGCGTGCAGAGCACGCCACGCTCCCTGCGTCCTGGTCAGGCTTGGTTCTCGCGACCTGGCTATCCGCCGAAGCGGTTGGTTATGGGGAGTCGCCGGTCCTTGCCGAATGCCTTTGGCGTGATTCGGATCCCCGGCGCCGCCTGGCGGCGCTTGTACTCGGAGCGGTCGACCAGCCTGATCACCTCGTCGACGGTGTCCGCCGGCAGTCCCGTGGCGATGATTTCCTCGCGTCCCTCGTCGCGCTCCACGTAAGCCTCGAGGATGCGGTCGAGGACGTCGTAGGGCGGCAGCGAGTCCTCGTCGCGCTGGTCGGGTCGCAGCTCGGCCGAGGGGGCGCGCTCGATCACGCTCGCCGGTACCAGCTCGCGCCCCTCCCGCTCGTTGCGACGCCGCACCAGTTCGTAGACGAGCCCCTTCGGCACGTCCTTGATCACCGCGAAGCCGCCGGCCATGTCGCCGTAGAGGGTCGCGTACCCGACCGACATCTCGCTCTTGTTGCCCGTGGTCAGGACGAGCCAGCCGTGCCGGTTGGAGAGCGCCATCATCATGTTGCCGCGGATCCGCGCCTGCACGTTCTCCGCCGTCAGGTCGGGCTCGGAGGGTTTGGTCGGGTCGCGCGGGACCGCCGCCTCGGGCTCGTGCAGATGGCCGCTCAGTGCCTGTTCGTAGCTGTCCATCATCGGCTCGATCTCGACCTCGAGCAGCTCGCAGCCGAGGTTGGCGGCGATCTCGCGGGCGTCCTGCTGGGTCTCGGCGCTGGAGTGGGGGGAGGGCATGACGACGCAGGTGAGCCGCCCGGGGCCGACCGCGTCGGCAGCGATCATCGCCACCAGAGCGGAGTCGATCCCGCCAGAGAGGGCGAGGCCGACGTGCTTGAAGCCGTTCTTGCCGACGTAGTCGCGCAGGCCCAGGGTCAGCGCCCCGTAGACCTCGTCGAGGTCGCCGAGCGGCGCCGCCAGGGTGCCGGAGCCGCCGTGAGGGATCTCGCAGACCAGCAGCTCCTCCTCGAACTGGGTGCCGCGGGCAATGACGCTGCCGTCGGGCGCCGTCACCAAGCTCTGCCCGTCGAAGACGAGCTCGTCCTGGCCGCCGACCAGGTTGCAGAAGGCGAAGTAGGCGCCGTAGGCCCGCGAGCGCCGGCAGAACATCTCTTCGCGCTCGCGGCCCTTGCCACGGTGGTAGGGGGAACCGGAGGGGTTGGCGATCAGGCGCGCCCCCGCCTCGGCCTCGGCCTGCGCCGGCGGCCCCGGCGCCCAGACGTCCTCGCAGATCGTCAGTCCGACCCGCAGCCCGCCGATCTCGATCGCCAGCGGCTCGGCGCCGGGGACGAAATAGCGCTGCTCGTCGAAGACGGAGTAGTTGGGAAGGCGATTCTTGCGGTAGATCGCCTGAACCGCCCCGTCAGCGAGGACGGCGGTCGAGTTGTGGGCGCGGCGCGGGTCCTGGTGGTCGGCGACCGGCTCAGCAAAGCCGACCAGCGCCGTGATCCCCTCCACCGACGCGGCCAGCTCCTCGACCGCCCGCTGGTTCGCCCGCAGGAAGTGCCGCTTCAGGTAGAGGTCCTCGGCCGGGTAGCCGGGGATGCAGAGCTCGGGAAGGATCGCCAGCGCGGCGCCTCCCTCGCGGGCGCGACCGATCCACTCCGCCGCCTTGGTGGCGTTGCCGTCGACGTCGCCGACGGTGGGGTTTATCTGGACGAGGGCTACGCGCATCTGGATGTCGCGCAGGCTATTACCCGAAGTCCCTGCTCAGGACGCCGGAGCTACTTCCGGTCGCCGTTAGGGTTGTCGAGGCATGCGGAACCGCCGGCGCCACCTGGCTGGATCCTCGGCGGCGCTGCTACTGGCCCTCGCCGCGACCCTCCCTGCCCACGCGGTGGCGTCGCGCAAGCCGTTCATCCTGCCGCAGTCGCGGCCAACCGAAGAACGCCAGCGGCCGACCGACGCGCGCGACCCCAACCGCAACGCCTACTCGGTCCCGGAGGCGCCGAGGTCGCCGGCCTGCTCGCGCCACTTCTGCGTCCACTGGGTCGAGCAGGGGCTCGACGCCCCCGAACCGGGCGACGGCGACGGCGACGGCGTTCCGGACTTCGTCGAGCGGGTGCTACGGGTGGCCGAACGGGTGCACCGGGTCGAGAACGGGAAGCTCGGCTGGCGCGAGCCGCGCAGCGACGGGCGCGCGGGTGGCCGCAACGGCAAGACCGACGTCTACCTCTCCCAGATCGGCGGCGAACTGTTCGGCTACGCCGCGCCCGATCGCGGCCAGGCGACGGAGCAGCACCGGATCCCGCGCCGCCTGCACGGATACCTCGTCCTCGACAACGACTACAGCGCCTTCGAGTTCCCTGGGACGAAGCCGCTCTCCGACCTGCAGGTGACCTTTGCCCACGAGTACAACCACATCCTCCAGTTCGGCTACGACGCCTACCAGGACCCCTGGTTCGCCGAGGCCACCGCGACCTGGATGGAGGACCAGGTGTACAACGGGATCGACGACTACCTCCGCTATGTCCGCCGCTGGATCAAGCTCTACGAAACGCCGCTGACGACCAACTCGATCAAGGAGTACGGCACCGCCGTCTGGAACCAGTGGCTGGCGCGCCGCTACGGGCCGGAGATCATCCGCAAGGCCTGGGCGGGGGCGATCGACGCCGAGCCGGGAGGCTTCTCGATCTCGAGCTACGAACGGGCGCTGCGCTCCAACGGCCCCTCCGACTTCGGTCGCGACTTCTCCCGTTTCGCCGCCGCTGTGGCGGAGTGGCGGACGGGGAGGTTCTTCCGCGAGAGCCGCCTCTACCCGGACCCGCCGCGGCAGGGGCGCCTGCCGCTGAACGGCGCTCCGTTGACGCGACTGCTCAACCACACGACCTTCCAGCTGCTGCGGGTGCGGGCGGGCAGCGGCCGCGCCGTAGTCCTCAACCTGGCGGCGCCGCGCGGCACCGCCGCCGCTGTTGCCCTGGTCGGCCGCCGCGGCAGCGAGCGCCACGGCCGCCCTCTCGTCCGCGTCAGCTACAAGCGCGCCGGCGGCCGGCTGGCGGTGCGACTGCCCCGGCCGGGCCGCTTCGAGCGGATCACCGCCGTGATCGTCAACGCCGACGCCCGCGCAAGTGGCTTCAGCGTCGGCAACCTCGACTGGAACTACCTCACCGACGGACTCCCGTTCGCGGTCAGCGGCCGGCTGCTCCGCTAGCGGGCCGTCTGCCTCAGGAAGTCGACTGCGCCGCGACCGGACCGGCGCCGTTGGAGGAGGCAGCGGCGGCTTTGCGCTTCTTCGCCTTTGCCTTCTTCCTCGCCGGCGCCGTCGCGATCACCTCTTTGGTCGCCGCCTCGAGGTCGAGGGCGAAGCTGTCGAGGTCGGCCATCGCGTCGTAGTCGCCGATCAGACCGAAGTTGACCTGGCCGTTGTAGGACATGATCCCGACGCAGAGTGCCTGGCGGCGGGCCAGCGGCACCATCGGGAAGATCGACTCCATCTTCCGTCCCAGCACGTAGAGCGGGAACTGGGGGCCGGGGACGTTGGTGACGACGAGGTTGAAGAAGCGCTGCGCGGGCTGCAGGCGGGCCGCCTGCGAGGCGATCGTCGAGGGTGCGAAGTCGGTCAGCTTGGTGAGGATCTCGGCACCGACCGCCTGGCCGGAGGACTTGAGATCGCCCATCGCCTCGGTCATCAGCTGCAGGCGCTCGACCGGATCCTCACACCAGACCGGCAGCGGCGCCATCATCGCCGAGATCCGGTTGCCGAGGGCGCCGTGCTCTTCGGCGGCGCGGACGCTGACCGGGACCATCGCGCGTAGCTCGAGGCCGGTGGTGTCGTGACCGCGGGCGCGCAGGTAGCGGCCGATTCCGCCGGCCACGATCGAGAGGATGACGTCATTGACCGTGCCGCCGTGGGCGTCCTTGACCCGCTTCAGGTCGCCGAGGTCGGTCTGGGTCATCTGAAAGCGGCGGTGGGGACCGATCTCGACGTTGAAGACGGTGTCGGGCGCAGACATCCCCGCGGTGACGATCTTCGAGGTGGCGCCGACGCCTTCCAGCACCTGGCGCGGTCCGCGCAGGACGTGGCGGACGCCGCGGTAGATCTCCTTCGGGCTGGTCAGCCGCTCCTTCCAGGCTTCGGTCAGCAGCTGCACGTCGGTCGGCTCGGGACTGGCGAGCCAGGGCGGCGCCTTGTCCGGCGCGGCAGCCGGCTCGGGGTCGAGGTCGAAGAGGACGGTAGTGATATCGACCCCGGAGACGCCGTCGACGAGGGCGTGGTGGCTCTTGCCGATGATCGCGAAGCGATCCCCGCTCAGGCCCTCGACCAGCCACAGCTCCCAGAGCGGCTTCGAGCGATCGAGCTGCTGGGAGAAGATCCGCGCCGCCAAGTTGCGCAGCTGCTCGTCGGAGCCGGGCGCCGGCAGCGCGGTCTGGCGGACGTGGTAATCGAGGTTGAGGTGCGGGTCGTCGATCCAGACCGGCCGGCCCTGGGTGAAGGGGACGAAGCGCAGCTTCTGGCGGAAGCGCGGCACCAGGTGCAGCCGGGAGGCGATGTGATCGCGGAACTCCGCGTGGGTCGGCGCCGTGCCTTCGAAGATCGAGGTCGAGGCGACGTGCATGTGGGCGCCCGAGCGCTCGAGGTGGAGAAAAGAGGTATCGAGCCCGCTGAGGCGTTCCGGCTTCGTCACGAACCCATCTTCGCACACGAGTCCAGAACCGAGTAAAGCGCCGGAAAACGCTTTCTGAAGCCGAAATGCCGCTTGCGTTGCATGTGGAGAATGTGTGCGTCCGCTCACATTCCCGCTCAGAGAGGCGCCCTAGCGTGTTCTCTCCTAAACGGCCTGCCGAGTCCCCTCGCCTCTGGGCGCAGGGCCAGCGAACCAGCTAGGCAGCAGAAAGCGAGAGACACAAATGCGAATACTCCTGCCCGCGGTGGCGGCTGCCACCGCGCTGACGATCGGCCTGGCACCGGCGACCGCGCAGAGCGAGCGGCACCCCGAGCACGAACGGTCCCGGTCCCACGTCGCCCTGCACCTTTCGACGCACTCGGTGCTGAAGGGGAACGGGTTGGCGGTGCGCGGCAAGGTGCGGCCGAGCGGCCGGCACCGGGTCAAGCTGGTCTTCCGCGGCCCCGAAGGCGGTCACCGCGGTGTGACTACGAAGGCCGACGGGACCTTCGCGCTTCGCTGGGTCCCGAAGCGGACCGGCACCTACGCGGTCCGCGCCTACGGCCTCCATGACCGGCAGGTCCGCTCCTCCCGCAGCGCGGCGCGCAAGCTGACCAGCTACCGCCTCGCCGGCGCCTCCTACTACGGACCCGGCCTCTACGGCAATGGCGTCGCCTGCGGCGGCACCCTGCTGCCGGGGACCATGGGCGTCGCGCACAAGACGCTGCCGTGCGGGACCAAGGTGAAGCTGCGCTACCACGGCCGCACGGTAACCGTGCCGGTGATCGACAGGGGCCCGTACGTGGCGTCGGGACGGTGATGGCGACGCGTTAAGACGCAAGTCCGAGCTGAAGCTGGCCCGGTGTCGGCTCCGGCTCAGCGGCTTCGTTGCCGCCGAAGGAGGCGACGCGGACCCCGAGCAGCCGCACCGGGCGCTGGGGGTCGTAGGCGCGCAGCAGCTCGAGGGCGGTCGGGCCGACGACATCCGGGTCGTTGGTGGGCGCATCGATCGTGTTGGAGCGGGTGACGTTGGTCCAGTCGTCGAGCCGTACCTTGATCCCGATCGTCCGCCCCGCCAGGTCGCGCTTGCGCAGGCGCCGGCAGAGCTCCTCGGAGAGCGCGGCCAGGTGCCGCTCGAGCTCGGCCCGCTGGGTGACGTCGACGTCGAAGGTGATCTCGGTGGACTGCGATTTGGTCTCGTGCTCGGGCGTGACCGGCGTCTGATCGAGCAGGTTGCCGCGGGCGTGGAGCCAGGCGCCGGAGCGGGGGCCGAAGGCGTCTTCGAGCGCGGGACGCTGCCAGCGCCGCAGGTCGGAGAGGGTACGTATCCCCATCGACTCGAGCCGGGCGACGGTTTTCGGGCCGACCCCCGGGATCAGACCGGGGGAGTGGTCGGCGAAACGCTCCAGCGCCTGCTCGCGCGAGAGCATCACCATGCCGCGGGGCTTGCCGAGCTCGCTGGTGATCTTGGCCAGCATCCGACTCTCGGAGATCCCGACCGAGCAGGTGAGCTGGGTCTCCTGCCGGATCTCGGTCGCGATCCGCCGCATCGTCGCCTTCGGCGAGAAGATCCCGGTCAGGTCCAGGTAGGCCTCGTCGAGGCCGACGACCTCGACCACCTCCGCGTTCCGCCGCAGCACGTCCATCACCTGCCCCGATGCCTCCCGGTAGGCGGGGAAGTCGGGTCGCAGGTACACCGCATCAGGCAACCGCCGCCTGGCGACCGCGGCCGGCATCGCCGAATGGATTCCCGCCAGCTTTCGCGCCTCATAGCTTGCCGTCGTCACCACCGCCCGAGGCCCCGACCCACAGACGACCACCGGCTTCCCCCGCAGCTCCGGCCGCCGCCGCAGCTCCACCGACGCGTAGAACGCGTCCATGTCGAGGTGGGCGATCGTCCGCTCGAAGCTCACCCGCCGATGTTAGGACGCCGGAGGGACGGGACCAAAGAGGTCGGCTCATGCAGCGGGAGCCGGACCTCGAGAGAGATCAACAGGCTTTGACGATGCCTTTGATGACCCGCTTGATCTTCTTTTTCTTGCTGCCCTTTTCGAGGATCAGGGTGACCTTGGCCTTGACCACGTGGACGGAGCCGGCGGCCATCGGCCCGGGGTCGATCAGGTAGCGGAAGGGTTTCTTCTTCTTCACCTTGAGCTTCTTGCCGTCGTAGACGAAGACGACCTTCTTGAAGTGGATCTTGCCGCCGAGTCTTTTCTGCAGCTGCTTGCGCTTACGTTTGCCGACCCCGGCGAAGAAGCGCTGGCGCGACTGCAGGCAGCTCTTCGGCAGCCGCAGGATGATCAGGAAGTTGCCCACTTTCTTGACGAATTTCTTCGTCTTGCCTTTGTAGATCGGCGGCAGGGGCGGGGGAGGGGTAGGCAGCCCCGCAATCGGGTTGAGGTCGGCGATCCGCAACCCGGCGCTATCCTCGAAGAGGACCCAGCCGACGCCGTCGTCATTAGTCGCCACCTCGGAGTTGGGGCCGAGCGAGTAAGTGCTTTCCAAGTGGGCGACGTGGCTTTCCGAGTAGCTGGCGCCGCCGTCGGTCGAGGTCCAGAGGCGCATCACGAAGGCGTCGTCGCCACTCCGGGTCCCGGGCCAGACGACCGCGACGCGGTTGCCGCTCGGCGACTGAGCGATCGCACCGCCGACGAAGAGATCGGTCGCGGGGTCGACCGAGAGCGTCTTCGGCGGGCCGAAGTTGGTGCCATCGAAGCGGCGAACGTTGATCGCATTCGGGTACTGGCCGCCGGTGTAGTCCTCGGAGACCATGAGGAGCCCGGCCGCGCCGCTGGAGAGGTTCGGTTCGTAGCCCTTGGTCACTTCCGTTTTCGGCCAGTTGGCTTCGTCGGTTTTCGAGCCGGAGCCGTCGTAGCGGTAGAAGAACAGCGGGTATGGCGGGTCGGAGATGTTCCAGTAGGCGATCACCGGGTTGCTTCCGTCCAGGCCCATGCTGGCCCCACCGATGCCCCCGGGGCCGGGGTCGGCGAAAGCAAGTTCCCCGCCGCCAGCTCCGACGATCTGGGCGTTGCTGAAGATGAGGCCCGGGTTGTAGCCGCTGACCATGATTTCGTTGCCGACGACGAAGGCGTCGGTGGGATCGGTTTTCCCCTGCACGTAGTAGGGGCGGGTTTCGCCGCCGTTGAAGCTGGCCCCGCCGTTGGTCGAGGTCCAGAAGACGATGTCGTCCTGGAGGTAGCGCGGAGCGACCACGTAGACGGTTTCGGTGCCCGGAACCAGCACGGGGAACGCTCCGGCGACGCTGTCGAGGCTGTCCGACCCGCCCGGGATCGGCAGCGAGACCGCGTTGCAGGCTCCGCCCGGAGCGATCTTGCAGAACTTCACGGGCTCGGGCGAGGTGATCGGACCCTCGCTGCTCCAGGCGACGTAGGCGTTGCCCGCCGAATCCTCGGCCAGGTGCCCGTTGGTGATCGGGTTGGTGTCGAGGGTGAAGAGGTTGTTCGCGCTCGCCGCGGCCGGCAGGACCGCGAGGGCGAAGACGAGCAGCGTGCTCAGAAGGGCTCCCCAGCGCTTCACGGGCCTCACCCTAATACCTGCGGTGGCGGCAAGCCAGCCAGGACCTAGACTTTCGTCCGTGGCTTCCCCTGAGGCGAAGAACCTCGAGGCGATCTCGAAGGCGATCGACCAGCACAACGCGAACTGCCCCTTCCCGGCGGCGGAGGTGCGGATGAACCCGTTCGAGGTCGAGCGGCTGGGCTGGGAGACGATCCGCGGCCTGCCGGTGGTCCCGGACGGCGAGATCGGCACCGGCCGCTTCCGCATCGTCTGCTCCCGCGACATGGAGGACGACGGCCTGGAGGTCGTCGAGGCGGTCGGCAAAGAGCTGGAGACGGTCGCCCCGGTCCAGAACTGATCGAGGTTGAGCTAGACGTCGGACGAGACGTTGATGCCCAATTCGCTCATCCAGCTCTGGGCCTCGATGTTGAGCTGGCGGTACTCGCCGGTCCAGATCAGGACCCCCATCGCGATCAGGATCAGCCCGCCGACGGCGACGATCGCCTGGTAGTGGCGCTTGACCGCGGCGAAGGCGGTGGTCATCTGCGAGAACGCCACGGCGGTGAGGAGGAAGGGGATCGCCAGCCCGGCGGAGTAGACGGCGAGGAGGAAGCCGCCGCGGAGGGTCGAGTCCGAGAGCGAGGCGGCGGCGAGGATCGCGCCCAGGGTAGGGCCGATGCAGGGGGTCCAGGCGATCGCGAAGGCGGCGCCGGCGACGATCGGGCCGCCCCTGCCGACCCGCTCCAGCAGCGCGTTGACGTGCCAGTCGCGGTTGAGGCGGGTGATGAAGAGCGAGCCGACGAAGAGCAGGCCCATGGCGATGATCAGCGCCGCCGAGATCTTCGTCAGCAGGTCGCGGTTGTCCTTGAGCAGGGATCCGAGGCCGGTCGCGGTCAGCCCGAGGACGATGAAGATCGCCGAGAAGCTGGCGACGAAGAGCAGGCTCGGGCCGAGGACGCGGCGCCAGCCGGCGCTCTCCAGCTCGCTCGCCGAGACCCCGCTCACGGCCGAGAGATAGCCGGGGACGAGCGGCAGCACGCAGGGAGAGAGGAAGGAGACGACACCGGCGGCAAGCGCGGCGAGGATGCCCACGCCCGCGGCGGGATCGGTGCTGACTGCGGCGAGGAACACGGCTTCTTCAGGTTATCTCGGCCGCGGCCCGGTACATTTGGCCAGCTAGCCAAATCAGGAGGAGACGAGTTGAGCGCCAAGACGTATGTGATCGGGGTCGGGATGACCAAGTTCGAGAAGCCCGGCACCAAGGACGGTGACTACCCGGACTGGGCAAAGGAGGCGGGGGAGAAGGCGCTCGCCGACGCCGGCATTCCCTACGAGGACGTCGAGCAGGCCTACGCCGGCTACTGCTACGGCGACTCGACCTACGGCCAACGGGCGCTATACCAGCTCGGGTTGACCGGAATTCCCGTCGTCAACGTCAACAACAACTGCTCGACCGGCTCCTCGGCGCTGTTCCTGGCGCGGCAGGCCGTCAAGGGCGGCGTCGCCGAGTGCGCGCTCGCCCTGGGCTTCGAGAAGATGGAGCCGGGCAGCCTCGGGGTCAAGTACACCGACCGCACCAACGCCCTCGACAAGCACGCGATGCGGATGTTCGAGATTCGCGACCCCGAGCAGTCGCCGCCGGCGCCGCAGATGTTCGGCAACGCCGGCCGCGACCACATGCAGAAGTACGGGTCCGAACCCGACCACTACGCCTGGATCGGCTGGAAGAACCACAAGCACTCGGTCAACAACCCCTACGCCCAGTTTCAGGACGAGTACTCGCTCGAGGACATCAAGGCGGCGAAGATGATCCACGACCCGCTGACCAAGCTGCAGTGCTCGCCGACCTCCGATGGATCGGCCTGCGCGATCGTCGCCTCCGAGGCCTACGTCGACAAGCACGGGCTCTGGGACCAGGCGATCGAGATCGCCGGCCAGTCGATGGTCACCGACCTCAGCTCGACCTTCGACGAGAACGCCGATTGCATGACGATCGTCGGCTCCGACATGTCGAAGACCGCCGCCGACGCCGCCTACGCCGAGGCCGGAGTGGGGGCGGGTGAAGTCGACGTCTGCGAGCTGCACGACTGCTTCAGCGCCAACGAGCTGATCACCTACGAAGCGCTCGGATTCGCCGCCGAGGGCGAGGCGCACAAGCTGGTCGAGGAAGAAGCGACCACCTACGGCGGCAGCGGCCCCGTCGTCAACCCCTCGGGTGGGCTGATCTCCAAGGGCCACCCGCTGGGCGCGACCGGGCTGGCGCAATGCTCGGAACTGACCTGGCAGCTGCGCGGCGAAGCCGACAAGCGGCAGGTCGAGGGCGCGAAGGTGGCGCTACAGCACAACATCGGCCTCGGCGGCGCCGCCGTGGTCACGGTCTACAAACCGGCGGCTTAAACGCCGCCACCGGGATTAGGAGGAGCACGATGGCGAAAGAGCGGCTTTCACTCAGCGGCAAGGTCGTGGCGATCACCGGCGGTGCGCGGGGGATCGGCAAGGCGACCGCGCAGGCGCTGATCGCGAAGGGCTGCCGCGTCGCCATCGGCGACCTCCAGCACGAGCTGGCGGAGCAAACGGCGGCGCAGCTGGGGGGCGGCACCGTCGCCCTGCCGCTCGACGTAACCGACCGCGCCTCCTTCGAGCGCTTCCTCGACGAGGCCGAGCGGCAGCTCGGGCCGCTCGACGCGGTGATCAACAACGCCGGGATCATGCCGGTGACGCCGTTCGAGGAGGAGAGCGAGGCCTCCGTCCGGCGCCAGATCGACATCAACGTCGGCGGCGTCATCACCGGAACCCAGCTGGCGATCAAGCGGCTGCGCCCGCGCGGCCGCGGCTGGATCGTCAACATCGCCTCCCAGGCGGGCAAATCCGGCATCCCCGGGATCGCCACCTACTCGGGCACCAAGCATGCCGTCGTCGGACTGAGCGAGGCGGTGCGGGCGGAGCTGCGCGAGACCGGGATCGAGGTCCTCTGCGTGATGCCTACCGTGGTCAACACCGAGCTGACCAGCGGCGTCGGGCAGAAGTGGGTGAAACCGGTCGAGGCGACCGATGTTGCGAATGAGATCGTCGACGCGATGGAAGTCCCCCGCTTCGACGTCTTCGTCCCCCGCGCCAATGGCGCCCTCTACAAGGTCCTGGCGCCGCTGCCGCGCAAATGGCGCGAGGGGCTGGGCCGGGCGATGAAGGTCGACAAGCTGATGACCGAGGTCGACCACGGCGCCCGCCGCGCCTACGAGGAGCGGGCCGCGGCCAGCGAGCCCGGCCAGAAGGCCGCCGACGACGCGCCCGAGCCCGCGCATCGGGACGCGGCCTAGGGAACGAATTCAGCGAGCGCTGAACCTTGGCCCCTGCAGGGCCGTCAATTCAGCCAGCGCTGAAATGGGACGGATCTACGACGCCACCTGGGGCCGGATGTTCTCGGCCCTCTACGACCGGGCTTTCGAGGCCAGCGAAGAAGCCGGCCTGCGGGAGATGCGCCGCGAGCTGCTGAAGCGGGCGCGGGGGAGGGTGCTGGAGCTGGGGTCCGGGACCGGCCTCAACCTGGAGCTGTATCCCCGTGAGGGACTCGACAGCCTCACCGTCACCGAGCCCGACCCGCACATGTTCAAGCAGCTGCGCCAGCGCGCCGCCGAGGTCTGCGCCGGCGCTGAGCTGGTGCAGGCCGGCGCCGAAGACCTGCCGTTCGGGGACGACGGCTTCGACACCGTCGTCGTGACCCTGGTCCTCTGCACGGTCCCCGACCAGCCCGCCACCCTGAAGGAGGTCGCCCGCGTGCTCGCGCCGGGTGGGCAGCTGCTCTTCCTCGAGCACGTCCGCGCCAACCACCCGGACCTCGCCAACTGGCAGGACCGTCTGGAAAAACCCTGGCGCTTTCTCGGCGACGGCTGCCACTGCAACCGCGACACGGTCGCGGCGATCGGCGCCGCCGGCTTCGAGCTGAGGGACGTCGAACGCAACGAATTCCCGAAGGCGCCGCCGATCGTCCGGCCGCTCGTGCAAGGGCGCGCCGAATTGGCTTAGTTGGATGCTCTCAACACCTCGGCCTTTGGACGGACGGCCAGCGCGGCGAATGAGATCCAGGAGACCAAGGCAACGACGAGGATGCTGATCAGGGCCTCCATCAATCCTCGCCGATATGGAGATAAAGCCCGAATCAGTGGCCAGCTCGCGGGAGACGTTAGACCCATGGAGGGCGGGAGGCTAGGGCGTTCCCAGGACCACCCGCCCGCGTATCCAACGCACGATAATGGTGGTTATGTCAACTCAGGCAGGAAGGCCTGGGTGGTCTAGCCCGCTTCTTCGATCGCCGCTTCCAGCTCCGCCGCCGATTCAGGGAAGCCCAGTAGCTTGATCCCGCCCGTCTTCGGGCCTTTGATCGCGAAGGACGGCGTGCCGTCGAAGCCGAGATTCGCGGCTTCCTGAGACGTTTCTTCGACTTCCGCCGTCAATTCCGCTCGTTCTGCGTCCCATTTGCCGAGGTTGCGGACGCCGGCGGCCTTCGCAACGGCCCTGAGAAAGGCGTCGTCGTCCGCGTAACCGGAGTTCTCGTCGCCCTGGTTGCGGTAGAAGAGATCGACGAAGCTCCAGCCGCGGCCCTGGGCGCCGGCCGCGAGCGCCGCGGCGCCCGCGCCGACCGATTCCGGGCCGATGATGGTGAGGTTGCGGAAGTCGATCTTGACCTCGCCCTTCCTGACCTGGGTTTCCATAACCTCGGGCAGGACCTCCTCCGAGTAGGCGGCGCAGACCGGGCACTGGAGGTCGCCGAACTCGATCAGTTCGACTGGCGCTTCGGGGTCGCCGAGGGTCATCTGCCGCTGCGGGATCCCGTCGAGCAGATTCGCGACCGCCGCTTTGCCCTCGATCTCGGTGTCGCCCCCGTCGCCGCTGCCTGCGGCAGTGATCACGATCAGGACGAGGACCGCTGCGAGCGCCAGGAATGCGGCGCCGGCGGCGAGCCGCAGCAGACGCGAGCGACGGTCGGCGCCGCTCATGCCCGCTCGGGGGTGGCTCCCGGCGCTCCCGCGTAGATGATCAGGCGGGCGGCGCAGAGGCCAAAGAGGATCGTCATCAGGATCGCGCTGGCCAGGCACCACTGGCAGACCGCCTCGATCTTGAACAGCTCGACGTAGGTGAGGAAGACGCTGTAGCCGAAGCCGCCGAGAGCGAGGACGAAGCCGGCGAAGCGCGCCAGGTCGTCGGCGAAGAAGGCGGTGGCCAGCAGCAGGGCGTAGCCGACCACCCCGAAGACGGCGATGTTGACGCCGGCAAGGTGCGACCAGGAGCTCCTGGCGACGGTCTCGCAGCCGTCCCCGCCGCCGAGGCAGACGGGCGAGCCGCTGTTCGCGTCGGCGATCGCGATGTAGGCGGCGACGCCGATGCCGAGGGCGGCGACGAAGGCGATCGCGCGCTGGAGGGTGCCCTCGCTGAGTCGGCTCATCGCGCGGAAGATAAGGCTTCGGCGTAAAACGACGCTAAGGCGCGCGAGAGCTTGCCGCCCTGCCAGGCGAGCGGCGACTGCCCGGGCTCCTCGCTGAGGAGCCGTGCGTTCGGCAGCGCCTCGGCGTAGACGGCGGCCGCCTCGTAAGGGTGGCCGGGGTCGGCGTCGTCGTTGCTGGCCACGACGAGGGTCGGGACCGCGAGCGCCCGCAGCGCCTCCATCGACTCGAAGGGGCGCGACCGCGGCACCGCGCGCAGGGCCGCGGCCAGCCCTTCGGGATGCTGCTGCAGTAGCAGCCGCTCGCGGGTGAAGCGCAGGACCGAGTCGCGCCAGCGCGGGTCGATCCCCTGCTCGGTGTCGATGTAGGCGACGAAGCCGTCGACACCGCCCGCTTCCAGCGCCGCCGCCAGCCCGTCCCAGTAGCCGAGCGAGTCCTGCTCGATAATGCCCGTGTAGACCGGACCGATCAGGGTCAGCCCGGCCAACCGCTCGGCGTTCTGCAGCGCGTAGGCGATCGCGGTGTGGGCGCCCATCGAGTGCCCGCCGAGGAAGAAGGTCCCGTCCCCCACCTGCGCCTCCACCACCCGTTCCAGGTCCGCGACCAGCCGCGGGTATCCATAACCCTCCCCCTCCGGGGCGGGATCCGACTCGCCGTGGCCGCGGGCGTCGTAGGTGACAACCGTGTAACCGGCGCGCGACAGGGCGTTGGAGCCGTGGAGGACGTAGCGCCGGGTTGCGGTGATCCCGTGGCAGAGCACCACCGCCGGCCCCTCCCCCGCCGCTTCGCCGCGCAGGCTCGGGCTCGGGTCCAGCGCGAACGGCCGCGCCTCGGGCATCAAACCAGCGATGCGACCGCGCGCTCGAGGTCCTCGACCGACTCGTAGCTGGCGCCGGTGCGGGAGACGGTGCGGTGGCGGATCACACCGTCGCCGTCGACGACGAAGATCGCCCGCTGCACGTAGCGGCCGCCGGGGGCGTCCTTCAGCTCGGTGAGGCGCGCCAGCGGCCCGATCCAGCCGGTGACGCCGTAGCTCCTCGCCACCGCCAGGTCCTCGTCGGCGAGCAGCGGCACGTTCAGTTCCTGCTCCTTCACCCAGTGCTCGTGCGAGTCGACCGACTGCGGCGAGATCCCGAGTACCTCGGCGCCGAGCTCGTCGAGCCGGTCGCCTTCGTCGCGGTAGGAGCAGAACTGCTTGGTGCAGACCGTGGTCGCGTCGCCGGGATAGAAGGCGAGGATCAGGTTGCGCCCGCGGTAATCGGCGAGCCTGTAGGTCTTCCCGCCCGTCCCGGGGAGAGCGAAATCGGGAGCTTGGTCGCCGACGTCTAGCTTGCCCACCCGGCCAGCTTAGAGGACGCCTGGCACCGCGCTCAGCCCTGTTCGATCGTCACTTCTTCGATCAGGACGGGCTGTTTCGGTTTTTCTTCGACCGTCGGAACCTTCTCGATCCGGGCGACCGTGTCGTAACCCTCGCTGACCTTGCCGACCAGCGCGTATTCGGGCGGCAGGCCGGCGTCCGGGGAGGTGACGACGTAGAACTGGCTGCCCGATCGGCCGGGCGGCTCGGCTTCACTCTTCGCCATCGCGACCAGACCCTTGGTGTAGGAGAGGTTGGGAGGCGGTTTCTCATCGACGCTGTAGCCGGGGCCGCCGGCGCCGGTGCCTTCCGGGTCGCCACCCTGGATCACGAAGCCGGGGACGATGCGATGGAAGGTGAGGTCGTCATAGAAGCCTTCCTCGGCGAGGAAGGCGAAGGAGTTGGCAGTCTTCGGGGCGCGGGTCGTGTCGAGCGCGATCTCGAAGGTCCCGCAGCTGGTCTTGACGACGGCGGTCGCCGTTTCGCCGGGCTTCAGAACCTGCTTTGGGGCCTTGAAGCTGTCGGTCTTCGGTTCCGGCGCCTCGACTTCCTCGCAGCCGTCCGTGCCGGCCGTGGTCGACGAGACGCTCGAACCCCCATCGTCGGAGCCGCCGCCCTGGCTGATCAGGACCACGGCGACTATGGCCGCCGCGACGACCGCGAAGACGGCAAGGACGATCCAGCGACGGTCGGGCTGCTGCTCCACGGCCGCAACCCTAGTAAACGTTCCTGCTGGAAATGGCGACTCCTCCGCTCACCCCGCTTGCCGCCGCGGTGCTCCACGTCGGCGCCCCGGAGCGGATCCTGCAGATCGAGTGCGGTGAAGGCGACGGCGCGCGCTTCCTCGCCCGCGAGTTCCCGAGCGCCAGGGTGCGTGGAGTCGACCGCTCGGCCGAGGCGGTCCGCGCCGCCACCGCCAAGGTCGGGCTCGATCCCGAGGGCCGCCTCGCCTTCAAGCAGGGCGGCCCCCGATCCCTCCCCTTCCCCGCCGACCACTTCGACCTGCTGGCGGCGCTCGACGCCCGCCCCGCTGTCGCCGAGGCGGCGCGGGTGCTGCGCCCGGGCGGCTTCCTCGCCCTTGCGGCAAGCGACAGGGAAGAGGCGTTCGGCGGCCTCGGCGGTCGCCTTTACCGCCGCCGCCTCCTCGGCCTGGGGTTCGAGCCGATCTGGTCCGAAGCGGCAGGCGACGGCAGCTTCTCTGTCTCCCGCCTGCGCGGCGGCCGACCCGTTGGCGGCTGCCTCTAGGCTGGGGCGCCTGTGGAGATCGCCGGGATGCCCCTGACCCTGCTCGTCAACCCCGCTTCGGCCGGGGGGAAGTCGCTGAAGCTTTTGCCGCGGGTAGAGGCGGCGCTCGACGCTCACCGCGCGGTCTTCCGGGTCGAGCGGACCCGCAGTCTCGAGCACGGGGTCGACCTGGCGCTGCGGGCGATCGAGCTCGGCGAGCTGCCGGTTGTCATCTCCGGCGACGGCCTGATCGGGGCGGTCGGCGGAGCGATGGCCGGCTCGGAGACGCCGCTCGGGCTGATCCCCGGCGGCCGCGGCAACGACTTGGCGCGTGCGCTCGGCATCCCAGACGAGCCCGAGGCGGCGGTCGAGGTCGTCCTCGGCGGGAAGAGCCGGCGGATCGACGTCGGCGAGGCCAACGGCAAGCGCTTCCTCGGCATCGTCAGCGTCGGCTTCGACTCCGAATGCAACCGGCTCGCCAACGAAACCCACTTCATCCGCGGCAACCTCGTCTACGCCTACTCGATGGTCCGCACCCTGATCGGCTGGCGCGCCGCCCGCTTCACGATCGCGGTCGGCGGGGAACGCAAGCGGATCAGCGGCTACTTCGTAGACGTCGCCAACAACAGCGTCTACGGCGGCGGCATGTACATCGCCCCCGAGGCGGAGATCGACGACGGCCAGTTCGACGTCGTCGCGATCGAAGAGGTCGGCAAGCTGCGCTTCCTGCGCGGCCTCAAGGACGTTCTCAAGGGCGCCCACCTCGGCAAGGAGGAGGTCAGCGTCTTCCGCACCCCGCGCCTGGAGCTCGACGCCAGCCGCCCTTTCCCGGTCTATGCCGACGGCGACCACCTCACCGACCTACCGGTCTCCCTGCGGGTGCTGCCGCGCTCCCTCTCGATCCTCGTCCCCGGCGAGGCGGGTTGATGTCGGCGAACGGGCGCTCCCGCGGGGGCCTCTTCGCCGCCAAGGTCGCGCTCTCCCGCGCGATCGGGGTGGCCATCCGGCGCAGCGGCCGCGGCGGCGGCACGACGCTGCCGGGACGGGTGCTGCTGCGCCTGGAGCCGGAGGCGATCGCTCGCCTCGGGAAAGGCCTAGAGGGGAGCCGTACGATCGTCAGCGCCACCAACGGCAAGACGACGACGGCCGGGATGATCGCCGGGATCCTCGCCGTCGACGGGCGCCATCCCGTCCACAACCGGGCCGGCTCGAACATGACCTGGGGCGTGGCGACGGCGCTGCTCGAGCAGCGTGGCGGCGAGGGCCTGTTCGAGGTCGACGAGGCATGGCTGCCGCGGGTGAGCGAGCAGCTGCAGCCGACGCTGATCGTCCTCGGCAACCTCTTCCGCGATCAGCTCGACCGCTACGGCGAGATGGAGGCGCTGGCCGACGATTGGGCGAAGACGGTGGCGGCGCGGGCAGGGCGGACCGAGTTCGTCCTCAACGCCGACGACCCGCTGCTCGCCGACCTCGGCCGCGACCCCGAGGGCGCGCGGCGCGAGGGCGTTCTCTACTTCGGGATCGAGGACGACTCGCAGGCGCTGCCGGAGCTGCAGCACGCCTTCGACGCCAAGCACTGCCGCCGCTGCGGCCACGCCTACGCCTACGAGCGCGCCTTTGTCGGCCACCTCGGTCACTACTCGTGCCCCAACTGCGGGGCCGAGCGGCCGCTGCCGGAGGTGGCCGCCACCGAGATCGAGTTGCGGGGCATGGACGGGTCGCGGTCGCGGGTTCGAACCCCCGCCGGTGAGATCGAGCTCGATCTGCCGCTCCCCGGTCTCTACAACGTCTACAACGCCCTCGCCGCGATCGCCGCCGGGCTGCGGCTCGGAGTGGCGCCTGGGCGGATCGGACACGCCCTCGAGGGGACGCGGGCGGCGTTCGGCCGGGTGGAGACGATCACCGTGGCCGACGTGCCCGTCTCAATCCTCCTGATCAAGAACCCCGCCGGCGCCAACGAGGTGCTGCGGACGCTGCTGCTGGAGAGCCGCGAGCGCGGACCGCTCGACCTCTGGATCGCGCTCAACGACAAGATCGCCGACGGCCGCGACGTCTCCTGGATCTGGGACGCCGACTTCGAGCTGCTGGCCGCCGCGGCCCGGCGGGTCGTCTGCTCGGGGACGCGGGCTCCGGAAATGGCGCTGCGGCTTAAATACGCCGGCTGGCCGGAGGAGGCGATCGAGGTCGCCCCCGGGGTCGAGAGCTCGCTCGACACCGCTGTTCAGCGGGCCGACAGCCGCCTCTTCGCCCTTCCCACCTACACCGCGCTGCTGGAACTGCGCAAGCTGCTCTCCGACCGCGGCCTGGCGAAGGAGTTCTGGCGATGAGCGCAGCGACCGCGGCAATCTGGCACGACGTCGAGTGCGGCAGCTACGGGGCCGACCTGCCGCTTTGGGAGGAACTGGCCGAGCGCTGCGGCGGCCCGGTTTTGGAGCTCGGCTGCGGGACGGGACGGGTCGCCCTCCATCTGGCGCGGCGCGGACACCGGGTGATCGGGCTCGATCGCGACCCCGAGCTGCTCGCGGCGCTCCAGCAACGCGCATCCGATTTTCGACACAGCGGGGTGGGTTCGCAATCGGATGCGCCTGCCGATCTCGTGGAACCACTCCTCGCCGACGCCCGCCGGTTCGGACTCAAGTCGCCTGCCTCTCTCGTCCTCGCCCCCACCCATCTCATGCAGCTGCTGGCCGATTCCGCTGAGCGCACCCAGTCGCTGCGCTGCATCGCCGCCGCGCTGCGCCCCGGCGGGGTCTTCGCCGCCGCGATCATCGAGGCGATGCCGGAGCCCGACGGCGCGCCCCCTCCCCTTCCAGATGTCCGCGAGGTCGACGGCTGGGTCTACTCGAGCCTGGCGACCGAGGCAGCGGTCGGGCCCGGGGAGATCGTCGTCCGCCGACTGCGGCAGACGGTTTCCCCCGGGGGCTCCCTCAGCGAGGAGCCGAACGAGGTTCGGATCGCGACCTTCGCCGCCGCGGCGCTTGAGGCGGAGGCGGAGCCGTTCGGCCTGCTGCCGGCGGGAAGGCGTGAGATCGGGGCCACCGACATCCACGTCGGCTCCACGGTCGTCCTCCTGGAGAAGCGGTCCTGATGGAGCTGCGCGTCCTCAGTCTCTATCCGGAGCAGATGAACATCTACGCCGACCGGGGCAACATCCTCTTCCTGCAGCGGCGGTGCGAGTGGCGCGGGATCGGCTTCGCCCACGCGGGCGCCGGCCCCGGCGACCCGATCGACCCCGCCGCCCACGACTTCTTCTATATCGGCGGTGGCCAGGACCGCGACCAGCGCGCCGTAGCCGCCGACATGGTCGCGAGCAAGCAACGGGATCTGACGGCGGCAGCTGACGACGGCGCCGTGCTGCTCGCGGTCTGCGGCGGCTACCAGCTGCTTGGCCACAGCTACCAGCTCGGCGAGGAGAAGCTGCCGGGATTGGGGCTCGCCGACTTGAAGACCGTGCGCGAGCCCGGGCCGCGGCTGATCGGCAACGTCGCGATCGAGGCGGACCTCGGCAACGGCCCGCGACTCATCGCCGGCTTCGAGAACCACGGCGGCCGCACCTACCTCGGGGCCGACGCGCAGCCGCTCGGAAAGGTCGTCTCCGGCCACGGCAACAACGACCGCGACGGCTTCGAGGGCGTCAGGCGCGGCAACGTGATCGGCACCTACCTGCACGGCCCCCTGCTGCCGAAGAACGCCTGGCTGGCCGACCACCTGATCGCCCTGGCGCTGGAGCGCCGCTACGGGTCGCGTCCCGACCTGGAGCCGCTGCCCGACGAGCTCGAGGCCGCCGCCCACGAGTCGGCACGGCGGGCAGCTGAGTCCTGATCAGTGGGACTTATCGATGGATGTCAACGAAAAGTCCCACCGCTAGCGGCCCGAAGACCCGAACCCGCCCTCGCCGCGCACCGAGTCGTTGAGCGCGGCCGCCTCGACCGGCTCGGCGAGCGCGATCGGCGTCAGCAGCAGCTGCGCGATCCGGTCTCCCGGTTCGACCCGGAAGGTCTCGGCCGGGTCCGTGTTCAGCAGCAGCACCCGTAATTCGCCACGGTAACCGGAGTCGATCACGCCGGGCGCGTTGACCAGCGCGATCCCGTGATCGCGAGCCAGCCCCGAACGCGGAACCACCAGCCCAGCATGCCCCTCCGGGATCTCCACCCCCACCCCGGTCCCAATGCTCCACCTCTCCCCGGGACCGATGTGGGCCGCCTCGCAGGCGTACAGGTCGAGTCCAGCATCCCCCTCATGCGCCCGCGAAGGAAGAACCGCCTCCTCTTTCAGCTTGGCCACAGGAAGTTGCACGGCGCGGCAGCCTACAGGGGCAGCATCACTGTCGCAGAGGGGGTGGGTACCCCTTCACCAGACACTCAACATCGAGCCATAGCGAGATGTGTCTGGAGAAGGGGTACCCACCCCCTCCCCACCACCCGCTTCAGGCCACCGCCAGATCGCTGAAGCGGTGCATCTCCGCCACCGGCACCTTCGCGTGCACCAGCACCCCGTCCTCGCGCTCGGTCCGCTCCAGTTCCCCCGCCACCTCGTGCAGCTCGTGCAGCCGCCCGCCCTCGGAGTATGGGATCAGCAGCTCGACCTCGGCCAGCGTCTCCTCGAAGGCCGCCTCGATCCGCTCGCGCAGGGCCTCGAGCCCCTCCCCCTCCTGGGCCGAGATCGCTACCGCCTCGGGATGGTCGAGCTCGGTCTCTTGGCGCTCCTCCTCGTTCAGCAGGTCGACCTTGTTGAAGACGAGCAGGCGCGGCTTCTCGCCGGCGCCGATCTCCTCCAGCACCTCGTCGACAGCCTGCATCTCGGCCAGCCGCCGCTCCTCCGGCGCCGAGGCATCGACGACGTGGAGGATCAGGTCGGCCAGAACCGTCTCCTCCAGGGTCGCCTTGAAGGCCTCGACCAGCTGATGCGGGAGCTTCTCGATGAAGCCGACGGTGTCGGTCAGCAGGGCGTCTCGCCCGGAGAGCTCGAAGGTGCGCGTGGTCGGGTCGAGGGTGTGGAAGAGGCGGTCGCGAACCTCGACCTCGGCGCCGGTGAGCGCGTTCAGCAGGGTCGACTTGCCGGCGTTCGTGTAGCCGGCGAGGGCGATCCGCGGCAGCGAGGAGCTGTCGCGGCGGGCGCGCATGACGCCACGGTTCTTCTCCGACTGCCGCAGCCGCCGCCGCAGCGCGGCGATCCGGTTGCGGGCGAGGCGGCGGTCGGTCTCGATCTGGCTCTCGCCCGGGCCCCTGGTACCGATGCCGCCATCCATGCGGCCGGCGCCGAGGCGCTCGAGGTGGGTCCAGAGTCCCCGCATGCGGGCCATGTTGTATTCGAGCTGCGCCAGCTCGACCTGGAGCTTGCCCTCGGCCGAGTGGGCGTGGTCGGCGAAGATGTCGAGGATGACGGCCGTGCGGTCGATCACCGGCACCCCCAGCGCCTGCTCGAGGTTGCGCTCCTGGCGTGGCGCCAGCTCGTCGTCGCAGGCGACCAGGTTGGCGTTACAGGCGGCGATTTCCTCTTTCAGCTCGGCCAGACGCCCGCGGCCGAAGTAGCGGTCGGGGTCGGGCTGCGGACGCTGCTGGGTCGCGACCCCCGCCGTGGCGACGCCGGCGGTCCGCAGCAGCTCCTTCAGCTCGGCGAGCGGCTCCCCCTCCGTACGCCCGTCGACGATGCCGATCGCGAGCGCGCGCTGCCGGGCCCGGCGATTCGAGACGCCGGCGCCGTTGCTCGAGCCCGCGTCGCGGGTCGGGGTCTGCCTGCCGTTTCTCGAACCTTGCACTCAGGGGAATTGTACGGGCAGCTCCGCGGGCGGATAGTGTCCCCGGCGTGAAGGTCTTCCTCACCGGCGGCACCGGCTTCATCGGCGGCGAGGTCGCGCGCCAGCTGCGGGCCCGCGGCGAGGAGGTCGCCTGCCTGGTCCGCAACCCCGCACGGGCAGCGAAGCTGACCGAGCTCGGTTGCGAGCTGGTCGCCGGGGATCTCGGCGACGAGGCGGCGATCCGAAGCGGGATGAGCGGCTGCGACGCGGTCGTCCACGCGGCGGCGGTGTACGAGATAGGGATCCCGGCCAAGCAGCGGCCGGCGATGTGGGAGGCCAACGTCGCCGGAACCGAGCGGGTGATGAAGGCGGCGCTGGCGGAGCAGATCCCCCGGATCGTCTACGTCTCCACCGTCGGCATCTTCGGCAACACGCACAAAGAGGTCGTCGACGAGTCCTACCGCAACCCCGAGACCGACTTCACCTCCTACTACGAGGAGACCAAGCTCGAGGCCCACAAGGCCGTCCAGCGGCTGATCGACGATGAGGGCCTGCCGGCGATCATCGTCCAGCCCGGTGGCGTCTACGGCCCTGAAGACACCTCCCAGGTCGCCGACCTGCTGGAGCAGTTCTTCGCCGGCAAGCTGCCGCTGATGCCGTTCCCGGAGCTGGGGATCTGCATGACCCACGTCGAGGACATCGCCGGCGGCATCCTCCTTGCGCTGGACAAGGGCAGACTCGGCGAGACCTACGTGATCAGCGGCCCGGTGACGACGATGCGCGAGGCGATCGAGACGGTGGCGCAGGTGAGCGGCCGCAAGGCTCCGAAGCGGGCCCTGCCGACCGGGCTGATGAAGGCGATGATCCCGATCGGGCCCCTGGTCGGGAAGGTGATGGGGCAGCCGCCGAACCTGCGGGAGATCATCTCATCGGCGGATGGGGTCACCTTCTGGGCGAGCTATGAGAAGGCCGAGCGGGAGCTGGGGTACTCGCCGCGCGGGATGGAAGAGGGTCTGCGGCAGACGCTGGAGGCCGACGAGCGGTTCCCTGCTCCGACGGCTTAGGGGAGAGTCGGGGGAGGACTCCCCGGACAACAGCGGGGAGGGTCCGGTGAGCCCTCCCCCGACTCTCATAAGCTGGCGGGGATGAGGGTCATCGACGTGATGCATCTGGGGCGGCCCCACGTGATCGGGTGCTGGGAGGTAGAGGGGGCGCTGGTTGATCCTGGGCCGGAGTCGTCGCTGGCGACGGTGCTGGAGGCGATCGGGGACGAGCAGCCGCGGGCGGTGCTGCTGACCCATATCCACCTCGACCACGCGGCGGCGACGGGGGCACTGGTGCGGCGGTGGCCGGAGCTCGAGGTCTACGTGCACGAGCGGGGGGCGCCGCATCTGGTCGACCCTTCGAAGCTGCTGGCAAGCGCCGAGAGGCTCTACGGGGACAGACTGAACTACCTGTGGGGAGAGATCCTGCCGGTGCCGAAGGAGAACGTCCGCGTCCTGCGCGGCGGCGAGACGGTGCTGGGGATGGAGGTCGCCTACACCCCCGGCCACGCCTCCCACCACGTCTGCTACTTCCACTCCGAGAGCGGCACCGCCTTCGTCGGCGACGTCGCCGCCTGCCGGATCCCGCCCTCGAACCTGATCGTCCCTCCCACTCCCCCGCCCGACATCGACGTCGAGGTCTGGGAGGAATCGCTGGGCGCCGTCGCCGCCTGGTCTCCCCGGCGCCTCGCCCTCACCCACTTCGGCGCCGTCGAAGACGACGTCCCCGGCCACATCGAAGCGGTGCGGGCGAAACTGCGGGAAGAGGCCGAGCTGGCTCGGCAGATGGAGAAGCCCGAGTACGACGCCGACAACGAGGCCCGCATCCGCCGCGCCCTCGCCGCCGAAGGAATCGAAGGCGACACCGTCGACGAGCTCCTACAGGCCGTTCCCACCGCCTACCAGTGGAGCGGCCTCGACCGCTACTGGCGCAAGAAGGCAGAGCGCGAAGCGGCCTGAGGGTCGCGAAGGCCCCTCACCCGAGGTGCTCTCGCATCCGCTCTACTGCCTCTTCGATCCGCTCGTCGGGGGCGGTCAGGGCGATGCGGAAGAAGCCCTCGCCGCTCGGCCCGTACATCGAGCCTGGCGAGATGACGACGGCAGCCTCCTCCAACACGCGCTCGCAGAAGGAGGTCGAGGTGTGGCCTTCGGGAACCGGCGCCCAGACGTAGATCGTCCCCTTCGGGGAGCTGACCTCGACGCCAATCTCGGCGAGGGCGGAGACGACGAGGTCGCGGCGTCGGGCGTAGGTCTCGTTCATCCGCTCCAGGGGCTCGCTCGGCCCCTCGAGGGCGGCGACGCCGGCCATCTGGATCGCCTCGAAGAGACCGGAGTCGACGTTGGTCTTCAGTCGCCAGTAGGTCTGGATCGCCTCGGCGTTGCCGAGAATCGCGGCGCAGCGCCAGCCGGTCATGTTGTAGCCCTTGGAAAGGGAGAAGACCTCCACGCCCACCTCCTTGGCGCCGGGGGTGGCGAGGAAGCTGGGCGCGACGTAGCCGTCGTAGGTGGTCTCCGAGTAGGCGTTGTCGTGGACGACCAGGATCTCGTGCTCGCGGGCGAACTCGACGACCTGCTCGAAGAAGCCGTCGGGCACGATTGCGCCGGTCGGGTTGTTCGGGTAGTTGACGAACATCAACCGGGCTCGGGCGGCAACGTCGGTCGGGACGGCGCCGAGGTCGGGGGCGAAGCCCAGCTCCGGCACCAGCGGCAGCAGCTCGGCCTCGGCGCCGGCGAGAATCGGGCCGCCGGTGTAGACCGGATAGCCGGGGTCCGAGGCGAGGGCAACGTCGCCGGGGTCCAGGAAGGCGAAGCAGAGGTTGTAGATGCACTCCTTGGCCCCGATCGCCGGGATCACCTCGGACTTCGGGTCGATCTCGACCCCGAAGCGGCGATCGTAGAACTCGGCGAAGGCGGACCGGAACTCGTCGCGGCCGCGGTTGCTCGGGTACTGGTGGTAAACGGGACTCCCGACCGCCTCCCGCATCGCCTCGACGACGTGCGGGTAGGTCGGTTCGTCCGGGTCGCCGATCCCGAGGCTGATTACGTCGATCCCGGCAGCCCGCTTGTCGGCGATCTGCTGCTCGAGTTCCTGGAACTTGTAGGGAGGGATGGCCTCCAGGCGCTTGGATGGGGTGGCGATGCCCATGGGCGCGGAAATCTATGCGATCCGGCCGTCTAGGAGCCGTCGAGCTCGTCCAGCGCCTGTACCAGCTCCGGCGACAGCTCGCCGGCGAAGACCGGCTCGGCCCAGCCGTCGAGGCGGACGTCGAGGTCCGGGGAGATCTCGACCTGCAGCTCGCCGCCTTCGAGCTCGACCACGAGCCGGTTCGGGGCGCCGCGGAGGAAAGCGGTGACGGCGGCACCGCTGGCACCGGTGCCCGAGGAGAGGGTCTCCCCTACCCCGCGCTCGAAGATCCGCGCCCGCACCCGGTCGCCCTCGACGGCGAGGAAGCTGACGTTGGTGCGGTTGGGGAAGAGCTCGTTCCCTTCGATCCCCGGGCCGATCTCCCCCAGGTCGAGTTCGTCGAGCTCGCCGGCGGGGACGAGGATCGCGCACTGCGGGTTGCCGATCGAGACGTGCTGGAACTCCCAGCTGCGGCCGCCGGACTCGAGCGTGCCGCGACCGTCCTCGCGACCCGAGGGGAAGTCCTTCGAGCTCGTCGAGGCGCGCCCCATCTCCACCGAGCAGGTCAGCTCGCCGGTGATCGTCGGCCGGATCGGGCCGGCGACGGTGCCGATCGCGAACTCCTCCGCATCGGTCCAGCCGTTGCGGCGCAGGTAGAGGATCGCCTCGCGGGCGCCGTTGCCGGAGAGCTCGGCCTCGGAGCCGTCGGGGTTGAAGATCCGCAGCTCGGCGACGAGCTCGGGGTCCTCGCTCTTCGAGAGCAGCAGGATCCCGTCGGAGCCGATCCCGAAATGTTGGTCGCAGAGCCACTCGACCCGCGCCTCCGTCAACTCCCACGGAAGCCGCTGCGCCTCGAAGATCAGGTAGTCGTTGCCCAGGGCCTGCCACTTCTCGAATTTCACGCGGCGGACCCTACCCACTCCGCCGATGGGACGAAAACGGTCCTAGATGGACCGAAATAGTCCCGTCAGCATCTGGGCCGCCACTTCGGTGTCATTTTTCCCGGTGCGGTCGATCATGTCGAGGTTGGGGATTTTGCGCATCCAGGTCAGCTGGCGGCGGGCGTAGTTGCGGGAGCGCTTCTTCATCGTCTCGAGGTCGCCGGCGAGGAGCTCGTCGAAGCCCAGGGCTTTGCGGGCGGTGCGGCCGGGGCCGAGCTCGTCCGCCCGCCGCGCCTCCTCGGCCGCCCCGCCGGCCACGATCGCCTCCGTCCGCGCGTTGATCCGCTCATAGAGCTGCTCGCGGTCCATATCGAGCCCGAAGATCGTCGTCGGATGCCGAGTCTCCGGCGACCAAAGCTCGGACTCCTCCGAATGGGGCGCCACCTTCTCCAGCGAAAGCTCTGCAAGCGCTGCCCGCAGGTAGAGCCCCGTCCCCCCCACCACGATCGGCCGCCGCCCCTTCTCCAATGCCTCATCGATCTCCCGGTGCGCAAGCGGCATGTAGTCGCCGATAGAGAAGTCGGCCGTGATCGGCACGAAGCTCAGCAACCGATGCTCCAGCTTCGATTGCTCCTCCGCGGTCGCGGACCCGGTAAGCGCCTCCAACCCCTCGTACACCTGCAGCGCGTCGCAGTTGACTGCGACGGGATTTTCACCGCGCTCTCGCAGCTTCTCCGCCAACGCTATGGCCACCCCGGTCTTCCCCACCCCAGTGGGTCCAAAGATCGCGATCACATGGGGTGTCGGCATAGCCCCGAACGGCTTGTACTTTTTCGGCGCGCGGCCCTCGGAAGGCGCGAGCCAATCACCGAAAAAGTTGAGAGAGGGGCTGTGCCGACACCCCACTCAGAGTCTGCGAAGTAGCCCCCTCGATTTCCACCTCGACGAATTCACCGGACTCGGCAATGCCGTCGAAGTTCACAGCCTTCCCGTGCCGAGTCCGCCCCCGCAGCCTGGTCTCGTCCGTCCGGCTGGTCCCTTCGACCAACACCTCCATCGTCCGCCCCACGAACCGCTGCGCCCGCTCCGCCGCGCGCCGCTGAACCACCTCGACCAGCCGTTCCAACCTCTCCACCTTGACCGGGTGCGGGAGCTGCCCCTCCATCGTCGCCGCCTCGGTTTCGCGCCGCGGCGAGAAGATGAAGGTGAAGGCGCCGTCGTAGCCGACCTCCTCCGCCACCTCCAGCGTTTCCTCGAAGTCACGCTCGGTCTCGCCCGGGAAGCCGACGATGATGTCGGTGGTGATCGCGCAGTCGGGGACGTGCTCGCGGATCAGCGCCACCCGGTCCATGTAGCGCTCGCGGTTGTAGGTGCGCCGCATCCGTTTGAGGACGACGCTCGAGCCCGATTGCAGCGGCAGGTGGATCTGCTCGCAGAGCGCCGGCAGCTCGGCGTGGGCGCGGATCACGTCCTCCTTCATGTCCTTCGGGTGCGGGCTGGTGTAGCGGATCCGCTCGACCCCCTCGATCGCGTCCACGCGGCGCAGAAGATCGGAGAACCCGATCCGCTTCTCGAGCAGCAGGTCGCGGCCGTAGCTGTTGACGTTCTGTCCCAGCAGCGTCACCTCGCGCACCCCGTCGGCAGCGAGGGCCTCGGCCTCGGCGATCAGCTCGCCCGGATCCCGGCTGACCTCGCGGCCCCTGGTCGAAGGGACGATGCAGTAGGAGCAGACGCAGTTGCAGCCCTGGGAGATCTGCAGCCAGCCCTGGAACTCGCGCTCGCGCCGGGTCGGCAGGTGCCCTGAGAAGTCCTCGAACTCGAAGTAGCCCTGGGCGGTGATCGAGTCGCTGTTGAGGAACTCGGCCAGCTTGTGGATCTGGCCCGGGCCGAAGGCGACGTCGACGAAGGGGAAACGCTCGAAGACCTCCTCCTTCACCGATTGCGCCCAGCAGCCACCGACGCCGACGATCCGCCCCGGGTCTTCTCCCTTCAGCCGTTTGGCCTCGCCGAGGTGGGCGATGAAGCGGCTGTCGGCCGACTCCCGGATCGAGCAGGTGTTGAAGAGGATCAGGTCCGCCTCCCCCCGCTCGCTCGCCTCCTCGTAGCCGAGCGAGGCCAGCATCCCCCGCATCCGCTCGGAATCGTGCACGTTCATCTGGCACCCAAAGGTGGTGACGTGGAACTTCTGCGCCATTACCGGCAGGGTAGCGGCGCGGTAGCTACTTGACGGTGAGCGTTCCTTGCATGCCCAATTCGGCATGTCCTGGAACGGTGCAGATGAAGGTGTAGGTGCCGGCTTCGAGATCGGCGGAGACCTCTTTCTGGCCTTCGGTGATCGGCTCGAAACCAGCGAGCTCCTGCCCGTCTTTCTCGATCACCACATTGTGCGGGACCGCCGACGGGTTGTCGAAGTCGATCGTGACCTTGCCCGGCTTGGCGCTGAGCTCGGTCTTGTCGAATGCGATCTGGGTCCTGTCGGCGGCCAGCTGCAGAGTCGTCGAAGCCTGCGGGCCGGAGCTTGACTTCGAGCCCCCCTCGGAGCCCTGTTCGTCCTCCGTCACGCCTCCCTTGCCCGAAGCTTCGTCCTCGTCTTCCTTCGAGCCGGTGGTCGGACCGACCGGTTCTTCTTCCTCCGGCCCTTCCGCCGCTTCTTCGGCTTCTTCTTCGCCCTCCTCGCGCTCGCCGCCGAGGGCGCCGCCTTCGTTAGAGAAGCCGCCGATGGTCTCGCCCTCTTCGAGCTCTTTGTTGAACTCCGCGTACTCGGCCGCCTTGGCCTCCTGCTCTTCGCCGGAGTAACGGACGGCGAAGGCGCTGGCGCCGAGGACGAACACGGCGAACCAGAGGATCACCGCCGGCATTGCCTTGCCGGGGAACCTCTCCGACTTCAGCCCTAGGAAGGTGGCCACCAGGGCGGAGACGGCGAGGACGATGCCGCAGGCGTAGAAGAGGGTCTCGTTGTCCATATGCAGCCGCGGATCCTATAGAGGTCGAGCCGGTGCTCGCCGCGAGGCGAGAGCGCTAAGCGGCCCTCGCCTCGGCCTCGGCGGCAGGAGGAGCCTCCTCGACCTGCGGCGCCGGCTCACCATCGATCCCGAGCGCGGCCCGGACCTTGGTTTCGATCTCCATGGCCAGCTCCGGGTTGTCGACCAGGAACTGCTTGGCGTTGTTGCGCCCCTGACCGAGCCGGGTCTCGCCGTAGGAGAAGAAGGAGCCCGATTTCTGCACCAGGTCCTGCTCCATCCCGAAGTCGAGCAGTCCGCCCTCGCGCGAGATCCCGACCCCGTACTCGATGTCGAATTCGGCCTGGCGGAACGGGGAGGCGACCTTGTTCTTGACGACTTTGACGCGGACCCTGTTGCCGACCGCCTCGGTCCCTTCCTTCAGGGTCTCGATCCGGCGGATGTCGAGTCGCTGCGAGGAGTAGAACTTCAGCGCCCGGCCGCCCGGCTGGGTCTCCGGCGAGCCGAACTGGACGCCGACCTTTTCGCGGATCTGGTTGGTGAAGAGGCAGACGGTGTTGGTCCGGTTCAGGTTTCCGGCCAGTTTGCGCATCGCCTGGGACATCAGGCGGGCCTGCAGACCGACCGTCGTGTCGCCGATCTGCCCGTCGAGCTCCGCTTTCGGGGTCAGCGCCGCGACCGAGTCGATCGCCACCACGTCGACGGCGCCGGAGGCAATCAGCCGGTCGGCGATCTGCAGCGCCTGCTCGCCGTAGTCGGGCTGGGAGACGAGCAGCTCGTCGGTGTCGACCCCGATCGCCCGCGAGTAGACGGGGTCGATCGCGTGCTCGGTGTCGATGAAGGCGCAGACGCCGCCCATCGCCTGGGCCTGAGCTATGATGTGGTTGACCAGGGTCGTCTTGCCCGAGGACTCCGGGCCGAAGATCTCGACGATGCGCCCGCGGGGGACGCCGCCGATCCCGAGGGCGAGATCGAGCGCCAGGGAACCAGTGGGGATCGCCTCCACCTTGACCGTGCCCTTGTCGCCCAGGCGCATCAGCGCGCCCTCGCCGAACTCTTTCCTGATGCCGCTGACGGTGCTTTCCAGCGCCGCGTCCTTTGCTTTCGCCTCCTTCGCGGAGACGTCGTTCAAGGTCGTTTTCCTGTCTGCCATCTCGATCACCTCACTGCTGCCTCATCCGGGCAGCTCGACTTGGGCCAACGGCACGTAGCGCGCACCGGTCGGCTGGAGTTCAGAACGGTAAAGCGTCATCCGGCGGCAAATCCGCGCCTCGGACATCCCCTCCGGCAGCTTCCCCGGAGGATCCGAGACGACTGCGGGCCGCCTCGGTCCCCGCCCCTCGGGACGGACCCGGGCGACGGTCACATGCGGCCAGAACGGCCGCTTCTCGTGCTCGTAGAAGCCCCCTTCGGCCAGCCCCTGGGCGACGCCCGCCTGTAGGGCCTCGGCCCCCGGCGAGAGCGCTGGCAGCGCGTACAGCCGCGCCCGCCCCCGCGGCGGCCGCTGCTCGGGATCGAGCAGCTCCACCCAGGGGGCCGGGCCGACCCGCTCCCGCACCACCGCCGCGATCGCCTCGACCTCCTCCTGCGGCCGGTGGCCGAGGAAGGCGAGGGTGACGTGGAGGGACTCGGGAGCGACCGGGCGCAGCGCCGGATCGGCCAGCGCCTCCCTCCCCCAGGCGACGATCCCCTCGCGGAGCTCGTCGGGCAGGTCGAGCGCCACGAACAGGCGCACGCGCGGGTTTTTCGGTCGCCCCTCGGCCATGCCGCCACGCTAGGGGGCCAGATCATGCGAAACAACGATGCAAAGCAAATTCTCGCCTACGACTTCGTGCCTTCTTGCTCGCCTAGCAGCATGCGCAGCAGGTGCATCCCGACCAGGGCCGAGCGTTCGCGGATGTCGAGGCGGCCGCCGGGAATGACCGGGTCGCGGGCGATCGCGGTCCCGTCGGCGAGGCGGGCGTTGAAGCAGACGTAGCCGACCGGTTTCTCCTCGCTGCCGCCGCCGGGCCCGGCGATGCCGGTGATCGAAACGGCGACCTCGGCATCGAAGCGCTCGACCGCCCCGATCGCCATCGCCTCGGCCACCTCAGGCGAGACCGCCCCCTTGGCCTCGATCAGCTCGGGATCCACCCCCAGTAGCTCGCTCTTCGCCTCGTTGGAGTAGGCGACGACACCACCGGTGAAGTACTCCGAAGCCCCGGCGAGGTCGGTGATCCGGGCCGCCAGCAGGCCGCCGCTGCAGGACTCGGCCAAGGCCAGCCTGCGGCCGAGCAGGAGCGTCGCCACCTGCGCGTCGATCGTCTCCCCGTCGAGACTGAACGTCTCCTCCCGATGGCGCTCGACCAAGCCCTGACGCACGCCCTCGGCGACAGCCTCGGCCTCGTCGCGGTAGCGGACGTCGATCTCGATCTCCCCCCGACGCAGGCAGGTGGTGATCTCGACCGCGTCCAGCCCCAGCCCCCCAGCCTCCATCTCTCGCAGGCTCTTGGCGATCTCCGACTCCGGCACGCCTAACATCCGCATCGTGTAGCCGCGCAGCGGCGTCGCCCGGGCGAGCAGCTCCCGCACAGGCTCCGTCTCCACCGCCGCCGCCCACATCGGCTGCAGCTCACGCGGCGGCCCCGGGAGGACGACCACGATCCTCTCTCCCGCGGGCACCACGAGGCCCGGCGCCGTCCCCACCGGGTCCAGCGCCACCGCTCCCTCGGGAACCATCGCCTGCTTGCGGTTGGCCGTCCGCAGCGCCTCGGGATCGAGCCGGAAGCGCTGGGCGAAGCCACTGAGGATCTCGGCGATCTTCGCCTCCATCTCCTCGTCGAGGACCATCCTGCGCCCGGCGACGCGGGCGACGATCTCGGCGGTGAGATCGTCGGCGGTCGGCCCGAGCCCGCCGGTGGTGACGATCAGGTCCATTCCCTCCGCGGCCATGAACCGCAGCCCCGCCTCGAGGTCGTCGGGCCGGTCGGCGACGACGAGGATGTGTGCGACCTCGACGCCCTCCTCGGCCAGCCGTTGGGAGACCCAGGGCCCGTTGCCGTCCTGGATCCGGCCGGTGAGGACCTCGGTCCCGGTGACGAGGATGCCGGCGCGGATCACGGCAGCTCGTGGGGCGTGAAGGGTCTGGGCGGGCGCATCGCGCCCTGACGCTACCGAACCGGAACCGCGTCCCCAACGTGCACCGGCGGCGCCTGCCTCTCCGGCTTGGCGCCGCTGTTCCCGCCTCCACCCTCGCCGCTGAAGAGGCCGATCGCGATCAGGGCCGCGACGACGAGCGCCAGCACGAGCGCGGTGACCAGCCGCGGCGGGACCTGACGCCTCCTGTCGCGGCGGACACGGACCACCTTGCGGGGGCGCGGATCGACCCGCGGCAGCCGCTCGCCCGGCCGAGCCGAGCCTCGCGCCTGCCGCTGTTCCTCGGCCAAGCGGTCTCCGTCGAGGCCCAGCAGGGACCCGTAGGTGCGGATGAAGGCCCGCGCGTAGGTGTCGCCGGGCAGCGCGTCCCAGTCCTCGTTCTCGATCGCCTGCAGGTAACGGGCGCGGATCTTGGTCGCGTCCTCGGCCTCCTGCAGGCTCAGCTTGCGCCGGGCGCGGGCGTCGCGGAGCTTGTTGCCGACTCCATCGTCCACGTTCCCATTCTGCGCCCCCGCGAACGGATACGCAAAGTCTCGTCCTAGGCGTCGTCCGAATCGACCGCGACCGGCTCGGGCTCAGAGTCGCCGCCGCCGAGCACGCGTGGCAGATCCGCCTGACTGACCAGCACCTGGCGCGGTTTCGAGCCCTCGTAGCCGGAGATGACCCCGCGCCGCTCGAGCATGTCGATGAGGCGGCCGGCGCGGGTGTAGCCGACCCGGAGGCGGCGCTGGATCATCGAGACCGAGGCGGTCTCGGTCTGCACGACCAGGCGGATCGCCTCGTCGAGCAGGTCGTCGCTGTCAGGGTCGAAGTCGTCCTCGCCGCGGCCCTCGCCCTCCGCCTCCACCGGCGCCTCCAGCAACTCGTCCTCGAACTCGGGTTCGCCTTGCTTGGCCCAGTGGCCGGTGATGCGAGCGATCTCGTCCTCGGTGATGAAGGCGCCCTGGACCCGGGAGAGTTTCGAGGTGCCGGCGCCGCGGAAGAGCATGTCCCCCTGCCCGAGCAGGGCCTCGGCCCCGCCCTGGTCGAGGATCACCCGCGAGTCGGTCTGAGAGGAGACCGCGAAGGCGATCCGCGAGGGGATGTTGACCTTGATCGTGCCGGTGATGATGTCGGTCGAGGGGCGCTGGGTCGCCAGCACAAGGTGGATCCCGGTCGCCCGCGACTTCTGAGCCAGGCGGATGATCGAGTCCTCGACTTCGGCCGGAGCGACCATCATCAGGTCCGCGAGCTCGTCGATCACACAGAGGATGTGCGGCAGCGGCGCCTCGCCCTTCTTCTGCCGGACCTTGTTCAGCTCGTTCAGGTTGCGCGCCCGCGCCTCGCTCATGATCCCGTAGCGGCTCTCCATCTCGACGATCAGGTTGGAGAGGACGTTGGCCGCCAGCCGCGGCGAGGTCACCACCGGCGTCAGCAGGTGGGGAACGTTCTCGTAGTGGTTGAGCTCGACCTGCTTGGGGTCGACCAAGACCAGCCGGACCTCGTTCGGCGAGGCCTGCATCAAGATCGAGGAGAGGATCGCGTTGACGCAGCCGCTCTTGCCCGAGCCGGTGGTGCCGGCGACGAGCACGTGCGGCATCTTCGCGATGTCGGTCCAAACCGCGTTGCCGTCGATGCCCTTGCCGAGCCAGGCGACCAGCGGCGAGGTCTTCTCCGGCCGGCCGGCGTAGATGTCGCCGAGGCGGACCATCTTGCGGGTGCGGTTGGGGACCTCGACCCCGACCGCCTGCTTGCCGGGGATCGGGGCGAGAATGCGGATGTCGGTCGAGGCCAGCGCGTAGGCGATGTCGTTGGCCAGCTCGGTGACTTTCTTGACTTTGGTGCCGGGGGCGAGGCGCAGCTCGAAGCGGGAGACGTGGGGGCCGCTGACGATGCCGACGATCTTCGCCTCGACCCCGAAGTGGCCGAGAGTCTCGACCAGCTTGCGGCCGACCGCTTCGTGGTCGCGCGGGTCGGGCCCCTTGTCGTTCTTGCCGCGTTCGAGCAGCTTCGGCGACGGCGGGCGGTAGTCGATCTCCTCCGACATCGTCACGCCGCGCTTGGAGCCCATCGGGGTGAGGCCGGCGTGGGCGCGGTCGCCCTCGTCGACGACCGCGACGGCGTCCGCGGAGTCGTAGTTCTTCAGCTCGACCTGCTCTCCAACCTCCGTCCCAGAATCAGCTTCGGGCTCCTCCTCTTCCTCGGCGGTCTCGGCATCGAAGATCTGGGTGTCGAAGTCGTCCTCCTCGGCCAGGGCCACGGTCGGTTCGAAGTCGTCGTCCTCCTCGGGGTAGGCGCTCATCACGTCGGTCGCGCCGGCGACGGTCGCGGCCTCGGCCCGGGCCTGGCGGTGCTCGCGCCAGTCGGCGTGGGTCCTGGCGACGGTGCGGGCCGCCGCGTCGCCGCCGGCGAAGGCGCCTCGGAAGATTCCCCGCAGCCCCCTGCCGATCCCCCGCGCCAGGGCGGAGACCGAGGTGCCGGTTAACAGCATCCCCCCGACGACCAGCAGCATCACCGTGAAGATCCGGGCCCCGACCTGCCCGAAGAGGTAGGTAAGGGCGGTTTCGGCCCCGTAGCCGACCTTGCCCCCCTCCCAACCGAAGAAGAGGACGAAGACGAGGTAGACGCCGAAGGCGACGAGGAAGAGCGCGATCAGGTCGAGGTGGCGCTGCTCGAGCCCCGCCGGCAGCCGCAGTCCTCCGCCTTTCGCCTTCCCTTTCGGTTTGCGCTTGGACGCAGCTTTGCCTCCTCGCGCCGTTCCGGCGCGCTTCTTACGCACGAACATGTTTCCCCGTTCGACGCGGAGCCCCCCACCCCTGCGCGCCACTAAATTCGGCCTAAAAGTCGCGCGGAGCGGTGTTTTCCACGGCTACCATCGTCTCGTGCTCTCCGGAATCGACCAGATCGGCGGCCGGGTCCTCATCGTCGAGGACGACATCGACATCGCCGACGTCCTCCGCCGGTCGCTCCGCAACGAGGGCTACGAGGTCCGCACCTCAGCCGACGGGGTCGAGGCGCTCGACGTAGCCGCCGGCTTCTCTCCCGACCTCGTCGTCCTCGACCTCGGCCTGCCGGGGATGGACGGGGTCGAGGTCTGCCGCCGCCTCCGCAGCGACGGCGACGTCCCGATCCTGATGCTGACGGCGCGGGCGGAGACCGAGGACCGGGTGACCGGGCTCGACAGCGGAGCCGACGACTATCTGGTGAAGCCGTTCGAGCGCAGGGAGCTGCTGGCGCGGATCCGGGCGTTGCTGCGCCGCCGCCCGCCGCGCGGATCGGCTTCCCTGGAGGTCGGCGACCTCTGTCTCAACCCGGACACCCGCGAGGTGCGCCGCGGCGAGCGCGAGATCGAGCTGACCAACCGCGAGTTCGAGCTGCTCGAGTTCCTGATGCGGAACGAGCGGCTCGTCGTCTCCCGCGAGCGCCTGCTCGACGAGGTCTGGGGCTACGACCCGATGGCCGCGACCAACACGATCGACGTCTTCATCTCCAACCTGCGGCGCAAGCTGGAGGCGGGCGGCGAGGGCCGTCTCCTCCACACCAAACGCGGGGCCGGATACGTCCTCAAGGCCTGACGTGCTCCCTGTGCGCCGGCTGATCCGCCCCAGGTCCTGGCCGGTCCGCTGGCGGCTGGCGCTCGTTTCCTCCGGTCTGACGCTGGCGATCCTCCTCCTCTTCGGCGGCCTGATCGGCAAGGTCGCGACCGAAAGGATCCGCGACGACTTCGACGGCGAGGTGACGAGCGCCGCGAAGATCCTCTCGGGGCAGATCCAGGTCGTCTACCCCGCCTTCGGCGGCAAGCCGCAGGCGATCGAGCGGCCGCAGCTGATCGACGCCTTCGCCCTTCCCGACGACGCCTCGGTCTGGATCTACGACGCCGAAGGCAACGTGATCACCTCGAACGAAGCCGAGTCCCTGGGGCGTCCGAAACGCGGCCTGGTGGACTTCAACGGGATGCGGGTGGCGACCGAACCGATCCGGGACGAAACCCGGACGATCACCGGCTTCGTCCAGTACGGCCGCAGCCTCGATCACGTCGAAGAGACGGTCAACCGCGTCTGGCTGCTCGTCTTCGGCGGCATCCTCGGCGGCACCCTGCTGGCCGTCTTCGCCGGGGTGATGATCGCCCGGCGGGCGATGCGCCCCATCGCCTCGCTGACCGCGACCGCGCGGGACATCGCCACCACCCGCGATCCCTCGAAGCAGATGCCCGAGCCGGCGGCCGACGACGAGGTCGGCGAGCTGGCCTTGACCCTGGACGAGATGCTGCGCTCGCTCGACGCCGCCCGGGCCGAACGCGAGGGCGTGATGCAGAAGCAGCGCGAGTTCGTCGCCGACGCCTCCCACGAGCTGCGAACGCCGCTGACCAGCGTCCTCGCCAACCTCGAGCTGCTGCAGGCCTCGCTCGACGGCAGCGACCAGGCCGAGGACCGGGAGATCGTCGACTCGGCCCTGCGCTCCTCGAAGCGGATGGGTCGCCTGATCGGCGACCTGCTGCTGCTGGCGCGAGCCGATGCCGGCCGCTTCGAGGCCCACCGGCGCGTGGACCTGGGGGGGATCGCCGGCGACGCGGCGGCGGAGGCGGCGCCGCTGATGGGCGAGCGTCGGCTCGTGGTCGAGAACGAGCACCCGCTCTGGGTAGACGGGAGCCGCGACGAGCTTCACCGGCTGGTCCTCAACCTGCTCGACAACGCGATCCGACACACTCCCCGCGGCGCCTGCGTCGAGCTGAGGCTGAGCGAGGACGACGGCAAGGCGGTGGTCGAGGTCGCCGACGACGGTCCCGGGATCCCCGCCGAGATGCGCACCCAGATCTTCGACCGCTTCGTCCGCGGTACCGGCCCGGCCGACACCGCCCGCGGCACCGGCACCGGTCTCGGCCTCGCGATCGTCAGCGCCGTCGCCGCCTCCCACGGGGGCTCGGTCGAAGCCGGCGAATCGCCGAGCGGTGGAGCCCTCTTCACCGCCCGCATCCCGCTCGCGAGCGAGCGGAAGCCGAGCCCGAAACCTTTAAAGACGCTTTAGGGCCACCCCCTAGATTCACCTGCGGACGAGACACATTGCCCGCCGGAGCTTTCTCCCCAGAACTCGCTCCGGCGGGCTTTTCTTTGAGTCGACGTGGTTGGTGGGAGAGGGAGTCGGGTGGGGGTCGCTGGGAGCACCTCCGCCGGGAACTACACAGTCTTCTGCTGGCGCCTCAAGGGTTTCTGGCCCGGCTCCATGCTGAGTACCCAGCGACCCCCACCCGACTCCCTCCGCAATCGAATTCGGTTGACGACCAGGGTTAAGCAGCTCAAGCCGGAGCAAGTCGCATTTGATCGTTTGCTGACCACCTTCGAGGTCGACGTAGTTCGGAGCGGATAGTCGGGAGGGGCGGGTGCCCCTTCTGGGTACTCAGCATGGAGCCGAGCCAGTAACTCTCGAGGCGTCAGCCAATCCCCGCATCTCTCGGCGGAGGTGCTCCCAGGAGGGGCACCCGCCCCTCCCCCAAAACCCGGAGCCTTATCTCGATCAGACCTCGACGACGACCGGGAGGACCATCGGGCGGCGGCGGAGGCGCTGCCAGACGAACTTGCCGATCGCATCGTGCAGGTCTTCCTCGACCAGGTGGTTCTCGCGTTTGCCGGCCCTGGCGGCGTCGTCGAGCTGGTCTTCGACCAAGTCCTTGAGGTCTTCGACCAGGTTGCCCGCCTCCTCGAGGAAGGCGACGCCGCGGAAGATCACCTCGGGGTCGGCGGCGACGGCGCCGTCATCGCTGGAGATCGTGGCGACGACGATGAAGATGCCGTCGGCGGAGATCTCGCGGCGGTCGCGCAGCGCGGCGTCGTCGGGCTCGCCGATGTTGACCCCGTCGACGTAGATGACGCCGGCGTGGATGTCCTCGCCGAAGCCGGCACCGGAGCCGTCGACTTCCAGCGGCAAGCCGTTGCGGCCCTGGAAGATGTTGTCGTGGTCGATCCCGACCGATTCGGCCAGCTCCGAATGCAGCCGCAGGCGCTTGTGGTCGCCGTGAACCGGCATCACGTACTTCGGCCGGGTCAGGTTCAGCATCAGCTTCAGCTCCTCCTGCCAGCCGTGGCCGGAGGCGTGGATCGGGGCGTCTTTGGCGGTGATCACGCTGGCGCCGATCTCGTAGATGCGGTCGATCGTCTCGTTGACGGCGCGCTCGTTGCCGGGGACGGGGGTCGCCGAGAAGACGACCGTGTCTCCGGAGTGGAGCTGGACGTCGCGGTGGTCGTTGTTGGCCATCCGCCGCAGCGCCGAGAGCGGCTCGCCCTGGCTTCCGGTCGAGATCACGACGACTTTCTCGTCGGGGAAGTCCTCGATCTCGCGCGGCTGGATGAAGATCCCCTGCGGCGCGTTGGCGATCCCGAGGTTGGAGGCGATGTTGAAGTTCTTCCGCATTGAGCGGCCGACCAGCGCCACCTTGCGGTCGAGCCGCGAGGCGGCGTCGATCACCTGCTGGACGCGGTGGATGTTGGAGGCGAAGGAGGTGACGATGATCCGCCCCTTGCAGCGGGAGAACTGCTCCAGCAGCGCCGGTCCCACGGCCGACTCGGAAGGAGCGACCCCGGGCCGGTCGGCGTTGGTCGAGTCGCCGCAGAGCAGCGTCAGCCCTTCCTCACCGAGCGCAGCGAGGCGGGAGACGTCGGCCGGGCGGCCGTCGACCGGGGTCTGATCGAACTTGTAGTCACCGGTCATCAGGACGGAGCCGGCGTCGGTCTTCAGTAGGACCCCACGCATGTCGGGGATCGAATGGGCGAGGTGGATCAGCTCCAGCTCGAAGGGACCCCGTTTCACCCTCTCCCCCGGCGGCAGCTCCTGCAGGGGGGCCGACTCGCCGAGCTTGTGCTCGTCGAGCTTCGACCGGACCATCCCGATCGTCAGCAGGCCGCCGTAGATAACCGGCGGCATCCCGACCTCGCGGAGGACGTAGGGCAGCGCCCCGACGTGGTCCTCGTGGCCGTGGGTGAGGACGATCGCCTCGATGTCGTCGGCGCGATCGCGCAGGTATGAGAAGTCAGGGAGCACGAGGTCGATCCCGTGCATCTCGGCGGTCGGGAACATCAGCCCGGTGTCGACGACGACGATGCGGCCGTCGTACTCGATCACGGTCATGTTCTTGCCGATCTCGCCGAGGCCGCCCAGGGGCAGCACTCGAAGTTTGCTTGGCACTAGTTGTAGTTACTCACTCTCTTTGTCGGAAGTTCTAACTGGCAGTGGCGACGCCTGCGGCATCGAGGCCTGCCTTGATGGCGGCCCGCTGCTCGGCGTCGGCGGATACCAGGGGAAGTCTCAATCGGTCCTCGCACAGGCCCAGCATCGCCAGGGCCGCCTTCAGCGGGATCGGGTTGGTAGTGACCGAGGTCGCCTCGTAGGCGGGCGTGATCTCGGCGTCGATTGCCCGCGCGCGGTCGAGGTCGCCGCTCTGGGCTGCCTCCCACATCTCCCGCATTCGGTCGCCGACGATGTGCGAGGCGACGGTGATCCCGCCGCCGCCGCCGAACTCGAGGACGCGGAGGAAGGTGTTGTCGTTGCCGGCGAGGACGGTCAGTCCGTCGATCGGGCCCAGCTCCTCGTCGTTGGCCTGCTTGACCGCGACGATGTTCTCGACGGACCGGCCCAGCTCGCCCAGCAGCTCGGGGCCGGCGTTGATCACCACCCGCGCGGGAATGTTGTACATCACCATCGGCAGCTCCGGGACGGCCGCGGCGACGGTTTCGAAGTGGGCGCGGATCCCGGCGGGATTCGGCTTGTAGTAGTACGGGATGACGACCAGCGAGGCGTCGGCCCCCGCGTCGGCGGCCATCTTCGTCAGCTCGCAGGAGTGGCGGGTGTCGTTGGTGCCGGTGCCGCAGACGATCAGGATCTCGTCTCCGACCTCGGCCCGCACCGCCTTGAGGAGATCGATCTCCTCCCGGTCGGTCAGGGTCGGACACTCGCCGGTGCTGCCGGCGATCACCAGCCCGTGCGAGCCGTGCTCCAACAGGTGGGCGGCCAGGCGTCGGGCGCAGTCGTGGTCGACCGCCCCGCTCTCGTCGAACGGGGTCGCCATCGCCGTCAGCAGTCCCTTGATCTCCTTCATCGCTCTCAGCGTATCCCGTCGCGCGGCCCTAAAGCAGCTTCTCGAGCCCGACGGTGAAGCGGTCGGGCTGCTCCGCCACCTTGCGGCAGGCGAGGACGACGCCGGGCATGAAGGAGCGCCGGTCGATCGAGTCGTGGCGGACGGCGAGAGTCTGGCCGACGCCACCGAAGATCACTTCCTGGTGGGCGACGAGGCCGGGTAGGCGGACCGAGTGGATCGGCTGGTGGACGTTGCCGCCGGCCGCGTCGATCAGCTCCTGCGTCCGCTTTGCGGTCCCCGAGGGGGCGTCGAGCTTGCGGTCGTGGTGGAGCTCGACGATCTCGCACTCGGGCATGTGTCTGGCGATCGTCTGCGAGACCTCCATCAGCAGCACCGCGCCGATCGCGAAGTTGGGGGCGACGAAGCAGTTGGCCTGCGAGGCCTCGGCCGCGGCGCGGGCCGCGTCGAGGTCGAACCCGGTGGTGCCGACGACGGTGTGGACGCCTGCCTCGAGGCAGGCGCGGACGTTGGCGAGGGCGGTGTCGGGGACGGTGAAGTCGACGACGACGTCGGCCTCCGGCAGGACCTCGCTCAGCTCGGTCCCCAGCGCCGGATCGACTCGCCCGGTCAGCTGCAGCCCCTCGGCCTCCTCGACCGCTTCGCAGACGGTGGCGCCCATTTTTCCGGCGGCTCCCGCAACGGCAACACGGATCACCTAGGCACCCCCGGACGCGAAACGGAGGAGGTGCCGACTGACGTCATGCCGCTACCAGGGCCTCGCTGACGGGAGCCAGCGCCTTGCGAAAGCGGTCTTCGTCGGCGCCGACGCAGGCGGCCGAGAGGTGGTCGGCCGCGTACAGCTCGCTCGCCAGCTCGGTCAGGTCGTCGACGCTGATCGCGTCGACCCTGGCCAGCATCTCGTCGAGGGTTTCGATCGGCAGGCCGAACAGGGTGGCGCGGGAGATCCGGGTCATCCGCGCCGCCGTCGACTCCGAGGAGAGAACGAGACGGCCCTTGACGCTCTCCTTCGCACGCACCAGCTCCTCCTCGGAGACCGGCTCCGAGCGCAGCCGCGCCATCTCCCTGCCGATGATCGAACAGGCCTCCTCCACGTTGTCCTCGCGGGTGCCGACGTAGGTGGCGACGAGGCCCTGGTCGGTGAACTGCTCGTTGTAGGAGCCGACCGAGTAGGCGAGGCCGCGCTTCTCGCGCACCTCGCGGAAGAGGCGCGAGGAGGTGGAGCCGCCGAAGATCGCGTCGAGCACCGCCAGCGGGTAGCGCCGTTTGTCGTCGCGGCGCAGGCCCGGCGCCCCGAAGCAGATGTGGTACTGCTCGGTCTCCTTCTGCAGGAAGCAGAGCCGGGAGTCGCCGCTGAGCGGGGCCTCGCGGGTCTCCCCCTCCCCCGCGCTCGGCGGATCGACCAGCCGTTCGGCCAGCTCGACGATGCGGGCGTGATCGAGGTGCCCGGCGGCGCCGACGACGATCTGAGGCGCCGCGTAGTGGGCGCTGCGGTAGGCCTCGATGTCCGGGACGGGGATCGAGGCGATCACCTCGGGTTCGCCCAGAACCCGGCGCCCCAGCGGGTGCTCGCCGAAGACGGCCTCGGCCAGCACATCGTGGACGCGATCCTGGGGCTCGTCGTCGTACATCGCGATCTCCTCCAGCACCACCTGGCGCTCGGAGTCGATGTCGGGATAGGTCGGGGCCAGCAGCATCTCCGCCAGCAGGTCGAACACGTCCTCGGTGTGCTCGTCGAGGAAGCGCGCATGCAGGTGCGTCGTCTCCTTGCCGGTGGCGGCGTTGACCGAGGCCCCGAGGCCGTCGAAGCGCTCGGAGATCTCGATCGCCGAGTAACGCGCGGTCCCCTTGAACAACAGGTGCTCGAGGAAATGCGAGACCCCGGCCTGCGCCGGGGTCTCGTTCCTGGATCCGGTCCGGACCCAGAGCCCGAGCGCGACGGAGCGGACCGAGGGAACCTCCTCGGTCACGACCCGCACGCCCGAGCCGAGCTCAGTGAGCTTGGCGCCGGTCAACTAGCCGCGGCGCTCGCGTTCACGCCCGCCGCGTCCACCGCGATCGCGGTCACGCCCGCCGCGTCCACCGCGGTCGCCGCCGTTGCGCCGGCCGCCGTCGCCGGAGCCGACCGAGGCCAGTTCCTCCGGCGATTTGCCCGCGACCGAGGGGTCGTCGGTGAGGCGCAGGCCGATCCGGCCGCGCTCCTTGTCGACCTCGACCACGGTGACGTCGATCTCTTCGCCCGCTTTGAGGACGTCGTCGACCGAGTCGACCCGCTCGCCCGGCTTCACGTTGGAGATGTGAAGCAGGCCGTCGGTGCCCTTGACCAGCTCGACGAAGGCGCCGAAGGTGGTCGTCTTCACGACTTTGGCGGAGTCGTAGCGGTCGCCGATCTCGGCCTCCTTGGTCATCGAGTTGATGCGGGAGACGCAGCCCTCGACCAGTTCGCCGGTCGGCGCGTAGATCCGCACCGTGCCGTCGTCCTCGACGTCGATCTCGGCCTCGAATTCCTCGCAGAGGGCCCGGATCGTTTCGCCGCCTTTGCCGATGACCGCCCCGATCTTCTCCGGGTCGATCTTGATCGACTCGATCGCCGGCGCGTGGATCGAGAGTTTCTCGCGGGCCCCCTCGATCGCCTCCGCCATCTTGCCTAGGATGAACTGGCGGCCCTTGAGGGCCTGGTCCAGCGCATCCCGGAGGATGTCGAAGGTGACGCCGGTGATCTTGATGTCCATCTGCAGGGCGGTGATGCCCTCGGCGGTGCCGGCGACCTTGAAGTCCATGTCGCCGAGGTGGTCCTCGACGCCGGCGATGTCGGTGAGGACGATGTAGTCGTCGCCCTCCTTGATCAGGCCCATGGCGACGCCG
>Ga0190269_10000029_pt1 | contig 59119 bp, 45 predicted proteins | sample Popmic249IS_FD_133749 | JGI IMG/M metagenome (GOLD analysis project Ga0190269, IMG submission 133749) | Populus adjacent soil microbial communities from riparian zone of Blue River, Arizona, USA - 249 IS | ecosystem: Environmental > Terrestrial > Soil > Riparian zone | place: USA: Arizona... | reverse complement strand
GGACGCGTCAAATCGCCCGCGTTTCCTCGCCGCGCGCGCTCCGTCGTTCGCTGCCGCTCACCCACTCACGCTTGAGGAGAGCCCTTTTTTTTGCGGCTTTTCTTCCGCAGTTCACCGTGCGCGAGGCATCGTTCGAGCTGCAATGCCTCGCGCTCGGCGCGATCTTCGTCGTCACCGCATCGCTCGTTGACCTTTGCTACGTGCTCGCAGCCAGTGCAATACATCCCGTGCTTGCCCGCCACGGTGGATCGCTCGCGCGCTCAGGTCGCTATCTAACAGCGGGTTCGTTCTTTCTCCTAGCAGGATTCGCCGCACTCACCGATCTAACCAGCCATTAAGTGGATAAGAGCGCTAGCGTAGGCGACCCTCGCCATGAAAAGGATTCTTGCAAGTGACTGACAGTACGGCAGCACAACTGACTATCGGTTTTGAAGATTTTTCGCGAGTCAATATGAAAACCGCAAAAATCATCGAAGTGACCGAGGTGATCGGCAGCAAGAAGCTCTTGCGGTTCTCGCTTCACGCTGGTGCCCAAGAAATATGCATTTGAGCGCCATCAAGGCCTACTACCCGGACTACGCTGCACTTGTGGGCAGGCACGTCGTCTTCGTGGCCAACCTAGCGCCGCGCAGCATTATGGGCCAGCTCTCACAGGGCATGTTGCTCACCGTGGAGAACGGCGAAGGAGTGGTGTCTTTGCTGTTCAGCTCATCGGCGCTCGGTGACGGCGCCCGGGTCATCTAGCGTGTAAGACCACCTTGTACAAGCTGCGCTCCACCTTCACAGGACCCATCGTCGTCATGTACGTCTCGGTTCCTCGAAGAACTCGCCCGTGCTCGACGCCCTCGATAAGGACGCAGTCCACGTCCACGTCTGCCTTCTTCAGCTCGCCGGCCAGAGCCTCGCGCCCAACCTCACGAAGACGCGCCGCCAGCTCGCGCTCGAACCGATTGAACTCGTCCGCCGAGAACGGTTTCTCGTCCTGCTCGTTCAACCCGTCGACAAGCCTTTCCAATGCGGACCGCTCCCGCATCGTCAGGTATGCGCCCCTCAATGATCTCCTTCAACGCCGCATGTCCATGCCGCCTCAACATGCGCGGACCGCCCGAAATTCCCCGAAAGACGACCTCAGTTTCGGCTCCACGCCGAGTTGTTGTGCGCGGTTACGCCACGATCGATTGGCGTCAGCGTCAGAAAGTTGTGTGTCCTTCCGGCAAGCGTGCGTGAGCTGATGTAAAGCGGGGCTCTACGGTCGCAGCCGGAGGTGAAGCTCATTGCATCGACGAAGTCTCGAGAGTTGGTCGCGCTGTGCGGAGAGCTGGCGCAGTGGCGGAAGTGGTGGGCCCGGACGGGGCAAGCGCATTCCCGAAGCTGTGTGGCAGCAGGCGGCTGCGGTCGCGCTGGTGGAAGGCGTGCTGGCGACCGCGCGGGCGACACATCTGAATCTGGAGCGCCTGCAAGCGTGTGTCACGCCGGCCGAAGCCACCCCGTCGCCGCGCGGCATTGCGCCGCGGCAGGGCAACGAGGCACTCGCGAAGAGTCACGCGCAGGCGCGCGGCCCGCAGTTCGTGTCCGTGCAGCTCGCGTCGTTTTGCTGCGTCCGCGGCCCGTCATGACCGACGACAAGCCCCTTGATCCCTCGAATCAGCCGATCCCGCGAGGGTAGCTGCGCGGCGCCTGGTGTCGGCTCGTTCTCCCTGCGCGACCAAAGCGGACGGCTGGCCGCGTCGCGGATGGCAGCTCACGCCAGCCCGACCCGCGCACCCGCCGCACCAGGCGCCCATCCCACGCCACCCACTCGTCTCGGACGTCAACGAGCACGGTGAGCCGTCCGCCGGCCCACATGATGGCGATGCCTCCCCACGGTTCGATCTGTACGGTCGCGGTCGGCAATGCGGCTTTGCTCGAGGCGCTCGGTGTCGACGACCAGCCGCTGCGCGCTCGAGCGGACGAACATCGGCGTCAGGGGCAGACCGCGTTGCTCGTGGCGATCGATGGCAAACCTGCGGGTCTCGTCGTCGTGGCGGACCCGATCAAGGAGTCGACTCCCGAAGCCGTGCGGCTGTTGCACGAAGCGGGTGTTCGGCTCGTCATGCTGACTCGCGATAGCTCTGCCACGGCGCTAGCAATGGGCCGCAAGCTCGGCATCGACGAGGTCGTGGCGGAGGTCTTGCCGGAACAGAAGGGCGCAGCCGTCGAGCTACCGCAGGCCCAAGGTCACATCGTGGCGATGGCTGGCGACGGGATCAACGATGCCCCTGCGCTCGCTCGAGCCCACGTCGGCATCGCGATGGGTACGGGAACGGACGTCGCCATGGAAAGTGCGGGCGTGACGTTGGTAAAGGGCGACTTGCGCGGCATCGTCAGGGCGCGCCGGCTCTCGCACGCCACCATGAAGAACATACGGCAGAACCTGTTCCTGGCGCTGATCTACAACGCGCTCGGTGTTCCCATCGCCGCGGGCGTGCTGTTTCCCGTGTTCGGATGGCTGCTCGATCCCATGCTGGCCAGCGCCGCGATGAGCCTCAGCTCGGTGTCGGTCATCGCCAACGCTCTGCGGTTGCGAACGGCCCGCATGTAGACATCACATCACAAGGGCGCCTGCCGCTGTGAGCTGCAGGCGGCCTCCGACCGGGGGAGGGGTCCAGGCGGAGATGTTTGAGCCGCTCCAGGCGCGGAAGGTGATGCCGGGGTCCTCGAGCGGGCGGTCGAACTTGAAGCGGACGCGGGTGGGGGCGCTTCTGGCATCGAGCTCGAGCACCTCGACTGTGAGGTGGGCGAGCGTGAACCGTTCGCCCACGTGGAAGGGCGAACGCTCGAGGTCGCGGAAACCTTCCAATGGCGTCGTGCACCAGCCGCGCGCGGCGTAGATCTCCAGCGTGCGATCGTCCGTGCGCGCGATCTGCAGCGCCTGGCTGCCGGCGTACAGCTGAAACGTCGGAGGACGGGGCTCTGCGCGAGCGGCGCGCATGGCCGCTTGATACAAGGGCACGTACCAGCTCGGTGGGTTCAGGATGATCGTGATCGGCGCCGCTGCGCGCGGCACGGCCCGGTCGAGCGAGTCCGCCCCGCCTCCCGCGAAGCCCAGGCCCACGCTGAACAACTGGGGAACGAAGAAGAGCGGCAGGATCACGCCGTGGAGGCGCCACATCACACGCACGGCGCTGCGGCGAAGTCGCTCGCGCGCGTCGTAGTCGGTCGCGACCCAAGCGCCGAGCACGCCGTACACGCCGAGCGCCACGAAGAAGCGGAGCCGATCCTGCGGCATCACGGTGGCGAGGGGCACGAGGCTCAGCAGCGCGCCGACACAAAAGCTTCGCTGCTCGCGGAGGTGCGCCGCCAAGAGCGGCAGAAGCACCGCGAGCACGACGAGCGACGCGATCAGGAGCGGCAGGCGGGCTTCGGGCGCGACCAGCCGCAGGCCGGCGAGAGGCAGCGTCGCCGTCGTCGCGAGCCACACTGGGATCGACTCGACGAAGTTGAGTAGCGCGTCACCCGGCGCGTTCACCACGTCGATATACCCAGCGCTGTGGCTCACGCCGTAGCCGGCGCCGATGTAAAACGCGAGGTACGACCCGGCCAGCACGGCGTACGGCGACAATACGAGCGCACGCCTCCACGGCGCAGCCCGATCCACGGCAAGCGCGTGCGCCGCGACGTAGCCGAGCGCGCACAGACCGAGCTCAGCGCTCAGCAGCGACAGCGCGAAGCACACGCAAGCGAGCGCCAGCAGCACGGGCCGACCGCTGTTCCGCGCACGCCCGTGCAGCAGAATGCAAGCAAAGCCGAAGCACGCGGCGAGCAGCGTGTTGCGCGCCGAGATCCAGCCGACCGGTGTGGCGAAAGCCATGTCGAGCCCAAAAAATAGTGCGGCCCAGCCGAGCCCTGCGCCCGTGAGCCCGAGCTGCCGATAGATCGCGACAGCGAGCCAGACGATTGCGGCATAGATGGCGCAGTTCTCGAGGTGCATCCACCACGGCGGCGCGCCGGACGCGAAGTCGAGCCACAGGCTCAGCGACGAGAGCGGCCGGAAGAAGCGAACCTGAACGTGCTCGTCCGCCCACCATGGCATGCGCCCTGCGCTGCGCTGTTCGAGCAGCAGCTCGTGACGTGCCTGCGCAGTGCGCGGCGTGAACACGTACGCCGCGAGCGGGCCGTCTTGCATCAGCTGCTCGCGCAGCAGGTAGTCGTCCGCCTGGAGCTCGCTCGCCAGCGACGGCAACGCAAACAGCAGCGCGAGCAGCGCGATGCGGCGTTCCAGCTGCTGAACGGACAACCACCGCGTCGCGCGCACGTAGAGCATGCCCGCCTGACATCGCAGGCGGGCCGAGGTTCCCGCCTACCAGAGCTGCGCGCTCATCGCCGCAACCACGAGCGCGCTGCCGGCGCGTGCGGGCAGATCGGCGTGTGAAGCGCTCGCCGTCTGCGGCGCTGCGGATGCTGGTACTTGACGCGGATGTGGGATGCACCCTCGTCGTTACGTCGCCGCTCGTTCAGCTCGCTGCCGCGGCGGGACCACACAGCGGGCGCAAGGCATCGCGCTCGGCGGCGGTCAGAATCTGCACTGCGTAGAGCGGCTGGCCTTCGCGCCCGAAAAACGGATTCGGCCAGCCCCTGCCGCGCAGTCGAACCATGAGCACGCGCGCCAGCGCGCGGAGGATCACTCCGACCGGAAAGCCCAGCTCCTGCTTCGGCAGCTCGCCCGTCGCCCTTTCGCCGCGGAACGTGCCACGCGATGGCCCGAGCGTGGTGTCCGCCGCGGCCGGTCCGCCCGCGAAAGTGTGGACGAGGATGCCCACGAATGGGATGGCCGGTTTCAAGGTGTTGCCGACCGGGGTGTTGCAACAGCTGGCGTACCAGCGAAACAGGCCCTTCTCGGTCAGACGCACGCAGCGAATCCTGTCCTGTCCATTCTCGAAGCGCACGGCGGCGGGCGCAACCTGCGCGATGTCACTGCCGCCGTGCGCATTCAGCAGATCTCGCCGCTGCAACCAATGCGCAAACGCTTGACAGTCCTCGCAATAACAAACAGCGCGGTTGATGACGTCGGCCGGGGCCGCGCTCACGCGCCCGCGCACCGATCCGCAACGACACGACAGCTCGATCTCTCGGCTCATGGTCCCTCCCTCGTCGTCCCCCGACGTGAGCTTGTACCACGGAGGCGGCCGTCAGCGCTGAAAGAGCTCCGGGTAATACGCGGTGGTCAGTGCGCGCATTGGCGCTGCCCTGACTGCGCAACGTTTCGAGGGCCTTGGTCTACGGGGAGTGCCCGCGCTACTTCTGGTACTGCGTTTTCCAGGCGTCGTACGGCATGCCGTAGACGATCTCTCGAGCCTCGGGATCGCTCAGCTCGACGCCGCGCTCAGCGGCAGCGGCGCGATACCACTTCGACAGGCAGTTGCGGCAGAAGCCGGCCAGGTTCATGAGGTCGATGTTCTGGACGTCAGTGCGCTCGCGCAGGTGCTGGACCAGCTGGCGAAACGCGGCCGCTTCCAGGGCTTCACGCGTGCGGTCGTCGAGATCCATGCGCGTTTTCTAGCGCATTCAGACGCGATGGTCGACCCCGACTCGCGGCTGTTCCGCAGCAGTCGAGCCAAGCGCGAGCGCCGTGGACAGTCAGTGTTTGGCCGGGCGTGGCACTTGTGGGCTCATGGCGCGAAATTCGAGAGTCGCTCCACCTCGTACTGGAACCTAGGAGCGTGTTCATGAGCTTCAGCGGAGAGACCAAGCTGGGTGTGTTGCTCGACAATCCACAGACCAAGGAAGTGCTGGTCAAACATCTGCCGGAGATCAGCTCCGCCGGGCCCATGATCAACATGGCTCGCGGCCTGTCGCTCAACTCGCTCGCGAATGTCGCGCGCGGCAAGATCCCGCCCGAGAAGCTGCAGGCCATCGTCGCCGAGCTTGAACAGCTCTGAGCGGAGCCGGCGCCGCTGGGTAGGGACCGGAGCTGGCCAGCCCGACCGGCTTGTGTCTGTTTCGCCCCGACGCGTAGCCGTAGGCGCATTACGCGGACGCGAATAGCTTGCCTGGATTCAGCAGGCCGAGCGGATCGAAGGCTAGCTTGAGCCGGCGCTGCAGCGCGAGCGACGCCGCTCCCAGCTGCCGGGGCAAGAAGTCGCGCTTCAAGGTGCCGATGCCGTGCTCGCCGCTGATCGTGCCCCCGAGCTCGAGCGCGTCCGCCATCATGCGTTCGAACGCGGCCACGGCGCGCGCCTCCGCCGCGGCGTCGCTTCGATCGAACAGCACGAGGGGGTGCAGGTTGCCGTCGCCCGCGTGCGCGACCGTTGCGATGGTGACGCCGCTGTCAGCGGCGAGCGTCTCGATGCGTCGCAGCATCTCCGCGAGCTGCGAGACCGGCACGGCGACGTCGTCCACGAGCACGTCCCCGAGCCGCTCGAGGGCGGGATACGCCAGCCGGCGCGCCGTGAGCAGCATGCGGCCCTCCGCTTCATCCACGGCGAGCGCGCTCCACGTGCTGCCCGCAGCGGCGCAAGCCTCGGCCATGTGCTCGATTTCGCTCTCGCTGCTCGCGTCGCTCTGCGCGATCAACATGGCCGCCGCACGCGTATCGAGGCCGAGCTGCGCGTGCTCCTCCACCGCGCGCAGGCTCGCGCGATCCATGATCTCCAGCAGCGACGCGTCGCTCGAGCGCACGATCGACGACACGGCGCGCCCGGAGGCCTCGAGCGTGTCGAACATCGCGACCAGGGTGCGCGGCGCCGCAGCGCGCCGTCGTAGCCGCAAGGTGATCTCGGTGATGAGCGCGAGCGTGCCCTCCGAGCCTACGAGCAGGCGCGTCAGATCGTAGCCGGCCACGTCTTTGCGGCTCTTGCCGCCCGTGCGCAGCAAGGTCCCATCCGCGAGCACCGCTTCGAGGCCGAGCACGTAGTCCGCGGTCACGCCGTATTTCACGCAGCACAGGCCGCCGGCGTTCGTCGCGACGTTGCCGCCGAGCGTCGAGATCGCAAAGCTGCTCGGGTCGGGCGGATACCACAAACCGTGGGCCTCCGCGGCGAGCTTGAGCGTCTCGTTCAGCACGCCAGGCTGCACGACCGCGATCAGCGCAGCCTCGTCGATGGCCACGATGCGCCGCATGCGTTCGAAGCTGAGCACGAGGCCGCCCTCGTGCGCGCAAGCGCCGCCCGACAGCCCGGTGCCCGCACCGCGTGCCACGATCGGCACGCGATGGCGCGTCGCCCAGCGCGCGATCTCCTGCACCTGCGCGGTCTCCGTCGGGCGCGCGACGGCGAGCGGGTGTCCTGCAGTGGCCCACGTCGCGCGGTCGCGCCGGTACGACTCCGTCAGCTCAGGATCGTCCAGGAGCGCGTCGCCGAGCGCGGCGCGCAGTTCGGATAGCGCGGACACGCGGCGCAGTATGCCACGCGAGCGCGCGGCTCGCCTGACACGTGTGTTGCAGCGCGGGGGGAGTGCGCCGCCGCGAGCAGCGACGCACTCCGGCTGCAGCGCGCGTGAATCAGCCGCCGACCGAGATCGTCTTCATCGCGGTCATGTAGCCGCGCAGAGTGCGCCCGATCTGCTCGACCGGATGCGACTCGATGGCCGTGTTCACCGCGAGCAAGGTCCGATTGTCCACCTGCTGACTGCCGGCCGCGTAGGCCTTGCCGATGACGTCCGTCTTCACGCTGCTCATGAATTCCTTGAGCAGCGGCACTGCGGCGTGGCTGTACAGGTAGCAGCCGTATTCGGCCGTGTCGCTGATCACCTTGTTCATCTCGTACAGCTTCTTGCGCGAAATCAGGTTCGCGATGAGCGGCGTCTCGTGCAGCGACTCGTAGTACGCGGACTCGGCCTTCATGCCGACCTCGATCATGCACTCGAACGCGAGCTCCACGCCCGCCTTCACCATCGCCACCATCAGCACGCCATGATCGAAGTACTCCTGCTCGGAGATCTTCACCGAGCCGGCTGGCGTGCGCTCGAACGCGGTGTCGTTGGTCGCGGCGCGCCAGGCGAGCAGGTTCTTGTCGCCCGCGTCCCAGTCTTTCATCATCGTCTCGCTGAACACGCCGGTGATGATGTCGTCCTGGTGCTTGCGGAACAGCGGTCGCAGGATGGTGCGCAGCTGCTCGGCCAGCTCGTAGGCCTTCAGCTTCGCGGGGTTGCTCAGGCGATCCATCATCAGGGTGATGCCGCCCTGCTTCAGCGCCTCGGTGATGGTCTCCCAGCCGTATTGCACGAGCTTCGACGCGTAGCCGGGCTCGACACCCTCGCTCACCATCTTGTCGAAGCACAGGAGCGACCCGGTCTGCAGCATGCCGCAGAGGATGGTCTGCTCACCCATGAGGTCGCTCTTCACCTCGGCCACGAAGCTGCTCTCCAGCACGCCGGCGCGATCGCCGCCAGTGGCTGCAGCGTAGGCCTTCGCGATCTCCAGGCCGTCGCCGTTCGGATCGTTCTCCACGTGCACCGCGATGAGCGTCGGCACGCCGAAGCCGCGCTTGTACTCCTCGCGCACCTCGGTGCCGGGACACTTGGGTGCCACCATGACCACGGTCAGGTCCTTGCGGATCTGCTGACCTTCCTCGACGATGTTGAAGCCGTGGCTGTAGGCGAGGGTCGCGCCCTTCTTCATCAGCGGCATGACCTTCGACACCACGTCCGCGTGCTGCTTGTCCGGCGCGAGATTACAGACCAGGTCGGCGCCGGGGATGAGCTCCTCGTACGTGCCCACCTTGAAGCCGTTGTCCGTCGCGTTCGTGTAGCTCGCGCGCTTCTGCTCGATGGCGTCCTTGCGCAGCGCGTAGCTGACGTCGAGGCCGGAGTCGCGCATGTTGAGGCCCTGATTCAGGCCCTGGGCACCGCAGCCCACGATCACGACCTTCTTGCCGCGCAGCTTCTCGACGCCATTGCTGAACTCGCCGCGATCCATGAAGCGGCACTTGCCGAGCTGGTCCAGCTTGCCGGCCATCGTCAGGGTGTTGAAGTAGTTTTGCCGAGCCATCGCGCCGTCTCCCGAGTTGAAAGGCACCCCGCGGGTGCACGGTTCTTTGCATAGACCGGCTGCGGCTGTTTTCCAACGTTGCACCTGCGTCTATTTTTGGCAGGCTCTATTGCGGTAAACGCAATATGACCTCCCTCGCGCACGACGAGCTCGCCGCATTCCTACATCTTTCCGAGAGCTTGCGGTTTTCGAAGAGCGCCAAGGCGTTGCACATGAGCGCCTCGGCGCTGACCCGCTGCATCCAGCGCATCGAGACTGACCTGGGTCAGCCGGTGCTGGACCGCACGCGGCGCGAGGTCCGGCTGACGCGGGCCGGCGAGCTGCTGCGGGACTATGCGCGAGCTCACATGGCAGCGCACGCGCGGCTGCTCGAGTCGCTCGCGGCCGAGGCGCGCGCGCCGACAGGCACGCTTCGCATCGCGTGCACCGTCACGGCCTGCCACTCGGTGTTGCCGAAGCTGCTCGCGCGCTTCCGCGACAAATACCCCGGCATTCACCTGCTGCTCAGCACCTCGGACGCGGCGCGCTGCCTGCAGCGGCTGGAGAACGACGAGGTGGATGTCGCGGTGGTGCCCGAGCCGGACGCCCCGCCCGCCGAGCTGCGCTTCGTGCGCCTCGCTTTCACGGAGCTCGCGCTCGTCGCGCCGAGCACGGACAAGGAGCTGGCGCGCCGCGCCGCTCTAGGCGGCAGTCACTGGCACGGCCTGCCCGTGATCCTGCCGCGGCGTGGCCTCGATCGCGAGCGCATCGACGCCTGGTTCGACGCGCGCGGGGCGCAGCCGGAGATCTACGCGGAGGTCGAGGGCAACGAGGCCATCCTGGCCATGGTCGCTCTCGGCTGCGGCGTGGGCATCGTGCCCGAGCTCGTGCGCAAGGACAGCAGCCTGCGCGGTCGCGTGGAAGCCGTGGAGGTCGTGCGTCCGCCGCGGGGCTACCACGTGTCGCTGTGTGCGAAGGAGCGGACGTTGGCGCGCCGCACGGCCGCGGCGCTCTGGGAGCTCGCACCGTCGAGCGCTTCGGTCTAAGAAAGCCGCCCATGTTGGAGACGTTCCAAACCACGTTGCGCCCGCCGGGCCCGGGCCTGCACCTGCTCGTCGGCCGCAACGGATCCGGCAAATCGACGGCTGCGCGCCAGCTGGCTGAAAGCGTTCCGGGCGCAGAGCTGCTGTCGTCCGAGACCCAGCAGGCGTTCTACGAGCGCGAGCTGGCGAACGACGACAGCAACTTCCAGGAAGCCACGGATCACGGCACGACCGTGGCCGAGCTGCTGGGAGAGGCGGCCCGCAGCCATCCGCTGCTGCACGCGTTCGGTCTAGATGCGCTCTGGGACCGCGGCTATCGGCTGCTGTCGACGGGCGAGAGCCGCAAGCTGCTCTTGCTGCGCGCGCTGCTGGCGTCGCCGAGCCTGCTCGTGCTCGACGAGCCGTTCGACGGGCTCGACCTCGCGTCGCGCGACGAGCTCGCGCGCGCGGTGCAGGCAGCCGCGGCGAGCTTGCCGGTGTTGGTCGTGGGCTCGTTTCGTGCGGCGCTCTGCCCGTTCCCACTCTCGGCCGTCGTCGCCGTCACGGTCATCGAGCGCGGCGCGATCCTGTTCAGCGGTGACGCACGCGCTTGGCAGAGCCACGACAGCAGCGCTCCGCGGCGCCATGGCACACCGCCCGTCGACGAGGGCAGCTTCTATCCCGCGCTCGATCCCGAGGTCCCGCTCGTCCAGCTCCGGCGCGGCACCGTGCGCTACGGCGACTTCGTGGTGTTCGAAGGGCTCGACTTCACGGTCCGCGCTGGCGAGCACACCTTGATCGAGGGGCCGAACGGCTCGGGCAAGTCCACGTTGCTCGAGATGATCTGCGGCGATCACCCGCAGGGCTACAGCAATGACCTGACCCTGTTCGGCCGGCGTCGCGGCAGTGGCGAGACGGTCTGGGACATCAAGAAGAACGTGGGCCTCGTGTCACCGAAGCTGCACCGCGACTATCGCGTGGGCGGCAGCGTGGAAGACGCGATCGTGAGTGGGCTGTACGACAGCATCGGCGTCTACCGCGAGCGCGAGCCGAGCCACCGTGCGCGAGCGCTGCGCTGGCTCGCGTGGCTCGAGCTGAACGTCCCGCCGCAGCACGCCTTTCGCGAGCTGTCGTTCGGCGAGCAGCGCCTCACGTTGATCGCGCGCGCGGCGATCAAGGTGCCCCCGCTAGTCGTGCTGGACGAGCCGACAGCGGGCCTCGACGCAGACAACCAGTCCCGCGTGCTGGAGCTGATCGAGTCGCTGTGCAGCCAACACAAGAGCACGGTGTTGTTCGTCACGCACCGCGCGGACGAGCGCGAGTTCTGGGACACCCACATCCGCGGCAAGCGCCTGACGCTCGCGGGGCGCGGCTGATCAGACCGCGCCCGCACTGCGCCGCGCCTCGACGGCCGCCGCAGCCAAGAGCGGCGCGGTCAGTTGCGGATCCAAGGTCGCACCCATCAGCTTGACGATCTGGATCGATGCGTCGCTCGCGCTGCCCGTGATCTTGACCGGAAAGGGTAGGGGTGCCGTCAGGTTGAGCAGGGTGGCCACGCTGCGCTTGGCTGATGCCGCGAAGCCTTCGCCCTCGATCACCAATACGACTGCGCGAACGTAGGTCTTGAGCGCGGTGTAGCCGGCGCGAAGTGCGCTGCGAGAGGCTTCGCTCGGCGGCTTCGCCGTTTCGGGGATCATCACGAGCGCACCCAGTCCGGCAGGATAGCTCGGCGCGAGCCGGGCCATCGCCGAGGCATTGCGGTCCATGTAAGCACGGTCCGGTTCTGCTGCCGAGAACACGATGACCACGTTGCCGCATGCAAAGCAGCTGTGCCCGGGCTCGCGGTAGATCACCTGGAGCGCTGGCGCTGTCACCCGGTCGAGCTCACGATGCACGACTGCGATCGTGACGGACCGCGTGCCGAAAACCAAGCTGTGCGCGGGTGGTTCACACCCCTACCGGACTAGCTCCCCTCCTCGCAAGACATTCTGGCCCAGCGCGCTCGAGACGCGAAGAGATCGAGCCACTTGCGCATGGTCGGCGATACATCTGCGCCGGCACGGGTGAATGACGCGTGTTCAGCAGCGCGCAGCAACCCCTCACGCTCGTCACGCCCAGGGATCCGCGCGCGCGCCTCAGTGCACGAGCAGCCCGCCGATCGGCCTGAGCGGCGTGAGCAAGCGCACGACGAGCGTGCGGTCGAGATACTGCTCGAAGAGCTTCTGCCGATGCGGCAGAAATGTGCTCGTCAGGGCGTCCGAGATGCGATACCGGGTCTGACCATCGACCACCTCGGTTTCGCGCTCGGTCACGTGCGTGAAGCCGAGCGACGGCGGCCAGATCAGCCCAGCGCCCAGATCCGCGCTGTTGCTGATGCGGTGGCAACCCGCGCACGTCTGCGCCTGGGCCCGCGCCACGACTTGGTCCACGGTCAAGCTCGATCCTGCAGCCGTCAGCGACGCTTGCAGCGCCAGACGGAGCGGGCTGGGCTCGACGCCGAGCTGCGCGGCAAAGTTGCTCTCGGGGTTGCCGTTCGCCTCACTCTGGCCAGAGTTGTAGGTGTCCGGGATGGCGATGGCGATCTCGGGGATCGTGTCGCCGCTGAGCGTGTTCACTTGTGCGGGCAAGAATGCCTGGAAGTCGGCTGTGCGCGCGTGCGTTCCGCTCTGACTGAGCAAAGGTCCGTATGGATTTCCCTTCGACGTCACCGGCACGACCCGCACGGCCGAGCAGCTCAGCAGCCCGCAGCTGCGCTGCAGCTTGAACTCGCGCAGCGACCAGATCCTCGTGGCAGGCGCAGGAGGCACGACGAACTGGTTCGTACGGATCTGTCCTCGCCCACCGGGGCCCGCGCCGAAGTGCTCGATCTTGATCACGGGCGGAAACGGTGGCACCGCAACCAACATTCCAGAGAAGTAGAATCCCTCCAGGCGCGCAGCCCGCACCTCCGGATCGTTCTCCGTGCTCAGCCCGGCCCACAGCTCGAGCGCGGGACGACAGCCCTCGATGCCCAGCAACGGCAGCGGATTCGGTAGCGCGGCCTCGAAGATCAGCAAGTTGCGGTCGTCGCTCGTCGCCACGCCACTGGCCTTGGCATAGACGATTCGATACTCGCCGCAATACTCGCCGTTCTCGGGCATCATATCGAAGCGATTGAACAGGCCGATCGGGATGTACGCACATGGACTGTTCGGCGCGAACGGATCGCAGCTCGCCTGTGCGCCCTCCGACGGCGCGGGCCTGCAGCTGTACGGGAAGCCGTTCAACGTGGGACCGCTCGCGTCGCTCCCGTCGTCGCAGTGCGGACCGAGGCCGAGGCCGGGCTTGGGATTCTGCGTGTCCCACCACTGCTGGAACAATCGCCGCGAGGTCAGACCACTCACGTTGCTCTGCGCCACGAGCTGATCGAGCACGCGCTTGAGGGAGAACCGCGCCAGGGTCGCTTGGTCGGTCACGGCCAGTGACCGCCGCGGATCGATCGTCGCGGAAAGCGCCTCGACTGAGCCGCTCACCGCGTCCGAAGTCACCTCATTCGCGCAGCTCGTAGCGGGAATGATCAAGGCAGCGCTCAGCAGCACATGTTGCAACGCAGCCACGTTGGCCGTCGACAGACGCATACGTCCTCCACTGGATGAAGCGCGCCGCCATCAGCTTCAGGCGAGAGACGCGGCGCAGCTCGAGCAAGGCTTGCCACTTTCGGTCGCGCATATCAATCAGGGAAGCCCCTGGAGCGCACGGTGGCGCGTCGAAAATGAACCGCCGCACGCACGCTCTCCGACATACCACGTGGCCAAGAACAGCTGGGGCAGGCGAGCTGCGGGGAGTGCACCGCGCTGGGCAGCGCGGCTTCCTGCAGCAGCCGAACAACCTGGCCCGGATGCGTTTTCAGACGAATGAAGCTCTCGATGGTGGCACTCGCCCACCGTCGCTGTGACCTGCTGCAGCGCACAGCTGCGCGCACGCGTCGGGTCGGCGGTCGCTCCACAGATGAGCTCCTGCACCCGCTCCCGCGCCCCGAACATGCGGGGATGCTACGGTTTGCCGCATCATGTCCCTCGCGCTTCGAATCGGTGTGTCGCTCATAGTCGTGCTGCTGGCGAGCGGCGTCGCCAGCTACGTCGAGAGGCGCGCGTCCTGGGCCTTCGGCCTGTCGCGCTCCAGCCGTCGCGCGCTCGCGAGCGTGGTCGCGCTCGGCATCGTGGCGGCGCTCGTTTCGAGGGCGCTGGGCTCCGAGCACGCCCAGCTCGCGCTGGCGCTCGGCATGTTCGGTGGCGCGACGCTGCTCGGCCTGGTGATCAGCAGCGTGTTCCTGCTGCCGGTCGACATCGCTCAGCTCGCGGCGCGCAAGCTCGCGCGCGCTCGAGGTCGCGCGCCCGCCTCGAGCGCACCTGCCGTCGAGCGGCAGAGCGAGCCCGCGCCCGATGCGCCGAGCATGCCCGAGCGCCGCGCCTTCCTGGCGCGAGCAGCCGCGGGCGGCGCCATCACGCTGGGCATGGGCTCGGCGTTCTACGGCACGCTGTTCGGCCGCCACGACTACTCGGTCGAAACGGTGCCGATCCGCCTCGCGAAGCTGCCCAGGGCACTCGATGGCTTGAGCATCGTGCAGCTCTCAGACATCCACGTCGGCACCTTCGTGGGCGAGCGCGAGCTGGCCGCCGCGCTCGAGCTCGTCGGACGCGCGCGCCCCGATCTAGTCGTGCTCACTGGCGATCTGATCGACCACGAGATCCAGTACGCTCCCATGCTCGCACGCTTCACGCGCGCACTGAAGAGTTGCACCCGGTACGGCGTGTTCGCCGTCCCTGGCAACCATGACCACTACGCAGGTGCGGCCACGGTCATGCGCATGCTCGGCGAGGCCGGGACCGAGGTGCTGCTCAACCGCCACGTGCGCATCGGCGACGAGCGCGCGTCCATCGTGCTCGCAGGGGTCGACGACGTGGCCGGCCCGCGCTTCGGCAGCGCAGGGCCGGAGCTGTCGCAGGCGTTCGCTGGCGCGCCAGACGATCTGCCGCGCGTGCTGCTCAGTCACAATCCCGTGTTCTTTCCGCGCTCGCGCCGGCACGCCGACCTGACGTTGAGCGGCCACACGCACGGCGGGCAGATCACGCTCTTCGTCAACCCGGCCAAGCTCGTGCTGCGCCACGGCCTGGTGCGCGGCCACTACGCGGTCGGCGACAGCCAGCTCTACGTAAACCGCGGCTTCGGCACCGCCGGCCCGCCCGCTCGCATCGGATCTCCGCCCGAGATTACCAAGCTCGTGCTCACGACATAGCCATGGCCCAACTTCGGAGACGTCGGTGATGCGCAGCGCTATGCGAGTGAGCTCGGCGCGGACGTGCTGATTCATCGCGCCGATGCCGATGCCGCCCCGTTCGCGTCGAGAGTGCTCGATGGCGGCGAAGCTGTGGAGATTCAGGCGGGCCTCGTGGCGATTCCGACGCCCGGCCATACGCCGGGGCACACGATGTTCCTGCTCGACGGCGAGCTCCTGTTCAGCGGGGACTCTCTCTCGTGGGATCCCGAGCGCAACGATCTATGGGCGGAGAAGCTCGTGTGCTGGCATTCTTGGCCCGAGCAGCTGACGTCACTCGACCGGCTCGCAGCGCATCCATTCGTACGCGTCATCCCCTCGCACGGCGCGCTGAGCCCGGTGCTGCCAGTCCACGACATGCGCGAGCGCTTGCGGCGCCTCGTCGCCGAGCTCCGTTCGTCGAGCTGACCGAGGCGCGCGAGCGCGCTGCGTCCTGCCGCTTTGCGCTGCCAGACGGCGCGCCGCCGTCCAACCTCGCGCGCAGCTCGCTCGTGCATACAGCTGAGTCTGGCGCACAAACGGCGCTGCAGCATCTCGCCGGGCCGGGTGATTGCGCGGACGATTCCGCGGGCTTTCATGTGCTGACTCAAGGCACGCACCACCACGCGGAGATCTGCCCAGCGCAGTGTGGGCAGCTGCGAGGTGGACAGCGAGCTCGCGACGTTCTGCGAAGATTGCGCTCGGCGGGCCTTCGAGGCAGGTCGCGCGCAACCAGCCATGACTCTCGCTGATCCGGCAAGGAGTTGGCGGATACGGAGAGTCACGTCGGGTGCGCGCGCGGCGCTGGCGGCTGCGGCGAACAGGATGGCGAGGCAGGTAAATGCCGACGCGGCCCCAACGACGTAATTTCGCAGCGTACACGAACTCGAGATCCGAGACCTGACGCAATGTTCAATAAATCAAGCTGGTTGCCTCTCATCTCCGTGGCTTTGCTGGCCTGTAGCAACGAACCCAAGCCCTCGTCGTCCGCTACGGCCGCGACGGGCAGCACGGCGGGCGCAGGTCGCGCTGCCGCTGGCAGCGGCGTCGTAGCAGCCAGCGGCGGCAGCGCCGCGGCCATTGCAGCCAGCGGCGGCGTCACTTCGCCAGCCGCCGTGGGCGGCAGCGCCGGCCGGCCCTCAGGCGCGGCAGGCACGAGCAGCACGGCCGGCGGCGTGGCTGCGGCCGCTGCCGGTACCGGCGCGAGGCCGGCGACGGGAGGCAGCCCTGCGAGCGGCGTGGCCGGCTCGGGTGCTGCTGGCACGGGGAGCACGGCGTCTGGCTACCTCAAGCAGCCGACCGTGCGCGCGGCCAAGTTCAGCTCGCTCGCGCCGCCGCTCGGCGCGCCGCTCGACAAGTCGAAGACGGGCATGTGGAGCTATCAGGAGATCGAGGGCGCGCTGTCGCGCGACGGCTCGCCCGCCGGCTTCTACTACAAGGTCAGCAAGACCGGCGACAAGAACCTGCTGGTTTACATGGTGGGCGGAGGCGTGTGCGTCGACACGTTCTTCTGCAACATGAACCCGAAGAACAAGAACGAGAGCCTCACGGCGGAGAACGTGGGCGCGGGCGTCGCCAATGTGCTCGGGCCCGATCCGGAGCCGCAGGATCCCACCGGTGCGCGCTGGCAGAGCGGCATCTTCAAGGATGATCCCGCGAACCCGGTGAAAGACTGGAACATGGTGTTCATCCCGTACGTGACCGGTGACGTGTTCTTCGGCAGTAAGCCGAACGGCACCGTGCCGAACGTGGAAGGCACGCACCAGTTCGTCGGCAAGAGCAACATGATCAAGTTCATCTCGCGCATCGTGCCGACGTTCCCCGATGCCGAGACCGTGGTCATCTCCGGCTCGAGCGCCGGCGGCATCGGCGCGCTGCTCAACTACACGTACTTTGCGGACTCGTTCATCGACCAGGGCAAGGGCGCGCGCGTCTTGATGCTGGACGACGCCGGCCCGTTCTTCGACGACAAGTACCTCGAGGTCTGCATCCAGAAGCGCTACCGCGAGCTGTACGCGTTGAACGACTCGTTCCCCGCGGACTGCACCGGCTGCAAGGACCCGAGCGGCGGCAAGCTCGCCTCCGGCGTGCTGAACTACCTCGCCGAGAAGTACCCCGAAGGCCTGCTCGGTGCGCTGGTCGACAGCGAGCAGGACGAGATCATGAAGTTCTTCTTCAGCGAAGGGCAGGAGAACTGCGCGTTCGTCGATGACCCGATCACCGGCCTGCTCGTGTACCCGGCGGATCGCTACCCCGCGGCGCTCAAGAACCTGATGACGGAGCTCGTGCCGAGCGCTCCGATGCGCGTCAGCACCTACATCTGGAGCGGCGATCTGCACCAGAACCTGTTCCAGACCGCGACCGACGACCGCTTCTACAAGCCGAACGGTCTGAACAAGACCGTCGCCGAGTTCTTGAAGGGGTTGCTCACGAGCAGCACGCCGGAGCACCTGGGGTTGTTGAAGCAGTAGGCGTTTGGGATGGGGACGTGGCCGCTGCAGCTCGGAGCTGCGGCGGCCTTTTTCCGTTTTGGGGCGGTCGGGGCGGAGAGGAGAGTCGGTTCCGGTTACGGTTACGGTTACGCGGGTTGTGATGACCGCTGGGTAGGCCTGGAGCTGCAGGGGTTTGAATCGGGTGGCCACCTCGTCCGTTGGATCTGTGGAGGCAGTTTTCCCCCCTGAGCTCACGATGACCAACACGATCAGACAGCGTTGGCGTACGCTTACGCCGTGGCAGCGGACCTTCCTCTCGGCGGGTTTCGCGATCTTCGTGGGCTGGTGGTTGTTGCTCGTGCCTGCGAGCCGCCCCAGGCCGTTCGAGACCTCCGTGCCGGAGGAGGCGCCCGTCACGAGCGGGCCCGCCGCTCCGGTGCAGGTGAAGCCGGCGGCGCCCCAGGCGCCTTCTACCGCGCCGACCGTGCAGGCGCCCGTCGCGCCGCCGCAAGCCCCCGTGGCCGCCGACGCGTTGTCCGCGCTGCGTACAGGCCTCGCGTCGGACAACTCCGGCACGCGCATCGAGGCGCTGCGTAGCGCGGCCGATCAAGGCTTGACGCAGGTGCTGCCGGAGCTGCTGGCCCGCGATCTGCCGCAGGACCCGGAGCTCGCGCCCACGTTGATCCAGGTGTCCGCGCAGCTCGCGCAGCGCGCGGAGCCGCAGCAGCGGACGGCGGCGCTCGGTCAGCTCACGATCTGGCTGCAAGCCGAGCAGGCACGCGACGCTGACGCCGCGCGCGGCAACGTGTCCGTGCTCGTGGAGACGCTCGCGAAGTGGAACGGCCAGGAGGTCGTCCCCGTGTTGTCGGAGACGCTGCACAGCGAGCGCATCCCGCTGCACGTGCAGACGGTGGCGGCGCAGGGCCTCGGCCGGCTGCGCGCCGCGTCTGCACGCGAGGAGCTGACGCGTTTCCGCGCGCGCATCGCGCAGTCTGCTCCGCGTGGTGGCTTCGAGCTCGAGCTGCAGCAGGAAGCGCTGCAGGCGGCGGATCGTGCGCTGGCAAGGTTGCCCGCGCAGTAGGCTCGCGTTTCAAGAAAGTGGGGTCGTGTCATGACGAGGTGGCGTTCACTCGCCGGTCGTGTGGTCGCGCTGTATCTGGGCTCGGGCGTCGCTGCCTGCGCCGGAGTCGAGGTTACGACGCTCGATCCGGACGCGCCCGAGGCGGCCGTGACGAGCGCGCAGCTGGTGACCGGCGCCAGCTGCGATCCTGCGAATGCGCAGGGCATCGCGACGCGCTTGCCGCGCGCGCTGCTCGACACCATCGCCCACGCAGAGGGCACGCGCGGTCGCGGCAAGGACGGTTACAACGTGACCTTCGCCTATCGGTACATCGATAGCTGTGAGGTCCATCCCAACATGAAAGTGTGCTCCGGCGAATACTGCTCGACGGCCGCGGGTCGCTATCAGTTCCTGAACAAGACGTTCGCGGGGCTCAAGCTGCCGAACTTCTGGCCGGAGTCCCAGGAGCGCGGCGCCCTCGAGCTGATCCGGCGCCGCGGCGTGAGCGTGCCCGACGCGCCCATGACCGCCACGCAATTCGCGAACGCCATGGACAAGCTGTCGTACGAGTGGGCCTCGTTGCCGCCTGGCCGCTACGGTCAATCGCACTTCACCATGGATCAGGTCCGCGCCGAGTACTGTGAGCTCGCGCGTTGCACGGCGCCGACCTCGAGCGCGGGCAGCGCCACGAGCTTCGTGACCATCGAGCGCGACGGCCTGATGTACGAGTACCAGAGCGATGGCCTCGGGCAGTTCACGAGCGGCGTGCTCACCTCCGGCTGGGACAACACGCTCAGCATGGGCGCCGGTGCCGACTACGACGAAGATGGCCTGTCGGACCTGATCACGCTCGACGCGCAGTACGGCCTCGAGCTGCAGCGCGGCGACGGCAGCGGCGACTATCTGTACAAGCCGCTGTCGCTCGACGCAGGCCGTCTCGTCGCCATCGGCGGCGCGGCGGACTACGACGGGGACGCACACGCCGACTTCCTCGCGACCGATGACCGCGGCGCGCTGCTCCTCGCGCGCGGCGATGGGCGCGGGCAGTTCGACGTGCAGGTGCTGTCGAGCTACGGAGACGACGTGCTGTCGATCGGCGGCGGCCTGGACTACGACGGAGATGCGCGGGCGGACTTCGTGACGTTGCGCGTCGACGGCAGCTGCGTGTTGTACTCCGGCGATGGCGCGGGCGGCTTCGACGTGCGCGTCGTTGAGCTCGACGGCGGCGAGCTGATGCTGCTGGGCGGCGCAGCGGATCACGACCGAGATGGAAACGCGGACCTGATCGGTGTTGCAGCTGATGGCGGCGGGTACCTGTTCGCGGGCCGCGGCGACGGCAGCTTCGAGCCGCAGCGGCTCGGCAACGGCTGGGACTGGGTGCGCTTCATGGACTGACGCGCGCGCGTCCCTGCCATGGCACGCGCGCTCGGCCGGCACGGCCCTTGCTCCTCACACCGAGCAAGGGCCGCTCTTTTCCATGCGAGGCCGAGCCATGAAGTGTGTAAGTGCGATCGTGATCTGCATCTTCGCGGCCGCGTGCGGCAGTGATGACAAGGCGCTGCGCTCGCCGGGACCCGGTGTGAGCGTGGGCGCGGCTGGCGCGGCTCCCACGAACCCGCTGCCTCCGCCCGTGGCCATCGGTCCGCAGATCGCGGATCCCGGCAGCGCGGGTGCGCGCGACAAGGAGGCGTCCCTGCCCAACCCGTTCGGGGCAGCGGGCAGCAGCGCCTGGATGCCGAGCTCCGGCGCCGCGGGCCAACCAGGCGTGAGCCTGCCAAGCAGCGGCGGGGCGGCGGGAAGCGGTTTTTGACAAAATCTGCGGCGCGCGACCAACGCGTCACACCGCACGCGCTCGCGCGGCTTCCGCCCCTGCGCTTGTGCAGCTGCGCCGATGTAGGTGCGCGAGCCGCGCGAGCGAAAACCGGTCACGCCGCGTCACTGGCTGCTACGCTCCGGCGCATCACATTTCAGACCTACCGTAAGCACTTCACAAAGGAGCCTGCCTCATGAGCTGGCGCGGTGTTGTCGTAGGTGTCTTGAGCGGAGCCTCTCTTATTCTTGTGTCGGGTGTGCACGCGCAGCCGGAAGCGGCCGCGCCGAAGCCGCCCGCGGCAGCGTCTGCAGCCAAACCCCCGGATCCCGCGCCGCCCGCACGAACGGTGAAGGCGCAGCCCGCGTCGCCGCCCGCAGCGGCCGCGCCGGCAGCCACTCCGCCGCCGGGAGCCGATGTGCCTGCAGCCGAGGCGCCGCGAGCGCCGTCGCCCGCAGCGGCAGCGACCGCGCCTGCTGCCAAGGTGCCCAACGCTCCAGCGGCTCCGGCGCCCCGAGCACTGGACCGAGGCGCGGCCGTCGCGCAGGCCAAGCAGGCCAAACAGGCCAAGCAAAAGCCCGACGCCACCGCTGCGAAGCTGAAGCAGCAGGGCGCGGAGGCGCCGCTCGCGTTGGTTGCGCTCAAGGACGCCGGCTATGGCCCCGAGGAGCTGGGCGCCGCATTGCCCGTGTACGAGAAGCAGCCGGAAGCGGCCGCCAAGCTGCTCAAGAGCGCGGGCTTGAGCCACGCCGAAATCGCGCGCGCCATGCGAAGCGGCCTGGCCGCTCCCGCGCCGCAGGTCGCGGATGCGCTCGATCAGCTGGATGCGACGCCGCCGGAGATCGCGAGCGCGCTCAAGGCGAGTGGCAGCAAGGCCCCGGAGATCGCGGAGGCGCTCGGCCAGCTCAAGTTCCCGCCGGCCACCCTGTTCAACGCGCTCACGGGCGCAGGGCTCACCGTCGGTGACACGGTGCTCGCGCTCAAGCAGCAGCAGGTTCCCGTGCTCGACATCGTCGCGTCCCTGCAGGGCGCGCAGCTGGTGGCGTCAGCGCGGGCGCAGGCGCTCAAAGGTGCGGGCATCGACGCCGGGCAGCTCGCGAAGCTCCTGAAGGAGAAGGGCGAGAGCTACGACTCGGTGGCGGAGAAGCTGACGGACAACGGCTTCGACGCGGTCGCCACCGCGCAAGCGCTCAAGAGCATCGGCGCAGACAGTAAGGCGCAGGCCGCCGCGCTCAAGAGCTCCGGCAAAAACCCGCGCGAGCTCGTGACGTTGCTGCAAGCGCAGAAGACTCCGCAGCCGGAGATCGTGAAGGTGCTGCTGGCGAGCGGCGTCGGCGAGGCTGAGGTCGTGGAAGCGCTGCGGCAGTCGGGCTGGGGTTGGAAGGAGATCGTCGCCGCTCTGCGCGGCGCGGACATCGCGCCCGCCAACGTGGCCAAGCTGCTCGGGAAGAAGGGCGTGGCGCCCGCGGAGATCATCCCCGGCCTGCTCGCGGGCGGTGCGAGCGAAGTCGAGTGCGTCACGGCGCTGAGCGCGGCCAAGCTCTCGTCCGGCGACATCGCCTGGGGAATGAAGACGGCCGGCGTGCCGCCCGAGCGCATCGCGCAGGCGCTGAAGGCCACGAACGTCAAGCGCCCGGAGCTCGTGAGCGCGCTGCGTAGCCTGCGGCTGTCGGACAAGGAGCTGATCAGCGTGCTGCGCGCGGCCGGCTACACGCCGGACGTGATCGCGAGCGACCTGAAGTCCGAGCTGCCCGCGCCGCAGCTAGCAGCGGCGCTTCGCGGCGCCGGCTTCTCGTGCGGCGAGATCGCGAAGGGCATCAAGATCAAACGCAGCGAGCTCGCGGCCGCGCTGAAGCAAGCCAAGTGTCAGCCGGTGGAGATCGGCCTGGCGCTCAGCCAGGCGGGCACGTCGCGGCGCGAGATCGTGAGCCTGATGAAGGAAGTCGGCTGCGATCGGACGTACGTGGTGCGAGCGCTGAAGCAGCTCGGCACGCCCTCGCCGGAGATCGCTGACGCCATGCGCAAGTCGCAGTACAACGCCGGCGACGTGGCGCTGGCCATGCGCCTCAACGAGCTGAGCGCCGAGGAAGTGCAAAAGGCGATGGCTTCGGCGAAGTTCCCCAAAGACGAGATCCCCGCCGCCCTCAACTACGCGGGCTACAAACAGAAGCGCTGACGCACGACCGGGCCCGTGACATTCGCACGGGCCCGGGAAAGATCAGCTACTTGTTCAGCTCGAGCTTGATGTCGAAGGTCACGTTGTCGCCCACGACGGCGCCGCCCTTGTCCATCGTCTTGCTCCAGTTGATGCCGTAGTCCTGGCGCTTGATCTGCCCCGTGATCTTGGCGGAGCGCACTTGCTTGCCCCACGGGCTCGTCACGGCGTCACTCAGGACTGCATCGAGCGTCACGGGCCTGGTCACGCCGCGCAAGGTCAAGTTGCCCTGGAGCTTGTAGCCCTTGCCGGCCTTCGTGATCTTCGTCGACTTGAACGTGATCTCCGGATACTTCTCGGCGTCGAAGAAGTCCGCGCCGCGCAGGTGCTTGTCGCGGTCGGCGTTGTCCGTGTCGATCGAGGCTGCCTCTGCGCTGAACTCGACCTGACTGTTCTGCACGTTCTTCTCGTCGAGCAGCACCTTGCCCTTCCAGCGCTTGATGTCGCCCTCGACCTCCGAGATCACGAGGTGCGGCACGCTGAAACCGATGCGCGAGTGGCTGGCGTCCAGCGTCCACTCCGTGAGCGCCGGGGCAGGGGTAGAGGAGGGTGCGCTCTCGGCCAGGGCCGCGCTCGCGGCGCCGGTGGACAGAGCGAAACACAAGAGAGCGGAGTGCATACGCATGACGGGAGTCCTTTCGGGTGGCCGCGCAGTCGTTGGCTCGCGTCGGCTCGCAATCCACTCTAGGGCCGCGGGCCGTCCGGACAAGGTTGTCAATTGGAACAGAACCGTGTAGTCGTGGTTGACAATCCAAATGCTGGACTCGTTGCGTAGTTACGTCGTGTTCGCGAACGTCGCGCAGACCGGCAGCTTCTCGCGTGCCGCAGAGCAGCTCGGCATCACGAAGAGCGCCGTCAGCAAGCACGTGGCGCAGCTCGAGGCCGAGCTCGCCGTGCAGCTCATCGTGCGCACCACGCGCCGGCTGTCCTTGACGGATGCGGGTGCGCGCGTGTTCGAGCTGTGCGCGCGTGTGGTCTCGGACATCGAGGCCGCGCGTGACGCCGCGCTCGACGCGCGCTCCAGCCTGGCGGGCAACCTGCGCGTGACTGCGCCGTCCGCGCTCGGCCGCAACTACCTGATGCCCGTAGTCGCGGACTTCCTGGCGCTGCACCCGGAGGTCGCGATCGAGCTCGTCATCCACGACGCGTTCGTGGATCTGCTCGAGCAGCGCATCGACATGGCGCTGCGCGTGGGCGACATCGGCGATCAGAGCCTCGTCAACCGTCGCGTCGCGCGCGTGGAGTTCTTCTTGGTCGCGGCGCCGAGCTACCTGCAGAAGCACGCCGCGCCGCGCACACCGGCCGACCTCGCGCGACACGAGTGGATCATCCATCAGCCCGTGCGCAGCCCGCACATCACGCTGCACAAGGGCAAGGCCGCCGTCAGCGTCAAAACCTCGGGACGGCTCGTGTGCAACGATGGTCCAAGCAACCTTGCGGCTGCGGTCGCGGGTCACGGCATCATGGGCGTTCCCGATTTCGAAGTCGCACATGAGATGCACAGCGGCGCGCTCGTGCGCGTCCTGCCCGCATGGCGCATCGAAGACAGCGCGCTGTCGCTGACGTTCCCGCCGCGTCGTCACGTGCTGACGCGCGTGCGCGCGTTCGCGGACTTCGTCGTGGAGCGCTTCAAAGATCGGCCGTGGCGCTGCGAAGCACAGGCCAAGCGCTGAGTCTCGTTTGCGCCTCACATTGCGCAAACGCTTGGTCACCGGTACAGATCGAGTATGCGACGCTCGAAGGTCCAATGGCCCCCCGGGCCCACTGGCGTGCCGCTGCTCGGAATGGGTCCGCGCTTCGTGCGCGATCCGCTCGGGTTCACGCTGGAGATGGCGAAGAACCACGGCGACATCGCCTGCACGCACTTCGGTCCGCGCACCCTGATCTGGCTCAACCACCCGCGCCTGATCGAAGAGGTGTTCGTGGGTCAGCACCGCGCGTGCATCAAGGACCCGACGACGCGCGCGCTCATCCCGGTCCTCGGAAACGGCCTGCTCACGAACGAGGGCGACGCCTGGCGCAAGCAGCGCCGGCTCGCCGCGCCCGCGCTGCAGCCGAAGCGCATCACCGGCTACACGAGCGCCATGACGGATTGCACGGAGCGCTTCGCGAGCGCGCTGCGGGACGACGAGCTGCGCGACATCCACGCAGACATCATGACCGTCACGCTCGAGATCGTGGGCCGCACCTTGCTCGGCTTCGACACGCGGCGCGACGCCCAGCTGGTGAGCGACGCGCTCGAGGACGTGATCTCGTACTACGACCAGATGCTGTTCACGGCGTTCGGCTTCGTCCTCAGCCAGCTGCCTCTGCCGCCGCGGCTGCGTTTCCAGCGCGCCGTGCGCGCGCTGGAGAGCGTGGTCGAGCAGATCGTGCAGCGCGCGCGCCGCGAGCCGCATGCGGACTATCTCATCGCGCAGCTCGCAGCGGCGGAGGAAGAGGGCGAGCACATGAGCGATCGCCAGCTGCGCGACGAGGCCATGACCATGCTGCTCGCGGGGCACGAGACGACTGCGCTCACGATCTGCTACGCGTTGTACGCGCTCGCCAAGAACCCCGCCTGTGAGGCTCGCCTGCGCGCCGAGCTCGACGGCCTCGGCTCTGCCACGCCCGTGCAATCCGATCTCGAGCGCATGCCGTATTTGGACGCCGTCGTGCGCGAGGCGCTGCGGCTGTATCCGCCGGCCTGGGCGTTCGGGCGCGAGCTGTCGAGCCCGATCAAGCTCGCGGGCTACGAGCTGCCGGCCGGTGTCGAGATCGCCGTCAGCCCGTTTGCGCTGCACCGCGACGCACGGTTTTTCCGCGAGCCTGAGCGTTTCCTGCCGGAGCGTTGGCTCGACGAGAGCCGCGCTGCGCCGCCGCGCTACGCATACATCCCATTTGGCGCCGGGCCGCGATCTTGCATCGGCAACCACTTCGCCAAGCTGGAAGCGGCTTTGGTGTTGGCGAGCCTCTTGCAACAGGTGCGACTGCAGCTCGTGCCGGGCTACAAGCTGAGCTTTCTGCCCGTGATCACGTTGCGGCCCAAGGCTGGCCTACCCGTGATCGTGCGCCGCGTGCAAGCGCGGCGCTCTCTGCGCCCGCCCGCGTCTGCGCAGCTCGGCCCACAGATCGGCAGTTGACCCGCAGCGCGCCGATTAAGGCTACACTGCGGCGCGCGAATGTCGCTGTTCGTTCACAGAAGTAACCGCACCGAGCGACTGGTGGATGCGCTCGCCGTGGCCGTTGCACAGCCGCGCTCTGCGGGGCTCGTGCTCGTGCCCGAGTGCATCGTCGTGTCCAGCCCCGGCATGGAGCGCTGGCTGTCCATGCAGCTGTCGCAGCGCCTCGGCGTGTGGGCGAATCCGTCGTTTCCGTTCCCGCGCAAGCTGATTCAGACCTTGCTGGACGCGGCGGATCCGCAGAGCGCGGAGCGCGGCACGGGCTACGAGCCGACGTGCCTTCTGTTCAGCATCGCGCGCGAGCTGCGCAGCGCCGCGGCCGATCCCCGCTTCGCTGAGGTCGCGCGCTATCTGCGCGACGACGAGACGCACGTGCGCCGCCGGCTCGCGCTCGCCGCGCGGCTCGCGGAGCTCTTCGACCAGTACCTCACCTATCGACCGGACGTGGTGCAGACGTGGCTCGCGGGCGCGCGCGACGACGAAGACTTTCAGGCGCCGCTCTTTCGTGCGCTCGTCGCGCAGCACGGCTCGGGGCATCTCGCGGCGCGCGCGCAGAAGGCGCTCGCAGTCTTGCCGCGAACGGCGGCGCTGCCCGGCTTCCCGGAGCGCATCCACGTGTTCGGCCTGTCGAGCGCGCCGCCGCTGTACTTACAGCTCCTGTCCGCGCTCGCCGCCGCGCACGAAGTGCACCTGTACCTGCTCAGTCCGAGCCGGGAGTACTTCGCCGACCAGCGCCCAGCGCGCGCACGCGGCGGCCGGCGCAGCCGCCGTGAGCGGCGACAGCTCAGCTTCGCCTTCGACATGCTCGGCGATGAGAACGAGGCGGAGGTCCACCCGCTGCTCGCGTCTCTCGGTCGCCATGCGCGCGAGTTTCAGGACTTGCTCGAGTCGGTCACCGCCTACCAGGAGAGCGCGCAAGAGCTCTACGAGGATCCGGGCGAGGCGTCCCTGCTGCACGTGCTGCAGTCCGATCTGCTCGCGCTGCGCCGGCGTGACCTCGGCGCTCACCCGCGACACAGGCTCGCACCCGACGACGACTCGATAGCCATTCACGCCTGTCACGGGCCGATGCGCGAGCTGGAGGTGCTGCACGATCAGCTGAGCCGCTTGATCTCCGAGCGCGGCGTGCAGCCGCACGAGATCATCGTCATGACTCCAAACATCTCGGAGTACGCGAAGGTGATCGACGCCGTGTTCTCGCAGCCCGAGAGCGAGCGCCCGAGCATCCCATTCCGCATCGCGGATCGCGGCGTCGCGGAGACGCAGCCGCTCCTGCTCGCGCTCACGGCGCTGCTCGACGTGCTGCAGGGCCGCTTCGGCGCAAACCAGGTGCTCGACCTGCTCGGCTTCGACCTGATCCGCGAGCGCTTCGAGATCGGCGTCGATCAAGTGGACGAGCTGCGCGGCCTCATCGAGGACAGCGGCATCCGCTGGGGCGTGGACGGCGCGCATCGCGCGGAGCATGCGCAGCCGGGCTGCGACGACAACACCTGGCGCTTTGGCCTACTGCGGCTCGCGCTCGGCTACAGCACGGGCCTGTCTCCCGATCAGCTTTTCGCGGGCCGCTCTCCGCTGCCGCTCGAGAGCGGACAGTCCGTGCTGCTCGGACCGTTCATGGAGCTGTGCGACACGCTGTTTTCGCTGCGCAGCGCGCTCCTGCCGCCCGCCACGGCGCAGGTCTGGGCCGAGCGCATCGCAGAGCTCGTGCGCGTGATGTTCGGCGAGCGCGCGGATGCCGCGGAGCGCAAGCAGCTGTCTCAGGCGCTGCGCGAGCTGAGCGAGCACGCCGCGCGCGCGGGCTTCGACGAGGCATTCGATCTCGGCAGCCTGCGCGCGCTGCTCGAGCGCGGCCTGTCGGCGCGGCTGCCGGCGCAGGGGTTCCTCGCGTCGGGTGTGACGTTCTGTCAGCTCCTGCCGATGCGCAGCATTCCGTTCAAGGTCTTGTGCCTCATCGGCCTGAACGACGGCGTGTTCCCGCAGAGTGACACGCCCTTTTCATTCGACATCATGGCCCGGCAGCGACGCGCGGGCGACCGTTGTCGGCGCGACGACGATCGACAGTTGTTTCTGGAGGCGCTGCTGTCCGCGCGCGAGCAGCTCGTGATCACGTTCGTGGGGCAGAGCCAGCGCAGCGGCAAGCCGCTGCCGCCGTCCGTGCTCGTGAACGAGCTGATCGATCACGCGTCCCGCAGCTGTCAGCTGCCGGGCGAGGCGCCGGGGCTCACGCCGCTCGCGCGCGCCGCGGGGATGGAGCAGCGCCTCGTGCTGCGCCACCCGCTGTCGGGCACCAGCCCGCGCTACTTCGGCGCGGACGCCGATCCGCGCCTGTTCAGCTACGCGCGCGGCAGCTGTGCGGCGGCGCGCGCGGCCGCGAGGCGCACGCCGGCGCCCGAGCCCGCGCGTTTCGCGCAGCTTGGAGCGGCGCGGTTCGACCAGCCGACCGAGATCAGCCTGCAAGCGCTCGAGCGCGCGCTGATGCGCCCGGCGCGCGAGTTTTGTCAGCGCCGGCTCGGCCTGTACCTGGGGGACGACATGAGCGCGCTTCCGGAGCGCGAGCCCATGGAGCTGAACGCGCTCGAGCGCTGGAAGATCGGCAACGAGTGGCTCGAGCACATGCTGAGCGGCACGCCGGAGGCGAGCCGGCTGGAGGTGCAGCGCGCGCAGGGGCGGCTGCCGCACTTCGTGGTCGGCGACCTCGTATACGACGAGCTGCAGGGGACGATCGCAGCCATCAGCCGCGAGCTGGGCCAGCACACGCGCGGCGCCCCGGCGATCAAGCTCGACGTGGATCTCACGCTCGATGGCATGCGCCTGAGCGGCAGCCTGTCGGAGCTGTACCTCGCCGAACGCCTGGCCCACGTGCGCGTGCAGTACAGCGCCGCGGAGGGCCGCCATGAGCTGCGACACTTCGTGCGTCACGTGGTCATGCGCTGCCTCGCCGAGCAGCAGCCGCAGTTGGGCTTGCCCGAGGCCAGCTACCTGATCGGGCGCAAGGGCACCTCGTGCCTGCAGCTGCAGGGCTCGGCGCGCGACGTGCTGCGCGAGCTGCTGGGGCTGTACGTGGAGGCGCTGCGCGAGCCGCTGCCGCTATTCGCGTACGCCTCCCAGAAATACGCGGATTGCATCACGCGTGGCCATGCGCGCGAGCAGGCGCTCTCGACCGCACGACGCGCGTTCGGCGACGAGTACAGCGCGAGCCGCGACGACGCCTTCAACCTGGACTACGCGGATCCGTATAGCGTGCAGCTCTTCGGCAGCTTCGAGCAGATGCTGGCGCTGTGCGGGGCGCGTTTCGAGGCGAGCGCGCTGCGCCTGTACCAGCTGCTGTTCGCAGCCAAACAGGGCAAGGGAGGCAAGTGATGTCCGCCACCCCTCTCGACATCGAGCGCGTGCCGCTGCACGGCGTGACGTTGATCGAAGCGAGCGCCGGCACCGGCAAGACGTACACGTTGGCGGCGCTGTTCGTGCGCCTCTTGCTCGAAGCCGAGCTGACGGTCGATCAGATCCTGGTCGTCACGTACACGCGTGCGGCCACGGCGGAGCTGCGCGTGCGGATCCGCAGGCGCATCGTGCAGACGCTCGATGCGCTCGATGGCACGCCCCCTGCCGACGATCCTCTCCTTTGTGCGCTGTGCGAGCGCGTGCGGGCCGCGGGGGAGCAGGAGCCGAAGCGCAAGCTGCTCTCGGACGCGCTGCTCGCGTTCGACGAGGCAGCGATCTTCACCATTCACGGCTTCTGCCAGCGCGTGCTCAAGCGCCACGCATTCGAGAGCGGCGCGAGCTTCGAGGCCGAGCTGAGCGAAGATCAATCGCTGCTCCTCGACGAGGTCGTGCGCGACTTCTGGGCGCGCGAGCTGGCCACCGCGAGCGAGCCGTTTGTGCGCGCGCTCAAGCAGCTCAACGTGAACATCGACAGCTTGCTGCGCTTCGTGCGGCGCGCGCTACCCAACCCCGAGCTGCGCGTCTTGCCCGCTCTGCCGCTCGCGAACGGCGCCGAGCGCGAGCCGCCGCGCGCGCTGGTAGAGGCGTTCACCGCTGCGCGCGCGCAGGCTGCCTCGCTCTGGGCTTCGGACTCCGAGCGCATCTTGCGCCTGTTGCGTGAGTCCGCTCTGCACAAGGCGCTGTACGCCCCTGCCAAGCTGGAGCAGTTTGCAGCGGAGCTCGCGTGCCTCGCGGACGCTGACGTGCTGCAGCTCCCTGCGTGCCTCGAGAAGCTCACGCCGGCGCTCTTGCTCAAGAATATCAACAAGGGCTTCCGGCCGCCGGAGCACGCGTTTTTCCACGCTTGCGCCGAGCTGCTGGAGCACGCGTCGCCGCTCAAGGCGGCGCACGAGCGCGGCGTGCACGCGTTCTTGCACGAGCTGCTCGCCTACGCGCGCGCGGAGCTCGCGCGCCGTAGCGAGGCGAGCGGCACGCTGGGCTTCGACGACCTCTTGCTGAAGCTGTTCGGGGCGCTGCGCGGCCCGGATGGCGACCGCCTCGCGGAGGTGGTGCAGCGCAGCTACCGCGCCGCGCTGATCGACGAGTTTCAGGACACCGATCCCGTGCAGCTCGAGGTGTTCCGGCGCATCTACGCACCTCGCCCCGGCGCCGTGGCCCCCGCGCTGTTCCTGATCGGCGATCCGAAGCAGGCCATCTACGCGTTCCGCGGCGCAGACATCTTCGCGTACCTCGCCGCTGCCAGCGGCGCGATCGATCGCGTGCACAGCCTCGCCACGAACTACCGCAGTGACCCGGGCCTGCTCGCCGCGATCTCTCAGCTCTACGCGCGAGCCGAGCGGCCGTTCGTGTTCGAGGAGATCAGCTACAGGCCGGTGGACGCGCGGCCCGGGGCGCAGGATGCCTTGACGCCGAGCCTCGAGCTCCTCGTGCTGCAGCGCCCACCGGGTCAGGACGACAAGCCGCTGTCGAAGGCCGACGCCGAGAGTCAGCTGCCCGGACGGGTCGCGGCGGAGATCTCACGGCTGCTCGCGAGCGACGCCTCGCTCGAGGGCGAGCGTGTGCAGCCGGGGGACGTCGCGGTGCTGTGCCGCACCAACGCGCAGGCCGCACAGGTCCAGGCGGCGCTGCGCATGCTCGGCATCCCGGCGGTGCTGGATGGCGATGCCAGCGTGTTCGACTCCGCGATGGCCGAGGAGCTCGGGCGCCTGCTCTGGGCGATGGCGGAGCCCGCGGACGGTGCACGCGTGCGTGCGGCGCTGGCCACGGCCGCGGTGGGCCAGACGGCCGAGCAGCTGCTGGCGCTCGAGGCGGACGAAGCCGCGTGGGACGAGTGGGTCGTGCGCTTTCACCTGTACCAGAGCCTGTGGCAGACGCGTGGCTTCTTGCGCGCGCTGCACACCCTGTGCGAAGCGCTCGAGGTCTCGGCGCGCCTGCTCGCGCTGCCGGACGGCGAGCGTCGCTACACGGACCTGTGGCACCTGGCCGAGCTGCTGCACGAAGAAGAGCAGCGCACGCGCAAGGGCCCGCACGCGCTGCTCGACTTCTACCGGCGCGTGCGCGAGGGCTCGGCCGCGCGCGAGGGCATGGCGCTCGAGGACGTGCAGGTGCGGCTGGAGAGTGACGCCCACGCCGTGACGCTCACCACGATCCACAAGAGCAAGGGCCTGGAATATCCGATCGTGTATTGCCCGTACCTGTGGGTCTCGTCGCAGCTGATGAACGGCGACAAGCTCATGCCGCTGTACCACGACCGCGCGGCGCAGGATCGCGCGACGTTGTTTCTGCCCGGCGATCGGGCGGGCAGCGTCAACGCGCGTGAGCGTGAGGCCGCGCTCGAGGGAGCGCAGCTCGAGGCGCGGGCCGAGGGCGCGCGCCTGCTGTACGTGGCGCTGACGCGCGCGAAGCACCGGCTCAGCCTGGTGTGGGGCGCGCTGTACGGCTACGCCGACTCCGCGCTCGGCGGGCTGCTGCAGCCGCAGGGCGGCAACGACGCGCAGCTCGTGGGCGAGCTCGAGCAGCTCGCGGCGCTTAGCGGCGGTCGCCTCGCGGCGCGGCCGCTCATGGCGGCAGAGGAAGCTAGACACTACGAGCCGCCGCGGACGGCTGCGGAGGCTCTGCGGCCGCGCGTCGCGAGCTTTCCGGCGCACGCGCACGCGCGCGTCGGGAGCTTCTCGGCGCTCGTGGAGAGCGACAAATGGCACCCGCGTCCGGAGCCGGAGGCCCTGGATCGCGACGCGCTGACGAGCGCGCTCACGTCGCTCGAGCCGGAGCTCGCGGCGGAGCCGCGCGTGCCGCTGGCCGACTTCGCCACGGGCGCGAGCTTCGGTCACCTGGTGCACGCCATCTACGAGAACGCGGACTTCACAGCGGTCACGCCCGACGCGCTGACGGGCACGGTGCGCGCGGTGCTCGACGAGTACGCCGCCGATGCGAGCTGGGCGGAGCCGCTCACGGCGGCGATCCACGAGACGTTGCAAACGCCGCTGTCGGCGGCGGGCGGTGAGCTGCCGAGCCTCGCCAGCGTGTCCAGGGAGCAGCGCCTGAACGAGCTGGAGTTCATGTTTCCCGTGGCGGAGACGGCCCTGTCCGATGCGCCACGCGCCGCGCTCTCGGCGCGCCAGCTCAGTCAGCTGCTCGCCGACCACGCAGCGAGTGATGCCGAGCGCGCGTACGCGGCGCAGCTCGGCAAGCTGCGCTTTGCGCCGCTCCGCGGTTTCCTGCGCGGCTTCATCGACCTCGTCGTCGAGCACGCTGGCCGCTACTACGTGCTCGACTACAAGTCGAACCGCCTCGGGGAGACGGCGCGCGACTATCGCCGGCCGCAGCTCGTCGCGGAGATGCACCGGCACCACTACACGTTGCAGTACCTCCTGTACAGCGTGGCCGTGCACCGCTACCTCGGCCTGCGCTTGCCGGGCTACGACTACGACCGGCACTTTGGCGGCGTGTATTACCTGTTCATCCGCGGCATGAGCCCGAAGCATGAAGCTGGCAGCGGCGTGCTCTACGAGCGCCCGTCGCGGGCGCTGATCGACGCGCTGAGCGGGCTCCTTTCGCGGCCAGAGGTGAGCGCATGAGCACGGCGATTTCGCTCGGCAGCCTGCGTGAGGCCGGCGTGCTGAGCGCGCTGGACGAGGGCCTGGCGCGCAGCCTCGTGGCGCTGGTGGGGGAGGGCGACGAGCGCGTGCTGCTCGCGATCGCGCTCCTCAGCCGGCACGTGGCGGCCGGTAACGTGTGCCTGCCGATCGCGGAGCTGCATAGCCCCGCGCTCGCGCTCGGTGAGGAGCATGCCGCGCTGTGCCCGAGCTGGCCGCAGCCGTCCGCCTGGCTCGCGGCGCTGCGCGCGAGCCCGCTGTGCCGCGCCGAGCCGGGTCACAGCCCGCTCGTGCTGGATGCGGCCGGCCGCCTGTACCTGCGCCGGCACTTCGATCGCGAGCGCCGCCTCGCGGAGCTCTTGGCGCAGCTCGCTGCGCGGGATGTGCCCGCGGATCGCGCACGCGTGGCGCTGCGCCTCTCCCACTACTTCGGCGACGAGCCCGGCGACCTGCAGCGGTCAGCGGCGGAGCTGGCGACGCAGCGCGCGCTGTGCGTGATCTCGGGCGGGCCCGGCACAGGCAAGACGGCGACCGTGGTCAAGGTCCTCGCGGTCAGCATCGAGGAGGCGCTGGCCTCCGGCCGGCCCGCGCCGCGCATCGGCCTGACTGCGCCGACCGGCAAGGCGGCCGTGCGACTGCAGAGCGCAGTGCAGGGCGCGAAGCAAAAGCTCGACGCACGTGCGGACGTGCTCGCGGCCATCCCGGAGGTCGCGAGCACCATCCATCGCGCGCTCGCGGGCCGCGCCCGACGGAACCACAGCGAGCCGGGTGCGCTGCCGGAGCCGCTGCCGCTCGACCTGCTGCTCGTGGACGAAGCGTCGATGGTGGACCTCGAGCTCATGACGCGGCTGCTCGAGGCGCTGCCGAGCGAGGCGCGCGTGATCCTGCTCGGCGACCGTGATCAGCTGGCGTCGGTCGAGGCCGGCGCCGTGCTCGGTGACATCTGCAACGTGGCGCGCGCGCCAGGTGCTGCCGCGCACGGCCTCGGGCGCTGCATCGTGCAGCTCACGCGTAGCTACCGCTATGACGCCGCGAGCGGCATCGGTGAGCTCGCCCGCGCGGTGCAGGCCGGCGACGCCGAGCGCGCGCTCGCCGTGCTGGACGACCCACGCTACCCGGACGTGCAGCTGTGCGAGGCGGAGCAGCTGTTCGCCGCTGGCGGCGGCTTCGCACAGGCCGTGCTCGCGGGCTACCGGCCGTACCTCGGCGCGCTGAGCGACCCGACCCGCGCGCTGCAGCTGTTCGACGGGTTCCGCGTGCTGTGCGCGCACCGGCAAGGCGAGCGCGGCGTCGCGAGCTGCAATCGCGCGATCGCGCGCCTCCTGTACGCGGCGGAGCTGCTGCCCGCAAGCGAGGGCAACTTCGTGGGCCGGCCGGTCATGGTCACCGAGAACGACTACCGCACGCGGCTGTGGAACGGTGACGTGGGCATCGTGTGCGCGGACCCGGAGCACGGGCGGCTCGTGTGTTTCGTGGATGCGGATGGGCGCCTGCGTCGCCTCGGCTTCGGGCGGTTGCCGCCGCACGAGAGCGCGTTTGCGCTCAGCGTGCACAAGAGCCAGGGCTCCGAGGTGGACGAGGTGGCGCTCGTGCTGCCGCGCGAGCCGTCGCGCATCCTGTCGCGCGAGCTCGTCTACACCGGCATCACGCGCGCGCGCAAACGCGTCGTCATCCACGGCAGTCGAGCGATCTTGCGCACGGCGCTGGAGCAGGTGGTGCAGCGCAGCACGGGCCTGCGCGAGCTCCTGGCGTGAGGTTAGCCCCCGCTCTTCGCCCGCCGCTCTCCGCGGCAGTCGCCGTGCTCGAGCAACGCCTGCGCGACGCCCTTACACAGCTGGTGTGAGGGCAGCGAGTTCGAGTGCGAGTCCACCACCACCACGAGCACGCCCGTCAGCACGCGCTCGTCGCCCGCGGCCGCCACGAGCAGCGCCAGCTCTAGGGTGCGGCCCTCGCGATCGCGATAGCGGTGCTCACTCTTGCCGGTGTCCTCCGCGGTGTCGCTGCGCGTCTCGAGCGCGTTGTCCGCGTGGTCCACGGTGGCGTCCTCTTCGGCCGCCTGCAGCCACGACTGCGCGTAGCGCGTGATCCAGCTCGTGATGCCCGGATCCTCCACGGGGTTGGGCAAGCTCGCGAGCGGCTCGAGCTGCAGGCCTTCGTGCACGCCGAACAGCTGCCCCACGCTGCTGTAGGTGCCCTGCATCAAGAGCGTGAGCGCGCAGCGCGCGCGGTCGACGCGATCCATGCACTCCGCGATGCGGCTGTGCACGGTCTCGAGCTCGCTCTCCGAGGAGCTGAGCGGCGGCAGTGACAGCGCCCGCAGCGCAGCCGCATTCGGCAGGAGCCCGCGCTCGCGCGCTTCCTGCAGAAGGCCCATCAGCCGCGCAGACAGATCCGGATTGTGCGCGCGCTGGTACTCGCGGCGCGTGCGCTCCGTGAACAGCTCGAAGCTCGCCCCATCGCCCATCCACACGGCGATCCGCGCGCGGGTCTCGTAGAACATGCCGAGCGCGAGCCCGACGCGGCGCTGGCCCTCGGCCGTGAGGATCGCCTCGTCGATCGCGCGCAGCGCAGGCTCGAAGTCGCCGAGCTTGCCGTACGCGAGCGCCGTCTCGAGCAGCAGATCGGCCACGGGCATGTGCGCCTCGCGCGCTCGCTGCAGGAAGTCCCGGGCGCGCGCCACTGCGGCCTCGGGCTGACCGCTCGAGCAGAGCAGCCGCGTCAGCTGCGCCAGCATCGCGAAGTAGAACGGGTGCGACGGGTGCTGCAGGGTGGCGAGGCCCTCTTCGAGCAAAGTGAGCGCGCGCGGCAGGTCGCCTTGCAGCTCTGCGTAGCGGCTCTGGCCGAGCAGCGCCACCGGCCGCCAGCCGGCGTGACGCTCAGCGAGGCCTCGCACGATCTCGAGCGAGCTGCGCACGCCGGCCACGTCGCCGAGGCGCGAGTACAGGCTGAGCTCGAGACCGGCAGTGGTACCGGGATAGCGCTCGTTGCTGGTCTGCTGGGCGTACAGCAGCTCTGCGCGGCGGATCAGCTTGCGAGCTTCGACTGCATTGCCGAGGGCCAGGCGGCGCAGCGCACGGATGCGCAGCGCGTTCACGCGCAGGTTGCGGCGCGTTTCGAGCTGCGCGGCACGCTCCTCCGCCTCCTCCCAGCCGAGGTTGGCCTCGATCATACCGAGGGCGTACGTGAGACCCTCGTGCGTGCGCTGGTGCTGGCCGGCGTCGAGGCCGGCGTGATCCGGCTGCGAGATGCGCTCGAGCACGCCGTGATAATGCGCGAGCGACGGCAGCATGCGCCCGCGGATCCACTCGCGCGAGCCGTCGATCAGCTGCGCGACCACGGGCAGCGCGGGTGATAGCGGGAAGAGCGGCACGAGGTTCGGCAAGGACTCGAGCAGCTCCGCGTCGAACGCCGCACCCGCGATGCCTGGCATCGCGCCGCACACGCGGCCGAGCTGCCGGATCGCTTGCTCCACGTTATTCACGCGCGCTTCGGGTGGCGTCGCCAGGTGCGCCTCGTCCGTGTCGATCAGCGCCTGCTTGAGACGCTCGCCGTCCGGCAGGTGGCCGAGCTCACGGTAGCGCGCTAGGCCGCTGTCCTTCTCCAGCTGCCCGAGCACCACCGGCGCGACGCTGCGAAAGGCGTCCCACGCCATCGCGCCCGCCGCGTGAATGAAGAGCGCCATGCGCAAACGATGCAAGGTCGCCGCGGGCAGGCCGAGCTGCTCCCCGGCCGCGATCGCGCGGGTCAAGAGCGGGATGGGCGGCGTGAGGTTCTCGAGATCGAGCTCGCTCAGGAGCGCGATGGCATCGTCGACGAGCCCGGCGAGCAGCAGGTGATGGACGCGGCGCAGCGCATCGCCGCCCGCCTGCGTCAGAATGCGGGCCACGCGCCGGTGCAGCTCCTGGCTGCGGTCGGACGGCAGCAGCTCCTCGAGCACGGCGATGGTGCCGCGCTGTTCGAAGGTGTAGCGCTCGGCGCACGGCGCGATGATGCGCGCGGCGGTCAGCTCGCCGAGCGCCTCGAAGACACGGCGCGTGTCGCCGTGCTCGGTCAGCTCGGCGTAGCTGGTGAACGGGATGGGGTCGGCCTCTGAGATGGCCAGCGCCGCCGCGAGCTCCTGGGCGTCCGGGCTGAGCGTCGCGAGGCGCGTGGCGAGCGCGGCCGTGAGGCTGCTCGGGAGATCGCGCTCGTCGAGCGTGCTGGGCAGGGTCCACTGCCCCGCGGCATAGCGCGCGCGACCGGAGTCGACGAGGTGCTGGGCGAGCTCCATGGCCGTGCGCGGGTTGCCGTGCGACAGCCCGTGGATGCGCATGGCGCACGCGGAGAGGTTCGGCACGTCGCCAAACACCGAGCGCAGCAGCGCGTCGAGCTCGGTTCCGGACAGATCGGGCAGCTCCACGGCCTGCGCCACCTCGCGGAGCAGCCGCAGCATGGGTGCGCTGGAGCTCTGCTCGATGGCGCCGACCACGAGCAAGCTGTGGCGCTGTGCGCGGTGCGCGAGCGCGGAGAGCACGCCGATGGATGACTCATCGATGCGATCGATGTCGTCGACCACGAGCAGCAGTCGCGTCTCGCTCGTGATCTCCAGCACCCAGTCGCGCAGCTCCCGGATCAACGTCGCGCGCTCCGTGGCGAGCGGGGGTGCGCTGCCGCTCTCCGCTGCGAGGTTGAGCTCCGGCAGCAGCTGCCCGATGACCTGGCGCGACAGGCGAGCTGCACGCTGCGCCGCGTCCGGGAACTGTTCGATGAGCGACTGGCCCAGCGCCCGCGCCACGCCCCAGTCGCCCTCCGCGGAGTCGCGGCGATCGAGGCGCACGATGCTGGCACCGAGTAGCTTGGCCTCGAGCACGCAGGCGTCCAGCATGCGCGAGCGGCCGGAGCCGGGTGCTCCGCGCACCAGGAGCACGCCGCCGTCGCCGCGCACGAGCCCGAGCACGCGGCGCCGGATGGCCACGAGCTGCTCTTTGCGCCCCACGAGGGTGGGCATCGTGAGATAGGCGCGTTGCTCGCCGGCGCTGTCTTTCTGCGGCAGACCCAGCACGCGCTCCAGCTGTTCGATCACCTCGGCCGCGCGCTGCGGGCGCGCGCCGCGATCCAGGCTGAGCAGGCGCAGCACGAGCGCGCTCAGCTCCTGCGGGAGATCGGGCACCGCGGCAGCGGGTGGCTGCGGGCGCGAGCGCCAAGCGTCGCGCAGGTCGGACAGGCGCCGCGCGGCGTAGGCGTGTCGGCCGGTCAAGAGCCGGTAGCCGAGCGCGCCGAGCGCGTACAGATCGACGCGCGCGTCCAGCGCCTGTAGCTGAAGCGCTTCCGGCGCGAGGAACGGAGGCGTGCCCACGGTGTCGCGCGCGACGCCCATGGGCAACATCGCGCCGAAGTCGATGAGCTTCACGTGGCCATCGGGCGCGTAGCACACGTTGCGCAGGCTGATGTCGCGGTGCAGCAAGCCTCGCGAATGCAGCATGGACAGCGAGTAGCCCACGTCGACCATCAGCGCGCACACTCGCTGCCACGGCAGACGCTCGACGTGCTCGAGGTCCGAGCGGTCCAGGAGCTCCATCGTGTAGTAGGGTCCGCGCGCATCGAGACCGTAGTCGTGCACCGCGATGATGCGCGGATGGGCGAGCTGGCTGAGCGTGTGATACTCGCGCTCCAGCAGCGCCGCGTAGCGCTGCAGCTTCTTCGGGTCGCGCGGCGCGCAGCGCTTGATGGCAAGCTGTTGTCCGCTGCGCTCGTCGACGGCACGATACACCACCGCCATGCCGCCACGCCCGAGCTGCTCGAGCAGGCGATAGCGACCGGCGATGATGCTGCCCACCGGTTCCAGCAGACTGTCCGTGGCCATCCATGACCAGGATCTCACAGATCGTCGGTCACGACACGCGTGGGCATTGGGCTGTACCGGTGTGACCACCGCTCACAACGCTGCACGACCTTCCGAGCCCGAGCCCGAGCCCGAGCCCGAGCCCGATCTCCCGCTCCGCGGGTGGAGAGGAGTTAGTTCCGGGCTCGGGCTCGGGCTCGGGGAGAGGGTTGCTTTGTGGGGGGGCTCGCGGTAGCGGGGCGCATGGACCTGGACCTACACGGCCTTCGTGACTGCGCGCACATCGTCTACGCGCGGCCCGAGTGCGTGCTGTCCCAGGTTCCCCGCGCCGCACTCCTGGACGTGTTGTCCGAGGCCGAGCGCGCGAAGCAGGCGCGCTTTCTCGCGCCCGAAGACGCCGAGCTCTACCTCGTGGCGCACGCGCTGACGCGCTGTCTGCTCGCGCGCTACCTGGGGCTGGCGCCGCGTGCGCTCGCGTTTCAGGCCGGAGCGCGCGGGCGGCCGGAGCTGGATGGGCCTGCCGCTGACAGCGGCGTGCGCTTCAACCTGTCCCACACGCGCGGCCTCGCCGCGTGCGGCGTGAGCCTGCACGCGGCGATCGGCGTGGACGTCGAGCACACCACGCGCAAGGTGGAGCTCCTGCGGGTGGGCAAGCGCGTGTTTTCACCGCGCGAGCGCGCAGGGCTGGCCGAGCTCACGGGCGCCGCCCAACGCCGGCGCTTCTTCGAGCTCTGGACGCTCAAGGAGGCGTACGTGAAGGCCACAGGCAAGGGCCTCGCCAGTCCGCTGCAGGGCGTGACGTTCGAGGCCCAAGGCGACGATCCGGTGGTAGTCAGCTTCGAGGATCCTGCGGACGGCTCCGAGGAGGCCTGGTGCATGCGCCGCCATGAGCTGCCACCGCAGCATCGCCTGGCCGTCGCCCTGCACGCCGGCCGCGCCGCGCGCGTGCGCTGGGAGGAGGCCGACTTTCCCTCGCTGCTCGTGTCGTGAGCGGCTACTGCCGCAGCAGCTTGCGAGCGCTCTCCCGAACGGCCGCACCGTACGCGGTGCCCTTTTCGATCGCCTTCAGCTCGTGCTTCGGTGTCGCGCGCAGCAGCTTCAGGACCGCGTCCGCGCCGATCTTCGGATTGCTCAACAGCGCGCGTCGCACGGCGTCGGCCTTGATCCAGGCAGAGTTGTCGAGGATGACGTCGAGCAGCGGCTTCGGCACCGTGCCCTTGCGCGCGATGCGCGCGACCTCGGGGATCGACAGGCGCGGGTTGTGCAGCAGCGCTTCCCAGACCTGCTTGCCGTACAGTCGCTCGACGGCGATGCGATCCGCGAGCTCACCGGTGCGCGCCACCTTCATCTGCTGCGCAGCATTCAGGTGCCGCAAGCGCTCTTGCCGACTCTCCTGTTGCTGCAGCTCGACGGGACGAGCTGGGCGCCCCGACGGGCTCAGCGCATCGGCATCGAGCTCGACCTCATCCGTCCGCGCCATCTCGGCTGCGTCGTCGGACGCCGGCAGCGCGGGCTCAGCGGGCTCATCCGCCTGCGCTGCGGGTGCGTCGGAGCCGACGCCGTCCGCGGCGAGCGCCTCCTCCACATCGGCAAACGAGGCCTCGTCCGCAGGGGGCGCTGGCTCGCCGATCTCCAGGTACGCCGCGGCAGGCGCTGCAGCCATTAGCGGCGCAGTATCCCCGGGGGCGGGCTCGAGGATGGGCGCAGAGTCGGCGGCGGCGAGCTCATGTGTCTCGCCGCCGTCAGCGGCGCCATCCAGCGTCTCCGATCGCCACGGCTCGTACGCCGCTGCAACGGCAGCGGCGCCCGGTACGCCCTTGTGGCGCAGCGTCTCCGGCTCACCCCACCCGGAGCTCGCCGGTTCGCCGCCGTCGCCTGCGTCCCACTCCGGCTCGTCGCCGTGGTGCGCTTCGTCGGTCTGCGCGGGTTCCAGCTCCTCGACATGCGGGAGGTCGTGGCTCGCGTCGTCTTCGGCCGAGCCGGGCACCAGCGTCTGCGACGCGCCGGTGCTCCAAGCCTCGGCGCCCTCCGCTGCGAGAGGCGCGTCGTCGAACGTGTCGTCCTGCGCAGTGCTCGGGCGCAGCTCGGGGACGTAGGTGGGGCGCGCCGAGGGGTAGGGCAGCGCCTCGTCCTCCACGAGCAGCGCCTGGGGCTCCGCCTCTGTCAGCGGCGGGTGTTCCTCCGCGCGCTCGTCCTCCACGCCCGGCTCCGCGAACGCGAGCATGCGGTCCAGCTCGCTGCTGTACCCGCTGGCGAGCGACAGCCCGACACCAGCCGCGTTCACCATGACGACCTGCGCCTGCAAGCGCAGCTCCTCCGCGCGCTCGGGATGAATCAGCACCAACACGCACTCGCTGAGCACGGGGATGTCCGTGTGCTGACACAAAAACGCGCGCCCGTGTCGCAGGTTTTGGTCGAGCTCGCGAGCCAGGCCTGCTCGGTCCGCGAACGTCATGCGCAGCTCGGGCAGTTGCATCTCTCTCTGACCTGTTCCGCGCTCCACACCGCGTCCGGAGTCGTTCGCTCCACCCCGCGTACGAGTATATGCCGTGGGCGTGAGCCCTTGAATGGCCTCTCATGTGGTTTTCTGGACAACCATGTGCGGATGAACCGCCGCCTGGACATGTGACACCATGACTCGTCGAGACTGTAACGCGAGGTGTTGGATGCAGATCGTCCGCGGCTTGTCACTGGCTACCTTGCTTGCGATCGCCGCCATCGGCTGCAGCGGCAGCAAGCGCGCTCCGGGTACCACCGTGCCGACCGGGGATGACGATGGTGGCGAGGAGCTGTGCATCGACCGTGATCGCGATGGCTTCGGCCGCTACTGCGATCTCGGCAGCGACTGCGACGACGCCGATCCGAAAGTCACGGATGAGTGCCGGCGCTGTCTCGAAGCCGCGAAGGACTGCCCCTGCAAGCCCGGCACGGGACAACAGCGCTGCACCCCGCCCGTCAAGCACGTCGACGGCGGAGTGCTGGTCTGTCAGGAAGGCACGCGTTACTGCCGTGACGGCTACTGGAGCGACTGCGAGACCATCGGCCAGTACGTGTTCGTGCCGGACAAGTGAGCGTCACCGAAACAGCGCGCCGTGCAGGCGCGTGAGCGCGTCCTTCAGCTCGGGCTCCGGAACGCTGGTGAAGCACAGGCGCGCCCAGCCATCGAACGCCGTGCCGCAAGCCGTGCCCGGCGTCAGCATCACGCCCGCATCCACGCAGCGCTCGAGCACGGCGGTGCCGCTCTCGCCGCCGCGCATGAAGCGCGCGAGGTCGAAGAACAAGAACGTTCCGCCCTCGGGCTCCGGGATCTCGAGCGCGTGTGCGGCCGCGCGTCCTGCGCGCGCGTAGGTAGCGCGCATCTCTGCGAGCCAAGCGTCGCCGTTGCGTAGCGCAGCCGCCGCTCCGAACTGCATGGGCCGTGGCGCGCAATAGCTGTAGAACGTCTGCACGCCGCGGATCACCTCCATGGCCTCGCGCGGTCCGTGCGTGTACCCCACGCGTGCGCCTGCCAAACCGTACGCCTTGGACACGCTGTGCGTGGCCACGGTGCGCGCGGCCATGTCCGGGCGCGCGAATGCAGACGCCGGCGCGCCCTCACCGAACCACACGTCTTCGTAGACCTCGTCCGAGAAGATCCACAGATTGTGGCGCTCTGCGAGCTGCGCGATGCCGGCGAGCACGCGCTCCGGCAACGCGCGGCCGGTCGGGTTGTGTGGCGTGTTGACGTAGATGGCGCAGGTCCGCTCTGTGATCGCCGCTTCGAGCGCGGCCACCGCATCGAAGCCCGGCTCGTCGAGGCGCGTGAACAGCGGCACCTCAACGGCCACGCCGCCGCGCCCGCGCACCGCGCCGCGGATCAGCGGCCAGAACGGCGACGGGATGATCACCTCGTCACCCGGCTCGAGCAGCGCATTGCAGATGACGCCCATGGCTGCAGTCGCGCCCGCCATCACCTGAATGTTCTCGAGCTCGAGCCCCACGCCGCTGCGCCGCCGCACCTTGTCGCGGATCGCTTCGAGCAGCTCCGGCTCGCCCTGCACCGGCGAGTAGTTGTGAAGGCGCGGCCGCTCGGCGCTCACCTGCGCTTCGGCGCGCGCGAGCGAAAGCGGCTCGAGATACGTGTCTCCGACGTGCAAGGGATAGACCTTCTGCACGCCGCCGGAGCGACGCACGAGCTGTCCGAACACACGGTCAGAGAGACTGTTGGCGCTGGGTGCGCCGTGAGGAAAACGCGGCATGGGCAAGCTCTACTACAACTGCCCTGCGCCTGACAGGCGCAGGTGTATACACGCGGATGAGTTTGGCTATAGTGCCCGCCCATGTGTAAGAAAACCGTGTTGGCCCGTGGTTTTGCTGGGGTCGTGCTCGCCGCTGGGATCGCGAGCGGATTTGCCGGTTGCGGTGGCGACAAGGCAAAGGAAGCGCCGCCGCCGTCGGGTCCGATCGTCTCGGTGCTCGAGCTGCCGGTCTCGTTGCGCTCGCAAGGCAAGCCCGCGGCCGGCTCCGCCAACCTGGAGGTCTCGCCGAACGAGATCCACCTCGGCGGACACAGCGTGCTGACGCTCAACGCGGGCTCCGTGCAGGCCTCGGATCGCCAGGGCGAACAGCTGCCGAAGCTCGCGCAAGCGCTCGCTGCCGGCCCGCACAGCAGCGTGTCGTTGGCCGTCGCGTCGGCTGTGCCGTACGAGACGGTCGCGCTGGTGTTGGCCACCGCGAAGGCGGCAGGTGCAGGGCAGATCGCGTTTCAGGTGCGCGCGCCGGGCGGCAGCAATCCCGGCTATTCACTGCTCGACGCGTACGAGGTCCAGCCCAAGTCCACGACCGACCAGGGCGCTACGTTCGCGGGTTTGGCGCCGCGTCCATGGAGCGACTTTGCGAGCCAGTGGGATGCCGTGCAGGGCGGCTGCCGCAGCTCGCAGAGCGGCAGCTGCGCGTACAAGCCGGAGACGATCGCGCAGGGTGGTGAGCTCAAGATCGTACTTCACGCGGCCGGGCAGGGCGTGAACGTCGAGTTCTTTCGCATCGGCCCGCCGCCGGATCCCAACGCGGAAGCCGCGGAGCCTGCGCCCAAGGGCAAGGCGGCGAAGACCAAGAAGAAGAAGGGCAAGAAGGTCGAGCTGATCGACGGCGTGTCGAAGCCGAAGGACGTGGTCGCGGAGGCCGAGAACGCGCCGCCCGCCACCGAGGCGCTGTTTCAGTTCCGCGCGCAAGAAGCGGTGAGCTCTCCGTCCGCCGTCACCGATACCATCAAGCCCGTGTGTGGCAGCAGTGCATGTGGGGTGGTGGTCCAAGCCGAAAAAGCCACGTTGTTCGTGCGCGTGATCTCGCTGCTAGGCGCGGCGTTCCCGGACGGAACACCCGCACCGCACGTGCGCTTCGAGCTACCGTGAGCGTACACGCGCTGGAAATCTGCGGCTCGTAAGGTTGGAGTGCGCGTTGCGGTGGTGCCCGCGGCAGGGTACCCCTCTGCGAGGAGATGCCATGACCGATTGGAGCTTGAAGAAACACCCTCAGCTGCCCGGTGTACGCGGCCCGGTGGTCGTCTGCGTGATGGACGGCGTCGGCAACGGCCGCAAGGACGAGGGCAACGCGGTCTGGCTCGCGCGCACACCGAACCTGGATTTTCTCGCGGCGCACGCCGCGAGCACGGAGCTGTTCGCGCACGGCACTGCGGTCGGCATGCCGAGCGACGCGGACATGGGCAATAGCGAAGTCGGTCACAACGCGCTCGGCGCGGGCCGCACGTTCGATCAAGGCGCGAAGCTCGTGGACAACGCGATCAAGAGCGGCGCGCTGTTCGAGGGGGAGGTCTGGCGCGAGCTCGCCGGTCGCGCGGCCGGTCAGAAGAAGCCGCTGCACTTCATCGGCCTGTTGTCAGACGGCAACGTGCACTCGCACATCGATCACCTGATCGCGCTGCTGAAGCGGGCAGCGGCACAGAACGTGGAGCAGGCGCGCGTTCACGTCTTGCTCGACGGGCGCGACGTCTCGGAGACGAGCGCACTGACTTACGTGGAGCAGCTGGAGCGCGAGCTCGCGGCGATCAATCAATCGGGCAAGGACTACCGCATCGCGTCGGGCGGCGGCCGGCAGACCACGACGATGGACCGCTACGGCGCCGATTGGCGCATCGTCGAGCGCGGCTGGAAGACGCACGTGCTCGGTGAAGGCCGCGGCTTCAAAGACGCCACGAGCGCGGTCGAGACGTATCGCTCCGAGATGCCGCGCGTCATCGATCAGGACCTGCCGCCTTTCGTCATCGTGGATGGACAGGGCGCGCCTGTCGGACGCATCGAGGACGGCGCCTCGGTCATCCTGTTCAACTTTCGGGGCGACCGCGCTCTCGAGCTGTGTCAGGCGTTCGAAGCGGAGGAGTTTCCGCACTTCGAGCGCAAGCGCCGCCCGGATGTCCTGTTCGCCGGCATGATGGAGTACGACGGCGACCTGCACGTCCCGCGTCGCTACCTGGTGAGCCCGCCGACCATCGACCGCACCATGGGCGAATATCTGGCGCGCAATCGATTGCCCGTGCTCGCTGTGAGCGAGACGCAGAAGTTCGGCCACGTCACGTACTTCTGGAACGGCAACCGCAGCGGCATGTTCGACGCCAAGTACGAGAAGTACGTGGAGATCCCGAGCGACAGGGTGTCGTTCGATCTGCGGCCCTGGATGAAGGCGGCGGAGATCACGGACGCGCTCATCGACGAGCTCAAGAAGGGCGAGCTGCGCCACGCCCGCTTGAACTACGCGAACGGCGACATGGTCGGACACACTGGCCACCGCGAGGCCGCGGTGATCGCGGTGGAAGCCGTGGACTTGTGCCTCGGGCGCCTGCTGCCCGTGATCGATGCGCTGCAGGGCGCGCTGATCGTGACCGCCGACCACGGCAACGCCGACGAGATGTTCGAGTACGACAAACAGGGACAGATTGCGGTCGATAAATCGGGGCGGCGCAAGGCGAAGACCAGCCACACGCTCAACCGAGTGCCCTTGTACGTCTACGCTCCCGGCGCACACGTGCGGATCGATCCGAGCGTCGCGAAGCCACGTCTCGCCAACATCGCGGCGACCACGTTTCAGCTCATGGGCTACGCAGCACCTGACGACTACGAGCCGGGTTTGTTGCTGCCCGCGTAGAGACACGGGTCCACCGACCAATAGCTGATCTAGCTAACGGTTTGACGGATGTAATCACAGCGGCAGTCGCGGCAACGCTCTGCGGCCGCCCACCTCCGTATGCCGCCATAAGCGGCAATCGATGCAGCGCTGCGCACGCTCTCAACCCGTCGCGCGAGTTTGCATGGCCAACTGGCGCATCATTTGGCTCGAAAAGGCGGTGGAAGGAGCCAGCTCGGGGGGGAGAGCACCCCAACCACCGCCGTAGTGACTATCGGCTAATGTGGAGTTTCGCGCAAGTCTGGCATGCAGCTCACACTTGGTTTAGCCAATGAAGTGCATGTAACTGTGAGAACAAGCCCTACAAGGCACGTTCTGACACATCGATACAAATGAGGCGGCCACGCGCGGCGTCGCGTGACACCGTCCGGAGAAGCGCTCGAGCCACGCGCCCAACTGGCGCTATTTACTCGGAGCGGGGCGCAGCTTGATGCCGAGCAGATCAGCCACCACTTGCGCCACCGGTCGGGCCAGCGCCGCGTCGTGTACACGTTGCTCTGCGACGGCTCGCGCCTGCGCGTACGGCTCGCCCTTCAGCGCGGGCAGAATGTGCTCCACCCAGGCCGGCAACTGCTTGCTGTCTGCAGTGCGCAGCGCGAGCTCGAAGCTCTCGATCAGCCGCTTCTGGTAGGTCACCGACGCTACGCATAGCGCCACGAACGTCCGCACCAGGCCGTCCTTCGCCAGCTCGGCAGCGTGGGGGAAGGCCGCTTGCATGGTCTTCAGATGTTTGGCGACCTTGGCGGGGGTCACGCGAGCCAAGATGGGCAGGCAGTGCGCGGCCGCCTGGACCACGCGCGGACGCGCGCTGCCGAGCAGGCCGATCAAGGTCTCGATGTGGGGTGCGAGCAGCTCCGGTTTGGTAGCCGAGAGCTCCTCCAGCACGCGTGCCGCTTGCTGGGCGGTGGCGTCTTTGGGGTCCGAGAGCTGCGCCACGTACTGCTCGACGCTCACCCCGGACGTCCCCGCGATGACCTCACTCGCGAGCGACGGGGCCGCGGCGCTCGGCCGCTGGCTCGGGCTGGCGTTCGCAGCTTCCTTCTCGGTGTTCGCGGAAGAGCGTTGAGTCATGGGGACCGTGCTCAGGGTAGCACACCCGCAAAGCCGAAATGCGTGTCGTGTGCTGCATTTCCCGGCCGCTCCCCCGCGACTACATGCGGCTTGGCGCGGCGATCCCCAGCAGACCGAGGCCCCGATGCAGCTGGCGGGCAGTGAGCCAGGCGAGATCCAGGCGGGCGGCGCGCACTTGCGGCTCCGCGCGCAGGATGGGGCAGGCCTCGTAGAACACGCTGAAGCTGCGGGCGAGCGAATACAGGTGCTCGCACAACAGATGGGGTAGGCACTGCTCCGCCGCAGCGTGCACCACGTCCGCGAAGCGCAAGAGCTCCTTGCCCAGCGCGAGCTCGGCCGGATGCTCGAGCACTAGAGACGTGGGCGCCTGCAGGCTCGCGGGGTCGACCTCACCCTTGCGAAACACGGCCTGAATGCGCGCGTGCGCGTACTGCAGATACGGGCCCGCGTTGCCCTTGAACGAGATCATCTTGTCCCAGTCGAACTGGTAGTCGCTGGCGCGGTTCTGCATCAGGTCCGCGTATTTCACCGCGCCGATGCCGACGACGGGCGAGAGCTCCGCGATGGCCGCGTCATCCAGCTCGATCACGTTCTCTTCGCGCGCCTTCTGCATGCGCTCGCGCGCGCGCGACTCGGCTTCGTCCAGCAGATCCGCGAGGCGGATCGCCTGGCCGTCGCGCGTCTTGAGCGGCTTGCCATCTTTGCCCAGCACCGAGCCGAAGCTGATGTGCTGCAGCTGCATCTCGATGCCGAGCTTCTTGGCGAGCGCGAACAGCTGCTTGAAGTGCAGCGACTGCCGCGCGTCCACCAGATAGATCGCGCGATCGGCGTTGAAGTGATCGCGCCGGTAGAACAGGGTGGCGACGTCCGTCGTGGCGTACAGATACGCGCCGTCCTTCTTCTGGACGATCAGCGGCGTCTTCTTCAGCTCGGGGTTGTCGTCGAAGAACACGCACAGCGCACCCTGGTCCTCGCGCGCGAGGCCCTTCTGCTTCAGCTCTTCGATCACGCCCGGCAGCATGTCCTCGTACGCGCTCTCGCCGAGCCACACGTCGAACTTCACGCCGAAGCGGTCGTAGATCTTGTCGAGCTCGACGCGGGTCGCGGCCACGAAGCGCTCCCACTGCGCCTTGTTGTCCGCGTCGCCGCGCTGCAGCTTCGCGAGCTCGGCGCGCGCCGCTTCGGCGAAGGCCTCATCCGTCTTGGTGCGAGCCGAAGCCAGCTTGTACACGCGCTCCAGCTCGTCGATCGGTTGATCGCGCAGCGCATCGGCCGAGCCGTACTCGCGCATGCCGACGATCAAGAGCCCGAACTGCGTGCCCCAGTCGCCGATGTGGTTGTCGCCGATCACCGTATGGCCAGCGAAGCGCAGCAGTCGGCAGACCGCGTCGCCGATGATCGTGGAGCGCAGGTGGCCCACGTGCATCTGCTTGGCGATGTTCGGTCCCGAGAAGTCCACGACGATGCGCTGCGGCTGAGCCACGGGCGGGACGCCGTCGCGCGCCTGATCTGCGGCGGACTCACACAGCGCCTGTGCGACCCACGCGGGCTTGAGGCGCAAGTTGATGAAGCCCGGGCCGGCGACCTCTGCGCTCTCGATCGACTCCGACTCGCGCAGCTTCGCGGCGAGCGGATCGGCGAGCTTGCGCGGCTGCTCCTTCTTCAGCTTGGCGAGCGGCAGCACGCCGTTCACCTGGTAATCCCCGTGCTCCGGAGCAGCAGGGCGGACCAGCGCATCGGCGGTTACGCCGAGCACCTCTTGCATGGCAGCGCGCACCAGCGCATCGAGCTGTCTTTCGAGTCGCACGCGGGGCTTCTACGTCTTTTCGCCGGCTCGGTCAAAGCCGGGCTCCGCTCAGTCCCGCGCGCGCCTCAGCTGCTCTTTGCGCGTCGTCGCTGCGTGCAGTGGAGCGTCGGGCGAGCCCGGCAAGCCGTCGAGCTCGAGGCCCACCGCCTTCATCAGCAGCTTGCGCTCCTTGAAGACGCGCGCGGCGTACGGTGGGTTTCCCCCGCAGCGCCCGGTGTTGTACATGCCGAGCGCCTTCTCCAGGTCGCCGCCGCACTTCTCGAGCGAGCTCTTCAGCATCTCGGCCGCGCGCTCGACCACCTCGCGCTGGCAGGCACCCACTTCCTTCTGACACGACGCGCGGTAGCGGGTGTCACGCACGAAGCGCACGCCCTTGGAGGTGCGGCTCCTCGGATGAAGCTGCAGGATGCCAGCCTCACCGTAGCCGCCGATGGCGAAGGGATTCAGGCTGCTCTCGCGGTACGCCATCGCGGCCAGGAGCCAGGGATCGACCTCGAACTGCTGTCCCGCGTCGGCGAGGTAGCGCGCGAACTCCATCAGCCGCTCGTCGCAGCCTTCCTTGGCGCGTCGGCAGTGATAGGCCGGCTTCATGAACCCGGTGCGCGGGTTGACGTGAATGGTGACGCGAAAGCGCAGCGCTTGCTGCAGGAGAGGGATCGGATCGAGCTCGGCGCGCGCCTGCTGCGTGACTGTCAGGCCGCCGACGAGTGCCAGTGCGACTGTACAGAGCAGGATGCGGATACGAGTCGAACGATGCATTCGTGTCACCTCTCATCCATCGCTTGCTGTGGAGAACGGCCCCCTGCGCGCTGCCTCAACCACCCTCACTCGTGCCGGGGCAGGGTATGACACGACGCACTGAAAAGTCACGCAAGGTATTCTAAGTGATACTTGCTTCTGTGCTCAAAGAGGCATAGAACATCCCGGGATGCAGACCCTCGTCGAGAGCGACAAGCGTTGGGAGCTGTACCGGGTCCTCGGGGAGCCGGTGCGGCTGCGCCTGCTTGCGCTCGGCGCGGCGGAGGAGCTCTCGGTGGGCGAGCTGAGCGAGCTGCTCGCCGAGAATCAGTCGAATGTTTCCCGGCACTTGGCGGCGCTGCGAAAGTTGGGTCTGCTCCAGGAACGCCGCCAGGGCACGCGCGTTCTCGTGCGGCTGCGCCCGGAGGTGGCGGCGGACGCAGTGGTCAGCGATGCCCTGCAGGCCGGTCGCGCGCTGTGCAGTGCCGAGGGCGTGTTCGAGCGTCTGCCGGCGCTGATCCAGCACCGCGATTCGGCGGCGCGCGAGTTCTTCCGGCGGGCGGCGCCCGACCCCGAGGCAGACACCCTGCCGTCCGAGCTTCCGGCCTATCTGTCCGCGATTTCCTGGCTCTTGCCGCGGCGCGAGCTGGCGGTGGAGGTCGGCACGGGCGACGGCCGCCTGCTCGAGGTGCTCGCGCCGCTGTTCGAGCGCGTCGTGGCCATCGACCGCGAGCAAGCCCAGCTCGAGCGCGCGGCGCAGCGGTTGGCTGCACGCGGTCATCGCCACGTGGAGCTCCTGTGTGCGGAGCTGTCCAACGAGGCAGGTGTTCGCGACCTACCGGTCTTGGGCCGCGCCGACGTGGTGTTCGCGTCGCGCGTGGTGCACCACGCCCCCCGCCCCAGCGACGCGGTGCTCGCGCTGGCTGCGCTGGCCAAGCCAGGGGGCTCGGTGCTGATCCTCGATTACGACGCACACGAGGATGAGCACATGCGCGAAGAACAGGCAGACTTGTGGCTGGGCTTCACGCCGGCCGAGCTGCTCGGCTTCGCGGCGGAGGCCGGTTTGACCTCCGCTGCCGTGCACCGCTTACCTCCCGAGTTTCATCCGGTTGGACCGGATGCACATCTGACCTGGCACGTGCTTTTGGCCCGGCGACCCGAGATGAACGGATCTCGCTGAAGGCTCTGACGAAAACTGAAAGGAAAGACGATGGCTGATAACTACAAAGTCGCAGATCTGAGCCTCGCGGAGTGGGGCCGTAAGGAGATCCAGATCGCCGAGACCGAGATGCCCGGTCTGATGGCGCTGCGCGAAGAATTCAAGGGCAAGAAGCCGCTGGCAGGCGCGCGCATCGCGGGTTGCTTGCACATGACCATCCAGACGGCGGTGCTGATCGAGACGCTCGACGAGCTCGGCGCCGAGGTCACGTGGACCAGCTGCAACATCTACTCCACGCAGGATCACGCGGCTGCGGCGATCGCGGCGCGCGGCATCCCCGTGTTCGCGTGGAAGGGCGAGACGCTCGAAGAGTACGACTGGTGCATCCACCAGCAGCTCAAGTCCTTCAAAGACGGGAAGGGCCCGAACATGCTGCTGGACGACGGCGGCGATCTGACGGCCATCGTGCACAGGGACTACGCGAAGTTCTTCGAGGGCGCGGATCCGATCCGCGGCCTGTCGGAGGAGACCACCACCGGCGTGCACGCGCTCGTTCGCATGGCCGCGGCCGGCCAGCTGAAGTGCGCCGCCATCAACGTCAATGACTCCGTGACGAAGAGCAAGTTCGACAACCTGTACGGTTGCCGTGAGTCGCTCGTGGACGGCGTCAAGCGCGCGACGGACGTGATGTTCGCGGGCAAGATCGCGGTCGTCGCGGGCTACGGCGATGTGGGTAAGGGTTGCGCGCAGGCTCTCAAGGGGCAGGGCGCGCGCGTGCTGATCACCGAGATCGACCCGATCTGCGCGCTGCAGGCGGCGATGGAGGGCTACGAGGTCACGACGATGAACGAGGCCGCGAGCCGCGGCGACATCTTCGTCACCGCCACGGGCTGCCGCGACATCATCCGGGCCGAGCACCTGAAGGTGATGAAGAACGAAGCCATCGTGTGCAACATCGGGCACTTCGACTGCGAGATCGACATCTCCTGGTTGGAGAAGAACCCCGAGATCAAGGAAGAGAAGATCAAGGATCAGGTCGATCACTTCATCTTCCCGGATGGCAAGAAGCTGATCGTGCTCGCCCGCGGCCGCCTGGTGAACCTGGGTTGCGCCACGGGTCACCCGAGCTTCGTGATGTCCACGAGCTTCACGAACCAGGTGCTCGCGCAGCTCACGCTGTGGAACGAGACCAAGAAGTATCAGAAGGGGCAGGTCTACGTGTTGCCCAAGCAGCTCGACGAGAAGGTCGCGCGCCTTCACCTCGGCAAGCTCGGCGTGAAGCTCGAGACCCTGACCAAAGAGCAGGCGGACTACCTCGGCCTGCCGGTGGAAGGCCCGTACAAGCCAGAGCACTACCGCTACTGAGCGCGGCGGCGTCTCGAGGCGCCCCCTGTTCACGCGTCGCTGAAGGCCTCGCACGTTTCGTGCGAGGCCTTTGTCGTATGCGCACGGGCTGCGGGCTCACGGGCTGCGTCGTTACAGGTTCGCCTCGCGGGCGCGGGCTTTTTGCGCTGGCGGCTATCTGTCGTGTTCGTCTACATATCGTGTCGGCCTTTCGTGATGGCCGACAGAGCCGCGGGACGGCAGGATCATAGGCTGACTGGCTAAGGAGAGCGCCCCGTGCAAATTGATACCGTAGGTTCGCCGCTGTTGTGGGGCGGGTTCATCCTGTTCGTGCTGCTGATGCTGGCGCTCGATCTGGGCGTCTTCAACCGCAAGCCGCACGTGATCTCCGTAAAGGAGGCCGTGGTCTGGAGCAGCGTCTGGATCGCGCTCGCGCTGCTCTTCAACCTGGGCGTGTACTTGATGTTCGGTGCGGACCGTGCGCTGGAGTTCACGGCCGGTTATCTGATCGAGAAGGCGCTCGCGGTCGACAACATCTTCGTATTCATGGTCATCTTCCGCGCGTTCGCGGTGCCGGCCAACGAACAGCACCGCGTGCTGTACTGGGGCGTGCTCGGCGCGCTGGTGATGCGCGCGATCTTCATCTTCGCGGGCGGCGCGTTCCTGCAGCGCTTCCACTGGGCGATGTACGTGTTCGGCGGCCTGCTCGTGGTGACCGGAGTGCGCCTCCTGTTCGGCAAGCACGAGCCCGAGCATCCCGAGAACAACCGCATGCTGCGCTGGGTGACCCACGTGATGCCGGCGACGCGCGAGTACCACGGCGATCGCTTCACCGTGGTGAAAGAGGGCAAGCGCTACGCCACGCCGCTGCTCGTCGCGCTGATCGCGGTCGAGGTCTCGGATCTGATTTTTGCGGTGGACTCGATCCCCGCGATCTTCGCCGTGACCACCGACCCGTTCCTGGTGTTCACGTCCAACATCTTCGCGATCATGGGCCTGCGCTCGCTGTACTTCTTGCTGGCCGGCGTGGTGGACAAGTTCGTGTATCTGAAGCCCGCGCTCGCCATCGTGTTGCTCTTCGTGGGCATCAAGATGTTGATCGTGGACCTCTACAAGCTGCCGATCCTCGTGTCGCTCGGTGTGATCGTCGGCATCCTCGCCGCGGCCATCGTGGCGTCGATGTGGAGGCAGTCGGTTGCAGCTCGCAGCGGCGAGGAGCTGCACGCCGGCAGGAGCCCGGAGACCCCTGCCGGCCGCGGTCTCTAGTTGTCTTTAGGGGAGCGGCACGAGCTCATCCGCGGCTCGCGCGGCTCCGCCCACCGCGCCCAACACGTCCTGATTGTCGAGGATCCAGCGCTGCGCTTCGGCGTCGCTGCCGTCCAACTGCAGCGCCGCGAAGGCGCCTCCGGCGGCTTCATCGAGCAGCGATGCGAGCACGACGCCGGGGATCTCGCGCTCCTTGCGCGCCCAGATGCGGTCAGCCGACTGAGTCGGCGCCAGCAGCTGCGGCGCGAGCGTGCGCAGCTCGGTGGGGTACGCGAAGCGCGGCAGCCTCAGGGTGCGCGTGACGACGGGCGCAGCAGGCGGGGCGGTCGGCTCGGCTTCGGGCTCGGGCCCGTCCGGCTTCTTCTTGTCGTCTTCGCCGTTGCCGCTGCCTCCGCCGTTGCCGCCCTTGTCGGGCGTCGGCACCGGCGTCGGCGCCTGCACGATCACGGGCGTCTCGCTCACGGCGCTGATGGCGACCTTCGCGCGAAACGTGCCGCGCGTCTCGGTGACGTAGTGGATGACGCGATCGACGAGCAGCTGCGTGAGCTCGTCTTTCAGCACGGGTGGCTCCCACTGCGGCTGCACCGCCTCGAGCGGGAACACCTGGTCGCCGACGATGAGCAAGCCGACGCCCTGTGACTGCGGATCCTGCTGCGTCAACACGGCGATGTCCGCGGCGGCCGCCGCAGCGCGGTACCTCGCGAGGTACTTGGGCGCGTAGTCGCGGATCTGCTTCAGCTCGGCTTCGCTGAAGCTCCACGCGGCGCCAAATTGGGTGGTGCCGCTCGTGATCCAGGGCTGCGCGAGCAGCTCCGAGAGCTGCGCGTGGAAGCGCTCGTCGAAATCTTCCGGCAGCAGCGCGAAGAACGGCTCGTACCCGCCGGCTGCCAGGATGGACTGGCCGACGCGCTTCAGGCTGTCCTTGTGGATCTCCAGCCCGTTGATGTTCGGCGAGCCGAGCTTGCGCTCCGACGCGAGCAAGAGCGACTGGTTGCTCAGCAGCCGGGCCACCGTGGCGCGAGATCCGTAAGCGATTTGCGCATCGATGTCCCCGGCCGTGACCGCGAATACGTCTGTCTGCTCCGCGTATTTGGCGGCGCGCAGCCAGTACACGTAGTCCGCCGCTACGTTCTGCGCGTCGTCCTTGATCTTCGCGGCGAGGGCATCGATCACGTCGCGGCCGCGGTCGTACGTGGCGCAGTCGGGCGTGACGCCCTGCGAGGAGTCCGTGCAGAACAGCGGTCCGCCCGGCTGCAGCGGCACGTCGTTGTACAGGGCATCGATGGCGACCTTGTCTTGCGCCAGCGCGGGATGGCCGAGCCGGATGAACGCACCGATCGCGACGTCGTCCTCGAATCCGGGGTACTCCATGACGCTCGAGCCCGGGAGCTTGTCCGCGGGCCAATCGCCACCGCTCTCGAAGTAGAAGCTGATCAGCTCGCTCACCTCCGCACCCGCGATGGTCGAGCCGAGTGAGCCGGCGAAGTTGTGGCGCAGGCCGAGGGTATGACCGACCTCGTGAGCCACCGTGGCGCGCAGCCAGTCGAGCAACGCGAGCTTAATGTCCGCCTGCGACAGGCCACGCTTCAGCAGCTGCTTGCCGGCGGCCTCCAGCGCGTGCGCGTTCACCTTGTCGCACGCGCCCACGCTGCGGCGCTGGCGCAGATCGGCCGCATCCCCCTCGTGGCCGCTCTTGGCTGCAGGCGCGCTCTTGTCTGCGGCAGAGCTCGCGCGCTTCGGCGCGCGGGCCTCGGCGATGGCGTGCACGCGTCGCACATACGAGTCGGTGACGAACGGCTCCGTGCTGTCGTACCAGCCGCTCGGCAGGTACACCTGCGCGTTCTTGATCTCGCCCGTGAGCGGATCGAGCTGGGCGTCCGCGTAGGCGAACGTCGCGCCGCGCTCCGGCACCCACTGCACGAGGTTGTAGTCGAGGTTGGGCGCGGTCACGCCCGCCGGGGCGTCGACGACCTGGATCCACTCGCGACCGAGCACGCGATTCCAGTACAGGATGCCGTCGCGCACCGCTTGCTTCGCGTCCTCGGGCGTGTTGCTCGAGATGGCGTACACGAGCGGCTTCTTCGGATCGAAGCGGCTCACGTAGCGCTCCCAGCCCGCCGTGCCGGCGAGCACCGTGGGCGACGACTCGAAGAAGCCGGCCCAGCGGAAGTCTTGCTTCGAGACGAGCTTCGGATAGCTCGCGTCCGGTGCGTACGGCTGGATGAAGTAGCGCAGCTCGAACGTGCTCGCTGCACCGGTGCCCAGATCGGCCTGGGCGACCTGGCGAATGGTGATGCGACCCTTGTCGTCCGTGTTGCCTTCGTCCACGTAGCGCTGCACGAGCTCTGCGCCCGTGAAGCGTCCGCTGAATACGCTGCTGGGGAGGTCGAGATCCGAGGCCGTCCAGTCGAACGCCAGCAGCAGCGTCTTGGCGCCTTCATTGAAGCTGAGGCCGACCTTGCTGTCGTCCTCCGACACGATGGGGAACGATGCGACGATGTTCGCCTTGACGAGCGTGGCATCCACCGCGGCGCCCTTCGGCGACTCCAGCATGTGAACCTTGCCGTCTGCGCGCTTGAACGTCACGACGCGGCTCAGCATGCCGTTGAACGTGGGCTCGCCGATGCTCGTCTCCACTGCGGACGTGGACAGCAAATATTCGGAGCCGCCCGCAAGCGCAGCCTTCGTGATGTACAGCTGGTAGCTGCCGGTGTCGGCCTCCGTGAGCGCCAGCGACAGCGTGCCGAGCCGGTCTTCGACTTGTTCCCCCACGTCGCGCGACGTTGCGCAGCTCGCGGCGCAAGCCACGACTGCCAGTGCGATCGCTATTCGCATGTTCTCCCCTTACCGTGTTTACACACGTATTCTGCGCGCTGCACCCCGTGCAATCGCGCGTATGCTCTCAAGCAAACACTGCGAAGGCGGATCGCGCAACCTTTGGTGCGTGAATGCGACGTGCACCTCGCGTCGATGAGTCGCGCGCTGTACGCTTGCAGCTGCTGCCGGCCGTGCCGCCAGCTGCGCGTCGCGCGTGTTGCAGACATCTTTCGGGCGCCGCCGTCAGCGGTTTGACTTTGCGCGCCTGACTGTCATGCCAGGAGACTCACATGTCCGAACCTTTGCTCGTGCTCGCCTCGACATCGCGCTACCGCGCAGAGCTGCTCGCGCGCCTGGGTGTGAGCTTCGTCACGGCTGCTCCCAGCTGCGACGAGGAAGCTCTCAAACGGCATCATTCGGACCCGGCCGAGCTAGCTCGCTATTTGGCAAGAGAGAAAGCGAGCAGCGTTGCGGGCGAACAGCCCCACGCATTCGTGCTCGGTGGTGATCAGCTCGTCGCCCTGGACGACGAGGTGCTCGGCAAGCCGCACACGCCCGGGGCGGCGGTCGCGCAACTGCAGCGGCTGCGCGGTCGCAGCCACCGGCTGCTGACGGCCATGTGCCTCATCGCGCCAGACGGAAGCATACGTTCGCATCTCGACGAGCATACGCTCAGCATGCGCGCGCTGTCGGACGCGGCGCTGCAGCGCTACGTGGCTGCAGACAGTCCGCTCGACTGTGCGGGCAGCTACAAGATCGAGGCCCGCGGCATCGCGCTGTTCGAACACGTGGCCGGTGCCGACTTCACGGCGATCACCGGCCTGCCGCTCATCACCTTGTGCACCTGGCTCAGAGACAGCGGCTTCGACGTGCCCTGATCACACCTTGATCACGACCTTGCCGAAGTGCTGGCCGCTCGCGAGGTATTCGTAGGCTTCGCGCGCTTCGCCGAAGCTGAAGCTGCGATCGATCACGGGCTCGATGCCGTTGTGGCTGAGCGCGCGCAAGAGCTCCTCGAACATGCTGATCGAGCCCACGTACACGCCCGCGATGCGCAGGGTCTTGTGGAACACGGCGTACGTGTTCACCTTGCCCTGCGTGCCCGTGAGCACGCCGAGGATGCTCATCGTGCCGCCGTAGCGCAGCGCCGCAACGGACTGGTCGAACGTGTCCGGGCCGCCGACGTCCACCACCACGTCGACGCCGCGTCCACCCGCAAACAGATACGCGGCCTCGCCCCACTTGGGCTCCGTCTTGTAGTCGAGCGTGTGCGCCGCTCCGAGCGACGTGGCACGCGCGCGCTTGTCCTCGCTCGACGACGTGATGATCACGCTCGCGCCGGCCGCGCGCGCCAGCTGCAGGCAGAAGATCGAGACTCCGCCCGTGCCTTGCAGCAGCACGGTCTCGCCGGGCTTGACCGAGGCCGCGTGGAACAGAGCGTGGTACGCGGTCACGCCGGCGCAGGGCAGGGTGGCCGCTGCATCGTACGAGAGCGTGTCCGGGAGCTTGAGCCATGCCGCTTCGGGCAGCACCACTTCTTCGGCCAACATGCCGTCTTGCCCGCCGCCGAGCGCGCGGGCGTGATGAAAGTCGGACAGCGAACCGCTCTGCCAGCTGGGAAAGAACGCCGCGACGACGCGGTCACCGGCCGTCAGGCGCGTGACGCCTTCGCCCACGGCCAGCACTTCGCCCGCGCCATCCGAGACCGGGATGATCGGGTGAGCGCGCGACTGGGCATTGCGCGCGATGATCAGGTCGCGAAAGTTGAGCGATACGGCGTGCACGCGCACGCGAACCTCGCCGTACTTGAGCGGGCGCCGCGGGCGCTCCACCAGAGTGAGGGCTTCGAAGCCGGAGCGCGCCTGGAGTTCGTAAGCTTTCATGTGTCCACCTCGAAAAGAGTTGTCCCGCTCAGAGCCCGCGTCTCCACTCGGGACGCAGCTGGATCTTGCCGGAGAGCGCCGCATCGATCGCTGCCACGATGTGCTCGCGGTCGCGGGGCAGTCGACCCGCCAGCGGCAAGTAGTTGCTGGCGTGGTTGGTCCGAAACACCGCGTCCGTGGGGCGCGCGAGATCGACGATGGTGCGCAGCTCCTCGAGCATGCGCGTGACGCTCGGCAGCTGCCAGAAGCCCTTGTCGCGCAGCTTGACGAGCGGCGTCTTCGGCACCACCGAGGTGGTCAGCGCGGAGTAGAACTCGGGGTTCATCTCGGTGACCAGCCGAGCCGTGGCTTCGGCGTGCTCCTGGGAGCGCTCCACGCCGCCGATTCCGAGCATCGAGATCACGCTGATGCGCATGCCTGCCGCGTGCGCCTTGCGCGCGGCCTCGACGTGCTGGTCGAAGGTGCTGCCCTTGGCGATGCGCTTGAGCGTCTTGTCGTCTCCGGATTCCGGCCCGATGTACAGCAACTGGAGCCCGAGCGCGCGTAGCTCGGCGAGCTGCTCCGGCGTCTTTTCCAGGATGTTCTCGGCCGTCGCGTAGCAGGAGACGCGGGTCAGATGCGGTAGCTCGGCGCGCGCGCACTGCAGAATGCTGCGCCAGTGATCCATGTCCAGGACGAGCGCGTCGCCGTCGGCCACGAACAGCTTGTCGATCGCGAACTGCTTGCGCCGCGCCAGCTCCGCGGCCATGCGCAGATCTTCCAGGGTCTGGGCCAGCTCGCGCACGCGGAACTGCTTCTCCCGGTACATGTCGCAATACACGCACTTGTTCCAGGAGCAACCCATGGTGGCTTGCAGGATGTAGCTCTCGGCCTCGGAGGGCGGACGATAGATCTGGCCTTCGTAGCGCATGCTTCGTGCAGCATAGATAGCGAAAAGCCCGCGGCGCCGCTACCGCTGGCAGCGGCCTTTTTGGCCGGCTGGCCGGCCCGGGCGCAGTTGCTTGCTGCGCATATGGGCATTCGATATACCGCCCGGAATGCCGCGGCCTGCTGCGAGAGAGCT
>Ga0190269_10000028_pt1 | contig 59149 bp, 81 predicted proteins | sample Popmic249IS_FD_133749 | JGI IMG/M metagenome (GOLD analysis project Ga0190269, IMG submission 133749) | Populus adjacent soil microbial communities from riparian zone of Blue River, Arizona, USA - 249 IS | ecosystem: Environmental > Terrestrial > Soil > Riparian zone | place: USA: Arizona... | reverse complement strand
TGGTCGTGGCCTCGGTCCAGACCGTGAGCCGGGACAAGCGGCTGGCTGAGCTGGCGCTGAGTGCCAAGTCCTCCCCGTTCGGCACGCTGATCGTGGACGAGGCCCACCACGCACCGGCACCGACCTGGACCAAGGTTCTCCAGGGGATGGGCTCCTGGTCCGAATACGGCCCGTTGACCGTCGGGTTCACAGCCACCCCGGAGCGCGACAACGGCAAGACCCTGGGCGTGTGGGAGCGGGTTGTCTCTTACATGTCAATCCGGGAAGCCATCTACGGCGATCGCAAGAAGGGGGAGGAGGGCGGGTACCTCGTCCCGATCCTTCCGGCCGTGGTGGTCGAGACCAAGATGGACATGGGCAAGGTCCGCAAGGGCTCGGACGGGGACCTGTCCGGCGGAGACCTGGGCAAGGCCATGGAGGACGCGGGCGCCATCGAGCAGATCGCGGACGCCTACAAGGAGCACGCGGCCGACCGGAAGGGCGTGGCTTTCACCCCGACGATCGCCACGGCGCACCACCTGGCGGCCGAGCTGTGCAAGCGCGGCATCCCGGCCGAGGCCGTGGACGGTGGGACGGAGACCGAACTCCGGCGCGCGATCCTCCGGCGCCTCAAGACCGGTGAAACCCAGGTCGTGGTCAACTGCGCCGTGCTCACCGAGGGGTTCGACGAGCCCTCCGTGTCGTGCGTGGTCGTGGCCCGGCCCACCCGGTTCCACGGGCTGTACGTCCAGATGGTCGGCCGGGGCACCCGCCTCCACCCCACCAAGAAGGATCTGATGGTCCTGGACATCGTGGGGGCCAGCAACCGGCACGAGTTGGTCGGCCTGGTGGACCTCGGGCTGGACATGGATGCGCCGGTGGAGCGCAAGGGCCCGGGGGAGAAGCAGGCGTGCCCGAGCTGCGAGGTGCCGTGCGACTTCCCCGAGCACCGGTGCCGACTCTGCCAGCGCTATCTCCCTCGGGACATCTGCCTGGGTGGCGGGACCCGGCACGAGAATTGCCGGGCCGTCGGTGGCGGCAAGGTGGACGTGTTCGGCGCGTCCCGGCTGACCTGGCTGCCCCTCCCCGGTGGCGCGTACTGCCTGACCGCCGGTAAGGAGGTCGTGGTGATGGCACCGGTCAGCACCGACGCGTGGAAACTGGTCACCTACGAAGGCAACCGACTGACCGTGATCCAGGACGAGATCCCGGCTGACTGGGCCATGGGCATTGGGGAGGACAGGGCCAAGGCGTTCCAGAAGCTGGCCGAGCGATCCGCCCGGTGGCGCAAGAACAAGCCGTCCGAGGCTCAGAAGGCACGCCTGATCCGCCAGGGGTTCCCGTCCGAGAAGCTGGACCGCATCGCGACGGCAGGGGAGGCCAGCGATCTCTCCACGCGGATCGCGGGCCGTCACGCGCTCCGGCGCCTGGGAATGCTTCCCCGATGACGAGCGACGGACGGCCCCAGGATGAGGCCAACAAGGCGCTGGAGGTCGGGGACTACATCGTCCGGGTGGCCTGGGAGGACCGCCACCCGGCCGGGGCCGACCTCCAGACTGCGGCCCGGGACTCGGTGATCAGGTTCGCCCGGCACTACGGATACACGTTCCGGTGGGTTCACGATCAGTACGGGGAGCGCTGGAAAGACGGATTTGCTCAACGGGTCCACGGCTGGAGGTCCGAGGCCCGCGTGACCGGCCGGGTTGCATACTTGCCCGGCCGGGCTGTAAGGTAACGTTGAAGGCGGGGGGAGATCAGTCCCCCCGCATCATCTGAGGACGGGGAGAGTCCATGGAGATCAGGATCAGAACGGCGGAGGAGTTCCACGCCGACCACGTGACCATCGAGATCACGGGGTCCGGTGCCGAGATCCGCCAGGTGGCCGAGAGCCGGGTCTACACCCAGGCCGAGATCGACCAGTACCAGACCAACGAGGAGATGCACCTGGAGCAGATCGGCAAGCTCCGGGGCCGGGTCTCCGAGCTGGAGGAGAAGGTCCGGGGATACGACGAGGACCGGCACACCGAGCGGAACCGCGCCGACCGGGTCACCCGGGAGCACTCCACGTGCGCCGGGAAACTGGAGCTGCGCGAGAAGGACGCGGACATGTTCCGGGCCCAGCGTAATGAGCTGGAGCGCCGGGTGGCCGAGCTGGAGGAAGGGCGTCAGGCCGACCACCGGGAGATCGTAGAACTTCGGCGTCAGCGGGACGAGGCCAATCTGAAATTCAGCACGGCCCACGTGTGCACCGGCGGATGCGACGGTGACCAACACGTGGCCATGCTCGGCCGTCAGGCGCTGGCCAAGCTGGAGAACGACGTGGCCGAGCTGACACGCCGGATCGACAACACCCGGGTCATCCTGTCCAACCCCGAGGTGACCCGGGTCTGCGAGATGACCTCCGCACGTGGAATCACCTTCCTCAGCCGGGAGATCGGCAAGGCTCTCGACACGCTCGCGTGACACTGGACAACGACGGACCGGCCCACCGGGGGTGGGCCGGTCGTTTCATCGGAAGGAACCGAGCGTGACCAACCTGAGCACCGAGCACCGGGCATACCTCGCCAGCCAGGCCGTGGACCCCGACCTGGCTGAGAAGCTGGGTGTGCGCACCGTCAACAGCCGCGCCGACATGGAGGCGACCGGCGACGACAACTGGGTCAACTTCGCCAACTTCCCGGCCATCCTCTTCCCCTGGACCTCCCCCGACGGCCGGGTCATGTTCCAGGCCCGGCCGGACAACCCGACCGTGGACCAGAAGACCGGCAAGCCCCGCAAGTACGTGTTCGGCCGCGCGGCCGAGCCGGTCCTGTGGGCCTTGCGCGAGGTGGACGGCGCAGACACCGCGCTGATCATCGAGGGGACCAAACAGGGACTGGCCGGGGCCAGCTACGCACCGGCCGGGATGAGCGTCTACTCGATCGCCGGATGCCGGATGTGGCAGATCGACGGGGTGCCGATCCCCGACCTGGCCGTTCTGGACGGCAAGAAGGTGGTCGTGATCCTGGACGCGGACGCGGCCACCAACCCGGACGTCTACTCCGCCGGGATGGGGCTGACCGAGGCCCTGGCCATGGAGGGAGCAGACAAGGTGCTGTTCGGCCGCCTCCCCGGTGGCGGCAAGTCCGGCCTGGACGACATCCTGGCCAGCCGACCGGCCGACCGGCGCGCCGCGTACCTGGTCCGCCTGATCGAGGGCGCGAAGCCCAAGCCCGCCGACCGTGCGCCCAAGGCGCGCAAGAAGGGAGGGACCGTGCCGACCGGGGGAGCCGACCGACCGACCCTCATCGTGAACCGCGACCGGTACGAGGTGATCAACGACCTGACCGACGCTCTCCTCAAGCGCTGGAACGCCACCGAGCTGTTCAGCCATGGCGGGGTGATCTCCCGGCGCATCAACGACGCCATGCACCCGGTGGACCGGGGGTCCTTCCACGACATCGTCCAGGCCACGGCCGTCACGGTGAACGAGAACGAGGGAGCCCAGGGCACCACCTACTCGTTCGCCTGGCCGGACTCCGGCACCATGGCCGCGACCATGAGCCGGTCCGACCGGTTCGCCAAGCTGGAGCGGCTGGCGCACGCGCCGTTCGTCCGCCCCGACGGAACGATCGTCACCGAGCCCGGATACGACGAGACAACCAGGACCATCCTCATGCCGGACGAGGCATTCGAGGGGATCGAGGTTCCGGAGAGCCCGACGGCCGACCAGATCGCTCAGGCCCGAAACCTGATCATGGAGGAGTGGCTGGGGGACTTCCCCGTCGACACCGAGGCCGACCGGGCCAACCTCCTGGGCCTGGTGATCACCCCGACGATCCGGGGCATGATGCCGCGCGCCCCGATGGCCGTGGTTGACGGCCTGCAGATGGGCGTGGGCAAGAACCTGCTGGCCGACTCGATCCTCACGGTCTACACCGGCCACGCGGCCCAGCCGATGAACTGGGTGAACGAGCCGGACGAACTCCGTAAGCAGATCACCAGCGCGTTCCGCACCGGCGCCGAGTTCTTCGTGTTCGATGAGGCGCCGGTCCTGGAGGGCGCGGCGCTGGCTCAGGCGCTGACCGCCGAGACCTGGCAGGACCGGATCCTGGGCGTGAGCACCATGGCCCACTTCCCCAACCGGGTGACCTGGATGTCCCTCGGCAACAACGTCCAGGTCAAGGGCGACATCACACGCCGGGTCTACCGGATCGCACTTCGGCCCCGGTACGCCAACCCCCAGGACCGGGCGGCCAGTTCGTTCCGGCACCCCGGCCAGTCCGGCCTCGATCTGCTGAGCTGGACCCGCAAGCACCGCAAGGAGCTGCTGACCGCGATCCTCACCCTGGTCCGGGCCTGGTACGCCGCCGGTGCCCCGTACCCGAAGCGGGGGGTCAGCTTCGGCTCGTTCGAGGTCTGGGAACGGATGGTGGGCGGCATCGTGGAAACGGCCGGGATGGCCGACTTCCTGGGCAACCTCAAGGTCTGGCGCTCCGAGTCCGATTTCGACTCCCAGTACTGGATCGGCCACCTGGGCTGGCTGCGGGACCAGTTCGCCGATCGTCCCTTCAAGACCGCACAGGTCCGGGAGAAGGCCCTCACCGATCCGGCCTCCTTCCTCGCCCCGCCCAAGTTGGACGACCCGAGCGAAAAGACCTACGGCAAGGCTCTGGGGGAGGCGTACGGCCGCATCCGGGGCCGGAGGTATGGGGACCACTGGCTGGAGCGCGTCGGTTCGGCCCACGGCCACGTGAGCGTCTACCGGGTGTTCTCCGACGACGACCTCCCCCCGGCGCCACCGGTGGAGCCCGAGCCGGAGAGCCCGCCGTGGGATGACACTGACGTGTCAATCCCTGAGCCGGACCCGGCGCCGTACAACGAGCACGGGGACGCACGCGGCGCAGACGAGTCCGACCTGACCGGCGGACAGACCGACCAGCCCCCGAGCATCACGGACGAACTGGAGGCGCTGGTGGCCGGAATGGTGGACACCGAGTGGGACGGAAAGCTGGGTTGCTCGCTCCACGGCGGGGTGTGCGTGGACCGTGGGCCTGACGTATCCGGGTGGATTGACTGTGCCCCGACCGTGTGCGGCCACGAGCCCGAGGTAGAGGCCGTCAACGTGGTCACGACTGAGGAAGGCCACGGCCTGTTGAGCCCGATCCAGATCGATCCGGACGAGGACACATCGGATGGCCACTTCCGGGCGCTTCCTGACGTTCCCAGCGTGGTGACGTTCGACCTGGAGACCGGCGATGCCGGTGACCTCTACCGGGCCGACCCGGAGACGTACGTCCGGATCGGAGCGACCGCGCGCGATGACCAGGACGTGGATGCCCACACGACCAAGCGCGTGGCCCAGTACGTGGCTCACGAGATCAAGCGGGGTCGGACGGTCACCGGCCACAACATCATGGCGTTCGACATCCCCGCCCTGGTCCGGTCCGGCGCCATGACGATGGACGAGGTCCATCGGATGGTGGCCGACGGTCGGGTGTTCGATGCCCTGATCGGCGCCCGGTACCTGGACCCACCGATGGCCCGGGACAAGGGCGTGGACGCGGCCCGCAAGTACGACCTGGGCACGCTGGCCGCCAAGTACCGCCTGGGCGAGAAGCTGACCGACGTCAGCCACGGCCTGGAGAAGAAGTACGGCGGGTGGGACCAGATCCCTATCGACGTCAACGATCCGAGCACCGAGCGCGCGGCCGATGCCGCCCTGTTCATCGACTACATGAACCGGGACGTGGAGCTGAGCCGGTTGCTCCACGCCCGGTTGATGATCGAGCTGGACGGCGTCGTGCCGGAGTACGTGAAGCGGGAACACCGGGTGGCCGCCATCGCCGCCCAGATCACGCACAACGGGTTCCGGGTGGACGAGAAGCTGCTGGCCGAGCGGGTGACGGAGATCCAGCAGACCAAGGAGAAGGCCCTGGCCTACCTGGCCGCCCGGTTCGGGGTGCCGTTGGCGGACGGCAAGGGCACGGCGTACAAGAGCCCGCTGGCGACCAAGGCGGGCAAGGAGGCGATCGGCAAGGCGCTGACGGACCTCGGGGTTCCGGACAAGGCCTTGTGGCGTACGCCGAAGTCCGGGGACCTCCAGCTCTCGGCGGACGCGATGCGGTTCTACGGCCGGGAGTACGGCCAGAAGTCTCCGGACCTCCGCAAGCTCTGCACGGCGGTCTACCGGATCGTGTCGGCCCGGTCGGTCTACGAGACGATCCAGAACCACACCATGCCGGACGGCCGGGTCCACCCCCGGGTGTCGTTCCGCCAGGCCACGGGGAGATGGAGCCTGACCGAGCCCGGTCTGACCGTCATGGGCAAGCGCGGCGGCCGCCACGTGGAACGCGCGGTGCTCCTCCCCGACCCGGGTCAAGTGCTGATCTCGGCCGACCTCAGTCAGGTCGACATGCGGGCCGTGGCCGGTCTGTCCCAGGACCAGGCCTACATCGAGATGCTGAAGTCCGAGGACCCACACTCCGAACTGGCTATCGCTCTGTTCGGTAGTAAGGAGTACCGCGAGCAGGCCAAGGCGATTGGTCACGGCTGGAACTACGGGGAGAGCTTGCGCCGGATCTCGGCCGAGAACGACATCGAGCCGCGCCTGGTGGCTCAGTTCGACCAGTCGATGCGGGAGCGGTTCGGCCGCCTGGTGGAGTGGCGCGAGGAGGTCCGTGCACTGGCCGAGTCCGGCGCTCTGCTGGACAACGGGTTCGGCCGCAAGATGCGGCCCGATCCCCAGCGCGCCCACACCCAGGGCCCGGCGCTGATGGGCCAGGGCGCGGCCCGGGACATCATGATGACCGGCCTGCTTCGGCTCCCGGCGGAGATCCTCCCCATGCTTCGTGCTCAGGTCCACGACGAGATCGTGCTGAGCGTTCCGGCCGACCGGGCCGAGGAGATCGGCCGCACGGTGGTAGAGGCCCTGTCGTTCGAGTGGCGCGGCGTGCCCATCCTGGCGGATGTGAGCCGGACCGGCACGGACTGGAGCAAGTGCTACGAGAAATGACACGTAAGTGTCAGGCAGAGGCCCGGAGAGGTAACTCCTTCCGGGCCTCTTGCCAACTTGGACGTCAGTACTGTAAGGTTCCGCTCAACCAACCGATTGACCCAGAAGGGACATGCTGTGAGCAACATTCAGACGGGGAGCAACGAGGACACACAGGTTCTCACCAGGCGGATCCGTAGCCACCGGGCGGTACCGGGACGAACCCGGATCTCGGTCAGTCTCCGGAGCGGCCGCCACCGGGCGCCCCGCCAGCGCACGGGGTGGAAGACCGTCCTGGCCGCGCTGGGCGTGACCGCGCTCGCGCTGGGCTCGTGCGGCACCCCGGCTCCGGCCGCGCCCGTGATGACCCCGGCGCCACTGGTCTACGACTGGACCACCCCGCCGACCCCCAAGGTCACCCCGGCCGCTCAGCGCCGGATCGAGGTGGTGGACCGGCTGGCCCCGGCCGCGTGGAGGGTGGGCGCGGCGGCCGAGTGGCTGGACCGCTACACGGCCAGCAACATGGTCCTGGTCCCCCGGTGCTCGGGGAAGGCGTACCGGTGCATTACGGTGCGCGGCGGCAAGCTGCCCGGCCGGACCGTCGGCTGGGCCAAGGGGACCACGATCACCATCGACACGGCCAAGGTGGCCAGAAGCCCGTACCGCTCGGCGACCTACCGCCAGCGCCTGCTGTCCCACGAACTGGCCCACACGTTCGGCCTGCATCACGCCGGGGGCCGGAACCTGATGGCGACCACCGTGGACCGGATGCGGCTGAGCCTGACCACTTCGCAGCGTGCATACCTACGCGCCAGGTAGTAGTCTGGCCTAGCGGTGAGGGTTTCCCGGGACGTTGCCCTTACTGCTTTCACTCAGCCCCGGCTCTTGACCTCCCCGTCCGAGAGCTGGGGCTGAGTGCTTTCCAGGCATGACGACCAGGTGTGAGATGTCCCCCTGGTTCCAGATACCATGACGACATGACACGCAAAGTCCCGCTCACGGCGGAGAACAACCCGGGTGGCGCCCGGCCGTGCCCCGAGCACTGGAACCGGCTGGAGTGCACCAAACAGCGCACCAAGGGTCGGGGCCAGTGTCACCAGGCGGCCGTCCGTGGGACCGACAAGTGCCGGAACCACTCCGGTGTGCGAACCGAGATCCAGAAGGCCCAGGGGGAAGCGCGCATCACCGCGTTCAACCCCAACGGCAGTGGCACCCCGATCGACGCCGGAGCGGCCGTGCTGGCCGTGCTCCAGATGACGTACCTCCGCCTGGGCATGTACGCCGAGCTGCTGCGACGCCAGGTCGTGACCGAGGGCGACACCGCTGGGGACTACCAGGACGACGACGCTCCGGCCCCTTCCGGCCTGATCGGCCACCGGTACGGGATGGGTGGCAAGGACGGCATCACCTACGTCCAGACCGAGGAGGTCCGGGCCCTGGTCGTCCTGGAGGCGGCCGAGCGGGACCGGGTGGTCAAGTACGCCAAGACCGCCCACGACATGGGGATCTCGGACCGGCTGACCTCCCTGGCGGAGCGCTGGGGAGACATCGTCGCCGGTCGCATCGCCGTGATGCTGGACGCTCTCGGTCTCACCGAGGACCAGCAGGCCATGGTCCCGGCGCTTCTCCAGGCGCACCTCGGGTCGATCGACATGGAGGGCATGGCCGCGATCACCGACGGCAAGCCGTGAGGATGCGGCCGTGCGGTGCGTGCCGCACGCTCATCCCGGCGGACACCGGGTGCCACCACTGGCGGCCGGGCCGGTCGGTCAAGGCGGCCGACAGCGCGGCCCGCCGCGCCGTGAAGCGGGAGACCAAGGGACAACCCCCTGCCCCCGCACTCGAACCGGTGAACCGGGCCGGGCGCAAGAGCGCCAACCGCCGGTACCAGCAGCAGGCGCGCGAGGAGGCCAAGGCCCGCGTGGCCGAGTTCGCGCGGATCATGGGGAGGACGTACCGATGAGGATCGACCTGGCATCCAAGGTGATGAGCCGGACCCGGCTCGACCGGTGGAAGGACTCCCCGGTGGCCTGGGCCCGGGACTGCCTCAACGTCCGGCTGGCCGGATACCAGGGCGAGATCCTGGACGCCGTCCCCCGGGAGCGCAAGGTGGCCGTCAAGGGGCCGCACGGTCTGGGCAAGTCGTTCTCGGGCGCCGTACTGGTCAACTGGTTCGCCACCACCCGGGACCTGATGGGCCGGGAGTGGAAGATCATTACGACCGCCAGCGCGTGGCGTCATCTCGAGGTCTACCTCTGGCCCGAGATCCACAAGTGGGCGGGCCGGATCGACTTCGAAACCCTGGGCCGGGCGCCGTACAACCCCCGGACCGAGCTGCTGGATCTGCGGCTCAAGCTCAACCACGGCGCGGCCACGGCGGTCGCGTCGAACCAGCCGGAGCGCATCGAGGGCGCGCATGCCGAGGAGCTGCTGTACCTCCTGGACGAGGCCAAGATCGTCCCTCCGGCCACCTGGGACTCCATCGAGGGTGCGTTCTCGAACGCCGGTCCCGACACCGCCGACAACGCGTACGCGTTCGCCATGAGCACCCCCGGCGCCCCGTCGGGGCGGTTCTACGACATCCACCGGCGCGCTCCCGGATACGAGGACTGGTGGACCCGCTCGGTGACCCTGGAGGAGGCGATCCAGGCTGGACGGATCTCCCGGGCCTGGGCGGAACAGCGGGCCCGCCAGTGGGGAGAGGACAGCGCGGTCTACCACAACCGTGTGCTGGGCCAGTTCCACGCCGGTGACGAGGACGCGGTGATCCCGTTGTCCTGGCTGGAGGCGGCCATCGAGCGGTGGCACGTCTGGGACCAGGCGGGTCGGCCGGATCAGGGCGGTCCGCTCTGGGTGGGCGTGGACGTGGGCCGTGGTGGGGACGAGTCGGTTCTCGCCCACAGGGACGGCCCGGCGCTCTGGCTGGAGGGACACCGGCGCCGGGACACGATGTCCACCGTGTCCATGCTCCAGGGCCTGGACGAGCGGCCGATCATCGACGTGATCGGGGTGGGCGCCGGAGTCTACGACCGGGCACGTGAGCTGGGGCTGAAGGCGGTCGCGTACGTCGGCGCCGGTAAGGCCGTGGTCCGGGACCGGTCCGGCAAGTACGGGTTCACCAACGTCCGGAGCGCGGCGTACTACCACCTCCGGGAGCTGCTGGACCCTGCCTACGAACCGACGCTCATGCTCCCCCCGGACGACCTGATGATCTCGGACTTGACTACACCGAAGTGGACGATCACCACCGGGGTCCCGCCGAAGATCCAGGTGGAGCCGAAGGACAAGGTGATGGAGAGGCTGGGACGCAGCCCCGACCGTGGCGACGCGGTGGCCATGTCGCTCTGGGCGGACCGTTCGGGTGGCGGATCGTTCGTCCTCCCCCAGGGCACGATGCCCAGCACCAACCTGAGCCCGGCCCGGCGCTGACACTCGATTGTCAAGTTTGACACCTTGCAGTCTAGGCGGTAAGGTTGTCGTCATGACCGAGAGAGATTGGGAAGCGGGGGATCCGTCGTGATCACCAGCCAGTACAAGGCGATCAAGGGTCTCCTGGAGGAGATCCGCGACCGCCTCCCGGTCCGGGACATCCCGGAGGAGCCGGTGACGGTTCGGCGGATGGATGGGAGCCGGACAACGGTCGGCACTCCCCGTTTGCCCAAGAGCTTGGAGGTCGCGGCCGACAAGCGCCAGGCGCTGGCTGTCATGCGCGCCGTGCTGGACGACTGGATCCGGGGATCCCGGGAGAACCACTACGCCAACGACCACAGGAACGAGAACGCCGGTGAAGAGTGCTGGCGCACGTTCGACGTCGTCGACGTCCGCAACATGATCAACGACGCGGCCCGGAAACTGGGGCTGCTGGAGTTCCCGATCCCCACCGAGCCCGAGGAGGACAAGAGGCGATGAGCGACGACTACCGCGATGGGTGCTCCAAGAAGACCACCCCGACCGTTCTCCTGGTCTGGCTGGTCTACGCGGCCGCGTGGCTGGCCAACCTGGGCCGGAAGGAATCATGACCGCGATTGAGCCGAACGTCCGGCCCCGGCACCAGGTTCCGATCTGGACCCTGACCGATTGGGAGGCCTTGCGCAACCGGCTGATCGAGCGCCGTAAGAGACTGGGCCTGACCCAGGTTCAGCTCTCCGAGCGCATGGGCAGGTCGCGTGACTACGTGGCCAAACTGGAGAGCAACGACCAGACCATGCCAACGCTGGCCATCACGATGCAGTGGGTCAAGGCGTTACGTGGGACCATCGTGGCGAAGTTCCCGGGGGACGACTGACGAGGGCCCCCGGCCGTCAACAAGAAGGGTGACCATGTTCAAGAGGTTCCTGATGGTGGCCATCACCATCCTGATGGGGGCGATCGGCGGCCTGGCCGTCACCTCCCCGGCCCAGGCCGCTTACAGCGATTGCGCGGCCTACGAGAACACTGTGTGCTTCCACCAGCACGGCAACTTCACCGGCACGGTGTGGAGGCAGTACCCGGGCCAGATCATCAACTGCCGGGACATGTCTCCGGACAGCTTCAACGACAAGGCCAGCACGGTCTTCAACTCCACGAGCGAGTACATCCTCCACGTCTACGAGCACTCGAACTGTTCGGGTGCGTCGATGTCGGTGGGCCGGGGCGACATCCGTTCCTTCAGCACGACGAACACCTGGTGGAACGACCGCATCAGCTCGATCCGCATGCAGTGGGTCGGCCCGTGGTGACCCGCCGGATCGCGGCCCTCGTGGCCGCCGTGGTGGTCGGGCTGACCGGCGGCACGCTGGCCGCCACCTCCCCAGCCCAGGCGGCCGCCTCCGACTGCTCCGCCTACCCCGGAACGATGTGCATCTTCCAGTTCACCGGGTATTCGGGCCGGGTCTGGCGTCAGTACCCGTGGCAGATCACCGGATGCCGGTCGCTCGTTCCGGACGATTTCAATGATCGCGGGACGGTCTTCTGGAACAACACCCAGGGCTCCCACCTGATGCGTATCTGGCAGCACGGCAACTGCACCGGCTGGTACTACGACCTGCCGAGTCAGTCCGTGGTGGACTTCGCCAGTACGCCCGGATACGACAACGCGGCCAGTGCCGTGGAGGACATCGAGTTCTGATCCGGTGAGACAGGCCCCCAGGGCGCCGAGAGGCCCCTGGGGGCTTTCTCGTGTCCGGGGGAGGGTAGACCATGGGGACGGAGGTGATGGGCTGTGGTGAGCGACGCCGGGGGCCGCAAGGGGTACGTCAAGAAGTCCCGTCAGCGGGCCTACAAGGCGCTGCGGCGCAAGGGGATGACCAAGAGCAAGGCGGCCAGGATCGCCAATGCGGGGGACACGCACGCGAAGCGATCCCGGATGGCGAGGAAAGCGGCCCGGACCAGGAGGTCCCGGGGACGGTAGCTGTTACTGTGAAGTAGACGAGAGGAGGGACGACCATGGCCAACTGGGAACTGGTTCCCTGCCTGGGCCAGCTACGGGTGGACCTCAGCCGGATCGCGCCGAACCGGGACAAGGCCTCGGACGGCACGATCGGGGACCTGGCCCATCAACGATCGGTGTCGGATCACAACGACGACGAGGTAGGCCGCGTTCCGATCAAGGACGCGGACTCGCGGCATGAGGTGCACGCGATCGACCTCGATGCCGATCTGCGCGAGCCCGGCCTCACCATGGAGATGGTCGTGCAGCACGTGGTGCTGAGGTGCCGGTCCGGTGTGGAGAAGCGGCTGCGGTACATCATCTACAACCGGCGGATCTGGGAGGCGTCGAACGGCTGGCGCCAGCGTTCCTACAGCGGCGACAACGCGCACACCCAGCATGCGCACTTCAGCGCATCGTATGAGACCAAGCATGAGGCCAGCACCGCCTCGTGGCATCTGGAGGACATTCCCGTGGCAATGACCGAGACCGACAAGAAGTGGATCGCCCAGCAGCTCGACGCCCGCGTCGATGCCCTGGAGACGAAGCTCATCGCGGAGATCAACGCGATCCCCCGGGAGCTGCTGACGACCAAGACCGGCGACCCGACCAACCCGGACCGTGAGGTCCGCAATCACTTCATCGACCTCTCCGCGCTTCGTGGCTACCTGGTCGGTGCCGACGACGCGAGGGAGGGTGCCATCCCGGCCACCGCCCCGGTGGTCGTGCAGACCAAGGCGGCCCAGGCCGTACTCCAGGGGGAGTGACCCTGATGCAGACCAAGATCTTCGGGCGCGAGCCCGCTCTGGTGATGGCGGCCATCGGCGCCGTGCTCTCGTGGATCGCCACGCTGGAGTTCGAGTGGCTGGACGCGGGCCAGTCCACCGCGCTGATCACCTTCCTGTCGGCCGTGGTCATCGCGGCCACTACCCGCCCGTGGGCGCCTGCCCTGTTCGTCGGCATCGTGTCGGCCGGGGCGGCACTGGCTGGTGCGTACGGGCTGAACTGGTCCGACAACGCCGTGACGGCGCTGGGGACCATCATCCTGACCGGGTTCGCGCTGTTCGGCATCCGGCCCCAGGTGACCCCGTCCCACGACCCGGCGCCGGTCTCTCCGGCTACCGGCAACATCCGGTAAGATCGTCAGCGCAACGATCTCGGGCTGAGAACCGGAAAAGGCTCCGCTCCCCTCAAAAGGGATGCGGAGCCTTTCTGTGTCCCGGGGCTACTTGTTCTTGCCCGGCTGGAACACCACCTTGATGGCGTCGAAGATGGACCGGGTGGTCCTGCCGTCGCCGGTCTGCGGGTTGCGCGGCGACAGCCACTTGTCGTTGCCGGAACCACCGGTCTGGTAGCCCACGATCTTGGTCTTCTTGGTCATCGTTCTCCCCTGATCCTGTCACTGATCGGACCGCTGAGCGCGACGCCCGGCGGGGGTTGCTTGCTTGCCCTTGTCACTTTACAGCCGTGACGTGTAAGTGTAAACTCACCGAGGTACCAGCGGAACTGACCGAGGTGCCAGCCGATTCGCCAATGCCAGTACCTCATCGGGCGGGCCTGCCGTCCCGGTAGAGGATCAGGAACGTGATGCTGGTGGACAGGAAGGCCAGGAAAGCCCCGGGCCAGAGGTGCTCCGAGTCCAGAAGATGGCTGAGCCAGGCACAGACCAGGCTCCAGAACAACCCCCAGCAGGCGGCCAGGACGAACCTGATTCTCGGTTTCACCGTTTTCCGATCTTCGTGATGAGACGGCCTTCGCGGGGTCGGCCTGGTTCCTCGCGGAACGGGCGGCCGAGCCCCTGATCGAACCGGAGGATCAGGACCCGGCCGGAGCGCCACCAGGGCACCCCACGGCCGGGTCCCGTCCCCTCGATCACTTGCTCTTGCCCGAGCCGGTGCCCCGGCCACCCTGGTTGCCGTCCCGGGCGCCGCCCTCGGTGCGACCCGGACCGGTACCGGCGCCGCCGGTGCTCCGGCTGTCCGAGCCCCCGGCGCTCTTGTCGTTGCGCCCCGGGCCCGCGCTGTCTCCCTTGGCCATGATGTCCTCCCCTGAGCTGGGTACCTCCCAGCCACGACTACAAGGTATCACATGCGGAAGTTGGTCGGCAAGGGGAGGAAGACGAGGGCGAGAACGAACAGGGCGAGGATCACCAGGACGGTCACCAGGATCACGATGTCAGCGGCCCGGTCCAGCTTCTCGATCTCGCGGCGGGCCCGCTGCTCTTCGGGGCTCATCGCCGGGGACCCCGGCGCCAGGCGTAGATCCCGGCCACCACGGCGATGGCGATGATCATCAGGGCGCACAGTGCGTTGTCACCGATCTCGACAGGGCTCATGATCAGTCCTCCGTGCGGGACGTGAAGGGGATGGGGTCGAGCCGGACCAGGACCAGACCGGCCCGCGCCAGCTCGATCGCCAGGTCGGAGGACAGGTTGTCGAGCAGGATCTCGTCCAGTTCGATCTCGGCGAATCCGTCATGGATCGTCTTGGGCAATGCGGATCTCATCGCCTCCACGGTTTCCTTGTGGTCGAGCGCCTGTCTGGCCAGCAGCCAGTTGGAATCGTTCGTCATAGTTGCAACATAGCAGTCGTGGCGGTAAGGTGGCAACCGAACCGAGCGAAGGGGGCCGGACATGGCCAAGACCGTGATCCACAACGACATCGATCCGCAGATCGCGATCGTGCTGGTGGAGGTGGCGCCGGGTACGCCTGGCCAGGCCCAGGGAACGCACGGGGTCTGCACGGAGTGTGGCTGGCCGATTCACCGATGGGCCTTCTACCGGGCCGTGGCGGATGCCCGGGTGCACGTGGACATGCACGAGCCGGTGGTGATCGGCGGCGACCGGGACTCCCTGATCCGCTGAAAAAGGCGCCGCCCCGGGGTGACGAGTCCCGGGGCGGCATACAACAGGAAGGGAAAGACGTGACCAACTACGACAATCGTAACGGGGTGCCCAGCCGGTGGTCCATCGCCGGGAACGCGGCGGCTTTCGGGATCTTCGCCGGGATGCTGACCCACCTGACCGGCGCCTACTCCGACAGGCCCACGTGGTGGCTGGCGCTGGGCATCGTCGTGTACGCGATCCTGGCGGGCTTCACCGTGCTGGTCCTGGTCAGGATGCTGAAGCGCCGTTGGGCCACCCCGGCTCCCCGGCCGACCGGCTACATGGACCGCGATGGGGACCAGTGGACTGTCCGGCCGGACGGAACGCTGACCTACGCCTACGGCGACGGTGGGGGGATCTGGCCCCTGGACGTGGTCGAGCAGGAGTTCGGCCCCCTGGAGCCGATCTACGGCTGACACTGACGTGTCAATGAGGCCTGGTCCCCGAGCGGGACCGGGCCTCTTTTCCTCCTTGACTTCACAGTGATGACTGCTAGGCTAGAGGCAAGATCGATCGGAAGGACGGCAACGATGAGGCGCAAGAACACGGCGGCATACCGGGTGGTCAAGGTCTATGCGACGGACCTGGCCATGGGGGACGTGCTGATCGACGCCAGCGGGGAGCGGATCGGCCGGATCGTTTCCGACCCCGAGGCCGACTCGGACGGCTACGTCTACGCGGATGTGTATGCGGACACGAAGGTCAGGGGCCAGCGCTGGCCGGACACCCGGCTGGTCCGGATCCGGATTCCGCGATGAGCGCGGCATACATGCGCCGGTGCGCGCGAAAGAAGCGGCACGAGACCAAGGACGAGGCCGTGGCCGCCCGAGCGGCCCTGCTGGGCGGGACCGGTAAGAAGACGGTCAACGTCTACCGGTGTGACCAGTGCCTGGGCTGGCACGTCGGCAGAGGCGACGGGCACTACATCACCCGTAACCGAACCGGCAAGCGGCCGAACAAGCGGATGCGGGGGCGGGTGTGAGCGTCAAGAGGGGGACGACCAACGGCAACGCCCGGGGTGGCAGTGACGACCGGCGACGGCGCCGGGAGTGGCTGATCCAGACGTTCCGGGCGGACGCGGACGTGGTGACCTCGGGACAGTTCGGGTTGGGCGGGGACCTGTTGGTTCCGGTGCTCCCCGGCACCGAGGGATCCATGCCCGCATGCCGGTGCTACCGGTGCGGCAAGCTGCTCACGGCGGACACGCTTACGGTGGACCGGATCGTTCCGGGGTGTCAGGGCGGCACGTACGCCCGGAACAACATCCGGCCCGCGTGCGGCAGGTGCAACTCCTCAACCGGTGCCACGACGCGGAGGAAGGCCCGCACGTGAGCACGCCGGTCGGGGAGAAGGGGCGACTTCCCCAGGGTGAGAGCTGGAAGCGCGCCATGGACCTGGTGGCCTACCGGCTGGCTCAGGGGAGCAAGAAACGGTATTGGGTGCGGGCGCGCCAGATCGAGCCCGGCTGGTGGGCGTATTACGTCAGCCATTCGCCGCGCCGCGCGCCGGTGAGGCTGGCCCGGCCGGACACCCCGGCCAGGCCGCTGACGGTGGCTCAGAAGGTGGCTGAGCTGAGCCGGGGCCTACCCCGGTGCGCTCAGCGGGCCACCTTCCACCACGGCGGCAACTCCAAGGTGGCGTTCACCGATCAGGAAGTCGCGCGCCGGGTGGCCGGGCTGACCGGGGGCCGGATCTATCGGTGTCAGCTCCCGGCCCCCGCGATCGGGGACCACTGGCACATCACGATGAGCAAGAAGAAACGGAGGTCGTGATGACGATCAGACGGACCAAGGCTGGAACCCTGGCCGTGGTGGACACCTCGTGCCCGGAGAGTGTCCGGGGGCATGACAACAACGGCCGGACCGACGGGAGGTGCACGTGGTGTCTGCGGCCGTTCGGCCGCCGGGCCACCCCGCCGGTCGATCTGGGCCGTAGCTACCGGACCGACGCCGATCTGGCCTACCGCCGGTTCTACGACCCCGACTGGGGAAGCGACCGATACGACGTGGACGTGTGAAGAGGAGGAGTCGAGCATGAGCGCGGAAGAACTGATGGACATCTCCTGTCCGGAGTGTGAGGGCACGGGTATGTCGGGCCGGGACCCGGAGACCAACGGCCGATGCTGGGATTGCTACGGGACAGGGATCGGTGAGCCCGCCCCGTCCTCTGGTCTGTGCGCCGACCGGGCTGAGCATCCCGGCCACCTTCACGAGTCGCCGAGTCTCGGGCGTTTCTGGTGCACCGGGGATCCAGCGGACCGTGAGCCGGGCCGATCAGAGCGGAGGGCTCGGGCCGACGGGACGGTCTACGGCATCCGGCCTCACCTCCCCGTGACGGCGGACGATCTGGCCAAGCGGGAGCGGGTGATGCGGGCCACTCCGCTGGTACCTCTGGACCTGTTTCTCAGCGAGGGGTCCTCCTCGTCCGCTCCGAGATCCACCAGCGGGAGCGAGCCCGAACGTTGAACAACCGTTTCACATACGAGGTCGTGGGTTGACCTCACCGGCATGAGTTGGACAGATGTACAAGAACGCGGGGGTACTCATGGGGTGAAAAGGCCATGGGTACCCCCGGGTTGTCGGCCTCTGGGGGGACTCACCGGACTGGTAAGTACTCTCGTCACCGGAAAAAAACATGGTGTCAGGGGTGTGCGGGGGCGCGCCTGGGCGCGAGCACGCGCACGCGGGGGGTTTTCTACCGGGCGGAGCGGAGTTACCAGTCCGGTGAGTCCCCCCGTTGGCTCCCCTGGGGGTGACGGACTGGGCGTCTGGTAGTCTGGGAGTATGGGAGTCCAACCGGCTAAGCCCGACGAGATGGAAGCGGTCCGCCTACTGGTCCGTTCTCTGGGTCCGGGCCATTTCTCGATGGAGCGCATCCACCACCAGCACCGCGCGGACTCGGCCGGACTCGGCCGGGAGCCGATGAACGCCGTCCGCCTGGGCCAGGTACTCAAGGAGTACGGCGCCCTCAAGAAACCCAAATGGGACAAGCACAAGGAGCGGCCCAACAAGCCCAAGGGATTCCCCAAGGGCTACATGGTGAAGGGCTGGATCCTGTGACCGTCAGCGATGTGACCGAGTCAGGGATCAAGGAGGCTCTCAAGAGCCTGGAGCCCGGTTGGTACCTGACCACTGACCTCCTCCCTATCTACAACGAGTGGGCCAAGAGGGTGGGGAGGGTGGAGGTCACGGCTCAGATTCTGGGCCAGGCCCTACGGCGTGATTATTCGGATGCGCCGGTTCGGCGTGCGCACGGCCACAACGCTCGCTATCTGGACCAGGACATCCTCAATCACCGCGCTTGGTTCGCTCCATCCTGACACTGACGTGTCAACAGGCCAGCCCGGCCGAGATGTCCCCCAGTACCCGTAGGATGACGACATGACGATCCCGGTATGGCTCCAGCTCCTGATCTACGCGCTGGCCGTGGCGCGCCTGACGGGCCTGGTCGTGGCAGACGCGATCACCGAGCCCATCCGCATCCGGATCGTCCGCTGGCTGGACGACACCCCCGGTTCGCTCGGGGAGTGGTTCGCCAGCCTGATCGAGTGCCCGTGGTGCGCCGGGATGTGGATCAGCCTGGCGGCCGCCCCCCTGGTCTGGTTCTGGGGCGACTCCCCGGTCATGCTGATCCCAGCGCTGGCCCTGGCCTTCAGTCAGGTCACCGGCGCCACCGCAAACCTCGGGAGGTAATCCGTGGCCCTTCGCCGCCGCAACCGCAACAAGGGCTGGGACCACCCCTCTCCGCCAGCTCTACGTGGTCGTCCGGCAGTCCTGACCGCTGCCACCGCGATGGTCGATCTCGGCGCCGCCAGCTCCTGGCGCACCTGGAACTTCGGCAACCGCGAATGGCAGAACGAGGCCTGGCGTCTCTACGACCTGATCCCCGAGCTGCACAAGATCTCGGGCCGCATCGGGGACAGCATCGCCCAGGCGCGCCTCTACGTGACCGAGGTCGACGAGACCGGCGAGGAGACCGGAGAGGTCACCGAGGAGAACATCCGGCGCCTGGCCGCCGTACCGCTGGGCACCGGCGCTCAGCGCGACGACTGTCTGCGCCTGGCCGGGATCGACCTGGCCGTGGGCGGCGAGTGCTGGATCGTCGGTGAGGGCGCCGCGCGCTCCCCCGAGAAGGCCCAGGGATCCTGGTTCGTCGTGACCAGCTCGGCCTTCAAGAAGGAGGGTGACAAGGTCAAGGTCAAGCGGCCCAAGAACCGGGGCGGTTCGTACCTGGAGCTGACCGACAAGGTCGACATCCTCATCCGGTGCTGGAACCCGCACCCCAACGACACCGACCAGGCCGATTCGTTCACGCGCTCTGCCATCGTCCCGCTTCGGGAGATCGAGCTGCTGACCAAGCGGGAGTTCGCCGAGCTGGACTCCCGGCTGACCGGCGCTGGCATCATGTTCCTGCCCGAGGGTGTGGACTTCCCCCGGGAGGAGGGTGACCCCGAGGGCCTGGCCGGGTTCATGGCCGTGATGCAACGGGCCGCTGCTGCCAGCATCCGCGACCAGAGCGACGCACGCGCCATGGTGCCGATCATGGCCACCGTGCCGGACGCCGTGCTCCCCTACCTGGACCAGCTCAAGCCCACCACCTTCTGGTCCGAGCTGTCCGGCGAGATCAGTGACATGAAAGACCGGGCCATCACCCGCGTGGCCTCCAGCGCCGAGATCCCGGCCGAGGTGCTGACCGGCATCGGCGACGCCAATCACTGGACTGCCTGGCTGATCTCGGACGAGGGCATCCGGTGGATCAAGGCCGGATACCTCGGGCCGATCGCGGACGCGCTCACGCGCGGTTTCCTCCGGCTGGCGCTGGTCTCCATGGGGGTGGCCGACCCGGAGCGCTACGCGTTCGCGTTCGACACCTCCACCCTGGCGGCCAAGCCGAACCGGCTGGAGGACGCGTCCCGTCTCCGGGACCAGTTCCTGATCTCGGACGAGGAGTTCGTGCGCGCCGGTGCGTTCGACCCGGCTGTCATCCCCAGCACCCAGGAGCGCGTGGTCCAGATCCTGCTCCGGGCGATCCAGACCCAGCCCGACCTGATGACCGACCCCGAGATCCAGCGGGTGCTCGGTCTGCCCGCCATCGAGACCGTGGGCCTGCCCCCGACCTCCGCCCAGAACACCGACGGCGACAACCCGAACCCGGACGAGGAGCCACCGGCCGACGGTCCCCCCAACGGCGGGACCGCTCCTGAGCCTCCTGCCGAGTCGGAGACCCGCGCCCTGACCGAGGCCCTGGGCGCGCGCGTTCGGGCGCTCAGCGCGCCGTCCGTGCCCGCCTTGCCCTCCCCTCAGGCCGTGTTCAACGCCGCCGCCAAGCTCACCGTCTACCGCGCGCTGGAGCTGGCCGGTGGCCGCCTGACCACACCCCAGGAGCGCCGAGGCCGGTGGGCCGACGTGCCGCGCCACGAACTGCACCACCATGTCGGCCCGATCACCCGGGACAAGGCGGCCAAGGTGACCGAGGACGCATGGCGCCACGTGCCCGTGCTGGCCGCCGACCTCGGGGTGGACGCGGCCGACCTGGGGGCGCTGCTGCAGGGCTACGTGCTGGAGCTGCTGACGCGTGGCATCCGGCACCACGACGATCTGCTGTTCGCCGCGCTGCAGGTGGCGAACCGGGGACAGGGGATGGTGACCGCATGACGTGGAAGGTGGCGGGGTGGCTGACGGGGTACGCCGGGCTCTGGGTCGCTTTCTCGGCCTACGCCACCGTGGCGGTGGCCCGGTGACCGGGATCGACATCGACGTGGAGTACGGCATGGAGACGCCGGACGGCGCGATGCTCTACCCCACCTGTGAGGCCGAGGCCGCCTGGTACGCGGTGGAGCACCAGGCCTATCCGCTGGATCCGGGCGGGTTCGCCTGGGACCGGGTTCTCACCCTGACGGGGGCGCGGCCGGTCAACCCGGCTGTCTACCACCCCGGGAGCGTGCTGTGACCGATCTTCAGCGCAAGGTGTGGACCCTGGCGGTTCTGGCCGTGATCGCTGGCCTGATGATCTGGGCCGGACTGTCGTGACCGAGCCGGTCTGGAACGGGCGGGGGGAGGACCCGTGGCTGCCCCAGCGCCTGGACGCACGTCTCGAGGTGGGCACGGCGGAACGTGACATCCGGCAAGCGGTCTGGGCCGAGCTGTCCGGCTGGCTGGTGGAGACGGCGCGTGCCGTGCTCCGGGGCGGCCAGCGGCCGAACCCGGACGCGGTCTGGTCCCGGGTTCCCGCGTGGCGTGAGGCCGTGGACCTGATCGTGTCCGGCGAGATTCGCAAGGCGTTCGCCGCCGGGTTCCGCCGGATCTTCGGCGACGCGTTCCGCTGGGATCAGCGGGTGCGCGCCGTGACCTACCTGGCCGAGGTGACCAACCGCCTGGTCCGGGTGCCTGACGAGGTGTTCGACCTGGTGGCCCACGAGGTGGCCACCGGGGTCAACCTCGGGGAGGGTATCCCGGAACTCCGGGCGCGCATTGACACTGTGCTGTCAACGACCGGGTCGGAGCGCTGGAGCAACCGGGCCACGGTGATCGCCCGGACCGAGGCCATCGGCGCCCTGAACGCGGGCCGGGCCGAGGCCTTCCGGGCGGTCGCGGAAGAGGACCCGGATCAAGAGCTGGAGCGCGTCTGGCTGGCCACTGACGACCACCGCACGCGCAACACCCACCAGGAGGCCGACGGTCAGCGCGTGCCGCTCGGCCAGCCGTTCCTGGTGGGCGGGTTCGAGCTGGCGTTCCCCGGGGACCCGAACGGTCCTCCCCAGGAAGTGATCCAGTGTGTACCCGGGGACACCGTGGTCCAGTACCCCGGGCTACGCAACGCGCTACGCCGGAGGTACCAGGGCCAGATGGTCCGTATCGAGCTGGCCACCGGCGACAACCTCACCATCACTCCGAATCACCCGGTACTCCGGGCGGATGGTGTCTGGACACCCGCTGGCGAACTCCAGGAAGGTGACCAACTCCTGAGCGCACGCCTCGGTGGGCATACGGTGCGAGAGCCATACCCAGGCCACGTGCCAGCCCAGATCGGCCAGGTCTATCGCACGTCTCGCCTGGTGAAGATGACGGACCGGGTAACCCTCTCCCCAAAAGACCTCCACGGCGACGCGCCCCACGGCCAGATCGAGGTTGTACCCGTAGACCGGAACCTGGGCGCTCACCTCGATCCCGCGACGGACGAGGAGGTCCATCAGCTCGGCCTCGCCCTTGCCCACCTTGCGGGTACGGGTAGCGGCTGTACCGATCACCCGATCCCCGTAGGCGGGGGACTTGATTTCCGGGATCTTGACCGAGGGGAGCACGGGCATGGCTCGCTGCAACCGACGCGCGAAGTTGGCGGGGGCGGCCAGGGTGCGCCGGGCCTGGGGGCTGAGCTGAGCCATACGGATCCGGTTGGCCTCACTACCTCCCCGGACCTCCAGGCCCAAGCTCTCCAGTTTGCGGACGATAGTCGGTCGGCTGGTTCCCAGCTCCCGGGCCATCTTGAGGACGCTCTCCCCACGAGCGTGACGCTCGCGGAGGTCGTCAGGATCGAGCGGTACACGTTCAACGGCCATGTGTTCAACCTCGATACTGGTCACGGTTGGTACATCGCCAATTCTATCATCACCCGTAATTGCCGGTGCACCATGCTGTTGGTGGAGCCCGGCGAGATAGTCGACATGAGCAACCGCCAGTACCGGTCCCGCCGGTAGCCTGGCATCGAGGGAGGACGACATGCCAGGTACCAGGTTCCGGACCATGCTGGCGCCGATCAACGCCAGTACCGGTGACGGCCGCCGGTTCGCCACCGGCGGCATCTCGCTGGCCGATCTGCCGATGCCGTTCGAGTGGGTGCGCCAGCGGGAGGGCGGCCACGACGGCGCCGTCCAGGTCGGCGCGGTCCAGGAGGCGGCCATCCTCACCGTCGAGCAGGCGCTCGCGGACGGCTGGACCACCCCGGCCGCTACCAAGGGGATGGACAAGGCGGCTATGGCCGTCTGGGCGCGCGGCGTGATGTTCGACGACGTGGACCGTGAGTCCATGCCCCGGCTGGCCGAGGACGTGGCCGAGGCCATGCACCTCGCGACCAACGGCACGCTCGGCCCGAGCGTCGATCTCGACTCGTTCGAGGCCACCGCCGTGATGGCCGGGTCGGACGAGCCCCTCACCTGGGAGATGGTCGAGGAGTACATGGAGGCCAACGGTGGCAAGGAGCCACCGGTGGAACTCCTGATCAGTCAGGGCCGGGTGCGCGCCGCCACGCTGGTCAGCATCCCGGCGTTCGCCGAGACCTCCCGGCCGTTCGAGCTGATCGAACCGGATCCGGAGGAGGCCGGATCGGACACGCTGGCCCTCGTGGCCTCGGTGGCGGGAATGGCGCGCCAGGCGCCGAGCATCGACCTGTTCACGCTCCCTGAGCTGGACGGCCCGACCCCGATCACATGGGACTGGGAGGCGGGCCGGGTCTACGGCCACATCGCCACCTGGGCCACCTGCCACGTCGGCTACGAGGGTGTGTGCATCACCCCTCCCCGGGAGGACGACTCGTACTCCTGGTTCAACCGCTTCACGGTGGAGACGGCGGACGGCGAGGAGATCACGGCGGGCCGGATCACCCTGGGCGGCCGACACGCCGGTCTAGCCCTGGGCGCGGCGGCCACCATGACGGAGTACGACCGCAAAACCACGGCCGCGCATGTGCGCGCGTACCCGGACGCGTACGGGATCGTCGTGGCCGGTGCGATCGAGCCGGATCTGTCGGCTTCGGACCGGGTCGTCCTGGAGCGCCGGAAGGTGTCGGGCGACTGGCGCGAGATCGGCGGCAACCTGTCCTTGGTGGAGGTGCTGGCTCTGTCCCCCGGTCCGCGTGCGCACTCCGAGCCCGGGTTCCCGGTGGAGACCCACTCCCGCAACGGGCGCCAGGTGTCGCTCGTGGCCAGCCTCGGGCCGGACCCGGTCACGTTCCGGGCCGCGCCCAAGCTGGACGTGGAGGCGATCGTGCGCCAGGCGCTGGCGGCCGAGCGGGCCGAGGAGGCGCGCCTGGCCGCTCGGGCCGAGCTGGCCGCTATCGTGGAGACCGACGACCGCAACAGGGCTGAGGACGCGCGGCGCGCGCTGGCCTCGGTGCTCGGGGAGGACTGATCAACTTGGCTTGTGCCTGCAACAAGAAGCGTGAGACCTACAAGGTGAAGCTCCCCGGTGGGCTGACCGTGACCAAGACGACCGAGGCCCAGGCCACGGCGTACGCGGCCAAACACCCCGGGGCGACCGTGACCAAGGTCCCCGCCAGGGCCTGATCACGGCGCCGGGAGCTTGCTCTCCCGGATGTGGAAAGGTGCCCCGGTCCATCAGGACCGGGGCACCTTCCGTTGACGCTTCAGTGTCACTTAGGGATCTGGACGGAGACCCGTCGGTTCCGGCTGATCCGGGTGTTCGTCCGGTCCATGAAGGTCACGTAGATGTAAACCTTGGTCGACTTCCATCCGGGCCGCGCGTACTTGACCTCCTTGCCGTCGATGAACATCCCTTTCTGGATCGCGTCCGCACCGATGGTGTTAGTGATCATCTCGCTCATGACTGCGGTCCTCCCCGACCTACCGGCGCTGTGCGCCCCGAACAAGGACTACGTTACAGCCTTGACTGTGAAGTGTCAATACGAGAGAGCCCTGACTTTTCGGCCGGGGCTCTCGGTCACGCGATCGGCGGGAGCATCTGAATCACAGGCCGAGCCTGACGAATGATCTGATCGCGGACTTCAGGCCGTCGATCAGATCCCGCCATATACGGATCACGGCATGAACCGGTTCTCGGTCAGGTACTTCGCCACGGCGTCCAGGTCCACCTCGGGGATCAAGGTTTCCGAGCAGCAGTCACAGGCCAGGTAGAACACGGCCGTCACGTCGTTCATGGTCAGGCGACCGTCCACCACCGTGGTCAACTTCTTGGGGTGCGGGTCCCACCTCAGCGTGTCGCGCTCTCCGCACTCCGGGCACTGGCCCTGGGCGATCATCGTCATCCGGCAGTATCGGCAGGTGACATTCTCTATCTCGGTCGTCAACGACCCGGGTAGTGCCGAGGTCAGTCCACAGATGGTGAGCACGTCACCGCGCCCGTACAGGTGGATCATTAGAGCTGTCCCCACGGGACGTGAACGTAGGTCAGTTCGGCCGGGTTCTTGCACTCGATGGTCACCCTCCTAACGGCGTCGGACACAGTCCGGACAACCCAGCTCACGGTTCCCCCGTGGTTTTGAACGGTCAGAACGGTCCCGATCGGTTGAGCCAGGTCCCACCGGATTCCTCCCTGGTCGTATGCCATCTCGATCAGGATGTCCCCTGAGGCCACGTCCCGGGCCGGGATCTGGCCGATGCGGTACTTGCGTTTGGGCATTGCGTCCTCCACTTCGCTGTTTTGACTGCAAGGTTACCACGGGAAAGGCGGGGGCCGGAGCCCCCGCCCGGTCGATCACTTACTGGCGCACACCGGGCCGATACCGGCGGCCCGACTGGCCTCATCCGTCAGGGTCCGGCCGCAGTGCCCGCACACGCCCAGCTCCTGGCCGTAGCGGACCATCGCCGCCTTGGGGTCGGCCGCGATCAGCGCCAGGACCGCGCGGATGCGGGCCAGGTTGCGGATGCTGTGCCACTCGTCGGACGCCTGGATGTCCAGGAAGACGAACCCGGGCTTGTGGCCGTTCTTGACCTTGAAGAACCGGAGGGTCCCGTCCTCCTCCACCGCGTAGCGGCCGTCCGCCACCGCGACCGGGACGCTCTTGATCTTGGCGCTCAGCTCCCGCTCCTTGTTCAGCATCCGGTCGATCCACTCGCTGGCGTTGCCGCCCCGGCCGGAGGTCCATCCGCCCTTGCCGGTCACCAGGTCGGTGAACTCGCGGGCCTGGCGGCCGGTCTCGGCGTCCAGCTTGGTCAGGCGCTCGATCAGGTCGTTCATGAACTTGACCTGACCGGGGGTACGGGTGTCGGTGACCTCGGTGTCCGGGACCAGGTCCAGGAGGTCGTCGTCCTGGGCTGCCTCCAGCTCCCGGGCCTCGGCGTCGTCCGCCATCCAAGCGGGGGTGAACGCCGTGCCGTTCTCCATGACCTCCCGGATCCTCGCCGCCGCGTCGTCCACGTTCATCTCCTCGCGGTAGTTGCGGCCGGTGCTGCTGATGCCGGTGTGGAAGGTCTGGAGGAAGGAGGCGGTGTGCGGGTTCTTCCGGTAGTTGCGCTCGATGGTCCGCATGATTCGTGTCCTTCCGTCCCGGCCGCTCGTCGGCCTCACGGGAACTACATTACAGCGGTGACTGTGAAGTGTCAACACGGGGAGGAGGACATTTGATCCGGGCTGACCTGTCCGGTGCTACGATCGCGCTTGACACACCGGTGTCAGGATTCGGACCGGCCGGGGAGTCTGACGATCTTTCCGAACCGATCCGAGGAGAACCCGGTGGAATTCGAGTTCCCGTTCGAGGTCCCGGCCGACCTGTCCGCACTCAGTGCGGAAGAGTTCGCGGCGTACGCCGCGACGGTCCGCGACCACGCCCGTCAGGCGCTCAGCGCCGACGACACCCAGCCCGCCGCGCTGATCGCGTACCGCAACCTCACCAACGGTGTTCTCACCGAGGAGACCCGGCGCGAGACCGTCACGGCCGAGGCTGCTGCCGCGCGTGCCGAGCTGGCCGCCGGTCTGGCCGAGCCGACCCCCCGGCCCGAGCCGACCCCGGCGCCGGAGCCCACCCCCGTCCCCCAGCCGGAACCGACCCCGGTTCCCCAGCCCGAGCCGGTCGCGGTGACCGCCAGCACCGGCCGGATCGGCGGCACTCTGGACACCCCGCCGGTGGTGGAGCGCCAGCGCGTCGGCGCCCTGGTCGCGGCGGCCGATGCGCCGTCCCGGGCCACCGGTGAGCTGTCGAGCTTCGCAGAGGTCGGCCGCCTGATCGACACCCAGCTCAGCCGCTACGGCCGCCCGGGTGCGAACGCCAAGGGCCGCGCTCCGCTGGTCAAGGGCGGGAGCCGTTTCGCTGTCGGCGGCCGGTCCATGACCCGGCACAACATCGCGATGATCCAGCGGGAGTACCCGGCCGAGTTCCGGATCACCGACCCGTCCCGGGCTCACGAGGTGCTGGAGCACGTCCGCAACGAGGCTCGCCTCCCCGGTGGCTCGCTGGCCGCGTCGATGCTGGCCAACATCAAGGCCGGTAAGAGCCTGACGGCGGCGGCCGGATGGTGCGCGCCGTCGGAGATCCTGTACGACCTGTGCTCCCTGTCGAGCCTGGACGGCATGCTGGACCTGCCGACCATCCAGGCCAGCCGGGGCGGTTTCCAGATCCCTGAGGACGGTGGCCCGGACTTCGCCACGATCTACGACCTGATCGGCGACGAGGGGGACGTGATCCTCACGGAGTACGAGGTCGAGAACGGCGCCGAGAAGGTCTGCGTCGAGATCCCGTGCCCGGACTTCACGGACACCCGGCTGGACGTGGCGTACCTGTGCATCACCGGTGCGCTCCTGCAGCAGCGGGGCTACCCCGAGGCCGTCACCCACTTCACCCAGGAGGCCGTCACCGCGCTGGCCCACAAGGTCAACGCGTCGATGATCGCGCGCCTGGTCGCGGGCTCCACCGCCCCGGCCACGATCACCGAGCCCGCGTCCGCCGACGACGCGGCCAGCAACCTCCTGGCGGCCGTCGAGCTGGCGATCATGGACAGCCGGTACCGTCACCGCCGTCCGCTGACCGCCACCTCCGAGGTCGTGTTCCCGGCCTGGGTGCTCGGCCCGATCCGCGCGTCGATGGCGCGCCGGAACGGCGTGGCCGAGATGGCCGTGACCGACGCCGAGATCATGAACTGGTTCGCCATCCGTGGCGCGCGCCCGCAGTTCGTCTACGACTGGCAGGACGCGTTCACCGGCGGCACCTTCGGCGGTTCGGCCAGCGCCACCGCGTTCCCGACCTCGGTCACGTTCATGGTCTACCCGGCCGGTACCTGGGTGAAGGCCGAGCAGGACGTGATCAACCTGGACACGGTCTACGACAACGCGCTCCTGACCCAGAACCAGTTCACCGCGCTCTTCGTCGAGGACGGTTTCGCCGCCCTGAAGATGTGCCGGGACTCCCGGCTCTACACGACCGACGTCCAGCCGCTGGGCGTCGTCGCGGCCCGCGCCCTGGCCTGATCGTGATCACCTCCCCGGCCGGGCACGAAGCGGACCACGCGAGTAGGTCCGGCCGGGGAGGCACGAACCGAGATCACGAGAAGGAGGTGAGCACGTATGGCACTTGTGCCAGCACCGATCGTCCCGGCGCCGGAACCGCTTAACACGCGGTACGGCCTGTTCACGGCCGCCAGCGGGCCTCTCGACCTCCCCACCCACGGGCAGGGGGGCGGCGTCCGCTACGTGCCCAACGCGTGTGGATCGGCCTACACGTACGGTGTCGCCTGCTACGACGGGGACAATCCGTCCCCCGAGAAGCCGCACGACCCGGACAACGACGAGGTCAGTACCGGCGTGTTCGCGGTGCTGTCCACGCTGAACTGTGGTGCGCCGGGTTACACCCGGGAGGAGTACCGGGCCAAGGTGCTCCGGCGCCTGGAGTCGGCCGAGCAATCGGCCGTGGAGCGCGCTCTCTGGTCCGGCCTGGACCTGGAGGGCAACTCCCTGGACATCCTGACACTTACGGGTCAGGCCGTGAACGTGGACGCGGGCTACGACCCGGGTCTGCTCACGGACGTGGTCGGCGCCCTGGAACGGTACGCGTACACCGAACAGGAGTACGGGTACCGGGCGTTCATCCACGCGCCGGTAGAGGTCGCGGCATTCGCGGCCGAGTCCGGCCTGGTGATCCCCGATGGCAACCGCAAGGTGACGCCGATGGGGAGCGTCTGGGTGTTCGGCGCCTACGCGCCCGGCGCGGTGATCATCACTGGCCAAACGACAGTGTGGCGCGCGGCGGAGACTCAGGTCTACGACGCGTTCGATCAGGCCACCAATGAAGTCCTGTTGGTCGCGGAGCGCACGTACGCGGTCGGGTTCGACTGCTTCGCGGGCCGCGCCGAGTTCGACCCCCTGGAGGCGGTCTCGTGACGAACCTGCTTTGTGCCAAGCCGCTCCAGGGATCCACGCTGCGCGTGACCCGCCTGGACGTGTGCGGTAACCCCGAGTTCGGGGACTGTGCCTTCGGCGTGTCCGACGGCTACGTCTCCGCGACGATCACCCCGAACACCGAGGAGGGGGAGCGTTTCCTCCAGCGGACCGCCTCGGGCCGGGCGATCGTCAACCAGCGTGGTGCCCCGATCCTGAACTGGTACGACGTGTCGATCCAGTTCCAGGAGGTGGACCCCGAGCTGTTCACCATCCTGACCGGGCTGTCCCCGTACTACGACGACCAGGACCGCGTCATCGGTTTCCCGGTCACCGAGTCCGAGTTCGCCACGGCCAACTTCGCGCTGGAGCTGTGGATGGGCAACGCCGAGGAGGCCTGCCTCCCCGGTACCGACCCGTTCTACGGGTACAACCTCCTGCCGTGGGTGACCGAGGGTGCCCTCACCGAGGACATCGTCATCACCAACGACCTGATCACCTTCACGGTGGCCGGTCGCACGCGCAAGGGCACCCCGTGGGGCACCGGCCCGTACGACGTGGTGGTGGACCAGAACGGTGACCCGTCGCCGCTGTTCACCGCGATCGCGGACGACACGCACCACTTGCCGATCTGGACCCAGCTTGCTCCGCCCGAGGCGGAGTGCGGTTGCCAGTCGCTCAGCTCCTGAGCAACGCGAAAGGCCCCCGGGAAACCGGGGGCCTTTTCCGTACACTGACCTGGACAGACAGGGAGGGACCATGCCACTCAACACAGCCGGGATCAACGCGTTCCTGGAGGACGGCAACGAGGCGGTCGTTTACGTCGCCATCGGCGACGGGCCGACATCGGCCGATCAGACCAGTGCGGCGCGCGTCCAGCTCACCAGCACGGTGGCCGGGGGAGTCATCACGGCCACCGGCGTTCCGTACGCGTTCACCGGCACGCCGGGGGACGGCGCCACGCACGCACTGTTCTTCTCAGCCGCCAGCGGTGGCACGTTCTACGGGTACGACGCGCTGACCGGTGACACCACGTTCAACGCCGCCGGGGCGTACAACCTGACCGCGCTCACCATCACCGGTTCCAGCACCTGAGCCCATGGCGCTCGAATCGATCGCGTGGCCAGCCACCCCGGCGTTCACCGACCTGGTGGACCCGGGGCAGTCCTACAACATGGGGATCCGGTTCTCGCACGAGGACGGCGGCCCGTGCTGGGGGGTGCAATGGCGTGTCCCGGACACGGTGACCGATCCTCCGGGCGGGACACACGCGGTTGCCATCTGGGACGTGGCCACGGCCAGCCGAGTCGCCTACGAGGAGTTCACGCCGGTCCCCGGTGGACTCCAGTCGGTGGAGTTCACCACGAAGCCCACCCTGGACCCGGCACCGGCTCTCTACGTGGCCACCGTCTACACCACGCACTACGTCTTCCGGTCTCCGAGCACGTCTGAGGTCACGTCACCCTCGGGCAAGATCGTCGCGGACAACGGGCGCCTGATCGGGTTCAACGGTGGCGCTCCGCTGGCGCCCTACCCCCCGGATCCGTTCAATGCCTGGTACTACGTCAGCCCGATCATGGACGACGGGGGAACGATCCCCCCGAACGAGGGCTCAGCCGCGCTGGGCCTGGACTTGGCTGTTGCGGCCACCGGCGGCCGGGACTCGGCCGGGTCGGCCGCCCTCGAGATCGGCCTCGGGGTGGCGGCCACCGGCGCCCGGAACTCCGAGGGCGCGGCGGCTCTGGGCCTCGGGCTGGCGGTCACCGCGACCGGATCGGCGCCGCACGGTGGTTCGGTCGCGCTCACCCTGGACCTGTCACCGGCCGGTGCCGGAGCACGTGACTCCCTGGGCGCGGCGGCCGTAGGCCTCGGGCTGGCCGTGTCCGGCGCCGGAGCGCGTGACTCCCTGGGCGCAGCCGCGCTGGCCCTCAACCTAGCCGTGTCCGGCGCCGGGTCCAACGGGGATGTGGGCTGTCCCGTTCCGCCGTTCCCGTTCGCTCCCCGGTCCGGACTCGTCCTCCCCTGGACGCCACGGGCTGTAAGGTCATTCCCAGGAGGGGATTGCTGATGATGCCATGCGCCTGGGACGTGACGGTCCCGATCGACTTTTGTTCCACGTGGAACGACTACTCGGACGCCACCAAGAACTCCGCACTCTGGCTGGCATCGACCTGGTTGTGGGGTGCCACCGGCCGCCGGTTCGGCGTGTGCCCGGTGACCGTCCGGCCGGGCCAGGCCCGCCGGTCCGAGTCGGCCTACCGGGAGTTCGCGGTCACTCCGGGCGCCCAGGGCCTGGGCGTGGCGGGTGGCCCGTTCCTGTTCGGCGGCCGGTGGTTCAACGCCGGGTGCGCGACGGCATGCTGCGGCTCTTCCGCGTGCGCCGTCGTGCTGCGGGGTCCGGTGGCCGAGGTGGAGGAAGTCGTGGTCGGGGAGGAGGTCGTCTCTCCGTCGGCCTACCGCGTGGACGTGTCCGGCGGCGCCTGGCTCCTGGTCCGTACCGACGGTGAGTGCTGGCCCGCGTGCCAGAACATGACTGCCACGCCCGGTGAGCCTGACACGTTTGAGGTGACGTACGGCCAGGGGACGGCCGTGCCCGAGGCTCTGGCCATCGCCACTGCCATCCTGGCGTGTGAGTACGCCAAGCACCTTTCGGGCGGCCGGTGTGCGCTCCCGGCCAAGATGACACGGCTGTCCCGTCAGGGTGTCGAGGTCGAGGTGGCCGCGCCGGACCCGGCCGGTGGGACCACCGGAATCAAGACGGTGGACGACGTGGTGGCCACGCTGAACCCGGGCAAGCTTCGTCAGCCCCCGCGTGTGATGTCGTTGGACCTCCCCGAGGGATGCGACCGGACCACGGTCTGGATCGGGGGTAGTTGACATGGCAGTGTCAGACCCGCTCGTGATGCCGCTGGTCCGGGAACTCCTGGAGTGCTACGAGACTGAGCTGGCCAAGCTGGCCGACCCTCCGGTGTCGATCGGTCTCCGGCCCGGCACCATCGTCGGGCACCTGCTCTCCACCGGTGACGACGAGTGTTGCTCGGGTCTGGCCTGGGTCCGGCCAGTCACGTTCTACCCGAGTTCTACCGCGTTCCCGAATCAAGACACTGTGGCCCAGAAACAGGGGACCCGGGCCTGGGCCGTCACGCTGGAGATGGGCTACGTCCGGTGCGCGCCGACCCCGGACGAGCACTCGATTCCCAGCAACGATGATTGGGATGACGTGCTCACGGCCGTGATGGACGCGGGCGCGGCGATGCGACGCGCGATCTGTTGCATGACAGACGCTCAGCCGATGCGCGCCCAGCGGATCGTCCCGGGCCAATGGGAACCGGCCCCGGTGGAGGGCGGCTGTGTCGGCGGCACCCTCCCCATCACGATCATGGGACCCGCGTGTGACTGCGCGGACGCGGGGGATACCTCATCCTGAACAGCAGCTAGCCGGGGGGAGCCCTACCTCACCCCCGGCCAGCGCCAATGTCCCCCGACCTTACAGCCGTAGCTACCATGATCACAATAGGCCGTGGGGAAGGAACATCGTGGCGACTTACAAACTCCGGCTCGATCAGGCCGCGCTGAACGGTCAAGGGGTCCAGACCGCTCAGCGCCTAGTCAGGCGGGTCACGCGTGGCACGTTCAACCGGTCCCAGGTGCTGTGCCCGGTGAACACCGGCAACCTCCGCGCCACCGGCCAGTTCAGCACCCAGACCCAGGGCCTGATCGTGTCCGGGGAGGTGAAGTACACCGCCCGGTACGCGGCCGCCGTGCACGAGGGGCGCCGCGCCCTGACCATCACGGCCAAGGGCAACGGCCGCCTACGGTTCGTCGTGGACGGCCGGGTCGTGTTCGCGCGCCGTGTCCACCAGCCCGCTCGGGCCGGTCGGCCTTTCCTCCGGACCGCGCTGGTGGAGGTGGCGACCCGGGAAGGACTCAGGGTCTCCACACGGTGACCTGGTGGAAGGTGGCCGGGATCTGCCTGGCCGTGGGCCTCGGGTTACTGGCGTTCATCGCGTACCTCTGGCTGACAGCCTGGCCACACGGCTGAGATGTCCTGTCGCCCGGTGGTACCGTGACAGCATGACGACGACCACCGAACCGGCCGAGGAGTTCCCGGCCCTTCCCGTGACGTTCATGGGCCGGGAGGTCTACTCCCGGATGCCGAGTCCCGAACAGCTCCTCGTCTGGCAGAGGACCGTCAAGCGGCTGACCGAGGCCCCCATCAATGCCTCCTGGACCGGGTCCGAGGTGATGGGCGCCCTCGAACGTCTTCGCAAGATCATCGACTCCCTGATCGTCGAGAAGGCTGACATCAACTGGCTGGACGATCAGTTCCTGGACGGCGCCGTGACGTTCCGGGATCTGGCGCCGTTCATCACTGATGTGACCGAGGCCTTCACCAAGGCGGCCGAAGAGAACGGCAACCGGGAGGAACGGCGCGCGGCCAAGAAGGCCCCGGCCAAGAAGGCGACCAGAAAGAAGGCGACGACCTCATGACGACCCCGTTCCAGAGCGCGGCCACCACGCTGGGCACGGCCGAGCACGCGGCCCGGATCACCGAGGGGCGGCACCCGGGAGTGGTCACGGCGCTGGCGTGGCTGGCGTTCTCCCACCTCCCCTCACGGCTCCAGGACTTCTCGAGGCCCTTCTACCAGACGGCCGTGGAGCTGATCATCGAGTGCCAGGACTCGGCCGAACTGACCACCGCTCTGAACACGCTGGTGGAGGCCAAGGACTGGGCGGTCCGCGCCGGGATCCGCTCGGACCTGGGCCGTCCCGGGCCGGTCCCGCGTCCCGCCGAGGTGGTGGACCCTCCGGTGATCGACAACCGGATCGGCCCCAACTTCGGCCGTCCGATTCAGGACCGCCAGGTGGGCAACTACGGCGCCGGTCAGCCCAAGCCCCGTCCCATCCGCGACAATCCCCAGGCGTGATAACCTAGCAGTCACGCCGGGAAAGTCTCGGCGGGGAAGGGCAGAGATGACGGAGTACCGCGAAGTCCAGGTCGACGACGAGGACACCGAATCCAAGATCTTGGACATGCTGGCTGATCACATGCCGTACGCGTTCGTCGTGGCCAAGACGATCAATCCGGATCTTACAATTCGGGTGTCCACCAGCGCGCCCGAAGAGAAGACGCTGAGGGGCCTGCTGACCAAAACCCTCTGGGCGCTCCCGGCCGGGGCCAAGGCCATCTCGGACGGGTACCACACGTTCGGGGAGCTGTACGACCACCGGCGCGCACTGACCGCCGTGGTGGCGGTGTCGGCCGCCACGTCCGGTGACTCGTGGCGGAGCAAGGCGCATCACACCGAGGACGGGCCGATGTTCGACGGGTCGTTCATCGTGGGGATCGAGCTGCCCACCGGCACGATCACCTACCACTACAACCTGGAACACTGGGACGACTTCACGGGTGTCCCCGAGCTGGAGCACGCGCCGAAGTGGGACGGCGCCAGTCCGGACGACACCGTGGCCCGCCTGCTGGAGACGGCGCGGTTGGCCGGGTCGGCCCAGGATCTGGGCATCACCTCCCCGGAGACCGGGGAGTGAACAGCCGGGGCCGACGGGCTCAGTTGCGGGCCTCCATCCGGCGGTCCCGCAATATCCGTGAGGCCCTGGCCGAGAAGAACCGGCGCGATGCGCGCCGGGCCCAGAAGGAGCGGGAGCGCGGTGAACGTTGACCCGCTGGCATCCATGCGGTGCTGGGCGATCAGTGTGGAACTGGGGGGCCGGGAGTTTGAGATCCCGGCCCTTCCGGCCGTGGACTGGTGGTCCCTGATCGTGTCCGGAGACGCTACCCAGATCGTTGACCTCTTAAGGTCAGAAACCCGGGCCGATGACGATGCCCTGGACGCCATGCTCCTGGATGGGCGGATCACCACCGAGGAGATCAGCCAGGCGATCGCGGACGTGGTGGAGGAGGTGACCGGCCGCTCGTTTCACGCTGCTTTCGTCCTGGCCACCATAGCCACTTCAGCATGGCCCATGGTCGGCGGCCAGTTGGCCCGGGACGGATTCCGCTGGGACGTAGCGCCGATCGGCGCGGCCCTGGACGCCATCTACGCGATCATCGTGGAGAGCCTGAAGGAGAAGAACCGGGACAAGTTCCTGGAACTCCTGGAGAACGACACGGTCTCCCTGCCGGGCAGGAAGAGGACCCCGAGTCAGCGCGTGGTCGACGAGTTCGAGACTATGGCCGGTCCCCGCCCAGCCCCAGCCCCCTTGCCTGGGAAAGCCAGCGCCGGGCCGTCCGGTAGTCCACGGCCCAGAACTCGGACACGGCCCCGCCAGCTCCCCCAGGACGGCCGATCCGGCGTGCCCAAGCGGCGACCCTGACCACCCGCTCGAAGTGGTCCACCGGCCAGCTACGGGCGCCGGGCGGCCGGGGCTTGGCCAGCATCCGGTAAAGAGCCTCCCCCTCCCCCAGGAGCGCGCTGGCGGCCACGCTGGCGATCTGCCGGATGGGGAGCTGAGCCAGCGCGGTGGACGTGATGGGCTCTCCGTTCTGTGATCGGACCACCAACTCGGTGATGGCCGGTCGATCCGCGTCACCGGAGAGGCGCACCTGAATCCCCCACGGGAACGCCGGGTCATTGAAAACCACGGTGTTTCCCAGGTTGGTGAGCTGGGCGCGTGAGACATCCATGTGGACAGCGTAACTGAAATGCCCTCTTGCACCGGATGGCCGTGACACTTAACGGTCATCTACGCTGGTCACGTGCCGGACGTGGGAGAAGCCAGGATAGAGGTCGAGGGCGACGTACGTAATTTCGCCCGTAAGACCGAACGAGACCTCAACCGTGCGCTGGACCGGGTCAAGGTCAAGCCTGTCGACGTGCCGGTGGACACGGAAGGCGTAAGCAAGGCCGGAGAAGAGGCCGGGGAGCAACTGGGGGAGGGCATCACCCGGGGCGCGGACGGCAAACTCCGTGATGCCCGTGGCCGGTTCATCAAGACCGGAGAGCAGATCGGCGAGGATGTCGGCCGGGGTGCTGGCCGGGGGTTCGGCCGGTTCTTCGGACCGTCTCTGCGGCGAGACACCGACGGCAACGGGATCAGCCGATTCCTGAGCGGCCTGTTCGGTAACGCGGGCCGGGAGTCCTCCCGATTGTTCGCCAAGGCGCTCACCGGTGGTCTGAGCGGGCTGGCCAAGGTGGCCGGACCGGCCCTGTCGGTGGCCGGTGTGGGCATCGCCGGTGCCATCGCTGCGGCGGCTGTCCCCGCGATCGGCTCCCTGATCGGCGCCGGTATCGCCACGGGCAGCGTGCTCGGCGCGATCGGCCTGGGTGCGGCCCTGCTCAAGAACGAGCCGGAACTGAAGTCGGCCGCCAAGAGCCTGATGGACACGGTAAAGACCGAGTTCACGGCGGCCGCTCAGCCGCTCCTCCAGCCGCTCGTGGGCGCGCTCGGTGAGTTCGAGAAACTGGCCGTTCGGGTTGCCCCCCAGCTCAAGACCATGTTCCAGGGGCTCGGTCCCCAGGTGGAAACGCTGACCGGCGGGCTGGTCGGCCTGGTGGAGAACGCGCTCCCCGGGTTCGTCAACCTGGTCAAGTCCAGCGGGCCGATCACCGAGCAATTCGCCAATGGTCTGTCCGGTCTGGGTGGGGCACTGAAAGGCATGTTCAACAACATCGCCGATGCCGCTCCCGGACTGGCCCTGTTCTTCAAGGATTTCTTCAACGGCATTCAGTTCGTCGTGACCAAGCTCGGCGAATTCATCAACTGGTCGGCACGCGCTTACACCTCGATTCGCAGTCTGTTCGTCGGGGCAGAAAACGCTGGGGAGGTATTCTCCCGGATCGGTGACGCGATCCAGAATCTGGTCACCAACGGGCTCCAGTATCTGGGCGAGAATCTTCCCGCCATCGTCGACCGGATCATTGCTTTCCGGGAGATGGTGACGGACGCTCTGCTCAAGCTGGTGGGTGCCGTGGCCGAGGCCCTGCCCACCCTGATCCCTCAGGTGATCGCGGGCGCCGTCCAACTGGTGACCGGCCTGGTGAACACACTGGTCTCGGCCGCTCCTGATCTGGTGACGGCCGCCGGTGCATTGATCCAGGGACTGGCCGACGGCCTGCTGTCCGCTCTGCCGGTGGTCCTGCCCGCTATCGTCCAGCTCGGTGTGACCCTGATCGACGGCCTGATCAACCTGGTCCCGATGCTGATCTCGACCGGGCTTCAGTTGATCCAGGGTCTGATCGAGGGGGTCCTGGCCGCACTTCCCGGGCTCGCCACGGCGCTGATCCAGGCGGTCCCCCAGATCATCTCGTCCTTCCTCTCGGTCCTCCCCGATCTCCTGCTGCTGGGGACCGACATCATCCGGACGATCGTCGAGGGCCTGGCGACCGCTGTCCCCCAACTTGTGGCGGCGATCCAGAGCGATGTGATCCCGGCGCTGATCAATGCGTTCCAGACCCAGGGCCCGATGCTGCTGGAGCAGGGGAAGAAAGCCCTTCAGCAATTCATGCAGGGGCTGGCCCAGAATGTCGGGACCATCGGATCTCTGATCACCGGGACCATCATTCCGGCCATCACGTCGTTGTTCGACAACGCTCCGAACTTCCTGGATGTCGGTCTCAAGATCCTCGGCAAGATAACGGACGGATTGCTCCAGGGGCTGGGAACTCTCGCCGCATTCGTCAGCGGGACCCTGCTTCCCCGGATCACCCAGTTCTTCCGCGACAACCCGGACATCATCTCGACCGGTGTCGAGATGATCACCAAATTGGTGGTCGGCCTCGTCAATGGGATCGGGAAGATAGCGACATTTGTGACCGGAACTCTGATCCCGAAATTGGGCGAGTTCATCATTCAGAACGGGCCGGGAATCCTGTCTGCCGGAGCGGAACTGATCGGGCAACTCGCTCTCGGTCTGTTGCGGGCAATCCCGACGATCGTCGTCTCCGTCGGCAAGATCATCGCCGCGATCCTGAGTGCGATCCTGTCGGCCGCCGGAGGCCTGGTCTCAGCGGCTGTCAGTTTGATGGCCGGGTTCGCTTCCTCCCTGGTCTCGGCTGGCGTCAGCCGCGCCCGCTCGGCCATCAACTCGGTTCGGGGAGCGATCGTCTCGGCCGCCGCAAACGCGATCTCGTGGCTGGTCTCGGCTGGCCGCAACGTGATCACGGGCCTGACCAACGGGATCGGCAACGCGCTGGGGAAGATCCGGTCCGTGCTGGCGGGGGCCAAGACAGCCGCCCAGAACGCGCTATCCGGTGCTGCTTCCTGGCTGGTCGGTGCTGGCCGCCAGATCATCGACGGCCTGATCAGCGGCATCCAGTCCGGGTTCGACCGCGTGCGTGGCCTGCTGAACAACCTGACCGGGATGCTTCCCGATTGGAAGGGCCCGGCCGAGGTGGACAAGAAGATCCTTCACGATTCCGGCCGCCTGGTGATGGCCGGTTTCGAGTCCGGCCTCACCAGCCAGTTCGACTCGGTCAAGCGGACGCTGGCCGGGCTGACTTCCGACCTCACTCCGGCGAACATGCCCTCGGGCGCGATCCGGGGCGGGGACGGGGCCAGCGTGAGTGTGCCGACCGGCGGCCGTATGACTACTGTGACGTTGGCGCCCGGTGCCATCGTGATCCAGGGCCAGGGCGCCGAGGCCGGGCAGGAAGCGGCCGAGGCCCTCCTGGAGGCCCTGGCCAACGCACAGGACTGACGGGGAGGGTTCATGGGCACGATCACCACGCTCCGGCCGTCCGCCACCTCCTCGGGGGTCGGCTGGACGGCCACGCCGAGCGGCACTCTCCACGGGGTAACGGCCGACGACTCGGACTCCACTTACGCGCTCTGGTCCGGCTCGGGCTCGGCCCTGATCCTGGCCACCCCCGCCGACGAACCGCCCGTAGGTGAGCGTCGTCATCAGGCGCGGCTGCGGATGCGCGGTGAGGACGGAGACGCCTGGGGCGCCGTCCGGCTGGCGTCCGGTGGACTGGCCGCCGGGGTGGCCGCGCCCTTCTCCTCCTCCCCCGGGACCGTGACCGGATCCTGGGGATTCGGCGTACCGGCCGACGGATCCACCGTGCTCTCCGCCTACGTGACCGGCCAGACCTCGGGGGTCAAGCTCCAGGAGCTTTACCTGGACGTGGACTCCCGGCTGGCGCCGACGTTCACGGCCCAGGTGATCGACGGGTCCGGCGTGGTCACCACGACGATCAGCGATACAGCTCAGCCCACCATCCGGGCCAGCACTGTCGACCTGGACGGGCTGACCGCGCGGCAGTACCGGTTCTGGGTCACCTCGGGCGCCTCGATCGTGTGGGATACCGGCATCGTGCCGGGCCCAGCGTTCGATCAGGAGACCACCGCGCTGGACAACGGGACGTACACCGCCCACCTGCAGGTATGGTCCACCCTGGGCAACAACACGGAGTACGCCAGCGATGAGGAGACCGTGACGTTCACGGTCTCCGTCGGCGCGATCCCGGCGCCGGAGAACCCGGTCGTGGCACAGGTGGTGGACACCCCGTTCTACGAACTTGAGGTCTGCGCGCCGTACGCGGGGGATTTTGATGACAGCGCGGCGTACATCGAGATCCAGCGCGTGGACTGTGCGAGCAGCGATGAACCCACGACCGTCAGCGTGGCGATCCTCGGGCCTCTCGACACCGATGAGTGTGCGACGTACGTGGACTACTCGCTCCCCCGGACGGGGGTGGGGGCCACGTGCACGCACTCTCCCGAGCTGTGCTGTTCGTACTACCGGGCACGGACCCTGGGCCGCATCGACGGATCCCTCCAGATCTCGGACTGGTCCGACGCGTACGACCCGGGCATCCCGAGCGGCATGGTCTTCCTCTGGCCCAGCACGGCCGCCAGCGTGCCGGAGGGCTGGAGCCGGGTCACCGAGCTGGACGGCCGGTACCCCAAGGGGGTCGCGACCGTGGCGACCCAACCGGGCACCACGGGAGGGGCGGCCAGCCACACGCACACGGTGACCGCGCACACGCACGACACCTCTCACATCCACACGACCACGGGCGCCACGTCGGCCGCCGTCGGTACCTTGAGCACCGGTGACAACGGGGCGGGGAACGCGGCACCTCTCTCCACGCACACGCACACCACGCCCAGTACCAACTCGGCCACGGTGGTCAGCGGGAGCACCGCCCCGACGATCGGCACGGCTGGCAACGATCCGGCTCGGCTCGAGGTCGTGTTTATCGAGAGCAACGGCCAGCCGCTGGGCGTGCCGGACGGCGCTCTGGCCCTGACGCCTGACACTTCACTGTCAGGATGGACCGATTACGCGGACGCCAACGGCCGGTTCATCAAGGGCGCGGCCGCCGCCGGGGACGGTGGTGCCACGGCAGCCAGCGTGATCGACAACCACACGCACAGCATCTCCGCGCACACCCACACCGGAACCAGCCACAGTCACACCAGCTCCAGCACCGGGGCTGTGACCTCTACCAAGAACCTGTTCAGCGGTCCGAACCCGGCCACGTTCACGGTCAACCACACCCACCCAATCAGCATCGGGAACGCGAACACATCGTCTCTGGACAGCGGTGGATCAGGAACCTCGGGTGCGTCGTCGCTCGGCACCAACGAGCCCCCGTTCACTCAGGTCCGGGTGAAGGAGAACACGTCCGGGGACGTCAGTCTCCCGGTCGGCCTGATCGGTATCTGGCGCGGCTCTCTGGGGAGCATCCCGGATCACTGGGCTCTGTGCGACGGGACGAGCGGTACGCCCAACCTGATCGCCCGGTACCCCAAGGGGGCTACCTCCTCCATCGGTTCCACCGGCGGATCTCTCGACCCGCACACGCACAGCACTCCGAGCCACAGCCACAGCACGACCGGGCACGCCCACTCGATGACCATCGGGGTCCAGAGCGGGGGCAGCACGAACGTCAGCGCCACGGCCACGGTGTCGGTGGCGAACTCCACCCACACGCACACGCACGGGAACACGGACAGCACAACGCCGACCGTGACGAACTCGACCTCGGGCACGCTGGCCAGCACGACCAGCGAACCCCCGTTCGAGGAAGTGGCTTTCGTCCAACTGGTCGAGACCCCTACTCCTCCCCCTTCCCCGGACGAGTTCTGCCTGACCTGGGACGAGGACTACCACCTCTTGCGTACCGAAGGCCCGGATGGACCCATGTGGGCCGAGGTGGGCGGCCTAATCACCTGGGAGAGGGATCGACCGTTCACCGTGGCCACGGGTGTGATGGGCGGCCGCTTCGTGACCAGCTCATCCCCCGGGGGCCGGAACGTCCGGCTGACCACGGCGGTGGAATCAGAGGCCGAGCTGGCCCAGCTCAAGGCAGTCCTGGCTCGTCCTCTGGTGCTGATCTCTCCCAGCGATTCGGCCGAGGTCTGGGCGGCGCCCGTGGCTTCGTCCGTTCGCGTGATCAAGATCGGCCGTATCCGCCAGGTGTCGGCGGAGTTCATCGCTACCGGGCCGCAACCGTCACCGCAACTGGCTGACGTGGGCGTATGAACAGGGACGCGGGCCGAACGATAAGCCCAGGTGGTGCCTCGTTCTGGGTGCGACCAACGATAATCGCGGGTGGTGCTTCGTTGTGCGGGCCGAACGATAAGCCCGGGGTACTTCCTCGTTCTGCCTGTGACGTTACCGCATGGCTGCGAGGTTCCGCAACTCCGGGTATGGGAGGATCACAGGCATGGCTGTAACCGACGTGCTCCGGCCCCTCTCCGTGCGCCTGGCGGGTGCCGGTGTGGCCGTGCCTTCCGGCAACCTGGCCGGGGTGACCTCGGACAACTCCGACTCGACCTACATCCAGTTCCTCCTGGTCAATTCGGACCATAACTGGAGTCTGCGGCTGGAGTCGCACACCCCGGCCGCCGGATACCAGCGCCACCAGATCCGGGGGCGCATCCGCATCCGGACCGATGCGGGGACGACGTTCGAGGACATCGACGTCGGCCGGGGAGCGACCTCGTACATCCGGTACGGCACGGTGCCGGTCACGGACGCCTTCGCCGATCAGGCCACCCCATGGTTCCAGGACGCGGCGTTCGGGCTGAACACGGTGGGCGCTCTGTCCGATCTCAACATCGGCGGGGGGTGGATGGCCGGATCCGTCGGGGCGACCGAGATCCGGACCGCCGAGTGCTACCTCGATGTGGACTGCCGTCTCGGCCCCCAGTACAACGCCGAGGTTCAGGACGCGGCCGGGGACGACCAGAGCGGTGGCACGGTCACCGATACGACCCAGCCCACCCTGTTCATCGGCGCGGTGGACTACGACGGTCTCCCGGCCGCCTCCTGGTCGGTGACGGTCAAGGACGCGGTCGACGCCACGGTCTTCACGTCGTCCGGCACCGGTGTCCCGCCGACCAGCGTGGAAGTGACCACCAGTCTTGAGGACGGTGCGTACACCGCACTGTTCTCGGTCACCTCCACGATCCGGGGAGCGGACGCGTTCGAGGTGACGGACACGATCGCGTTCTCCGTCCAGAACGTGGTCCCCCCGCCGTCGCCTCCCCTGGTCACGGTCACCGAGTCGGACGGCGGCTACCTAGTTTCCTGGGAGAATCCGGGTGGCCAGGCCTGGGACAACGACTACGTGGTGGCCGAGGTCTGGCGCCAGGACTGCAACGGGCTGGCCCGGATCGCCACGGTGCCGGACGGGCTCAACGGCTCATACCTGGACCTGGCCATCCCCCAGCTCGACCCGATTGCCAGCGGCCCTGACTGTGAAGTGTCAAGCGAAGCGTGCGATGTCACGTACCTGGTCCGGTATCAGGGCTACGTCTCCACGTTCGTCGAGTTGCCGGACACCATCCCGTCCGACCTGATCCTGGCCTGGCCCAGCACGGCCGCCAGCATCCCGTCCGGCTGGACACGGGTGACGGCGCTGGACGGTGTGTTCCCCCGGGGCGCCACCGGGACCGGAGCGCCAGTGACGACCGGTGGCGCGGCGAGCCACTCCCACACCACTCCGGGCCACCGGCACGCGGTCAACGCGCACAGCCACGGCGTGGGGGGCAACACGGGGACCAGCAACTCCAGCACCACCTCCGCCCGGTTCAACGGGGCCAGCAAAGCTCAGGCCGACCAGCCGCACTCGCATGCCAAGCCCAGCTCGACCGGGTCGGCCGGAGCGTTCTACACGACCGTGACGGCGCCGGGGACCAGCTCGGCGAACAACACTCCCCCGGCCCTGGACGTGATCTGGATCGAATCGGACGGGTCGCAAGCGGCGTACCCGATCGGCGCGGTGGGCTGGTCCACCGAGAGTGTGTCCGGCTGGACGACGTACGCGGCGGCCAGCGGCCGGTACCTCAAGGGCGCGGCCACCGGCGGAAACGGCGGGGGGACCTCGGGCTCTGCCAGCCATCAGCACGTCGTCAACAGCCACCTCCACGGTGGGGTGACGCACGACCACTCCATCGGCTCGACCGGGTTGAGCAACCCGTCCAGTTCCCAGGAGGCCGGTACCGGATCGAGCACCCCTCGGTGGCTCCCCCGGCACACGCACCCAATGAACGTGGACACGGCGGCCACCGGGAACACGGCCAGCGCGAACGGCGGCACCACCGGCGCGGCCACCCTGGAGCCACCGCACCGGCGGTTGCGAGTTCTGCAGAACACGGGCGGAGGGACCCAGACCCGGATCATCGGGCTGTATCTCGGGGCGGTCGCGGATCTAGATCCGATCCTGACCCTTTGCGACGGATCGAACGGCACCCCGGACATGCGCACCTACTTCGCCCGGGAGGCCGGTTCCGACTCGGTGAACTCCACCGGCGGTGCGTCGAACCACTCCCACACCACCCCGAACCACACCCACGGGATGCCAGGCCACGCACACACGCTGGACGTGCTGGCCTCCACCACGACCTCATACGAGGCCCCATCCTTCGGGGACCTGGGAGACAGCCCAACGACCGGGCACACGCACTCAGCCGGGACGACGGACAGCGATTCCCCGGACGTGAACCCGGCCAACTCCGGCGCCACCAACACGGTCAGCCACCTCCCTCCGTACCGGGAGGCTCACTTCGTCCGGCTGGACGGCACGATCTCCGGTGGCCCGCTCCCCGTGCCGGAACTCAAGATCTCCGCGTTCGCTTCGGTGACGGTCCCGGCGCTGGAGTACGCCGACGGCCTGGACCGGCTGGCCAGCCTGACCACCAAGCTGGCCGTGGTGACCGACCGGTCCAGCGCGTACCCCCGGCTGGTGGCCGACTCCACCCCGCTGGACGGTGGGCTCCACTCGGTCAGCACCACCGAGCCCGGGGAGGACATCACCCTGTCGATCGCGGTGGAGGGCATGGCCGCGATCGACGAACTGGAGGAGTTGCTGGCCTCGGACCGGCTCTACTTCTCGCCGCTCGGCGGTACGTCGGGCTGGTACGCGCCGGGGAGCTGGACGGTCAACCGTCCGGCGCCGGACGTCTGGGTCGTACAGATCACCCTCGTCAACCAGCCGTGGCCCACCACGGCCGACCCGGAGGAGTACCTGTAGATGCCTACTCGGTTCGACAGTGCGCGCCACCAGGCGGCTCTCGCCACCCCGACGGCCTACCGCCGGTGGATGAGGTTCACAGCCAGCCGGGGCGGTCAGACCGTGGAGCTGGAGCCGGTGGGTGGCAGTCTCACCCAGGACAACCGGCGCAACGGCCGGTGGGACGGGCGCCTCTCGTTCGTCGGTGATGACCTCATCCCGTCCCGGCCCAGTGACATCCTCACCCCGTTCGGGACCACGTTCACCGTGGATCTGGGCCTCGAGCTTCTTGACGGTTCAGTGTCAACTGTCCCGTACGGCACCTACGAGATCAGCACGGTCGGGACGAGGATCTCGGCCGACACCCGTGTGATCGACGTGGGCCTGTCAGATATCTCGGGCGAGGTGGAGCGCTACCGGTTCGAGAGCCCGCACACCGTGGCGGCCGGGACCGACCTGGCCACCATGGTCAACAACGTGATCTCGAACCGAACGGGTATCAACCCGGGGGTGCCTGCCACGGGAGCCACGCTCGGGGCGCCCCGGACGTTCGGACTCGACAGCGCGACCGCGCCGTGGTCCGAGATCCTGGACGTGCTGGCCGGGTTCAGCCGGACGGCCTGGTACGACCGAGTGGGGGACATCCAGATCGGCGTGGTGACGGCGGACACCGATGCGGCTTACCCGTTGTCCTCCCTGGCCAGCCTCTCGGCCGATTTCGACACGCGGCCGCCCAACGTCGTGGTGGCCCGAGGCGAGCCCCAGGACGGATCCGCACCGGTTCAGGCGGTGGCCATGGACACCGACCCCTCCTCCCCGACGTACGCGGGGACCGGGCCGGGAACCAGTCCGTACGGCCGCGTGACGGAGTTCTACTCCTCCCCCTTGCTCACGACCGTGGCCCAGGCCCAGAGCGCGGCCAATACGATCCTGGCGGCCAACGTCGGCGCCGGGGCCACGTACGCGCTGATCGTGCCGTACGACCCAACCATCACGGCCGGGGACGTGGTGGCCGTCGGGGGTGCGATCCTGGCGGTGGATGCTGTGACGGTCAACCTCACTGGTGACACGTCCCTCCAGGTTCGGGAGCTGGGCTGATGCCGATCGATCTCAGCAAGATCAAGAAGAAGATCAACCCGACCCCGGATGGTCAGGACGTTCTCCGTCTACGGACGGCTGTCATCGCCGCGCGGGACGCCAGCACCGGCCGGGTATCCATCACCCTGAACGACGCTCTCGTGACCGACGTGCCGGTGCTGGGGGCGGCCGTGTTCACGGTCGGCACGTCGGTCCAGGTGCTCTCGTATCGGGGCTCACTGCTGATCCTCGGCGGATCGAACGCGGCATCGGCCGTGCCGGTCGAGGCCACCGGCAACACCACCCTGGGGAGCACCACCTCCACCTCCTTCACCAACAGCCTGACCACGACCGGCGTGCACGGGGTGGCCTTTATCGCGCCCCCCTCCGGCATCGTTCAGATCTTCGGCCGGGCCGGGGGCGGAAACGACACGGTGGGCCAGTACTCCCTGCTGGACCACGAGGTCCGCCAGGGATCGACGGTCGGATCGGGGACGGTCTACCGGGCGACCACCACGGACACAGCATCGGTCTTCATGTCCAGCACGTCGGCGGGCCAGGGGCCGCTGAACATCGTGGGCCTGGTGAGTGGGATGACGCCCGGCGCGGTCTACAACGCGTCGCTCACCTACGCCTGTACGGCCGGTACCGCGCGGTTCAACCGGAGATACATACTCGTCAGGCCACAGTGATACTTAACAGTCAACAGGGGGCAGCATGCCGCTCGGTACTCCACAGCCCATCGTCATCTTCCCGGCCCAGATCAACGTCCCGCACGAGCACCTGTTCATCTCCGTCCAGATCCAGAGCGACGGCACGCCCGAGGGGAACGCACTTCTCGACACCATCCCTCAGGAGCTGATCGACTTTCTCCAGGGGTGGCCGGACAGGTTCGGCAACGTCACCGGCCAGGTCTACGACACGTCGCTCATACCGATCAGTGCGACGAACCAGGATCTCCCGCCGGACCCCGATCCCGAGCCGGAGTGAAGTAGCGGGGGGAGCGGGGAGACCCCCTACGCTATACACGTTGAGAAAAAGACGTGCCTGTTAGGTGTGTGGGCACACCCGAGAGCGCGTGCACGCGGGGGAGAGCGCCGGAGAGCTGCCCCCGCTCCCCCCGCTTCCTCGCCGATAGCCGGGCACACCGGGATGTCCGCCGACCTGATACGCTGAGGACATGACAGCCATGCCGCCAACGTGGAGCATCCTGGTGCCGACCCTCGGGGAGCGCCGGGAGCTGTTCGGGCGCCTCATGCGCGGCCTGCTCCCCCAGCTCGACCCCTACGGCGGCCGCGTGCGCGTGGTCGGCTGGTTCAACAACGGCACACCTCCTCTCCCCCGGATCCGCCAGACGATGATCGAGCAGGCCGAGACGGACTATGTCTCTTTCGTGGACGATGACGACCTGGTGAGCCCCGACTACGTGGCCGAGATCGTGGCCGCTCTGGAGACCCGGCCGGACTACGTCGGGTTCCAGGTTCAGTGCTACTCGGACGGCGCGCCCACGGCGGTGGCGTACCACTCCCTGGAATTCCGGAAGTGGCGCAACCTCCCCGGCCGGTTCGAACGGGACATCTCGCACATCAACCCGATCCGGACCGTACTGGCCAGGCGTGCCAGTTTCGCCCGGACGCGGACCGGTGGCGCCGAGGACCGGGACTGGGCCGGGCAGCTTCGGCGTGCCAAGATCCTCCGGACCCAGGTGGTGGTCCCCCGGATCATGTATCACTACCTGTTCACCACGACCGGGACGCGCTGGCAGAAACCGCGCGCCATCACCCCCGGGGAGCGATCGATGATCGACCACCCGCACTTCACCTGGAGTGAATGATGATCAAGATTCCTGCCCGGTGGTGGACACGGCGATGTGAGGGCGGATGCCCGGACACGTCGCCTCACACCCACCACCTGACCTGGATTGGTCGACGCGTGTTCAGGGGTGCTCGGTGACCGTCGATCTCGCGATCGTCATCCCCACCCGGGGGCGCCCGGGGAACATCCGCAAGGTCATCAGCGCCTGGGACTTCACGAACGCCTGGGACGTGGCGGACATGATCCTGGCCGTCGACGCGGACGACCCGGAGTACCAGCGGTACGAGGCGCTCCACGAGGAGCATCGGCACCCGGACACGGGGGAGGAGCTGTTCTCCATCCACGTGCAACCGCACTGGGTGCCGATGGTGCACAAACTCGACTACGTGGCTTTCACACTGACCGAGGGCTACTTCGCCATCGGATTCGCCGGTGACGACCACTTCCCCCAGACGATCGACTGGGCCAAGCGGTACTTGACCGTGCTGCACGAGATGGGCACCGGCATGGTCTACGGCGACGACGGATACCAGGGCCGCAAGCTCAGCACCGAGTGGGCCGTCACTTCGGACGTAGTTCGCGCGCTGGGCCGCATGGTCCCGGCGCCGGTGGAGCACATGTACTGCGATAACGCCATGATGGACCTGTTCAACGGCGCCGGGGCGCTCCGTCACCTCCCCGAGGTCCGGATCGAGCACATGCACCCGGTGGCCGGTAAGGCCGACAGCGATGACCAGTACAAGCGGGTGAACCACCGCGACCAGTTCCGCAAAGACCGGGTGGCGTACGAGCGCTGGCGTTCCTCCGGGATGGTCACGGACATCAACACGGTTCGTGCCTTCCGGCTCGGCCAGCCTGAGTACCGGGTGTCCCCTGACAAGCCGATCATCATCTCCACTCCCCGGACGCGCGGCGTGGTCCGCCGGTCCGGCCCGACCACCAGGAAGGTTGACGTGGCACGCTTCCCGTTCTCCAAGGAGTTCAAGGAGGTCCGGGGCGCGACCCCGGACGAGATCGGTATGACGCTCGCTGACTTCGCGCTCCAGGTGCCCGCTGACCAGGAGATTGTGGAGCTGGGCGTGTTCCAGGGCCGGACCGCGCTGATCATGGCCTGGGGAGCGAAGCAGGGCCATGGCGCGCACGTGACGGCCATCGACCCGTGGGACCTGGAGGGCAACGTTTACGATCCGCCCTTCACCGAGGCCGACTCCCGCCGGTGGGCGGAGTACCGCATCCGGGAACTGGGGTACCAGGATCAGGTTCTCCTGATCCAGAATTTCTCGGTGGACGTGGCCGAGAACTGGGAGGCGTTGAACGGCGCCCAGAAGGTCGGCCTGCTCTACGTGGATGGCGACCACACCAAGGAGGGCGCGCGCCAGGACATCGTCTCGTGGGCGCCGCACCTGGCGCCGGGTGCCGTGATCGCGGTGGACGACTACGGCCACCCGGACTGGCCCGGCGTCGGGGAGGCCGTGGACGAACTGGTAGCCGAGGGCTTCCTGGCGCCGATCGAGTTGTACCACGACCGGCTGGCCGTCACCCGGCTGGCCGAGAGCGCGGGAAATCGCTCTTCCGCGCTCTCGGCCATCACGAGCGAGGGAGTCTCGCCCTCCCCGGAGGAGGACTGGATGGCCGACCCCGAGGGGGTGGCCGCCCTGGAGACGTCCGCCGAGGAGTTGACACGTAGGTGTCACGTCCAGCCGGGGGAACTGGAGGAGCCGCTGGCCGGTTCCAAGATCGAGGATCTGAACACGACCCAGCTTCGCGCGCTGGCCAAGCACCGGGACATCAAGCTGGGCGCGCGCAAGGACAAGCGGGACGCGATGCTCCAGGCGCTCCGGGACGGCGCGTGAAGCTCTCGGCCAGCATCATGGCCCACCCCGACCGGGCCGACCTGGTGAGTGACCTCCAGGACCGGCTCGGCCGGGAGGTCCCGGTCCACTGGGATCCCGAGGGACCGCCCAAGGGTGACGGGGACCGGGTCTGGCGCGTGGCCCGTGCCGCGTGGCAGCTCCACGATCCGGCGGCCGACTGGCACGTCCTGATCCAGGACGACGCTCTTCCCTGTCCGGACTTCCTGGAGGGGCTGGAGCGCGCGCTCGAGCACGTCCCGCCGGACGCCACGGTGTGCCCGTACCTGGGCCAGGGTGGCGCCGCGCCCCGGAAGTGGCTGACGCTCGGCACGCTGGCCGACCAGCGCCGGGCCTCGTTCGTGGTCAGCCAGTCCCTGATGTGGGGGGTGGCCATCTGCCTCCCCGTCGCACTGATCCCGGACATGATCGCGCGTGCCGACACCATGTACCGGGTACCCGATGACATGCGAGTTGCCGGGTGGACCAAGAGACGGGGCGGGGAGGTCTGGTACACCTGGCCATCGCTCGTGGATCATCGGCCCGTAGCGTCTATCACCAAGCACCGCGCGGCCGACCGGCGCGCGGTCAGACACCACTCGGGCTCAGCGCTGGAACTGTCTTGGGGAGGTCCGGTGGTCCGTGACCCTGTGTATACCCGAATGCGGGGGCCGAGGTCGGGACCGTCGGTAAACCGCCAGGTAACCTCACTGAAAAGGCGCTTCGCACCGGAAGGGTAGGGACCAGTGCGTGACCAGACGGCGGGTTTTGCCCCCCTTGGGACGGGACATCTTCTTTCTCGTTCTGGGCGGGACGTGGGGAACGTGGACCGCGTACACAGAAGGACCGTGGCCGATCATGCTGATCAGCGCGGCGACCATGATGGGACCTGGCTTTCTCAGGCTCTGGCTCTCCGGACCCGGTATGCGGCCCAGTCTGCAATCGCAGTCGGAGGAACCGCCGGGGCTGGAGCCCTCCTCGTCGCCTGGGTCATCCGGTCCATCGGGAGCTGATGCGCGATGAGGGGTGCTCTGCGGGAACCGATGTCCCGGCCGGTCTGGCTGGTCCTGCTGAGCTGGGGCATCGCTGTCCTGGCCATCGCGGGCCTGCTCTCTTACTGGATCTGGCACAACGAGCAGGAGCAGGAGAAGGACGAGGCCCAGCTCCAGCTCGAACAGGACCGCGCGGTGTGCGCCATGATCGAGGTCTTCCTGGCTCCCCCCGCCCCGCCGGAGGGTCCCGATGGTGATCGGGGGCGGGCCATCCAGGCGTCGATGCAGGAGTGGTCCAAGGTGCTGCACTGCCAGGAGATCACCAGTGACAACCCTGGGCCGAGCCGGAACCGCGACCACAAGTAATCGCTGGTCAACCCGCGATTGAAACGTTACAGTCATGGCGTTGAGAATCTTCCTGGCTGATCTCTGGGTTGTGCCGACAAACGGCGTGACTGTATAGTCGGGTGAGATGACGACTAGACCTGTGAAGGAGTGAAGACCGTGACGACCCTGGACAACGCGACCCAGGAGCCGGACGAGTTCGTCGGCTACGGCCCGGCCGCCGAGTACCTGGGCCTCAAGCGGAACACGCTCTCCAGCTACGCCGCACGTGGCATCGGCCCCAAGGCGGACCACTACGAGGTCCGGGACCAGTACAACATGCCCGTGTTCACCAAGGCCGAGCTGGACCACTGGCGGGAGAACCGGCCGGGCCAGGGCGCCCGGACCGATCTTCTGGCCGCCAGCGCCTGACCTTTCTCCTGGCTGTAGGGGAAGAGACCCCCGGGGACTTGGACACCCCCCGGGGGTCTCTTCATGTCTCAGGCGTTCCGGCGCCGCGCCCGCTCGGCCGCCGGGCCGAACCCGGCCCGGTACGCGTGTCCCAGGAACATGGCCAGGTCGTTCTCCGTCCGGCCCTCGGCGCGACCACTGGCCCGCCAGGCCTTGTCCAGCTTGACGATCTTGCGGATAGCCCGGCCGGTCTGACGCTTGCTCATCTCTTGTGTCCTCTCGCTCCCCGGGGCCGTGCGCCCCGCTCATGAGAACTACTTTACAGGCGTGACGCTTAAGTGTCAAGAGGATGCCCGGAGAATCCCCCGGACCCCCGTTTATCAGCCCTGAACCGAGTTGATCAGTTGGAAGGCCGAGGAACGCTCCATGTTCCTGAGCACCTTGGCCACCATTTCCTCGGTACCGGTGTACTCAGAGGTCTTGGTGACCCAGCCCCGGGCCAGCGTGTTCTTCCGGTAGGTGATCTTGACGGTCACGGTAACCGGGCTGATCTTCAGACAGGCCTTGCAGTCGACCGGGGCGGAAGTGCGGGTGATCGAGTTACGGCCCATTCCCTTGCCGCAGTCCGCGTAGTCACCGGTGATGCTGTGAACCGTTGTACCGCGCCCGATCGTGCCGTTCATTTCCGTCTCCCTCGCTCGTTCCTTCTGAGAACTACTTTACAGGCGTGACGCTTAAGTGTCAACGACTGTGAAGTACTTCACAGGACTGACTGTTGGGTTGACACTTAAGCGTCACGCCTGTAAAGTAGTTCTCATCAGGACGGCGAGAACGAGGGGAACACGACGATGATCACGGTGAAGTGGACCGGCCAGCACAACGGAAACCGCGAATTCCGGACCGAGGTTCTGGCCAACCGGTTCGCCGAGGGTCTGAAGCGCACCGGCTACAAGGTCGAGATCGTTGACGAGGCTCCGGCCGAGACCCCCGCCAAGATCACCGGTCGGGCTGGCAAGGGCCTGGAGGTCCACGAGATCGTCGCCGGTGTCGCCGCCTGTGGCTCCAGCTACCGCTCCCGCAAGCTCGGCGGAACGCTGGTCACCAAGGTCACCGGCGAGGAGATCACCTGCCGGAAGTGCGCCAACCACTGAGCGAGAAAAGGCCCGGACGAAAGTCCGGGCCAGGTGTTGACACTTGAAAGTCATGGCTGTAAAGTCATATCCATCAGCGAGATCGAGGAGCCCGAGATGACGATCACCGACACCGAGACAGCGGCGTACGCCGGAGAGCCCGGGATGGTGGCTTACACCGAGAAGGCCACCGTCCGCGAGACCACCGGCTCGGCCGTGGTCCGCCTGCTGGAGCGAGTCCACGAGCGGATCCGCCAGAACCACCCGGAAGTGCCGGAGGTCGTGATCGTGACCGGCGCCGGGATCGGGTTCGGCGGCGGCAAGTGGGGCCACTTCCGCCCCCAGGGCTGGACCACCAACGCCGAGGACAAGGCCACCCACATCCACGAGATGTTCATGGCGGGGGAGACCCTGGCCAAGGGATCGCGACAGGTGCTCCAGACCATGCTCCACGAGTCGGCCCACGCGCTGGCCGAGCACCGAGGTGAGAAGGACACGAGTCGCCAGGGCCGGTGGCACAACCAGGTGTTCCTCAAGATCGCCAAGGAACTGGGCCTGGAGTACAAGGCGAACGGGCTGAAGGCGGACAAGGCCCTGGGGTTCTCCCAGGTGACCCTCACGGCCGAGACCGTGGAGGAGTACAGGGACCTCTTGGAGGCTCTGGACGCCGAGATCCACCTGATGGTCCGCCTCCCCGGGTGGCTGGGCGGGTCGTCCGACGACGACCAGGACGACAACGGCGGGGAGAACATGGGCAAGGCGCCCAAAACTGGTTCGGCCAGCACCTCGAACAACGTCAAGCTGACGTGTGACTGCGAGGAGCCCAACATCATCCGGGCATCCAAGAAGGTGGCCGCCAAGCTGGTGGTCCGGTGTGACGACTGCGGAGAACTGTTCGCCGGGAAGGACTGACCCTCCCCGATCGCGACCCCCGGCTGATTAGCCGGGGGTTGTTACTTTGTAGGCAGTGCTGTAATGTAAGAGACGGTGGGAGAGGCCCGCCGATGGGGAGGACTGACATGACATATCCGATGACCGAGTTGAAACGGGTTCAGCGGATCCTGACCGGGATCGACGACCTGGATGCCGTCGGCCGGGCCGTGGAGCGCGAGCGCGAGATCCGGATCGGTATGGCCCGGACCGGTGAGGGGCGCCAGGTCGTGGCCGAGTTCCTGGACGCTCAGGCGGCCATGGACGACGAGGCCGTCCTGGACCTCACCGAGGGTCAGCCGACCACACTGGTGGACGCGCTGAGCCGCTATCTGACCGAGCTGGAGGGTCGGGACGAACTCCAGCCGCGCGCACGCGTGGCGGGGGAGCTGGCGGCTCTGCTGGCTTACCCGTGGCCGGAGGACGAGCGCCGGATCCAGCTTCACGACGTTCACCACGGCCTGGCGCTTCACTTCGCTGAAAGCCCGGACGGGGACCTGGAGATCCGGATGGGGAGCAACCGTTGGCTGGTGGCGACGGTCCCGTCTGGCGTCCGGGGTGAGAACGCCCGGACCGGCCGGGAGGTGGCCGAGGCCGTCTACCGGGCCACTCTGGCGCGCGTGATCGCGGACCGGGAGCACATCGTCATCCTGAACGCGGCCGAGACGGCCCAGCTTCGGCGCTGGCTGAACGGCGAGGAGAGTTCCGGCCGGATCGGTGACCGGCTGACCCTGGAGCCCGCCGGTGGCGGAGTCTGGATCCGGACCCGGCCGTACGGCCACCAGAGCATTCCGCGTAACCGAGACTGACCAGCGGAAACGGCGGTCCTCCTCCCCGGGGTTGCAAACCTTGCAGTCTATACGGTAAGGTTTCAGCCAGAAGGAAGGAGGGCCGTCGATGCGGCTCAAGGTAGAGATCAACGATCTGACGCCGGACCAGTGGAACCACGTTCAGAGCCTTCTCCAGGCCAGATACGAGATCCCGGAGGGAGCGGGCCGGGCCTGCTTCACCGTGATCCACGGCGAGGAGGAGCGGCACGTCGAGATGCCCGCGTCCAAGGTCTCGGGAGTGCTGCTGGGCCTGACCCTGGTCCCCACGTTCCGGGAACTGGCGAAACATCTCAAGTTCGCCATGGCCGCGCTGACGCCGGATGACGACCGGCTCCCGAGAGGGTTCGAGCCGGAGTTCAAGGGTCCTGACGCGTGAGTGTCAAGAAGCTAGGGGGCCTGGACCTCTCCATCACGGCGCCTGGTGCCGCATGGACCGGAGCCGCCGGGGAGGTCGAGACCCGGTTGATCAAGCCCGTTGGAAACGGTGATTACCGGCTGACCAGCATCCGCGCCCAGATCCTGGAGGTCGTCACCGGGGCCGAGATGGTCCTGATCGAGGGCTACCTCAACAAGTCGATGACCGCCGGAATCACCGGGATGGTCCACGGTGCGGTCCGGGAGGGCTTGATCCAGGCCGGTCTCCCATACGCCACGTTCCCCCCGGCCAGCCTCAAGAAGTACGCCACCGGGTCCGGCGGAGCGAGCAAGACGGATATGGCCCTGGCCGCGTACAAGCGCGGCGGGATCGAGTTCACGAACGACAACGAGTGTGACGCATGGTGGCTGTGGGTCGCGGTCAACGACTGGACCGGCTCCCCGGTGTTCGTGCTCCCCAAGGTTCAGCGTGACTCGCTGACCAAGATCAAGATGGAGGTCTAGGCCGTGAGCCTGGAGAAGCGCAAGGAAGAGTTGCGCCGGGAGATCGAGCGCAAGGCCCGATACCTGGAGACCCTGGAGGCCATGCCGGACTTCGGCATGCTGGCCGACGGGACCGTCCTGGGACTGGTCGTCACCTTCGGCCCGAGCCGGGGCTACCCGGTGATCGCGTACAAGGCGGACGGGTTCTGGTTCGTCACCGGCAAGCGCGGCCCGGACGGCGCCACCTCGGACGCGCTGGCCGAGTGGCTGATGTCCGGCGGCCGTCACCTCCGGGCGGCCCAGGTGCTGGCCGAGTTCGCGGTGGAGTCCATCCCGGTGTTCGACCTGGGCGCGGCCTTGAACGGATTCCTGGACGGGCTCCAGGAGAACCGGCGCCGGATCAAGGACGACTCGGAGTACAGCAACGACCCGAGGGAGCTGTGATGGAGGACAAGGTGAAGGTGACACTCCCCTTGGAGCGGGAGACTCCGGGCGCCCTGGTCTACAAGGTCAAGGACATCCGATCGGTGGCCGTCGGCCAGGTCTACGTCCGCAAGGACAAGATGCCCAAGGTCAACGGGGAGTGGCCCAAGGCGATCACCATCACGGTGGAGGCGAACGCGTGACGGAGGAGCAGTGACCGAGAGGTCAGAGCGACGGACCGAGCCCCGAAAGAGGCTCGGTCCGATAGCCCAGCGTAGAAAAGACCTCAAACAGTTGTGGTGGGATTCAAAGAATGCGGGTAATTCGCCGCTGAAAGCGATGGAAGAAGTCATCGCAGAATCCACGTTGATCGAGGTCACGCCCGAGTTCGTGAATATTCTCCTGAAGACTTTCCAGGACTCTGGAGATATTCATATCGCAATTAAATCCGCTTTGTGGACAGCCGGAATCGGGGTAATCGAAAATGACTGACGACGCCATGACCTACTTCCCGGCCGAGGTCGAGCAGGCCGAACGGGAAAAGCGGGAACGGGCGGCGCGTGAGGCGGGTCAGGTCGAGAGGTACCTGGCCCGCTCCGGCGGCAAGCTCGGGTGCCCACACCCGGCCCACCGGTTCGCCAGCCCGAGGAAATCGCCCAGTCGTCTCATCCTCCCCGAGTGCGCCGGACGTGGTCCGTGGCTGGCCGCGCGCAAGGAGGGTCTGGGCGGTTCCGAGGTCGGCGCCCTGATCGGGGTGAACGAGCACGAGACGGCGATGTCGATCTGGAACAAGAAGAAACGGACCGAGCCGGACGTGGAGCTGACCGGCGCTCCGATCGAGTGGGGCCACCGGCTGGAGGACGTGGTGGCTCAGAAGACCGCCGAAGAGATCGGCATGGTCTCGAGATTCGGGGGCGGGCTCTGGGCCATGAACGGCAAGGAGCACATCCGGGTGACCCCCGACCGGTTCGCGTGCAAGCCCCGGTCCTGGAAGGCCGAGGCCGTTATCGAGTGCAAGACCGCCGGTGACGATGAACACTGGGAGTCCGGCACGATCCGGCCGGGCGGCCGGGGGACCGGTTCGGCGCCGATGTCGTACCAGGCCCAGATCCAGTGGCAGATGGGCATCCTCGGGCTCCCCGTGGGCTACCTGGGATGCTTCCACATCGACCGGTCCCGCCAGTTCTTCACGGTGGAGGTCCACTTCGACGAGGCCTGGTTCGCCGAGATGATGGAAGCGGCCGACCGGTTCTGGGCCGAGAACATACTGGGGGACGAAATCCCCCTCCACGACTACCGGCACCCGATCACCGAAGGCCTGCTCAAGGAGCAGCACCCTACGGTGCTCTCCCCGTCCACCGATCTTCCCGACCTGGCCGAGGAGTGGCTGAAGGACTACCAGGTGGCCAAGAAGCGGTTCGAGGAAGCGGACCGGGACTTCACCGCTATCAAGAATGAGTTCCGGGCCTGGACCGGAGACGCGGGCGCGGCGTACCTGGGTGATGAGAAGATCGTCGGATACCCCGAGGTCCCGTCCACACGTATCGACGTGGAGGCGCTGAAGAGGGATTACCCCGAGGTGGCCGAGGCCGTCACGGTCAGGAGCCGGTACCGGCGGATGACCATCCGGGTGCCGAAGAAATACAAGCTTTCCTCATGACCAGGGCCGGGACCGCGCGGCGTAGATTACGCGGCTTTCAGCGCCAACTGATCGCCGGTATTCCTGGAACAACGTCGCGCGGCCCGGACCCTGACATGTAAGCGTCAAGATTGCGACATTCCCGGCAACACTGTAAGGTGAGACCCGTAAGACAGTAGGGGAGCAGGACCGGGCTGGGAGACGCGGGCCATGCTGACGACCAGGAAAGACTGGTGCCGGTGGGTGCGGAACGTTTCTGGCAATGCGTCCAACGCCCAACAGTCCCACCGGCGCTAGTCCCGGTATACGGAGGTATCAACGACCGGTTTCGGTCGGGCCAGGTGCGACTCCTGGCCGGGGCACGAGTCCACTGTCGGTTTGCGGGCACCTTCAGGACTTTCAAAAAGGAAGCGGATCCGCGCCTTGTTCCGAGGCAGATATCGGGGCAACGACCCGGCCGGGCGACACGACTTCGGGATATGACCCGACTCGGCCGGGTCACACCAGAAAGCGCAACTCAACTACCACTCAACTCAAGGAGCACGACATGGCCAAGGCCACCGGTACCGCCACCCCCACGGACGCCGATTTCGACGAGGCGGCCGACCTGTTCGGGGCGGACGGTGCCAGCACGGCGGACACCGACTTCGACGAGGCTGACGACCTCCTGAACTCGGTGGACGAGGACGACGCGGAGGGCTGGGTCCCGACGGAGCGTGGAGAGGCCGTGTCCGGCGTGGTCGTCAAGGTCGGGGAGACCCGGTCGGACTTCGCCACCTCCGAGGAGGACGCGATGTGCCCGACGGTCACCGTCCAGACCAAGGATGGGGACAAGTACCGCATCATCGGGTACGGCGCCGTTCTGCGGCGTGAACTCCAGGACGCGGCCCCGAAGGTCGGTGACCTCCTGGCGGTCAAGTACTGGGGCGAGAAGCCCATCAAGAAGGGCCGCTTCCAGGGCAAGATGTACAAGCACTTCTCGGTGGCTGTGAAGCACCGCTGACCTTCCCCGCCCCTGATAGTCCCGAGGGCCGCCCGGTTGCCGCCGGGTGGCCCTCATCCCTTTTCTGGAGGTAATCATGACCACGTTCAAGATCGACAACGCCATGGTGCCGGACGGGACCGTCCTGCTCATGGGAATCCGGTACGAGGCTCAGACCTCGGACAAGGTGTGGACCTACGCGCTGTTGAAGGCCGGTGGGCTCTGGTACGTCAGCGGTTCCGGCGCCCCGACGGCGGCCGGGTGGACCGCCATTAACCGATGGCTGGAGCGGGACGGCCGGATCGTGCTCTGGGTCAAGGCGGCTACGTCCTGGGCCGAGGTCTTCCCCTCCCCGGTTGACACCTCCCAGGCGACCGAGTAACCTCGCAGTCATGACGTCAACGAATCACATCAAGGACGGGTGCCCGGTCTGCATCGTCCGGGCACTCACCGAGGGGGAGCCAAAAGTCTGGTTCCCGAGCGAGCCCGCCACCGTCAAGGGGGTGGTGCTCTGGGTCGGGACCATCCCGAACCGGTTCGCCGTGCTGGCGGTCGACACGCTTCCGGTGGTGGACCTCTGGCTGAGCGGCACCGACCGGGTCCGCCTGGTCGGATACGGGAGCCTGGGCCGGGACCTGGAACGGCTGGCGCCGACGGTGGGTGACACGCTGACGGTGCAGTACACCGGCCAGGCCACCATCTCGTCCGGCAGGTACGCGGGCCGGGCCTACCGAAAGTACGAAACCGAGATCATGAGGGGGCACTGATGCTGTCCGTTCGCCCCTATCAGCGCCGCGCTCTGGACGCCATCGAGGAGGCCGAACGGGAGGGCCTACGGCGCCCCCTGCTGGTCTACCCCACCGGCACCGGCAAGACCGTGATCTTCTCCCATGCTCTGAAAGAGCGTGCGGAGAAGGGCCGGGGCCTGGTCCTAGTCCACCGGGAGGAGCTGGCCGCTCAGACCGTCGAGAAGATCCGGATGGTGGCTCCCGAGCTGACGACCGGCATCGTCAAGGCCGACCGGAACGAACTGGACGCGGACATGGTCGTGGCCTCGGTCCAGACCGTGAGCCGGGACAAGCGGCTGGCTGAGCTGGCGCTGAGTGCCAAGTCCTCCCCGTTCGGCACGCTGATCGTGGACGAGGCCCACCACGCACCGGCACCGA
>Ga0190269_10000027_pt1 | contig 59986 bp, 43 predicted proteins | sample Popmic249IS_FD_133749 | JGI IMG/M metagenome (GOLD analysis project Ga0190269, IMG submission 133749) | Populus adjacent soil microbial communities from riparian zone of Blue River, Arizona, USA - 249 IS | ecosystem: Environmental > Terrestrial > Soil > Riparian zone | place: USA: Arizona... | reverse complement strand
GCTGCGCGTGCTCATCGATCGCGCCCTGCCGCGCTGCGGCGAAGGCGTGCCGACGGGCTTCGTCGCAGCCTCCGGCGGCGCCTTGCGTGCCGGCTTGTCCAGCGCGACGTTCAGCGCAGGCGCGATGACCGGGGCGACCGGCGCCGGCTCCTGGTGTGACGCCGTGAGCGGCGGCGAGACGATGGGCTCGGGGTTCGAGCGCTGGATGTGGTGTGGCATCGGCCGCACCGAGAGCTCGGGCCCGGACGGACTGGTGGCGAACGAGGCATTCGAATCCACCTCGCGCCTCGGCTGCGTGCGCGGCGCGAGCAGCGCCGCCAGACTGCCCACCATGATCGCGAGCGGCAGCACGGCCACGAGCAGCAGCCGCGTGCGCGAGCCGTGCATCAGGTGTGCGAGACCGGAGCGCCAGCGCGTCTTGCCGAACAACTTGACCTTGGAGCTGGCGTAGCCCTCCTGGATCTTGGCATCGTCCTGCTCCAGGCTCACCTGCACCAGGCTCGACAGGTCGGCCACCGTGGTGGGCTCCTTGTCTGCCAACTGCAGGATGGGCAGCGAGTCGCCCGAGGCCGGGCTCTCGCCGGCGCGCCGCATGGCCTGCTCGATGCGCGCATGCAACGCGCGCCGCTCGCTTGCAAACAACTCCTGCATCAACTGCCCAATCTCCGCAGCCTCGATGCGCACGCCCACGCGCTGCATGTACTCCTGCAGCTCCGAGCGCAGCTCCTTGGCCGACGCGTAACGACGATCTGGATCGATGGCGAGCGCGCGATCGCAGATGCGCGCGAGCGTGGGATCGACCGTGGGCACCACCTGCGCGATGCGCGGCTCGAGGCCCTCGATGCGCGCGCGACAAGCCTCCGGACTGGGCACGCGCTCGGAGAACGGCCGACCCGCGATCGCCTGCCACAACATGATGCCCGCTGCGAACACGTCCGTGCGCGCGTCGACCGCACCTGCCTTCACTTGCTCCGGCGCAGCGTAGCTGAACTTACCCACGAACATGCCCGGCTGCGTCTTGACCGTGGCGTTCGCCGCCTTGGCGACGCCGAAGTCCACGACCTTGACTTGCCCGTGGTACGTCACGAACACGTTCTGCGGGCTCACGTCGCGATGCACGACCTGCAGAGACGAGCCGTCGTAGTCGGTCAGCTCGTGCGCGTAGTGCAGACCTGACAGCGCCTCACACAGGATCTGGATGTGCATCCAGAGTGTGAACTTCGGGCTCGGCGTCTCAATCAAACGATCGAGCAGCGCGCTCAGCGCATGCCCGTCCAGGTACTCCATGGCCAGGAAGTAGCGATCGTCGACCTCGCTGGCCTCGAAGGTCTGCACGACGTTCGGGTGCTCCAGGCGCGCCGCTAGCTTGGCCTCGTCCATGAACATGCTGACGAAACCAGGTTGCCGCGTCAGATCCTGGCGCAGCTCTTTCACCACGAGCAGCTTGCGAAATTGGCCGAACCCGCTCGCGAACGCGAGGTACACCGTGCCCATTCCGCCCTGTCCGAGCGTGGCGACCAACTGATACTTGCCGAGTTGCTCCCCCATCTTCGAGGTACCCTCGCTGGTCCCAGGCTGCACTATCATGCGTCGCTGACCTCTCGTGTGCGTGCTGATTTAGAAGTGCATGTCTATGAAAGTGATGGTGTTGGGGCGGATCTGCGCGTTGAAAGAGCCGAGCTCCAGGCCGTCCACCCCGAGCCGAGCCGTAAAGGTGACGAAACCAGGCGGCACATTGACGAAGCCGCCGTTCGCCGTGTTGTTGATCGCGTCGTATTCCGTAAGCGTGGCGTCGCGGCTCGGAACCTGGTCCACCAGATAGAACTGGTCCCCCGTCGCGCCGCTCAAGGTGAACTGGATGCCGCCCTGCGGCGTGTCCGTGCAGTCGAGCGCCTCCAGCAAGGCGAGGCCCTTCGCCATGTCGAATTCGTAGCCGAGGATGCCCGCGGTGAGTTGGATCGTCTCCGCGGTCAGCACCGGCAAGTCGCGGTTCAAGGTGTTCTTGATGATGGGCTTGGTGACGTACAGGAGCGTCGTCAAGGACGCGCTCTTCAGCTCGAAGAAACCGAAGAAGCCCGAAGGCAGCTCGAACTGCGCGTGGCCCGTGCCCTCTTGGTCCGTGAACACGGCGACCGGCTCGACGCACGCCACGTCGTTGCTGCGGCACGCGTTCACCACGATGTTCTTCGGCGGTTTGCGCGACAGGAAGTCGACGATGTGGAAGCCGTAGCGCACGGTGTTGGTGCGGATCGTCCCCTCGTCCGCGACGCACAACCACTGCTCGGCGACCGCGTTGCTCACGCAATTGCCGTTCAGGCAGCGCGGCGCGGGGGACGCACACTGCCTGTCGCTGCTGCACTTACCGACGGTCACCGCCCCCACGCTGGTGCACGCACCACCGTCGCCGCATTCATTCTGCTCCACACAGATCTGGTCCACGCAGAGCGACCCGAGATTCGCACTCACGCAGTCCGCATCGGACTTGCACTGCTTGTCGCCCGTCCCGATCAGCAGCGAGCAGCTCGTCCCCAGAGCCGCGCAGCACAGCAGAAGAACCCACTTCGCGCCGAACGAGTCGTGCATAGGCGAGCCTCGCGGGATGGGCGGCGGAAGGGTCAGATCAGGATCTCGGCTCTTGCTGTCGCCCCGCATCGGTAGGCGATTCTGTCAAACATTCCGGTCTTCAGTCATTATACAAACACCCGTTAGTAGGCCGATCGTCAGCAGTTCGTGCGCATGCCGTAGTTCTCAACCCACCCGCTCGCGCGGCTGGCCGAGATGCATGCGGCAGTAAACGAATGTAGGCAGTCGCGGACAGAACGCAGGCGCACGCCGCGCTGTCGCTCGCTTTTTTCGCGCAGGCGGGCGACGCCGCGCGCGTAAGCGTGCCGTACCTGCTCCGTATGCGAATGCGAGCGCGCGCGCACGCGGCCGCTGTGCGCCCCAGCGCTGGGTTCTGCCAAAGATGCTCGCCGGCCTGGCCACCGGCACGCACCCGCCGCGCACATTGCAGGAATGTAGCACACACGGCAAACTCTTTTATTCTCAACCACTTATCTCGTGTGCAGTATTTAGAGAAAATTACACGATCAAGTTGTGCACAGAAAGAATTTTGTGGTACTACTGTTTGCACAAGGCGAAGTTGTTCCGGAATCGTCTCTTCGCTTCCTCGTAGTCCCCCGCACCGAGAGTATAATTATGCAGTCCAACCTGACTTCAGCTGTTTTGCAGGAGAGCAATCGCCAGTATCAGGATCTGGCTCCTCAGATTCTTCGTCAGCGCTTGGTGATCGAAGGCTACCCAGCCATGCCGATCTCCGACCAAAGCATCAGCGACTATCTGTGTAAGTTGTCCGATCACATCGGCATGAGGACTCTGCTCGCGCCGGTGACTCATCGCAGCGATCTCTACGGTTGGGCCGGATGGATCCATTGGGAGACCTCTGGCGCTCATTTCTATGCTTGGGAGCAGCCTCTGCTCTTCTTCAGCGTGGATATCTACTCCTGTAAGGCGTTCGACGTGCAATCCGCACTCGACATGACGCGGCACTACTTCGAAGCGAGCAAGTTGTGTCACAAGAGCTTTTGATCGAGAGCCCGACCTGGTCTCCCAGCGTCGGCCTTCTGGAGTCTTATCGTCCGGCGCGAGGCGGCTCGGACACTCGGCTTCGCAAGCTCATGGCCGAGCATCCATTGCCGGACGAGGGCCGCTTCGGTTGCTATCTGCTGGCCGCCAGCAGCAGCTACAGCGACATCGCTCGAGCGATCGAGTGTGAGGTCTTCGAGAAGTTCTTTGGCAACGTGCCAGCCGAGATGGCGCGCGAGTACGCGCGCTACGAAGCGAGCTCGTTGTTCTTCCTCGTCGTGGAGCGCGAGACCCAGCGCCCCGCGGGCGTGCTGCGGGTGATCGAGCACTCGGCTGCCGGCTTGAAGACGCTGAACGACATCCAGGGCGCGCCGCTGCACCTGCCCACGAGCAAGGTGCTCGCGCGTCACGGCATCGACGACCTGCGTCGCTGCTGGGACGTTGGCACCTTGGCCGTCGTGAAGGAGTTCCGCGGCAAGGCTCACAATCACATCGTGAGCACGATGTTGTATGGCCTCTTGCACGTGGCCGTCCGCAAGCACGCCATCGATCACCTGGTCGCGGTGTTGGACAGCCACGCGTACATGCAGCTCACGCAGCTGCTGGGCGTGCCGTTCGTGCCCATCCTCGGCAGTGAGCCGTTCAGCTATCTCGGCTCGGAGAACAGCCGCGCGGCGTACGCCCACATGCCGCACGTCACACCCGCCGTCGAAGCGTTCATGAGCTCGCTCAACGACGACATGCGGCGCTTGCTCGCCCCGCACGTCGCTCGCGTGATCTACGGCGAAGGCCTGCCTACGGCCGTGGAAGTTCGCTGAAGCTCCCAGGCCAAGCAGGCGCTTCGCGCCTTTCTCAATCGACGTTACCCGGTGGAGTCAGACAGCTCAGCGGCTCGCTGCCCTGAATGGCTGACTCGCCGGGGCACGCCTCCGGCTCTGCCGCACCGCGCGCCCGCGCTTCGATCCAGCGCGTGATCCAGCCCAGCTGATCGCCGATCAAGCTCTCGTGGTCGGCATCGTCGTCGCCGCAGAACGTGAACTTCGCCGGGCTGCCCGCCGGCAAGTCCGATGCGATCTTGTCGATCGCGCACTTCGAGAGCGAAGGATCGATCACGCGGTCGTTCTTGGCCGCCCACATCAGGACCGGTGCGCCGGAGCGATCGAGCGGCGGGCGATCCGCGCGGAAGCGATTGTGCCAGGTGCTCGCGAGCGGGCTGCCGCACGCTTCACCCCCGTACACACCGCAGGCGGTGACCGCGTTGTAGAAGTCCGGCTGCAGGAAGTCCGCGGCGGTGTTGCCGAACTCCTCCGGGCGCAGCGGCTCGTAGAAGTTGCACGAGGCCACGAACCTCGAGAGCGCGCCTCGAACCTGTGGCTTGAACAGCTCCACGCCCCGCCCGCGGCCATCGTACAGCTCCGCATGCGTGTAGAAGTACTCGACGGCGAACGCCAGCTGCGGGCTGTGCTCGGTCGTGTTGAACATGAACTCGGGCGAGAAGATCGCGCCGAACGTGCGGCCCGGCGCCCAGAACGGCGCGAGCGCAGCGACGCCGACGAGCTGCCCGGACAGTCCGTACGAGCGCGCCTGCGCCTGCGCTGACAGCACGGCATGCCCGCCCTGCGAGTGGCCGACCATCACCACGCGGCTCGGCGGATTGCGCACGAGCTTCCGAACGGCGCGCGTGGCGTCGAGCAGGGAGCGCGCTTCATCGTCGCTCAGCATGTAGCCGCTGATCGGGGAGCCGGCCACGAAGCCCGCGTAGTCCGGCATGATCACCGTGTAGCCCTGCGTCGCAAATGCGACGAGCGCGCCGAGTTCGCGATCGGATTCGTCGCTGCCGGGGTCGAGGCGCGAGTAACCGCAGCTCTGGCCATAAGGCACGGTGCCGTGACCGAACACGATGAGCGGCGGGCCGCCCCCGCGACGTAGCGCGTCTGTCTCGATGGACTCCTCGGTCTCGACCTGCCCGCTCTCGCTCGTCGCTCGCAGGCGCGGCGCGGGCGCGAGCAGGATGGCGCTCGACACGTCGCCACGGCCCTGCAGCCGCTCGGTGCGATAGGTCAGACGGTAGATCTGCACCGGTCGCTGTGCCGCGACGCCGATGAAGCCGCGGCGCGCGAGCCCGGCCCTGACCTCCTCGACCGCAATCGTCCGGCCGGTCGAGCAGCGCACGATGTCGCCGCGCCGGCTCGCGTCGTGACGCGGCAAGTTGCGCGGTTGCGCGTAGATCGACTCGAAGCTGTCGTTGCACGCTCGGTTCATGAGCAGCGCTTCACGCGCCACGCCCACCTCGAGCTCCGCGTCTTCGAGCACATTTGCCGCGCAACCGAGCGCGGCCACCACGAGCATCAGACAGAGCACTACCTCGGATCCCCGTATCCTCATGCACCCTCCATCCACGACGAATTGTTCCGTCGAATGATGCAACCGCGTCCGAGGCGCGGTTGCAATGGTGGTTGCACGTGTCCGTGAGCGGCGCTACTCGGCTGCGGTCGCCGCAGCTGGCGGCTGCGAGGCCGGCAGACTCGACAGTCCGGCATCTTGCAGCAGCTGCAGGTCGGCGTCGTGCTCGGGGTTGGTGACCGTCAGCAGCTTGCTGCCGAAGAAGATCGAGTTGGCGCCCGCCATGAAGCACAGCACCTGCGCCTCGCGCGTCAGCTGCTCACGTCCGGCCGAAAGGCGCACGCGCGCGCCCGGGATCAGCAAGCGCGTCACAGCGATCATGCGCACGAGCTCGAAGGGGTCGACCGGCGGTCGATCGCCCATCGGCGTGCCCGGCACGGCGGCGAGAGCATTGATGGGCACGCTCTCCGGCGGCACGGCGAAGTTCGCGAGGGTCACCAGCATGCGGCAGCGATCGTCCACCGACTCGCCCAGACCCAAGATGCCGCCGCAGCACACCGAGATGCCTGCGCGCTGCACGTGCTCGAGCGTCTGCAGGCGCTCATCGTACGTGCGTGTGGTCACCACCGAGCCGTAGTACTCGCGCGAGGTGTCGAGGTTGTGGTTGTACGCCGTCAGCCCGGCATCCTTCAGCGCCTGCGCCTGCTCGGCGTTCAACATGCCGAGGGTGACGCAAGCCTCCATTCCGAGCTCGCGCACGCCGCGCACCATGCTGAGCACGCGCTGAAACTGCTCGCCGCCCTTGGCGTTGCGCCAAGCCGCGCCCATGCAAAAGCGCGTGGCGCCCGCGTCGCGCGCGCGGCGTGCGGCGCTGAGCACGCTGTCGACGTCCATCAGTGGCTCAGCCTCGATGGTCTTTTCGTGGCGCGCGCTCTGCGAGCAGTAGCCGCAGTTCTCCGGGCAACCGCCCGTCTTGATGGAGAGCAAGGTGCAGAGCTGGACCGCATCCGGCTTGTGGTGCTGCCGATGTACGGCCTGCGCGCGGAACACGAGCTCCGTCAACGGTAGGTCGTACAGAGCACGAACTTCTTGCAGCGTCACGGGTTGCCGGCTTGTCGCAGTCATGCAGTCTCCGAGTGGAAGGCGCGCGTACTGGGCGCTCAGGCGGCGCATCCTGACGCGGGGGACGGCATTCGACAAGCCGCCCCGCAATTCGTCCGGTTCGGCTTGACGGCCGCGTGCCGGCGTCCGAATCTGCCCAGGACGTATCGTTCGTTGGACCGAGGGTTTTCGCGAGGTTGGGACGCGCGTCGCATCGCGCGTGCATCAAGCATGAGGAGCTGGGCCGACACCATCCGCCATAGAACTGGACGCGCGATCTCGCCATCATCAACGGCCTGCCCCACCTCGACCCGGGCGCCAAGATGGCAACCTTGGCCGAAATCGCACCGATGAACGACGCCGCCCAGAACGCGAAAGTCGTGGATACGTCACCGGAAGCCGTCATACCGCGCGAAAGCGTGCGCGCTTCGTGGCCCCTGTCGCGGCTGCCGCTCGACGTCGTGCCGCCAGTGGCGACTTTGGCCGCGGTGGCCGCACTGGTCTCCATGGCGCTCAACCAGCTCGCGTTGCCCGGGCTGGGCGCCGGCAGCCACGCCGCGCAGTTTCCCAAGCTCGCCCAGGCGGCGCGGTTCTCGGCCAACTTGGCCGTCACCTCGGGCCTGATCACCCTGATCTCCTGCGTCTCCTGGGCGCTGCTCGGCCACCCGCGCCTGCCTCTGCGCAGGCAGCTTTTCGTGCTGAGCGGCTCCGGGGTGCTGGCGCACATCGCGATCAGCGCGCTGCTGTTCGACCCGCTCGCGGCCTCTCGCACGCAGATCTACTTCGGCGTCGCTGCGGCCAATCTCATCGGCATGGCCGTGGGCTCCGCCGCCGTGAGCAGCACGCGCGGCCCGTTCTTGCGCTTGATCGCGCTCGGGATCACGGCGCTCGCCAGCCTCAACCTGCTCACGGTCGTGCTGGACTTCGCGCCGGACGCGCAGCTCGATCCGTGGATGCACCGCGCGATGCAGATCTGTAAGGGCGCGGGCGAGGTGGTGTACCTGCTGCTGCTGCTCGCGGCGTTCCCGCTGCTCGTCCCGCGCGGGTTGCGCATGCGGGCGCTGCTCGCGCGCTCGATCGGCTTCGCGGTGCTGGTGCTGACCTTCTACGCCCAGCTCACCGCGCAGCATGCGCTGCACGCCGACTACGCGCTGCTCTTGTACTCGGCGCAGCGCGTCTCGCTGTGGCTCGACCGCTATCCGCTCGCCTACGCGGTGCCGTTCTGTTTGCTGCTGTCAGCGACGGTGACCGGGCTGATCAACGGCGGAGGGATCCGGCTGCAGGCTGCGAGCGGGATGTTGCTGATCTTCGCCGCCGGCTACGCGACGCGCGCGCCGGGTCGGCTGCTCAGCCTCGCCATCGGGTTCATGGTGCTGGCGCGAGCGTTGATCGCGCTCACGGAGCATGCGCCGTTCCGCTCGATGTCGCCGCCGGCGAATCGGCCGAAGCGCTAGGCCGCTCGCCCGCCATTCTCAACTCAGGGTGGCGACTGCCGCTTCGATGCGCTCGATGGCTTCGGTCAGATCGGGCGTGCTGGCCGCATACGAGAATCGAACGTAACCGGGGCCGCCGAAGGCCGTGCCCGGGACGCACGCTACACGCGCCCGCTCGAGCAACCACTCCGCGACGTCCACATCACTGGCGAGCACTCGACCTGCACCGCCGCGCCCGAACAAGCCGCGCACGTCGGCAAACACGTAAAACGCTCCGCGCGGCTTCTGACACACGATGCCCGGGATCTTCGCGAGGCCTGCGAGCACCAGATCCCTGCGCTGCCGGTACGCATCGCGCATGGTGGATACGCAGCTCTGGTCGCCGCTTAGAGCGGCGAGCGCGGCCAGCTGGGCCACCGTGGCGATGCTGGTGGTGCATTGACTCTGCAGCTTCTCGCAGGCCTGGGCGAGCTCGCGTGGGCCGAGCAGCCAGCCCACCCGGAAGCCGGTCATCGCGTAGCTCTTGCTCACGCCATCGACGATCACCGTGCGCTCGCGCAGGTCGGGCGCGACTTGCAACAGGGACGGCGCGGCGTCGCCTTCGTAGAACAGCTCGGCGTAGATCTCGTCCAGGATCGTCCAGACGTTGTGCGCGCGCAGCACCTCGGCCAGTGCCTCGAGACCTGCGGCGTCGTAAGCGGAGCCCGTGGGGTTGTTCGGGCTGCACAGGATCAGCGCCTTCGTGCGCGGGCCGATGGCCGCGGCCAGTGCTTCCGGCCTCGGCAGGAAGCCATCGGCGGCAGCGCAGGGCACGAACCTGGGCTGCGCCCCGCACAGCCGGACCTGGTCCGCATAGCTCACCCAGCTCGGGGTGGGAATCACGACCTCGTCGCCGGGATCGAGCAGGACCTGCGCCAGCTGAAACAAGCTGTGCTTGGCGCCGGCCGAGACCACGACTGCGTCCGGCGTGTGCTCGAGCCCGCGACGGGCGCGCGAGCGGGCGCAGATGGCGCTGCGCAGCGCGGGTAGCCCGGCGACCTGGGTGTAGCCGTACGGCCCGACCTCGAGCGCGCGTCGAGCCGCCTCGAGGATCGAGGCCGGAGGGTCGAAGTCCGGCTCGCCGACCGCGAGCGAGATCAGGGGGACCCCCTGCGCCTTCAGCTCCGCGACCCGCCGGAACATCTCGCCCGTCGCCGAGGGAGCGATCTGCCGCAGACGCGCTGCGAGCGCGGGAGCAGGCGCGGCGCTCATAGGATGATGTGCTTCCAGGTATTGGAGCGGAACTTCCAGGCCATGATGCCCGTGAGCAGCACCACGTAGACCGCGGCGGAGATCCACACGCCGAACAGCGACCAATCGAGCGCCACGCCAAACAGGTAGGCGAGCGGCAGCAGCACGCCGAAGTGCAAGCTGAACTCCGCGAGCATCACGAAGCGCGGATTGCCCGCGCCGAACAGCGCCTGCGTCAGGATCATGCCGACGGCGATCAACGGGCCGCAGGCGCCCATCAGTCGCATCGGTGCGGTACCGATCTCGATCACTGCGGGGGACTTGTTGAAGATCCCCAACCAGAACTGCGGGAAGATCAACTCGGTGGCACCCAGGATGCCAAACGCGATCGCGGCGAGCTTCACGCTCGTCCAGGCGTAGCGCTCGGCGGCGTCCGGATCGCGCGCGCCGAGCGACTGCGATACCAGAGTTGCGGTCGAGACCCCGAACGCCATGCACGCGAAGATCGTGAGGCTCAATACGTTGATGATGATCGTGGTGGCCGCACCGTAGATGGGCTCGCCGCCGCTCTGCTCCGCGACGCGATTGTCGAAGATGTGGACGATGTAGATGAAGGCCTTGAAGCCGGTCATCACCACAGTCGTCGCCACGCCCGACGGCACCGACAGCTTCGCGAGCTGCTTCATGGTCGCAAGGGAGAGCGTCCCCCGGCGGTAAGGGCGAAACTTTTCGAGGTCAATTTTGCGCAGCGAAAACAGCGCCATCGCAAACACGCCGACCCAGGAGGAGATCGCGGCGGCCAGGCCCGCACCCTCGGCACCCATGTGCGGGAACCCGTACCGTCCGAAAATCAGCACCCAGCACAGTACGAAGTTCACGACGTTCATGATGACCGCCGCCCAGAAATGGACGTAGGTGCGACCCGTACCGTCGTAAAAAGCCTTGAAGGCTGCGGTCACGACCATCGAGACCAGGCCTACGAAACGCCACTTCGTGTATGCTGTCGCAATATGGACGTACTCAGAGGCAGCTGAGGTAAGCTGGAAGTACATGGGGACGAGCGGGATGCAAATGCACGCCAACACACTGCTCGTCACCGTTGCCAGCAAGAGCGCGTTGGCCAGCACGGCTCCGCCATCCAGCGGTTGCCCCTGCCCCATGCGCCGACCCACGAGAGTTTGCGTGCCGACCGAAATCGCTGATAGGAATCCTCCGACTGCCCAGAGCAACGTCAGCGAGTCCGAGAGCATCGCTTGCCCGTGGGTGCGCTCGGGCTCTGGGAGCAGGCCGATGAACCAGGTGTCGACCAAGTTGATCGCGGTCTGCGTCAACAAGGCCAACATCGCTGGCACTGCTAGGACCAGGATGCGCTTAACATCTGCTGCCGCAAGAAATGTGCCCATCTTGCGTTGTGCTACGACCTGCATGGAGGGGCGCAATGTACGGAGCGGCACGACCGTTGACAAGCAGCGCCTGCGTGGACTACGCAGCCACCACGCGCTGTATAGATCGATCGAGTGCGCGCTGTACAGCCAGCGTTTGCCGGACGTCGGGCCCATGAAAAAAGTGCGCGGTTCGGCTTCCGTGCCAGTTGCCAGTTGCGCGAAAGCGCTCGGCACATCGCATGCGACCTTGTGCGCTCGACATGGAGCGCGCGCTGCGTGCGCCGCCGTCGCACATGCGGAGCCGCGTGTGACCGAGCCGCGGGTGGCTGCAGCGATTCAGATGAAGCGCGGTGCTCACGCCGCGCACACGACCAGGGCTTCTGCCCCGAACTCTTCTAGATTTTCAAGGAGACAGTGAACATGAGTCTCGCGTCACGTAGCCACGTCGACCACGTCGAGCGGTCCCGGACGACCAGGACGCTCAGTCTGTTGGGAGCGTGCTTCTTCGGCTTAAGCCTCTCTTTGCTCGGCTGCGGGCCGGACTACCCCAAGTGTGACGACGACGAGGATTGTCACAAGGGGGAGTTCTGCATCAACAACCTCTGCCAGCAATGTCGCAACAACGCCGATTGCGCTCCAGGTCAGCGCTGTGCCTCAGGCGCGTGCGAGGCCATCCCAGGTTACTGCGCGTCCTCGGCGGACTGCGGACCCGGCAAGGTTTGTGAAAACAACATGTGCGTGACACAGCGCCAGACTGCTGCGCCACCGCCCGCAGAGACGTCGGGGCCCGTCGCGTGCGAGCTCTCGCCGGCGTATTTCGATTACGACTCCAGCACGCTGTCCGACAGCGCGCGAGACCAGCTGTCGCGCAACGCGACCTGCCTGCGCTCGCGCAAGGCCCGCGGCGTGCACCTCACCGGTCTGTGCGATCCGCGCGGCACGGAGGAGTACAATCTGGCGCTCGGTGAGCGGCGCGCGCAAACCGCGCAGCAGTACATGAAGTCGCTCGGCTTCGAGGGCGAGGTCACCGCATCGTCGATGGGCGAAGAGCTCGCGACCGGCGGAGACGAGTCCGGCTGGGCACGCGATCGTCGCGTCGACGCCAAGGTCAAGTGATGTCCTCCCACCATCGGGCCGCCGCTCACCGCGGCGGAAGCGTCTTGCGCCGGCAGCTACGCGCGGCCGGCGCAGCCGTGAGCTGCAGCAGCCTACTGCTGCTCGCGAGCGGCTGCATGACGTCGTCCGCGGGAAACGAGATGCGTGTGGCGCTGGAGAAGCGCATCGCGGATCTGCGGGCAGAGAGCGAGCAGCGCGATCAGGGCCTCGAGGCCAAGCTCGACGAGCTGTCCCAGGGGCTGGAGCGCGCCCGCGCGCTGCTGACGCGCGACAGTGCGGACGTCGGCGCACAGGTGCAAGCGCAGCAGCAGAAGATGGCCGAGCTCGAGGGCCGCATCGCCGAGATGACGCACAACCTGACGGATCTGATCGAACAGACCGCCCGGGCCCGCGCGGAGCTGGACGACAAGCTCGGCAAGCTCAGCAAGCCGGGCGGCGAGATCACCCTCGAGGCATCGCAGATCCCCCCCGACAAGACGGCGCACTTCACGGCCGCGTACGACGCGTACAAGGCCGGCGAGCAGGACAAGGCGCGCGCGCTCTTCAAGGAGTACGTGACGCGCTACCCGACTGACACGAAGACGGGCGACGCGCAGTATTGGATCGGTGCGACGTATCTCGTGCAAAACAAGCCTGCGACTGCGCTCGGCGAATATCGCAAGGTGATCGCGCTGTACCCGAAGAGCCCGGCCGTCGACACGGCGCTGTACGGCATGGCGGATGCGTTCTACCGGCTGCATGCGTGCACGGACGCGAAGGGTGCGCTCGAGGCGCTCGCCAAGCGCAAGCCGGGCAAGGCGCTCGAGGAGCGCGTGAAGCAGCTGGAGCGCGTGATCAAGGAAGCGCCGAAGGGCTACTGCACATCGTGACGACGCGCAGTGCCGCAGCCCGTTACCGCACGGGCTGCGGACGACGCGCTCATGACGCGCTCATGACGCGCTCATGACCAGTGGTGCAGGAACAGGTACACGAGCACGCCGGTCGCGAGTACGTAGATCCACACGGGCAGCACCTTCGGCGCGATGCGCTTGTGCTTGGCGCGCTGGTCCTTGATCCCCAGCACCACGGTCCAGATCACCGCGGGCGCGATCAAGAGCGCGAGCCCCACGTGCGAGATCAGCAGGAAGAAGTACACGTAGCGCACGGCGCCCTGCCCCGGGAAACGCGTGTCGCCGAACAGCACGATGCGCGTCAGGTACGTGGCCAGAAACACGACCGAGATCGTGAACGCCGCGAGCATCGCGCGCTTGTGCGCGACGATCTCGCGCCGGGCGATCGCCCGCCAGCCGAACAGCACACACGCGAGCGCGGTCGCATTGAGGAGCGCGTTCCACGTCGCCAGACCGTAGTTGGTGATCACGAACCAGCTCCTTCCGACAGCAGCAACAGCACCGCGCGCTTGAGATCGGCTTCGCCCTCGCGATCGCTCGCGAAGAAGCCGCGGATCTCGCCGGTCTTGTCCACGAGCACGAAGTGCGTTCCGTGCAGCACATTGCGGGGCACGCCCTCGCGGACGGGCTGCGCCTCCATCGCCTGCTTGAAGCCGCGCGTGACGACCTCTTTGACCTGCGCCAGCGGACCCGTCACGAACCAGAAGTGAGGCACGTCCGCGCCGTGCGCCTTCGCGAAAGCGCGCAGACGCTCCGGCGTATCGTGCTCCGGATCCACGCTGAAGCTCACGAAGGACAGCGCCTGGTCTGCGGGCAATTGCTTCTGCAGTCCGCGCAGCTGCTCCGTCAGCAGCGGGCACACGTCGGGACACGAGGTGAAGATGAAGTCGACGACCGCCACGCGGCCGCGCAGGTCGCGGTCGCTGAACGGCTGGCCGAGCTGGTTCGTGAACGTGAACGCCGGCAGCTTGCCGAACTGCCCGAGCTGCGGCGGCTGATCGCGGCACGCGCCGGACAACAGGGCCACTGCAAGGCTGAGCACGCGAACGATCGGTAGGGCCGAGCGCATCATCGCCGCCGCTGACACACGCGCACGGCGAGCACGAGCGCCGCGACGGTAAAGCTCGACAGGACGAGCACCTCGAGCCAGGGGCCGCGGCCCTCCGGCAACAGACCGGTCGGCAGCGCGCTGCCGTACATGCCGCGCCGCACCGCGGACACCGCGTAGCTCAGCGGGTTGGCGCTCACGAGATAACCCATGATCGTGCCGGGCTGCCCGGGGAACATCGAGCCAGACAGCACCCAGAGCGGCAAGAGCAGCACGCTCATCACCACGTGATAGGCCGTGCTGGAGTCGAGCCACCAGGCCACCGCGAAGCCCAGCGTGCACAGCGCGAGGCACGTGAGCACGAGCCCGCAGAGGAGCGGCGCAAACTGCATGTGACCGAGCTCGAAGCCGGCGAGCGGCGCGAGCAGCAGGAAGAGGCCGCCCTGGATCAGCGCCACGAGGCTCGACCCGAGGCACTTGCCGAGCACGAGCGAGGCGCGGGAGCCGGGCGCGACGAGCACCGACTGCAGGAACCCGCTGTGGCGGTCCTCGATCACCGACATCGTGGTGAAGATCGCGGAGAACAGCACGATCATGACCAGCACGCCGGGGAAGAAGTACTCCAGGTAGCTGACTTGCTCCGAGCCCTGCAGCTGAAAGCTGCCGGCGAGGCCCGAGCCGATCATCAGCCAGAACAGGAGCGGCTGCAGCAGCGCACCGAGCACGCGGCTCTTCTCGCGCACGAGGCGCGTGAGGTCGCGCCGCACGAGCACGGCGATCGTGGCGAGCTCTTCGCCTGGCAGCGAGTCGGCTGCGCGCGTCTGGCTGACGGAACCCATGGCATCTCAGGGCACGACGCCCTGCTCCTGATCCTGCGCGAGCGAATGGCCCGTGAGCTTCACGAACACGTCGGCGAGCGTTGGGCGGTGCATGGAGAGCGAGCGCACGCTGCCTGCGGGCAGCGCCTCCACCAGCCGCGGGATGAGCTCGTGCCCGCGCTCGCGCTCGATCAGCACGCGGCCATTTGCGATGCGCGCCGGCAGCTGAAAGCTGCGAGCGATGCGCGCGAGCGTGGCGTCGGGATCGTCGACCTCGAGGCTGATCACGTCCCCGGCCACGCGTGCGATCAGCGCCTCCGGCGTATCGAGCGCCACCACGCGGCCGGCGTCGAGCACCGCCACACGATCGCAGAGCGCGGCCTCCTCGGCGCGGTGCGTGGTGAGCAGCACGCTCAGCTGCCTCTCTTGCCGCAGCCCTGAGATGCGCTGCCAGGTGCGCCGGAACGATGCTTCGTCGAGGCCGCTCGTGGGCTCGTCGAGGAGCAGCAGCGCGGGCTCGTGCAGCAGCGCCCGCGCCAGCTCGAGGCGTCGTTTCATGCCGCCCGAAAGGTCTTTGACCGGGCTGTGCGCACGCTCGGCGAGCTGCGCGAGCTCGAGCGCCTCGGCGATCCGCCGCTCGGCGACGGGCCGAGCCAGGCGCCACAGCGCCGCCGTGAGCTGCAGGTTTTCGCGCACGGACAGCCGCGGATCGAGGCTCGGCGCCTGGAACACCACGCCCATCTGCCGGCGCAGCGCACGGCCGCCGGGCGTCACGCGCTCGCCGAGCAGGCGCACCTCGCCGGCGTCCGGGACGAGCAGGCCCGTGAGCACACGCAACGTGGTCGACTTGCCGCAGCCGTTCGGCCCGAGCAGCCCGAGCATCTCGCCGCGCTGCAGCCCGAACGCGACACCGTTCAGGACCTGGTTACTGCCGAAGCGATGCGCGAGCCCGCTCACCTCGAGCAGAGTCTCGCGCTCGACTGCGCTGGCGGCGCGCGCTTCGCTCGCAGCCACGGACGCGTCGACCTGCGAGCTCAGCGCCGCGGGCGTCATGTCAGGCTCGCCCGTCGACCAGGAGCGCGGCGAACAGGAGCGGCAGGTAAAACAGCGAAGTGACGAACACCCGCCGTCCCCACACCGAGAGACCCGCCGGCGAGGTCGGCCGCAAGGTGGCGGCCACGAACCACGCCCCGAGCGCGATCGCACACGCCACGTAGGGCAGGCCGGTCCAGCCCAGCGCGTACGGCGCCAAGGACACCGCGCACAGGACCAGCGCCCAGGTCAGCGCATGCAGGCGCGTGCGCTCCGCGCCGATCACCGCCGGCAGCACGCGGATTCCCGCGGCCACGTAGTCCTCGCGCCGGAACGCAGCCAGCCCGATCACGTGCGGGATCTGCCATAGGAACAACAGCGCGAACAGCAGCACGCCCTTCAACCCGAGCTCGCCGCTCACGGCGGCGTAGCCCATCAGCGGAGGCAGCGCGCCCGGGACGGCGCCCACGACGAGCGCCCAGGTGCTGCGGCGCTTCATCGGCGTGTACACGCCCACGTAGCTCACCAGAGCGACGAGCCCCAGCACGCTCGTCACGAAGTTCGTGCCGAGCGCGAGCACGGGCAGCGACACTAGGCCGAGCAGCAAGCCGAAGCCGCGCGCGAGCCCAGGATCGAGCCGACCTGCGGGCAGCGGCCGGTTGCGCGTGCGGCGCATGAACCTGTCGCTGTCGCGCTCGAGGAAGCAGTTGAGGGCGTTGGCCGAGGCCACGCACAGCCACGTCCCGACCAGCATCCACAGCGCGCGCTGCGTGCCGAGTACGCCTGGAGCCATTGGAGCGACGCCCATGCCCACGGCTGCCGTGGCGAGCACGAGCATGGACACGCGCGGCTTCGTCAGAGCGACGAGGTCGCGGGCGATGGGTAAAATTCCAGGGTTAACTGCTGCCGTGCTCATCGCAGAGTCGAGGGGCCGGGATGCCTTGAGGTACTGGGGGGCTTAGGGTCGATCCCGCCTGCAGGGCAAGCCGACCGCCGAAGTGCGGCGCATGTTGTAGGAAAGGGTCGTGGGCGTCAACCAACTCCTCCCGAGCCCCAGCCCGCGCCCGAGAGCTCGATAGGCGGTTGGAATTACTGAGGAGACCGGGCTCGGGCTCGGGCTCGGGCTCGACAGAGTTAGCGGAGCAAGGTCAGCGCAAAGTACCCCAGCGTTGCCAGGGCCAGTCCGATCATCAACCCCAGCACGATGGCCGGCAGCCGAGACCTGGGCACGATCGCCACGGAGGCCGCGGCGTCACGCTTGATGACCTCGGTCTCGTCGCTCGCGACCGGGTGGCCGCGCGGCGGCGCGCTCGACTTGGCACGTGTCGGTGCAGCGGGCGGCGCAGACGCAGCCTTCGCCGGCGGCAGCGAGCTCTCGTCCTTCGGCAAACACGAGAGCAGCGCCTCCCCGAACTCCGCGGCGCTCGCGAAACGATCGTTCGGGCTCTTCTTGAGCGCGCGGTCGATCACCGCCTCGAGCTCGGGCCAGAACGTCTTGCCGGGCACGCGCTTCGACAGCGGGATGGGCGCGTCGCGCACGTGCGCTTTCATCATGTCGAGTGGCGTCTTGGCGTCGAATGGCAGCTTGCCGGTGATCAGCTCGTAGAGGATCAGCGCCAGCGAGTAGATGTCGCTGCGATTGTCGATCTGCTCGCCCTGCGCTTGCTCCGGGCTCATGAACTCCGGCGTGCCGAAGACCATGCCCTGCTGCGTGAACATCATCGAGCCCCGGCCCATTTGCTTCTCGCTCATCTTGGCGAGGCCGAAATCGAGCACCTTCGGGAAGTCCGTGGTGCCGCCCTGGATCGTGAGGAACACGTTCTCGGGCTTCAGGTCGCGGTGCACGATGCCCGCGCGGTGGGCTTCTTCCAGTGCCCCACATACCTGCGCCATCAAGTGGACGGCGCGCTCCGCCTGCATCGGGCCGTTCTCGCGCACCCAGGCGGCGAGGTTCTTGCCCTCCAGGTAGTCCATCACGAAGTACACGGACCCGTCGTCCAGCGCGCCGTACTTGTAGACGCGCGCGGTGTTCGGGTGGGACAGCTGGCTCATGGCGCGGGCCTCGCGCCGGAAGCGAGCCACGAGGTCATCACGTGTGGCGAAGCGCGAGTGCAGCACCTTGATGGCGACCATCCGGTTCATGCTGGGCTGCTCGGCCTTGTAGACCGAGCCCATTCCGCCCGAGCCGATCCGGTCCACGACGACGTACTCGCCGTTGTCAACCTGTTTGCCAATGAGGGGATCCGGCACGCATGCATCGTAGAACAAACCGCGCGGCTTCGGATCGACTACGGTCACCCCGCGCGGCCATGGCCCGATACAGCGCAGAGTGAGCGCGACGCGGCGCAAGCTCCGCCTCCGATCACACGATCCGTCGGCGCGGCCGCAGCGGCGCTCACTGATTGGACGCTCAGGTCGTCCGCGATCCCGCGCACGGTCGATCGCGCGGCTTCGTCGAGCTGCGCTATGTTGCGCCCGAGCGATGTCGCCGCGGCCCTTCCCCTACGAGCGTCTCCCCAAGTTATCGAGGCGGCAACAGGCTTTGCTTGCGAGCCTGCACGCGCTGGTCGACGAGTCGGGAGCCACGCACGCGCTGCAGGTCGCGCGCGCGCTACTCGGCCGCGATCTGCAGGTGCGGCTGGGCTTGGCGGATACGGGCAGCGCGCAGGAGCTGTCCGCGCGCAGCAATCTCGCGCCTGGGATCGCCGTGCTGCTCGAGCACGCGCACAGCGCGCGCCCCACCCCCGTCGGCGTGGAGCTCTCCCAACACGCGGCCCAACAGCTGGTGGACCGCGCGCTCGGCGGCGAAAACGTGGAGCCCGCGCCGCCTACGCTGCTGCCGCTCGACGAGCTTTCGCGCGGCGCCCTCGCGTACGTGATGGCGCGCGTCCTTGCCGCTCTCGGCGGCAGACTCAGCCTGTGCGACATCGCGGACCTCTCGCGACTCACGGCCTGGCTCACGGGCCGCGCGTGTGTGGTCTGGCCCGTGCTCCTGTCTCTGGGACGGCAGACCCTGACCTTGCGCGTCTATTTGCCCGAGCACATTTCGATTCACGAGCTGCCCGAGCGCGTCGCGATCCGTGACCTGAGCCACCTCAAGCTCGCGCTTTCTGCGCGGGCCGGAAGCACGCGCCTGCACCGCGGACAGACCGCGTCGCTTCAGCCCGGCGATGTCGTGGTACTGGACGAATCGCGGCTCGTCTTCGAACGCGGCCGCGTGCGTGGCGAGCTGAGCCTCAGCCTGCCCGGCAGCCACAGCCACATCGCGTGTACGATCGAAGACGGTGGCGTGCGCATCGACAGCTTTCATCCTTCCAAGGAGCCTCCCATGAGCACAGGACACCTCGACACCACCGCAGATCTGGGTGAGCCCGGCTCCGGCTTCGCGAACGACGCGCCGATCGAGCTGCACATCGAGGTCGCGCGCTTCTCACTCAGCCTGGGGGAGCTGCAGCGCCTGCGAAAAGGCGACGTTCTGGTCTCGGGCCGGCCGATCGGAGAGCGCGTGGTGCTGCGCGTCGCGGACCGCCCGTTCGCCGAGGGTGAGCTCGTAGACGTCGACGGCGAGATCGGGGTGCGGCTGCTCTCGTTCAGCGCGGAGCCCTGAGCGCGCGAGTCAGTCCGCGATCGTGTAGCGCAGCTTGCTCGCTCGGGCGTCCCGCTGGATGTCCAGCACGAGCTCTCGCGCATCTGCCAGGCTGTCCCACACTTGCTTGAAGTCCTCGGGACGCTCGACGGAGCGGCCGTTGACGCGCAGCACCGTGTCGCCCGGCCGCAGCACCTGCACGCGGATCTCGGGTCGCTTGGGGAACAGCTCCAGCACGCGCCAGCCCACGAATCGACCCCGTGAGAACGCTGGCTCGGTGCGCACGTCGCGCAGGAAGCGGCCGATGCCGCGCGCGAGCTCGGCGCGCAGCGCGGCGCGCGTAATCACGCCCGCATTCACCTCGAGGCCGAGCTTGGGCTCGGTCTCCAGACTGTCGAGGCTGCGGCGCGTGAGCCGCAGCTTCGGCACATTGCCGTCCGCCGCCGTCGGCGTCGACGCGCTGGCCCGCCCGGGTTTCGGCTGGCTCGGCGGCGGCTGTTGCGCCGCGGCCTGCGCCAAGCTCAAGAGCAGCACACCGGCGCACAGGCCGGCATTCCCCGCACGAAACCCCAGAACCCGCATGCCTCTAGTTATCCCCCATTTACCGCGGGTATCGCCAGCGTCACGTCAACGTTGGTCCGCCTGGAATGCGTCGACGTGGGACAACACCGCACTCGCGATCTGCTCGATGCTGCCTTCCCCCGAGACGTGCACGATGTTCTCTCCAGGGAAGTGCTGCTCGAGCCGCGCGTAAAACTGCACCAGCTCCGCCTGCATAGCGTCGTCGTCGTACAGCTCCGTGCCCCCGCGCTTGCGCCGGCGTTCCTTGGCCTGCTCCGCGGAGACGTCCAGCACGAGCGTCAAGTCCGGCTTGCGCGCATGCTGGTTGAGCGTGCGGATCCAGTCGATCGCGGCTGGCATGTCGCGCGCGCCGAGCGCCTGGTACGCGACGGACGAGTGATAGTAGCGATCCGAGATCACGCACACGCCCTCCTCCAGCAGCGGCTCGATCTCGGCCTCGATGTGGTCGAGCCGATCCGCGGCGAACATCAACGCCATCGTCTTCCAGCCCGGCGCGCGCATGCCGAGCTGCCCCGGCGTGACCAGCCGCCCGGTCAGAAACAGGCGAAGCAGCGCGCCCACCGGCCCGGCCGAGGGCTCGCGCGTCTCTCGCACCGCGCGTTGCCGCGTGCGCATTGCCGCCGCTAGCTGCGACACCTGGGTGGTGGTGCCGGCGCCGTCCACACCTTCGATCACGATGAATAAGCCATGTGGCATTGCGCTCGAACCTCTCGGTAGCAAAGACGGCGCAGCCTACCCGAATTGTCCAGGCGCGTGTCGCTCAACCCCGAGCCCGAGCCCGAGCCCGGCTCTCGCTCTCGCTGGCCCGTGCGACGCGCGGGGGCTTACATACTTTTCGGGCTCGGGCTCGGGCTCGGGCTCGGGTGCGCTTCGATGATGTGTTTTTTTCTCAAGTTTTGCTGATGGGGGCCGCAATACACATGCGATCGCGCATGGGGCGTCCGCGGTGCTGATCGCTCGTGCTCGGGCGTGAATGCCACGCGCTATTTCGAAGGTTTGTCTTCCTTGTGTCCGGAACAGACGTCGTCGAACGATCACAGCCGCGCATGCGGTGCGCTCGTGCTGATGAAACGCGCACGTGTGTGTGCTCGGCACGCTGTCGTCGCATACGCGCGCAGGTGGGAGCCAGATCGCGTGCGACGGTGGACACTCGGTGCGCAACCAGTATTCTCGGTTGTTCCGTATTTCGCCGCCAACGGCGGCCAACGTAGGGACTTATGACTTCCGATTCGCTAGCCAAGAAAACCATACGGCACCTTCGGCTCGCGGCGCGCGCGCACGGACTGACGCCGCTCGAGACGCCGCCCTACCTCGTCTTGTTCGTCAACTCGACGTGCGAGCTCGCGTGTGAGCATTGCTCGGAGCACGCGCAGCTGAACCAGCCCGACGATCTACGCACGAGCGAGATCGTGAAGCTGTCCGAGGAGCTCGGCCGACTGGAGTCACTGCACATCACCGGCGGCGAGCCGTTGCTGCGAGAGGAGCTCGCCAGCATCTGCACGCAGTTCATCCGGCACAACGCATTGCGACACCTCAGCATCAATACCAGCGGCTACTACGTCGCTCGCACCTCGCGCACAGTGGAGCGCATCCTCGCGCGCTCCGAGCTCGAGCAGTGCGTCGTCGAGCTCTCGATCGACGGCATGGCGGACTTTCACAACCGCTTCCGCGGCGATCCTCGCTCGTTCGACAATGCCATTCAGACGTATTACGGCCTCGCGGCGATCGCACGGCGCGATCCGCGCCTGCGTCTGCGAGTCGTGTCCACTGCGACGCGCGATAACCTCGACGATCTCGAGCGTCTATCGCACTACTTGTATGAGCGCTGCCCCCAGCTGGAGCGCCACAGCGTCAACATCCTGCAAGGCGAGCGGCGCCGCGGCAACTTGCGTGCGCCGGAGCTCGGCCGCTTCCTTGCGCTCACGCAGCGCATCCAGAGCCTGTGGGCCGATCGCACGCGCGCCTCGCAAAAGCGCGTGACCGAGCCGGTGCTGAGCTGGGCGAAAGCGCAGGGCCTCAGCACGCGCGAGCAAGTCGTCCCCTGCAAGGCGGGAGTGCTGTCGGCCGTCGTCTACGCGAACGGCGACGTCGCCGTGTGCGAGACCGACTCCGCACATCCGCGCCTCGGCAACTTGCGCGAGAACAGCTTCCGCGAGCTGTGGAGCTCTCCGCAGGCGCAGAAGGCGCGCACGATGATCCGCACGAAGCAATGCGCGTGCGTCAACGAGCGCTGCCTGGTGCCGAGCCTGATGTACCAACCGACTGAAGTCGCGCGAGCCGTCCTCAAGCACAGCGTGCGCGAGCAACCGCGAGCGCTGCTGCCGGAGCTGGAATCACCGCTGGCGTACAACACGCATCGCCCGCCGGCCCCAGTCGCATCCGTGCCTCCCAGCACCATGCCGCGAGCTCGCCTCCCGCGAGCCGAAGTCTGAGCGCACGAATCGACTCAGAAACGCCACAGAGCAGCCACCAAAAGCCCTGGTCGTGGACGTAACCGTCTGATGATTGGGCACATCTTTGTGAGTGTTCGCGGATGCTTACGCGCGCTGCCGGGGAATCGATGGCAAGTCGACGAGGTTGCCGGCGTGGTCGGGCAAGGAGGGGACGCCGGGCCTGGCCGGATCCGGCTGACGTCGGGGGCGCCTTGTAGCGCTGTGCCGTGGGCCGCCCTCGGCGCGCGTGAGCGCACGCTGAGCTTGGACGCGTCGGGCGCGCGGCGGCGCGTCGCTGAGTGAAACCTCGTAGGCCACGGCGCGCTCCGCGCGCCTCATCGCGTTGTGCCGAGCGCAGAGCGTGCTCCGTGCTGGCGCGTGCGCATGGGCTTAGGAGTATGTGACCAATCATGAGACGTAACCGTGGACGTGGACGCTCTGAATCGTCCGCGTCCAAGGTTGACGTCCACGCGCCACGCCTCGTGGCGAAGCGCGAGTGCCTCTAGTCCCTGCAGCTGGTGGCGTCACCCAGCCGGCACAACGCCTCGCGCGCCTGGTTCGCGAGCGCTCCATGCGGCGCCCGCTGCAGGTACTCGCGATACACGGCCCCCGCCGCGCTCCGGTCATCCGTGTAGCGCTCGTTGAGGCGAGCCAGCGCGAAAAGCGCATTGTAACCGGCGGGATGCTGCGGCGCGACGCGGATCGCGTCACGGTAGGTGTCCGCTGCGCGGGCGATCTGCCCTTGCGCCGTGTACGACTCGGCGATCAAGACCAGCGCTTCGACGCGTACGCTGGTCGAGAGCGTCTCTTTCTTCGCGAGCTTCTGCAGACGCTCGCGCGCGGCAGCATGTTTGCCCTGCAGGATGAGCGCGCGGGCGGACTCGAGCCGACCATCGCTGGAGCTCTCTTGCGCGCATTGCTGGCGCCGCGGTGCGCGGCCTTCACTCAGGCCCGACGGCCCGGGCTCCGTGGGCGCGACGGCCTCCGGAGAGCCCGCGACGGGCTGGGCGCGCAGCCGACTTTCGATGCCCGCGCGCACGGCGCGCTCCCGCTCACGCGGAGCCTGTATGGGAACTTCGAGCTGCTCACCGGCGCGCACGAAGCGCGTCTCGCCGGCGCTGCGCGGCACGACCTGCACCACGCCTTCCGTCACGCGCACCTTGGTGTTGCCCTGCCCGTCCACGTCGACCGCGAACTGCGTGCCGACGACGATCACGCTCGCCGAGCGCGTCTCGATCGACATGTGCTGCTCGCCGCGGCGCTCCGGATGGTACGCGACGTCGATGCGGCCCTTCGTGAGCGAGAGCCGCAGCTCGTTGCGACCGAGCCGCTCGAAGCGCACGCGCGAGTCGGGCGCCACGTCGACGCGGCTCTGCTCGAGCGCGACCTCGACGCGGCCGCGCTGGCCGCTCTCGAGCACCTGACCCTCGGTCAGGAAGCCCGACTGCACCGAGCCATCATCGATCACCAGGTCGAAGCGCGCGGCGACTTCCGGCGGCGCCGAGGTGGCGATCTCCGTGCGGTCGCGCAGCACCCAGAACGCGAAGATCGCGCCGAACGCGGCCGAAGCTGCGAGCGAGCTGATCCACACCGAGCGCGAGAAATGCGGACGGCTGGTGGGGCTGGTGGGCAGGGCCACCGAGCGCGCGCTGCGAGCCCGCCAGGCTTCGACCAGGTTGCGCTCCATGCGGGCGCGCGCCACGTCATCGAGCGGTTGCTCCGCCTGATCTTCCTGACGCATGGCCCAGGCCACGCGCTGCCACGCGTGCGCCGGAGTGAGGTCTTGCGTGGGCGGCTGCCTATGCATCGTCGCCCTCCTGCTCGGGCACGTAGCGCGAGCGCTGCGGCCCATCGCCGTCGTCCGGGTGCGAGACGTGCGTGTCGATGGTCTTGCGCGCTGACAGCAGGCGACCGTGCAATGTGGAGATGCCGACGTCGGTCAAACCCGAGATCTCGGCGAAGGTATAGCCCTCGATATCGTGTAGCACGAACACCACACGTTGAAGGGGTGTGAGCACGGCCAGGGTGCGCTCCGCCTCGTTGGCCGCCTGATACGCGTGATCGGGCGAGGGATGTGCGTGCTCCGGACCGGATAGGCCCACGGACGCCAGCAAGCGCGAGAAGCGCCGCCGGCGGTACCGCGCGCGGGCGGCGTCCAGCGCGCGCCGCGTCACGATGCCGAACAACCAGGTCTGGACCGAGGAGCGCCCGTCGAACTTGCTCGCGCCATCGAGCGCGGCGAGGAATGCCTGCTGCACGACGTCTTCGACGTCTGGATCGGTGGGTCCCAGGATGCGGGCGGCGTGGCGCTGGAGCTTGCCGATGTGGGCGCGGTACAGGCGCCGCACGGCCGCCTCATCCCCCTCGGCGGCGCGAGACAAAAGTGCACGATCCTCGTCGGCGCGCTCTTGCGGGCTCGCCTGTTCGGCAGCCAGATGCCGGAAACTAGGATCGAAATGTCGGGGCATCGCGCGCACTATCCGTGGTTGGGTCGTCTGGGCTCGTCCGGATTTCCAGCCGCTACGCCAGATTGAGCCGGCAAATGATCAAATTTCTGCCTAGCTGCCTGAAGTCACCTTCACTCTGGCCGAATGCGTATGCCGATCTGCAGCCACGGCGCGAGACGCGAGCCACGGATGGCCAGCGAGTCTCCCTGTCCGAACTGCCAGCGGTCCAGGGCGTAGTCCAGGCCGCCCTCAGCGATGGTCTCGACCGCATCAAAGACCTGATACGCGCCTTGCAACGTGCCACGCACGCCGAGGTCAGTGTCGAGCCCGGGGCGATAATCCTTGATACCCATGTCGCGCTCGAAGTGACCGACACGCGACAAGATGCCGACGCTGACCGCCGGCTTGAAGCGCCCGAGCTGGAACGGGTGACTGTAGAAGCTGCAGCTGAACGTCGGGTAGCGGTAGCGCACGTCGTTGCCGCCCGCTTCCAGGCTGATCGGCAGCGGATATTCGATGGCCAGCAGCAAGCACTGGCCCTGCACGCACAGCCCTCCGCCCGTTCCGATCCCGGTTCGTAGGGCGCTGCTCTCGGTCGACGCGCCTCCGTACAGGCTGAGATACAGGAGCGGCTTCACCTTCAATGCGCGCTCCGCGGACTCGGGCCGGGGCAACAGGCTGCCCTCGTCGCGAGCGGCCGTGCGTTGCGGTTTTGGTACGGCGCCTGGCTCACGCGCGGGCTCTTGGGGTCGGGTGACCGGCTGCGGCGGTGGCAGGAGCGGCGCTGGCTCGGGCAACGTCTCGGGCGCGATCAGCTCGGGCGCAGCAGCCGGCGCGCCCTCCGTGGGCTCACTCGGGGCGGGCTCCTGCCGGGCGCGCGCCTCGATCGCACGATCGCGAAGCGCTTCGATGGCCAGCGCCAGAGTTCGCACGTCCGCTTGCCCGTCGCGCGGCAGCTCGACGCGCGCGTCGATCGACTCGCCCATCGCAGCGCCCATGACGAGATGAATCGCCGTACCGTCGCGCTCGAGCGCGACATTGCCCGTGGACACCGCCTCGAGCAAACCGTGCGGCGGCGCGGGGCCGATCTCGACGGCCGTGTCCCCACGCAACGTGAGGACCCGCGCCACTTTGACAGCGAGGTTTTCGAGGCCTTGGGTCGGTCGCAAGGTCAGCCGCGCTTCCGGCGGCAGGTCATCCTGCGAGACCTTGGTGGCCGCCAACGCAGCTTGGGCGCGGGTGGCGGTGGGTGTCGCGAGCAGTACTCCGCATGCACCCGCCGTCGCGAGCAGCGTACAGCGCACGATGAGCTGCCCCAGCTGTCCCACAATAGGCCGACGCTACCAGCGCCCCATGTACGAAGCAAGCACAGGTCCGAGGCCTCACTCGTGTTTGCTGCTTTTTTCGGACGGAGCTGCGCGCCAAAGGCACTTCTTCTCTTCGCCCACTCAGCCCTCTTCAAACAGCGCGCGCTCGATGTCCGCAGGCTGGACTGCGCACGCGCTCGCCACCTGCGCGAGGACCCACGGATTGAGCCGCCCGCCTGGTGGACTGACGATGGTCGCGAGCGCCAACGCATCCCAACGTTCGGGTGCGGGCTCATCCGCGGCGGCCACGTACGCGATGCGCGCCAGGCACGCCGCGGGATCGACGAAGCTACGCTCACCCGCTGACAGCAGCGCGCGACGCAATCGCAGCGCGGCACGCATGAAGCCGTGATAGGCGCTCTGCAACGTCATCCAGCGCTGCATCTCGGCCGCGCCCGAGGCCACTGCGCGAAGACTCGCGAGCCTGCGCTCGATGAGCGGCAGAGGCAGCCTATCGAGCTCGCGCAACGCGCCCGGATATGCCGCAGCGAGGGCGGCCAGCTCCGCGCGAGGCGCGATGGCATGACGCGTGACTCGCAGCGCGTGCAGCGCCTGGTACTTGTCGCACAAACCACGGATCAACTCCGCTGCAGCGTGCGTCGTGTCGGGGTGCGCGGATTGGTCGGAACACATGGAGAGGATATGGTAGTCAGGCAGGGCCGGTGCAAAACCTGAGAGGGGTCGTTATGACGCAACACACGATCGAAGTGGTGTCGAACGAGCAGCGTGTCTTCCCACCTCCTGCCGAGTTCGCACAGCGCGCGACCGTGCAGAGCCTCGAGACGTACCGCGCGATGTACCAGCGCAGCATCGATGATCCCGAGGGGTTCTTCGGAGAGCAAGCCAAGCAGCTGCACTGGTTCAAGGCCCCCACGCAGGTGCTGCAGTGGAATCCCCCACACGCGCAGTGGTTCGCGGACGGCACGCTCAACCTCGCTTACAACTGCCTCGATCGCCACGTTGCCGCTGGCCGCGGCGACAAGCTGGCCATCATCTGGGAGGGCGAGCCCGGTGAGGTGGTGAAGCTCACGTACGGCGACCTGCTGCGCGAAGTGAGCCGCTGCGCGAACGCGCTGCTGGGCCTCGGTATCCGGCAGGGCGACCGCGTGGGCATCTACATGGGCATGGTGCCCGAGGCCGCGATCGCCATGCTCGCCTGTGCGCGCATCGGCGCGATCCACAGCGTGGTGTTCGGCGGCTTCGCGGCAGAGGCCGTGGCCGATCGCATGAACGACGCGCAAGCCAAGGCGATCATCACGCAGGACGCGACATGGCGCCGCGGCAGCGTCGTGCCCTTGAAGGCGCAGGTCGACAAGGCGCTCGAGAGCTGCCCCAGCGTGCAGCACGTGATCGTCCTGGAGCGGACCAAGACGCCGATCCAGCTGAAGCAGGGGCGCGATCACCTGTGGCACGAGCTCGTGGCGAAGGCCTCGGATAAGCACGAAGCGCCGCCGCTGCCAGCGGAGCAGCCGCTCTTCATCCTGTATACGTCGGGCACCACGGGCAAGCCCAAGGGCGTGATGCACACGAGCGCCGGGTACCTGCTCGGCACGTACCTGACCTGCAAGTACGTGTTCGACATGCGCGATGACGATGTCTACTGGTGCACCGCGGACATAGGTTGGGTCACGGGACACAGCTACATCGTGTACGGGCCGCTCGCGAACGGCGTGACCGCCCTCATGTACGAGGGCGCGCCGAACCAGCCCGCGCAGGACCGGTTCTGGGACATCATCGAGCGGCACAAGGTCAGCATCTTCTACACGGCGCCCACGGCGATCCGCACCTTCGTGAAGTGGGGCGACAGCCATCCGGGCAAGCACGATCTGTCTTCGCTGCGACTGCTCGGCTCCGTGGGCGAGCCGATCAACCCCGAGGCCTGGATGTGGTACCGCAAGGCGATCGGCGGCGATCGCTGTCCGATCGTGGACACGTACTGGCAGACCGAGACCGGCTCGATCATCGTGACGCCGCTGCCGGGCGCGATCCCGAGCAAGCCCGGCTCTTGCTCGCTGCCCTTCTTCGGGATCTCGGCCAAGGTGCTGCGCGAAGACGGCAGCGAGGCTGGGCCAAACGAAGGCGGCCTGCTCGTGATCGACAAGCCCTGGCCGTCGATGCTGCGCACCGTTTGGGGCGACGACGAGCGCTTCAAGCAGCAGTATTTCTCGCGCTTCCCCGGCAAATACTTCACCGGCGACGGCGCGCGCAAAGATCAAGACGGCTTTCTGTGGGTCATGGGGCGCATCGACGACGTGGTGAACGTCTCGGGCCACCGGCTCGGCACCGCGGAGATCGAGAGCGCGCTGGTCGCGCATCCGTCCGTCGCCGAGGCCGCAGCCATCGGCATCGCGGACGACATGACTGGCCAGGCGATCGTCGCGTTCGTGACGCTGAAGGGCGACGTCACGCCGAGCGTCGAGCTGAACAGCAAGCTGATGGATCACGTCGCCAGCGAGATCGGCAAGTTCGCACGGCCCAAGGCGATCCGCTTCGCGGACGCCGTGCCGAAGACGCGCAGCGGCAAGATCATGCGGCGGCTGCTCCGCGACGTGGCGCAAGGCAAAGAGACCAAGGGTGACATGACCACCCTCGAAGACATCAGCGTGCTCGCCAAGCTGCGCGGCGACGAAGGGTGAGCGAACCATGGACCTGACAGGCAAAGTGATCGTGGTGACCGGCGGAGCGCACGGCATCGGCCGCGCGCTGTGCGAGCGCTTCGCGCGCGAAGGTGCCAAGGGCATCGGCGTCGCGGATCTGGACGAAACTGCGGGGCGTCAGGTCGCACAGAGCGTCAACGGCCTCTTCGTACGCTGCGACGTCAGCGACGAGTCGCAGATCAAGGACGTGATCGCCCAGACCGAGCAGCGGTTTGGGCCGATCGACCTGTTTTGCTCGAACGCAGGTATTTTCATCGAGGATGTAAATGGGCTGGCTGCGGGCGCGAGCAACGAGCAGTGGAATCGCATCTGGCAGGTGAACGTGATGGCGCACGTGTACGCCGCACGCGCGCTGCTGCCTGCGATGATCGCGCGCGGCTCCGGCTATTTTCTCAACACCGCGTCCGCCGCGGGCCTGCTGAGCCAGATCGGCAGCGCGGGCTACTCCACCACCAAACACGCCGCCGTCGGCTTCGCGGAATCGTTGGCGATCAGTCACGGGGACCAGGGCATTCGAGTCTCGGTGCTGTGCCCACAGGGCGTGGCCACGAACATGACGGCGGGCCAAGGTGACACTCCGCAAGCAGCCGACGGTATGTTGCAACCGGAGCAAGTGGCCGAAGACGTGGTACGCGCCATTCGCGAGGAACGCTTCCTGATCCTCCCGCATCCGCAGGTCGCGCAGTACATGCAACGCAAGACCGCGGACTACGAACGGTGGATAGTAGGTATGCGCCGTTTCCGTAAGCGCTTCGTGCAGCCCCAAAGCTGACGCAACACTCGCGCCGCAGTGCCACAGCTGCGGCAGTGGAGATCCCTAACGCTGGCCAGCCGTGAAGCTTCGCACTCAGCGAGCGCAGGAAATCGCTGGCCGACTCGCCCGATTGCCCTGAAACGTGCGAATCTGTCGCCGCAGCGCGAGAACGTATGCTCGCAGCTGCTCGCACATCGTTCACGATCACTGACTGCTTGCGGTCCTTCTATACGGGGATGACATGACAAAACGCACTACCTCCATCCTGGGCGGTTGTTTGTGCTCGCTCGCGCTCATCGCGTGCGGCTCGGACAGCAGCGATACGAGTAACGCCAACGCGTCCAATCAAGGCGCAAGCGCGCCGCAGGCAGCCAATGCGACTCCCGGCGTGAGCTCATCCGCGCAAGCCGGCTCCGGAGCTGCAGCTGCTGGCGACAAGAGCGCGAGCCCGAGTGGCGAGCCCGCGAAGAGCGACGACGCGGCTCAAGCCGCAGCGCCGGGCGCAGCGGCGAATCCCGCCGCGGGCGCAGCGCAGACACCAGCGAACAACACGACGCCAGGCGCACAGACGCCCACCGAACCGGCGAAAACCCCGGGCGCGACGGCCGCCATCGACTGGACCGGGGACATCCGCGGCAAGTGCACCAACTTCAAGACGAAGTTCCCGGGAGATGAGGCCTGTATCCCGGCTCCGCCCCCGGGCGAGGGCATGCAGATCCACGTCGGCCCGAGCAACTGGGACGATCCAGAAGAAGTGGCGAAGTACGTGATGAAGCCCGGCGAAGAGAGCTCGGATTGCTTCACCGTCCTCACGCCGAACGACAAAGAGATCGTCTACCAGACGTCCACCTTGAGCGGCCGCGCGGGCACGCACCACATCATCAACACCATGTACGCGGGCGACGGCAAGTACGAGCCCGGCTCGGCTCGTTGCGAGGGCAGCGCCGACATGGCGAGCTCACTCGGCAGTCTGCCTGGCGCTTCCAAGCCCTACATGCCGCGGCTCTCGGTCGCGCCCGAATACGCGAACGTCGGTCGCAAGATCCCCGCGCACGCGCGCATGTCGTCCGACCTGCACTACTACAACTTCACGGACCACGACATCGTGCGCGAGTACTGGCTGAACATCTACTTCGCGAAGCCGGAGGAGATCACGCAGGACGCGAACCAGATCGCCGCTCTCGGCGGCTTGGGCTGGAACCGCAACCCGATCATGCCGGGCACGGACAAGGTGTATTCGTACCAGTGTCCGATCAAGGGCAACGGCTACATCATGCAGCTGCTCGGCCACTACCACGCGCACGGCCGGCAGTTCACTGCGAGCATCCAGCGCAAGGCCACCGGCATGAAGGAGAAGGTCTTCGAGATGTTCGACTACCAGGAGCCGGCGCAGTTCGAATACAACAGCATCATCACGAACCCGATGTTTGCCGAGGGGCAGGCGGGCGCGGTCACCGGCCGCTTGCCGGTGTCCGACGGTGACGTTCTCCACTGGGATTGCCACATCGTGAACGACTCGGACGTGGCCCTGAAATACGTCAACGAGGTCAAGACCGGCGAGATGTGCAACCTGTGGGGTGCAACCGTCGGGACGATGCCGATCAGCTGCTACGTGCAGTGAGCGCGCCGCGGAGCGCCATGGCACGGCGTGAGTCCCGCCGCCGTGCCCGCGCCCGCGCCAAGTAAGGCGCTCGCTCATTTCAGATTGAGACTGCGTGGCTCCGTGGGTGCAGATCGCAGATCGCACGCAGGCCCGAGTGCTCGGGGAGCGTCCGCGCTGATGTTAGCAGTCGCTCAGCTGGTTTTCGGAGACCGGCGTGTTGACCGCGATCGCGGTCAGTGGGCGGTGCGGCCGATCACACATTTTGACACTGGCGCCCGCTGACTTCATTCTCACATCCAAACCTATTACTCAGGGGTGCTGGATTCTGTCAGGCGTGCGGGGTTTTGCTCGGTAAGATCGTTGCAGAGCTCAGATCTCACGGATCGCGTAGGGGGATGCACGCGCGCATCTTGCCGCTCTGAGCTGCGACCGCGGAGCGCTCGGCGGCGTCGCCCATGCGTTAGTCGGTGGTCTGCTGAATTCTACACGTCATGGGACTTGCACAATCCAGATTGCAAACGCTATGTGCCTCGGAGATTCTCGCGTCGCAGTTGTCGTGACTGGAGTCGGGCGGGCCGTTCACGAGCCTCTGCTGCCATCATCCCAAGGGGCAGCCGGGGCGAGCACACGGAGCGCGAGGCTCGCCAGCGCCCAGCTGCGCGGAAGAGTCTGTGTGTCGAACGCAGTACGTTGCACCTGATGGTGCGGCGCGAAACTCGAAACTGGAACCTGCAGTATCTAAGTAGCGTCATTTGTAACGGGGTCGATCAGAACGCGCCTATCGAGCGCAAAGAGGTCTCGTATTTCTATGGAAGCTTATTCGGAAGTCTCGTCCACACGACGCCTGCGACGTCTCGTGTTGGCGCTAGGAGTTGCATGTGCAACGCAAGGGGTTTCCCTCGCGCACGCGCAAACGCCACCACCGCCGGCAGATGAGCCGGCTCCAGAGGCATCGGCTGCGCCCGCTGCGCCCGGAGCGCCCGCGGAGAGCCCGCTCGCGGTGCCGCAACCATCGGCGGAACCCGCGACGGCTCCATTGCCGGCGCCTGCTCCGCCGCCCCCTCCGGCCGGACCGCAACCGATTCCGGATGGGTTCTCGCCTCCGGGGCCCGTGCCGCCGCAGTTCCCGCCCGCGCTTCCGAGCATCGACTACGGCGTGCGCATGCGGACCGGTCTGCGTTTCCAGGACGGCCCCAACCCCAAGAAGTTCAACGACGTCGCGGGCCAGATCGATACCGACATCTACTTCTCCGGCGCGATCACGCGCTTCGTGAAGTGGCAGGCGGGCGTCACGGTCAACTACAGCGGCAACTACAGCGCGACGGCGCCGCAGGCCCAGACCGCCACCGTTCTTCCCCTCGACCTGCTCGCCCGGTTCGAGCTCATGCCCGAGCTCAACTTCTACCTCGGTCGCATGATCGTGGTCGCGGACCGCTTCACGCCGAGCGGACCCTGGGGCATGGACGAGTTCTTCTACCCCGGTGTGTTCACTGGTCCGCTCACGGCTGCGGCAGTCCAGAAGTCTGGCACGACCGGTCGTGACGTGGGCGCCAACATCTGGGGCGCCCTGCTCGGCGGCACCATCAAGTACTACCTCGGTGCCTACCAGTTCCACGATCCGGCGATCAGCCCGCTGTACAGCGGTCGTCTGCAGGTGAGCTTGCTGAGCCCCGAGCCCGGCTTCTATCAGCGCACCACCTATTACGGGAGCAAGGACCTGCTGAGCTTCGGTATCGGCGGTCAGTATCAGAAGGACGGCTCGGTCCGCGCCGCGGTTGCGCCCAGCATGGCCAATCCCATGGGCGTCGCCGCCGCGTTCGACAACTACGCGTTCCTCACGGCGGACATCAACTTCGAAAAGCGCTTCGGCGATGCCGGCACGCTGTCGATCTACGGTGCGTTCCAAAACTGGTGGGGCGACTACCGCGCCTGGAAGAACTTCTTCCACGCATCGATCGGCTGGACCTTCCCGCAGGTCATCGGCATCGGCAAGCTTCGTCCGAACGTCCGCTACCAGCAGGGCGTGCTCAACGGCAACGATCTGGATCCGTCCAGCACGATCGACGTTCAGCTGAGCTACCTGATGATGGATTGGTTCGCTCGCTTCAACATCGGCTACCGCCACACCACCGTCAACCGCGGCTTACCGACCGGTGCGGAGCCGGGCAACATGCTGTGGTTCGGCTTGGTCTACGCCGATCCGTAGTCGTCGCTCCATCCTGACTGTCAGCGCGCGCCGCGCCGGTTCACCCGGTGCGGCGCGTTTCATTTGTGGTGCTGTCAGCTGGCGACGCGCTGCACTGGCGTGGTGGCGCGGGCGCGGGCTCGCACCGGCGGTCGGAACGGTAGGCCACCGAGGGCGAGCGCGAGCAGCGGCTGGAGCCACAACAGATAGTTGCCGTGCACGACTTTGTTGAGCGCGACGAATGCCAGGCACAGGAGCGCGCTGCTGCGCAGGAGGCGCGCGAGATCGCGCGGGCCGGACCGATAGAAGCTCACCACGAGTATCACACACATCAGCAGCTGCAGACCTGATACAGCGCCCTCCCACTCCGGCGGCAGGTAGGCACGGATGCTCGACGAGTTGGTGGGGCGTAGGAACGAGAACAGGACGAGGTTCGCGATCAGCTCGCGGGGCGCCCAGACGAAAACCGGCAGGTAACAGAGCGCGGCGGTGCCTGCCGCCCACAGCAGCAGGCGAAAGGCCCTGCCCTCGATGAGGCCCGGCAGCAGCAGACAAAGTAAGAGCCCGGGCAGCGGTTTCGCCGCGAGGGACAGGCCCAGGAAGATGCCCGCGAGCGCGGCGCGACGGCGCGCGGCCGCGTAGAGCGCTGCCAGGCCGAGGACGACGGGGATGATGTCGTTCGAGCAGCGGCGCGTGAGCTCGAGGATGAAGGTGTCGGGCTCGGGCGGGCTCAGGCTGAGGTCGCCGCCGAAGGCGTGGAGCTTCAGGCTCGGCAGGACGAGCGACATCGGGAGCACGAGCGGCAGAAGCCAGCCGATCAAGCTGCGCGCCGGTGCGGCGCGCTGCACGGGGTACGCCACGCGGGCGAGCGCCCACACCAAGAGCGCGTGCGCGAGCCAGAATACGAAGTTGACCAGAAACAGCCCGCGCTCGCGCAGCCCGTGCGTCAGCGGCGCATACACCAGCGCCGTGACGGGGCCGTACTTGTAGCCATCCATGAAGTCGAGGCCAGGGCCGTGATGCGTCCAGTCGCGGTAGGTGCCGCCCGCCTTGCGATCGATGCAGCGATCCTGCTTCAAGCACTCGCTGTACGTGTCGCCTCGCGGCAGGGCCCGCCGCTCCACCGCCGTGAGCTGCGGAGCGCACTCGGCCCACGGGTTCATGCCGCGGCGCAGCCACTCGCCCGCGCAGATCGAGGGCCGGCCCATGTCCGTGAGGCACACGCCGCCGCGCTGGATGTCGCGGACGAACTGCAGGCCGTGCAGCAACAAGAGCCCGCCGGCCAGCACCGCCAGCCACAAGTGCCGCTGGCCCACTTCCCAGATCGACGACAGGTAACTACGCCGGGCGGTGGCGAGCGCCACGAACGTGAACAACACCGCGTACACGAGCAGGCGCAGCGGCCCGGCACCCCAGGAAAAGTAGCGGATCAGCAAGAGCAGCACGGGCACCAGCGCGACCAGGACGCCTTCGGCGATGGCGCGCAGCCACGCGCGCACGAGGAGCGCGCGTGGTGCAGCAGGGGCGCGCGCTGCTTCCGCTACCACTGCCCGATGTTCGGCAGGGACGCCCAGGGCTCCCGCGGCGGCAGCGCCTCTCCACGCTGCAAGAGCTCGATCGAGATGTTGTCGGGCGAGCGCACGAACGCCATGCGTCCATCGCGCGGCGGACGATTGATGGTCACGCCTGCCGCTTGCAGCTTCGCGCACGTGGCGTAGATGTCGTCGACCGCGTACGCGACGTGCCCGAAGTTCCGACCGCCGTTGTACTCGTGCTCGTCCCAATTGTAGGTGAGCTCGATCTGCGCGCGCTCGTCGTTTGGCGCGGCCAGGAACACGAGCGTGAAGCGGCCCTTTTCGTTTTCGGTGCGGCGCAGCTCGCGCAAGCCGAGCGCATCGCAATAAAAGCGCAAGGATTTGTCGAGGTCACTGACGCGGACCATCGTGTGCAAGTACTGCATGACTCTCTCCTGCCGGACGGCTCTGGGCCGAGCGCGGGGTGTGCGGGTGGTCATGATGTTACCCCAAGCCGTGGGATGCAGCGAGTCGCTGCGCTGGGGAACCGCTCCGCCACAGCGTACCCTTACCTCTTACGCGTGCCGCGCGGCGGCCGGCGCAGATTCGAAACGTTCGACAACGCTCACCCAGGAACTATGGTTCGCCCCGCATGAAGGAGCTCACAGACCGAGAGGCGCGACAGCTGGCTGGCGCGATGCGACCCAACCGCAAGCCGCTGTGGATCGCCCTCGGGGCGAATGTGGTGCTGGCGGTCTCGTTGCTTGGCGTGCCGTACGTGCGCGGTCGCATGCTGGCGCAGGCCGAGCGCGCGGACTTCGTGGCGTTCGCGCGCTGCATGATCGGGGGTGAGGCCGCGAGCGACCCGGGCTTGTCGCTGCCGCGCGGCGAGCGCGAGCATTATGCGGCGAAGGTGCTGTACGCCAACGCGGACTGGCCGCTCAGCTGCCGTCCGCTGCTGAAGCGACTGCAGCCGCCGGACGCGACGTTTCTGTGGCCGTCTGTGAAGACGGCGGGCGCCGATCTGCGCGCGGCCGTGGAGCTGGTGGATCGGGAGCTCGTCGCCCTCGCCAAGCGCCGCACGCAGGCGCCGGGGCGCGTGCCGCAGCGGCCGCTCGACGCGATCAAGCGCTTACAAGCCGCGAGCGTTTTGTTCGCGCGGGCCGCAGACGTGAGCCAACACGCCGACAACGATGCGCTGCGACTCAACCCCGAGGTCCCTGGGCTCGCGCCGCCGGCGCGGCTGCCGCTGATGATCGGCGAGAGCCAGGGCATGGAGGCCTGGACGGAAGCGGGCACTTTGCAGGTGTTGGCGCTCGACTCGCACAGCCTGGCGTACTTGCGCGTGGAGAACGGCAAGGTCGACCGGCAGCGCGCGCGCAAGAAGGCGTTCGTGCGCGGCGTGGTGCGCGCGGGCGACACGCCGTACGTGGTGTGGGCGATGCCCGAGGCGCGCTGCGCGGAGCGTGAGGACGGCTGCGTCGGCAGACCCACGGGGCTTGCGCGCTTCGACAAGGGCAGCACCGAGCTGGGCGAGCCCAGCTGGCGGCTCGAAGGTCATCCGGCGGAGCGCCTCGATCGCGCGCTATCCGTCTCGGAGCTCGGCCGTGTCGACCTGCTCGCGCGCAGCAGCAAAGATGGCGCGATCGATCTGCTGCGCGCGCGTCTGCCGGCGGAGACCCCGGGCGCGGGCGGTGACAGGAAGCCGGTGTGGCTGGAGCCGGAGATCATCCCGATCGTCCCACCGCAGCCGTCAGCTGCAGAAACCGGCGCCGCGGCGCAGCGGCCGGGCACACCGGGCAGCTCGAAAGCAGGGGCGAACGCAGCTTCCGCGGCTGTAACGGGCAATGCAGCGCAGCGCGCCGGCGGCCCCAACGGGCTGCCCGGCGGGAAACTTGGGCCGAGTGCCTCCGCCGACGGCGCAGCGCAGCGCGCCGGAGACTCCAACGGGCTGCCCGGCGGCGCGAAAGTTGGGCCCCGTGTCTCGGCCGACAGAGCGGCGCAGCGCGCCGGAGACTCCAACGGGCCCGGCGCGAAAGTTGCGCCCGGTGCCTCGGACGACAGCGCGGCGCAGCGCGCCGGAGACTCCAACGGGCTGCCCGGGGCGAAAGTTGGGCCCGGTGCCTCGGCCGACAGCGCGCCGCAGCGCGCCGGCGACTCTAACTGGCCCGGCGCGAAAGTTGGGCCCGGTGCCTCCGCCGACAGCGCGGCGCAGCGCGCCGGCGACTCCGGGCTGCCCGGCGGGACAGTTGGGCCGAGTGCCTCCGCCGACGGCGCAGCGCAGCCCGCGAGCGCCGCAGACCCCGGTGGAGCCAAGGTCGTCGCGGGCGGGGCCTCCCACTCCACCCCCGCTGCGGGCGTGGCACGGCGAGCGAGTGCGATGTTGTTCGCTGGGGAGCCGCTCGTGGTGTTGCGGGCGATCGACTCGGGGGCGGCGGTCGAGGCTGCGCTCGTTGTGGCCGGGCAGAGTGTGCAGACGTTGCCTTTGGCGCCTGCCGCTGGTAGCGGCGCCTGGGTGGCGGGATGCAGCGCCGGGGCTGCTCGCTGGCTCGCGTACGGTAGCAGCTCTGAGCTGCGGCTGGCGCGCTGGCAAGGGGCTGCGGCTCAGCCGCTGACGGCGGCGAGCGCGGAGCTCGGCGCGCCCATCGATCCGAACGCGGCCGCGCGCGACAAGCTGCTCGTGCTGTGCACGGAGGGCTTGGCCCGCGTGCTGTACGTCGACGCCAAACAGGTGTTGCGCCAGATCACGTGCGCGCCGGAGCGCTGCGGCGCGCCGAGCGAGCTCGCGCCGGCCGTCGCGCAAGTCTCCGCGGTGCAGCGTCAGGATGTGACCGTGCTCGCTTACTACGAGAGCGCGCTCAGCCCGACGATCAAGCTGCTGCGGCTCGACGAGCTCGGCCGACCGTTCGCGCCCGCCAGCGTCGCCGGCAGCTGCTGGGAGCCGCTCGGTGGGCTGTGTGGTGCGAGCACGTTGATCGCGGACGCGCAGCGGGTCGCGCTCCTGACCCGCGACGGGCCCGATCTGTTGGCGCTGGAGAGCGCAAACACCGGGCGCACGTGGGGCACGCTCTCCGGGTTTCAGCAGCGCGCAGCACCCGACTCGGGCAGCGCTTCACCGATGCAACAGCATCGCTTGCGCAAGGGCCTAAATGAGTAAGAGGCTCAAAGCTGCACGAATTGCAGCGTGTTCTCCATCATCAACGGCACGAGCAAGCGATTGCGTTTGACGTCGTAGCCGATGTCCGCGGGCGCGTTCGCATCGAACGCCTTGCTGAAGCCGCCGCCCGGCTCGCCGGTCAAGACCTGGTTCAGCTCCCAGCTGCTGACGTACAGCTGCCCGGCGCTCGTGCGGATGATGCCATCGAGAAGGCCTCCCGGCAGCGCTTGCACGCGCGCCTTGTTGCCCTTCTTGACGTCGTACAGCTCCTTGGCGCCGTACGTCACGATCCACACGCCAGCGGCGTCGACCATCAGGCCGTTGGGTTGGTTGAGCTGCTTGCCGCGGGCCAACGCAACCGCCTGGTTCTTGTGGATCTTGTACACCGCGTCCGTGCCGCTGCGCTCGAAGCCCGCCTTGAGCCCGCTGTCGGTGAAGTAGATCGTGCCATCCGGGCCCGCGGCGACGTCGTTCACGAACGTGGAGCCCGCCACCGGGATCTCTCCGCGCGGGGCACCGCTCTGACTGTCGAACTTGCGGATGCGGTCGAGGTCGGCCACGTACAGCACGCCGGCCGAGATGGCCATGCCTTTGGGCGCGTTCAGACGCACTTTGCTGTCCGGACCGCCAATCCACTTCAGAGCGATGATCTGTCCCTCCGGCGAGACGCGCGAGATGAAACCATTGCCATCCGCCATCAGCGGCGAGCCGTTCACGTTGCTGACCAGGTACAGGTCCGCCTCGATGTCGTACAGCACGGACTCAGGCGCGGCGAAGTCGCCCTTCACAGTTACGGTGTTGAGCGCGGCGGGGGCTGCCGGTTCGGCGGGCGCCGCGCCGGGCGGAGGCGTGGGTTGCGGCAGCGCGGGAGCCTGCGCGGGAGCCGGCTCTGCAGCCGCTGGCGTCGGCTCGGCCGCGACGACCGAAGTCTCAGTGCCGCGCGCGTTGCCGGCGCAGCCGCACGCCGCGCTCAGGGTCGCAGCCAGGAGCGACGCGCGCGCTGCGGCGACGCTGCGCTGTAGGGTCCAGGGCATAATCCACCTCCACTCCGAAGCAGCTGGCACGCTACACCGAGTCCCGCGAGAACTGCACGTGAATCACGCGCTCAGTCGAAGCCGCGCTGCGCTGCGCCGAACGTATTGGTTTCGATCGTGTCCTGGCGCGCGGCCAGCTCGTACGGCAGCGGCGTGGTGCTGCCCGTGATGGTGCGCGGCGGGGCCGCCGCATTGCCGCGCGCGAACTTGAAGTGCTCGAGCTCGGCCAAGCCGTAATCCGCGGCCTCCCGATCGTAGTTGCCGCGCTCGGCCAGCCGCGTGAGCATCCGGCGCATGTTGGAGGCCCAGCCCGAGGAGATCGCGTTCCTCTCGTAGAAGGAATGGAACTTCTTGGGATTCGGCAAGATCGTGGCCAGGAACACGCCTTCCGCGGGCGAGAGCTCCGACGGCAAGCGGTTCCAGTAGTGCAGCGCAGCGTTGCGGATGCCGTAGATGCCCGGGCCGTATTCGATCACGTTGAAGTACAGCTCCAGGATGTCGCGCTTCTCCATCACGCGTTCGGTCCACCAGGTGAGGAGCACCTCCTGGACCTTGCGCCCGAGCGTCTTCTCGCGATGCAGGAAGATGTTCTTCACCAGTTGCATCGAGATCGTGCTCGCGCCCACCGCGTAGCGCCGCTCCTTCAAGTTGCGGGCGAGCGCGTTGCGGATGTTGATGGGCGAAAAGCCGTGGTGATTGAAGAACTGCGGGTCCTCGTGCACCAGCACCGCGTTCACGAAGAACGGGCTCATGGCCTCGAGCGGCGTCCAGTTCGGCGTGCCGGGGCCCGTCTCCATCTCGAAGACCGTGCCGTCCGGCTCGGTGACGCTGTGGATGAACGGCTTCGCGAAGCGGCTGAGGTCCGCCATCACGGGCACGAGCTGGAAGTCGCAGCGGTCGGTGAAGTCGACCTTGAGCTCCGTCTTGTCGAGGTCGCGCGAGTCGGTCGAGAAGCGCAGCTTGCCGGCGATCGAGCCCTTCCACTGCGCGACCGACATGTCGCCGAGCAGCGCGCTCGGGATCGAGCGCACCGCGTCGGTGCAGGGCGTCGCGGGCAGGTTCGCGGACACGTCGAACGCATAGTGATCGTTCGCGAGCTCGACCGCGCCGCGCACGTCCGCCCGCGCCTTGCCGACGCCCAGGCTACCGCTCTCGATCTCGAGGCGGCGCTCGGCCGGCAGCCAGTGGCCACGGCCCGCGATGCTGAGCGAGATGCCCTGCACCGGCGCGTTGGCGAGGCGCTCGGCGTACAGACTGGCGTCGCGCAGGTTGGCGTAGCCGTCGAGCGACAGCCGCGCCGGGCTCTCGGCCTTGATCGTGAGCTCCGCGTTGATGCGGCTCTTCTCGGGCTCGTACCAGGGCACCGACGGCAGGATGGGCACGAGCAACGTCAGCGGCAGTCCCGCGATCGTCACGCGCCCATCGGCGCGCAGGTCATCGGGCCAGAAGCGCATGTCCGCGTCGAGCCGCCCGCCTGCCTGCGCCGCACCCTTGCCCGTGATGCGCAGCGCGCCGCCGGGCAGGAGGCGCAGCTCACACGAGACGTCGGTCAGCACCGGCGCGCTCTTGCCGTCCTTGATCTGCTCGATGCGTGCCCGCGACAGCTCGAACACGGCGTCCGGCGTGAGCTTCGCGAGCAGCGCCTGCAGCGACTTCCTGTGCGCGCCGCTGTCAGCGACAGCGGTCACAGCAGCCATCGGCTGCTGGCCCGGGTCGAGCGCGGCCTCGTCCTCGGGTTCTTCGCGCTCCTTCTCGCGCGGCGCGGCGGCCGCGGCGGGCCGAGCCACGGGCGTCTGGATCGCGAGCTGCGCCTCGGCCACCTTGACCTGCTGCACGCGCATGCCGCCCTCGCGCTGCACGATCACTTCGACGCCGCGCAGGGCGGCGTTCGCGAGCCCCGGTCGCTTGGCGTTGACTTGCGACAGGCTCAGCGTGATCTCGGACGCTCCGAGCTGCGCGGAGGCGTCCTCCACGTTGAGCAGCTCGTTCGCGCCCTCCTTGACGATCACCGCGACGTTCGAGGCTTCCAGCTTGCGCGCGGTCTTCGGAGCGTCGGCGTCCGCGCCCTCACGCTTGGCGCGCAGCTTGTCGCGGAGCGCTGCAAACGCGGGCGATGCGATGTCCACCTCTGCTTCGACGCCCGACGCCTCCACGGCGTGAATGGCGCTCGAGCCGTTGAACAACGCGCTCGGCCAGCCGAAGTGCGCGTCGACTTTCTGCACGTCGATCTCGACGCCCTCGCCGTCCTCCGGTTCGAGGTGCACGCCCTTCAAGCTCGCGCCTGCCGCCCCGAGCGAAACACTCTCGATCTTCGCCTGCAGCCCCGTGCGGGCGTGCAGCGCCGCTTCCGCGCGTGACTTCACGACCGATGGCACGATGGCGAACGGAGCTGCCAGGACGATGACAGCCCCCACGGCCACAGCCACCCAGACCTGCCGACGATTCAGCGCGCGCGGAAGAAGATTGAAGGCGCCCAAAACCAACCCGGGCCGAACCTCGGCCACTCCTTTGAGCGCTCCAGTATGGCGACTTCCACGCCGAAGGAAAAGCCTCTGCGTCCTCATCACCCGACACTCGCCCACCTCCGTCACCGAAACGCCCCAACGTGGCCCAGCCGGTCCCGCGAGGGAATCACGGAGGCGGTCGCGGGAGCACGACGCCACCAGTCCGAGACACGTTCCAGATCGTCGAGGCTGTGTGCGACGGGAGGCTCAGGTGGCTTGTTCGCGGCTCAATGCAGACTGGGCGGGCTGGACCGCCGATTGGACCGCCGCGACCTCGCGACGCTCGCGTGCGTCGGGCCGGGCGAAGGTGCGGGCGACCATGTAGCAGAGCGTGATCATGGCCGCCCCCGCCGCGCAGCACAGCCCGATGTTCAGCGCGCTCGGCTCCTCGGTCGCGCGCAGCACGCGCTTCGCGAAGATCAAGAGGAGCGATGTACCGAGCCCGAGCCCGGCCAGATTGCCGAGCAAGAAACGCCAGAACGGCACGCCGAGCGCACCCGCGAGGAGGTTACTGGCGGTGAAGTTCCCGGCCGGCAGGAGCCGCGCGATCACCGTGGCGCGAAACGCGCGCACGCGAGCGCTGCGCGCCAGCTGCCGCGCGCGTTGTCCGCGCAAGAAGCGCAAGGTGAGCGGGCGAAAGCGTTGGCCGATGGCGTGCGTCAAGCTCGCGCTGAGCAGCGCGCCCGAGAGCGCAAAGGCGAGTGCAGCTGGCGGCGGCAGAAGCAAGCAGATCGCCCCGAGCAGGACGCTCACGGGCACGAACGCGGACGACGCGAGGGTGTACGCCGCGAACACCCAACCGAGGTGAGAGCCGCTGTCCAGCCAGGCGCGCATGCTGGGCGCGTGCACGTCCGCGAACAGCGCCATCAGCAGCACGGGTAGCAGCAGCGAGAGGCTCGCCAGGGTGGAGCGCAAGAGCGGATGGCGCACGGCCGTGGGGAAGAACCCGGCGATGAATGTCTCGCCGGCCATCGGCCGCTCCGGATCGACGACCCAGTCGCCGAGCGCGCCGAGATCGAGCGCCGGATCCGGCAAGCTTTCGGGCAGTGGCTCGAGGCAGCGCGCGCGCCCTCGCTCCGCCTCTATCAGCTGCACGATGGAGCCCGCGCGCTCGAGCCGCGCACGGCACGCCGCCTCGTGCAGGCCGAGGTGCTCCGCGAGCAGGCGCACGAGCACGGAGTGGACCCCCGTCTGGATGCGCGCCTCGTCGCGGTCGCCGGGACGCGCCTCGATCGTCACGTCACACTCGGAGTCGAGGCCGAGCGAGCGATTGCTGAGGTTCGCAGAGCCCACCTTGAGCGCGCGCCCGTCGACGATCATCAGCTTGCAGTGCACGTGGAGCCCGTGCTCGGAGCCCGGCAGCTTGGGATAGTAGATGTGCAGGCGACCGTGGCGATCGCTCTGCCGGATGCGCGCGAGCACCTGGCGTCGCAGCACACCCATCGAGCTCTGCTCGAGCCAGCCGGACTCGAGCACCGGCAGCACGAGAACCACTTCGGGACCCTCGGGTTTCTCGAGGCACTCGCACAAGGCGCGCGCCGCGACGGACGAGGTGAAATACTGGTTCTCGATGTAGATGTAGCGCTCCGCCGTCGCGAACGCGCGGCGCGTGAGGGAAGCGATCTCGTGGATCGTGCGCGGCGCGACGGGCGTGCCGGACGAGGTGCGCGAGATGCCGACGGGCACGTCGCGGAAGTCCGGCTCGAGCCCGGCCGGCCAGGGCGCCCCCATGTGCCGCGGCTCCGGGCCGAGCGCAGGCGGAGTCAGCGCGGGCTTGCCGCTCTCAGCTGCGGCGCGAAAGCGCTCGCGCGCGAGCTCGGAGAGCGCACGCGCGGCCGCGCCGTCCACGCACATCTGCACGTCGTGCATGGGCGCGTAAGGCTCGCCCTCCGGATCGCGCCGGGCGTCGTCCGCGACGCGATGCGAGGGATGGTCCCAGCGTCGGATGGTCAGATCGATGCCGCCCACGAACGCGAGATCGTCGTCGACGACCACGAGCTTCGTGTGGTGCGATGCGCCCACCATGTGCGCGCTGTCCAGCTGGTAGTGCAGGCGCGGATGCACGCGCGAGAACACGAACGAGGGCATCAGCTCGCGCTCGAACGCGTAGATCATCGAGAAGTCCCAGGCCAGGATGTAGATGTGGAGGTCCTTCTGGCGGCGCAACACGGCGCGAAGGAAGGGCAACAGGCATGCGGGCAGGCCGTCGCGCGGGCGCTTGTCGGCGCACAGGCGGGTGCGGCTGTCCACGTCCCAGCCGAGGATGAACACGTGCTTGCGCGCGCCTGCGATCGCGCTGCGCAGCGCACCGTAGTAGGCCGCGGCGTCGACCAGCGCGCTCGCGCGGTCGGCCGTCTCGATGCGCCAGCAGGTATGGCCGGGGACCAGCAGCGAGGGCCGCTCGGCGTCGGGCAGCGGCGTCTCGCTGGGTCGACGCCAGGCGGGTCGACTGCCCGTGCTGCTATCTTTGGCTTGGAGCTGCTCCATCTGGGCCCTCGCGCGTCGCAGCCAGCGGTTGCAAGACCCGTGCGCCACCCCGCGGGCGCACGGCAGGAGCCTGGGCTTGCAGCGCGAGCAAACCTGCCTCGACTTGCAGGCTTGCCGCACACGAACGCTGTGTCAGGTTGGTGTCCGACTCGTCTCCCGCCGCAGCAGGTAGAGCCGCGCTGGCTGAGCTCCGGAGCAGACCTCGACCGCGATGCTCGCATCCGCGGCGAGCTCGAAGCGGGTGCCCTCCCCCAACGTGAGCCGCGGGCTTGCGACGCTCTGAACGAGCAGGCGTTCGCCCAGGAACACGCGCAGCGCCCCCGTCGCGGCGACTTCGTAGCGGCCGGCGGCGAGCGGCGCCTGCGGTGTGAGCCATAGACAGCCCGAGGCCTCCACGCGCGCGGTGTCCACGATCCCCTCGAGCCCACGGGCTCGCGCATCCGCTGCGCGTGGGTAGCTGCCCGCCTGCGCGCCGTCGAGCGCGCCGCGCTCGGGCGCGACACGATAGTCGAGCACGAAGTCGCCGTTTGCCCCCGGTTGCGCGCGGTACAGCACTTGACCGTTCGGAACCAGCGGCTCGAGGCGCGGGTCCGCGCGGACCTGCGCCGCCAACAGCGGCAAGCTGCGGTCGTGGAACGCCAGGTACTCGCTGTCCAGCTCGGCGAGCGCCAGCGGCACGTCGGACAGCTGCGAGCTGAATAGCGCGCGCTGCAGCGCGTATTGTCGCGGAAAGGCGCTGCGCATGAACACCGGGTCGAGCAAGTTGAGGTAGCGCCCCTGCGGAGCGAAGTAGACGTACTCGTCGCTGTTCGTCCAGGGTGCAGCGATCTTCGCTCCCTCCGGCACGGCACGCGCGAAGCGCTCGAGCTTCTGACGCTGCGGCGGCCAGATGCAGCCGCCCAGGTCGGCGAGATGCGTGAGGCGCGAGACCGTGTGCGGCGCGGCGAAGAGGCCGAACAGCAGCATCACGAGCCACACGCGCGGCGCCAGCGCAGCGCGCGGCGCGAGGCGCGACAGCCGCGGCCCGAGCTCGTAGCCGCGCAGCGCAGCGCCATGGGCACAGGCCAGCAGCGCAAACGGCCACGCGTACAGCGCGAAGCGACCGCCGCTCACGAACAACAGGCCGAACACGAACGCGGCCACCGTGTAAGCCCGCGTCGCCGCCGTGAGCTGCGGACGCGTTTGCGCGCGGCGCCCCACGGCCGCAGCGAGGATGACCAGCCCGAGCAACGCCGGCCAGTCGAAGTCCAGAAAGCGCGCGAGGCCGAGCGCGCGGATCTCGTCGCCCATGTCTGACTGATCGCGGTAGCGCCAGAACACCACGTTCTGCACGTAGAACACGCGCAAGTTGTGCGGGAACTGCGGATGCAGAAGGAGCCCGAGCGCGACGCCCGCGCCGGGGCTCGCGAGCATGCGGTAGCGCGCCACGCGCTCGCGCGCGAGCGTCCAGAAGAAACACAGCCCACACAGCCCGAGCAGCGCGTGCACCGCCGTGTAGCTCCAGCTGAACACGAACGCGAGCACGCCGAGCAGCAGGTAGCGCCCCGAAGCGAGCGCGGACAGCGCGGCCATGAACAGCGGCAGCGCGAGCAGCTCGGGGCGCAGGCGGATGATCCGCAGGTCGTACGACAGCGCGCCGAACACGAGCAGCGCGGGCAAATACAGCGCCCCGCGCCCGAGCGCCGGCCAGGCGCAGTGAACGAGCAGCGCGCACTGCGCCCCGACGAGCAGCGCGATCAGGAGCTTGCCGCCGAGCAGCGCGTCGCCCGCCGCCATGAGCGGCGCAAGTAGCAGATGGAACAGCAGCTCCTTGTCCCCGAAACCGTGGCGCATCAGGCTGAAGCGCGCCCACGGCAGCTCGTGCAATATGCCGTGCTGCGAGTACTCGCGCGCGACGGCCAGGTGGTACGACGAGTCCGTGTCGTACAACATCGTCAGTGGCCACAGCCAGGCGAGCGCGAGCGCAAACGCGACCGTAAACGTAAGCGCAACGAAGCGCGTCGAGGGCTGAGGCAAGTCGGAGCGATCCCGCGGGGAGTGCGCAGCGATTAAACCGCGGGCTGCCCCGCACGGCGAGCGTTTCAGCGCCGAAGCTCAGTATCCGAGCAGCTGCGTGGCTACACCGTGCGCGGGAGACATACCCAGCTGCGCCGAGAGCTCTGCGGCCTCGGTGAGCAGCTGCCGCGCGCGCGTGGCGTCGTGCGCGGGTCCCGGCTGTGCCATCAGCTTGGCCGTGTCGATCAGGTTGTAGACGAGGCAGGTGCGGGCCCCGAAGCGCCGCGAGCTATCGATGCCCAGGAGCAGGTAGTCGACGGCGCGCACGGGCTCGCCGAGCAGCGCGGCGAGGTTGCCGAGCAAATGCGCGATCGAGGCGTGCAAGTGAAACGAGATGCCGACCGCGAAGTACGAGGCGTACGGCTGCAACAGCTCGTACAGCACGGCCGCGTGCTCGCGCGCACCCGTCATGCTGGCAGTGGTCGCGAGGTCGCCGAGGACCGACAGGTAGTCGCGGTCCTGTGGCAAGTCGCGCAGCGCATCCAGGCTCAGCTCCTCGAGCGCGGCGCGAGCCTCGTGCAAGAAGCCGTGCTCCGCAAGCGAGCGAATCTTCAAGGAGCGCGAGTTCGGCAGGTCCTGCGAGCTCGGCGAGAAGCTCGCCCGCGCGCGCGAGCCGAACGCGCGGGCGTCGCCCGCATGCAGCAGGTACACGCCGTAGTCGAGCGCGAAGATCGCGCGCCAGGCCTGAAAGCGCAGGCGCTTGGCCCGCTCGCGCAGCCGCTCGAGCTCGGCCGGGATGCTGCTCCACTCGCCGCGATTCATGCGTTGGATCATGAGCATGCGGTCGTGGTGCCAGAGCAGCTCGGTGTTGTTCAGCTGCTGGTGCAACGTGGTGAGCTCGTCCACGGCGCGCTGCACGCCCTCGGCGTTGCCGCGCTGAGCGGCAGTGATGATGCGGAAGATCGGAGTCGAGGTTGCACGCCAGCGCGAGTAGCGATTCGGATGGTTCAGGAGCTCGCGGTCGATCTCGCGAGCGATGGCCTCGGCGCGCGAAAACGTCGCCGGACCGGCGCTGAAGTACAGCTCCGCGTCGCGCACCACGGCGCGCGCCTCGCTGTTTTCGCCCGCGTTGGCGCGCTTCAGGTAATCTCGCGCCTGCTCCAGCAGCTCCGCGACCTGCTGCGCGCTGCTCGAGTGCGGCGGCGTCCACGCCTGCGTCGCGCGCACGATCGCGCGGCGCTTGAAGTCGTTCGCGGGCAGCACTTCGAACGCGGCCTCGAGCACGCCGGCCGCGTCGACGTCCGACAGGATGCCGGGGCCCGGGCTCAGGAACTGCCCGGCGAGGGTGAGCATCGCGCCGAGCTTCAGCGAGCGAGCGAGCTCGATGCCCTGCTGCAGGTGCTCGTAATACATCGGCTCGCCGACGAAGCGCTCCACGATCGCGAGCTCCAGCAATAGCGCCGTGCGCAGCTCGGCGTCGGGCTCGACCGCGAAGCGCAGCGCAGCCAGCGCGCGCCGCAGCAGGCTGCGCGCGTCGGCGTGCGCGCCGAGCGTCGCCGCGACCGCGGCGGCTTCGCGTGCGTAGGCCACGGCGGTCTTGACCTCACCGTGCGGCAGCGCAGACAGGAAGTGATGCGCGAGCTCTGCGCTCGACACCTCACCGCCGCTCGCACGCCGCTTCAGCAGCGCTTCGCCCGCGCGGATGTGGAAGTGACAGCGCTTGCGAATCGACAGGTCCGAGTACAGCACCTCGCGGATCAACGCATGGTCGAACGCGTAGGCGCCGGCCAGATCGTCCGACGGCACCACGGTCTCGTTCGCGAGCGATCCATCGAGCGCTTCGAGCAGCTCGTGCGGGGCCGTCTCCGTGACGTGGCTGAGCACGCCGAGATCGAAGTCCTGTCCGATGACGGCCGCCGCCGACAGCACCTCGCGCGCGACCTCGGGCAAGCGCCCGAGACGCTCGCGCACCAGCTCGCGCGCGGCGCCGGACACCTGCAGCTGGTCCGCCGTGGGGTTCGGCATGCCGATGACCGGGCGCAGCAGCTCGATCATGAAGAACGGATTGCCTTCGGAGCGCGCGTACACCGCACGGCTGAGGTCCGAGACGTCCGCGCCGAACACTGCGCTCACGTACTCGCGCACCTGCTCGCTCTCGAGACGCTCGAGCAAGATGCGCTCGCAGTTGGCGTGGGCGAACAGCCGCAACAGACCGCGCTCGCCCTTCTCTTCCGCGAGCTCTGCGCCGCGATAGGTGGCGAGCACGAGGATCGGCCAGCGCGAGATCTCGCCGACCATGTAACAGAGCAGGCGCGCGGACGCGGCGTCCGCCCATTGCAGATCGTCCACCAGCAGCAAGAGCGGCTTGTGCTTGCTGGCCCGGAACAGCGCCTGTGCCACGGAATCAATTGCACGGTGACTGGCGTGAACGGTATCGAACAGGCCGGACTGATTGAGCATGGCCGCGGCGCTCGGCGAGTCCTGCGGACCTTGCCCGGAGCTCGGGCCCTCGATCACCACGCGCACGATCTCGTCTGCGAGATCGTTGCCGTGCAGCTCGCGCAGCATCTGGACGAAGGGCCACAGCGGCGGCACACCGTCGGCGGCCTGACACCGACCCCACGCGGTGGCCACGCCGTTTTCGCGCGCGCTCGCTTCGAGCGTCTCGGCGAGGCGCGTCTTGCCGATGCCTGGCTCCCCCATCAGTAGACAGATGCTGCCCTTACCCGCCTGAGCACGCGCGAGCGCCCCCTGCAGCCGGCCCAGCTCCGTGTCGCGCCCCACCAACGGCGCGGCGGAGCTGCCGAAGCTGCCAGTGCTCGCGGGCGCCCGTCGTGCCGGCACTTCGACCTTCTGCACTTCGCGTACGAAGCGGTATCCGCGACCGTAACTGTTCTCGATGTACTCCAGCTCGCCGGTCTTGTGGCCCAGCACCTTGCGGAGCTTGGCGACGCTCACGCTCAGCACGTTGTCGGCGACCGCACGTCCCTCCCAGACCTGCTCCAGCAGCTCGCGCTTGCTGAGCAGTCGCCCCGGATTCGCGAGAAAATAGTCGAGCAGCTGCAGCAGCTTGGCGTCGACCTTCAGGGGCGCGCCCTGATGGCTGAGCTCGCGCATCTGCGGGTCGAAGACGAAATCACCAAAGGCCACTGACACGATTGCGAGCCACCCTCCGAAGCCTCGAGCACGAGGCTCTTAGCAATCAATCGTAGAAACCGAAACCAGAGATTCGCTGCGAGAGGCGATGCCGCGAGCTGCGTCGGTCGCAGCGTAGATCAAGCTGGCCGCCGAGCAACTTCCGAAAGGTCCAACCAGCGCTCCGGTCCGGGGGCCGGGCCCGTGGTGTGGCTGGTATGGGTAGCGCGCTGCCGAGGCCGCTCGCCCCAGGCGCACGCAGCGTATTCGGGGATCGTGCGCCCCCGCGTGTAGCCGAATCAGACAGCTCGAGCGAGCGCCTCGGCGCTCGCTCACACGCGCGAGCGCGACGCCGGGGCAGCTCGGGACGGCGGCAGCGAAGCTACCAGCTGCGGACTGCCGCTGAAGGCGGCTGCGGCCAGGAGCGGCAACGCGCTGCCTCACCACCAGGGATAAAACGGCGGCATCTGCGAGGCGCGCCCCTCGAACTCGGGCTCGCGCTTCTCGCGGAACGCTTGCACGCCTTCCTTGCCGTCCGCGAAGCTGGTGTAGAACATGGCCAGCGACTCGACCTTGTGCGCGTCCAGCGGATGGCGTGCGGCCGCGTTGCGGTAGACCATCTGGCGCACCAGGGCGGTGGCGACCGGCGAGCGCCGCTCCACGAAGCGCCGGGCGAGCTTGTACGCCTCCGGCAGCAGCTGATCGGGCGGCAACACCGCGCGCACGAGGCCCCCGCGCTGAGCTTCTTGCGCGTCGAAGATCTCCGCGCTGTACAGCCACTCGAGCGCCTGGGAGATGCCAACCACGCGCGGCAGAAACCACGTCGAGCAGGCCTCGGGCACGATACCCAGCTTGCCGAACACGAAGCCGATCTTGGCCTTCTCCGACGCGAGCCGGATGTCCATGGCCAAGGTCATCGTCGCGCCGATGCCCACCGCCGGCCCATTGATGGCTGCGATCACGGGCTTCTTGCAGGCGTAGATCGCCAACGTCACGCGTCCGCCCGTGTCGCGGACACCGCGGAAGATCTCCGGGTCGTCGAGCCGGCTCTGCATGTCCGCGTTCGTCGGGCGCTGGGTCTCGTCGAGCCCAAACACGTTGCCGGGGCGCGACAGGTCCATGCCCGCGCAGAACGCGCGGCCGCTGCCGGTGACGACCACCGCGGCGACCGCGTCGTCTTCGCTGGCGCGCTCGAACGCTGCCGTAAGCTCGTTCGCCATCTCCACGGTGAACGCGTTGAGCTGCGCAGGCCGGTTGAGCGTGAGGGTGAGCACACCCTCTGCAACTGTATAATCGAGCGTTTCGTAGGTCATCCGCTCCCAGGTACTACGCTGGGGCTCGATCGCAAAGCCAATGTTAGACTGCCCGCATGCAAGTCACGGTGCGGCAGGTGACATGGGCCGACGCAGCGCGCGAGCTGATGGCCGTGCGCGAGCGCGTGTTCGTCGTGGAGCAGCGGGTGCCAGCCGAGCTCGAGCAGGACAGCCTGGATCCCGCGTGTTCGCACGTGCTGGCGTGCGAGCCGAGCGGGCGCGCGATCGGCACCGGGCGATTGACGCCGGACGGGCGCATCGGACGCATGGCGGTGCTTGCGGAGGCGCGGGAGCGCGGCGTGGGACGGCTGCTGCTCAGCGCGTTGCTCGAGCGCGCCCGCGAGCAAGGCCTCACGGAGGTCCACCTGCATGCGCAGGAGCACGCGCGCGGCTTCTACTCGCGCCAGGGTTTCGAGCCCGAGGGCGAGCCGTTCAGCGAAGCCGGCATCGCGCACATTGGAATGCGCATGAAGCTCGTTCCGGGCTGACGCCGGTTGACATATGCTGCGCGTCGCAGCGCGAGCTGCGCACCGGAGGCAGGGTCCATGTCGGAAGCAGCGCGCGAAGCGGTGATCGAGCCACAGCGCAGGATCATCGATCCTCACCATCACCTGTGGCACCGGCCGGAGTTCGGCTCGTACACGCTGGAAGATCTGTGGCGTGACACAGGCGCAGGGCACGCGGTCGAAAAGACGGTGTTCATCGAGTGTCGCGCGTTTTATCGCGACGCGGGCCCGCTCGAGCTGCGCTCAGTGGGCGAGACCGAGACGGTGGCGCAGATCGCCGCGCAGAGCCGCAGCGCCGGGGGCAAGAAGGCGGTCATCGCGGGCATCGTGGCGCACGCCGATCTGACGCTCGGCGACAAGCTCGAAGACGTGCTCATGGCGCATCGCGACGCGGGTCAGGGTCTCTTGCGCGGCATTCGGCACGCGGGCGCGCGCGATCCGGAGCCGGCTGCGCTCAGCATCCCTGGCCGCGGGCTCGAGGGGCAATACGAGCGCGAAGACTTCCGGCGCGGTGTGAAGCTCCTCGGCAAGCTCGGCCTGTCGTACGACACCTGGCACTACCACCACCAGAACACCGCGTACCTGTCGCTCGCGCGCGCCGTGCCGGACACCGTGTTCGTGCTCGATCACTTCGGCACGCCGCTCGGCGTCGGGCGCTTCGCCGGCCAGCGCGACGCGATCTTCGAGCACTGGAAGACGGACATCGCGCAGATCGCGCGCTGCCCGAACGTGTACGCGAAGCTCGGGGGCCTGGCCATGCCGGACAACGGCTTCGGCTGGGACAAGCGCGGTCGGCCCGCAACCTCGGCGGAGCTGATCGACGCGCAGCGCCGCTACTACATGCACGCGCTCGAGTGCTTCGGCCCCGAGCGCTGCATGTTCGAGAGCAACTTCCCCGTCGACAAGCGCTCGATCGGCTACGTGGAGCTGTGGAACGCGTTCAAGCTGATGGTGCGAGATTTCTCGGAGAGCGAGAAGCACGCGCTGTTCTACGGCACGGCCGAGCGCGTGTACCGGCTCTGAGCGCGCGCGCTCAGGCGGCGGCCGCGCGCGTGCTCGCCGCGGCCCGCTCTGCCTCTTGCAGAACGAGCCGCAGCTCCGCCGCGTCCAGCTGCACGCCGGTCGCCGCAGCGTGCAGCGGCAGCAGCCACTCGACCGCGGCGGCCGCCGTCCCGAAGATCTGCAGCTGCAAGCGGCGCGGCCGCAACATGGCGAGGCTCGCAATCATGCCGCGCACCGCGCTCGCCCAGAAGCCGTCGCCGGCGAGGATGATCGGGATCGCCGCCGCGGACTGGTTGTACTCGCGCATGATGCGGGCGAGCTCGGCGCGCGCAGCCGCCGAGGGCATACTGCCACCACCGGGGATCATGACGTTGACGGCCGTCACGCCCTCCGGATGCTCAGCGGCGATCTTGCGACAGCCGCGCTCCAGCTCCGCGCAGCCCTCCATGTCGATGGGTCCGAACCAGAACGTAACAGTCACATTGCGCCAGATGTAGGTAGTATAAACACCTGGGACATCCTGCAACTGCGTCAGACGCTGAAAGACAGTCGAGTCTCGATCGCGCTCCATCCTGACTATTGTTAGTGGCAGGCTGCGTACGTGCAATGAAGGCCACGACGCGTGGTTGTACGCGGACGCGGTCAGGCACGCTATACATGTGTCCCTGTAATGACGCGAAGAGCGGCCAGCGTATGCTGTACCGTCTGCGGCGCGTGCGCGCTGTATGCAGCGCCCGCACTCGCGCAGGACGTGCGCGACGTGGTGCGCGACCATCTGGAACAAGAACTGGAGAGGGAGAAGGAGAAGGATCCTCCACCGATGCGCGCGCAGCCGAAGCCCGCAGCGCGGCGGTACAGCGCTCCCCCGGCGCAGCGCGAGCCGGCGCCTGCCGCTGACGGCGTCACGGTCACGATCGCCTCGGACAAGCCGGAGCCGCCTCAGCCGGCCGGTCCACGTCTGCCGCAGCGCCTGTTCGAGCGCTACGTGCAGCTCGATCTGAAGCTCGGGGGCGGCTGGCGCGGCTGGTTGCCGCAGCAGTTCCCCCACGTGAAGGTGAACGCAGGCAGCTACTACGTGTGGACCGTGGAGGTGCGCGTGAAGCTCTTCCGCTTCCTCAACCTGCACCGCGGCTATTACGAATCGAATGCGCTCGCGGGGCCGCGCACTGAGGAAGCGGCCGTCGCCGCACAGGTGGGCTCGTACATCCCGAAGGCGGCGTGGCTACTCGGCGTGCTCGGCTTCCCGCTATTCAAGGCCTGGGAGCCGATCTTGCGCTACGAGAGCCGCGCATTCCATACCGAGGCGCGGCCCAAACAGCCGGTGTGTGTCGTGACGGATGCCGTGGCCTCTGATCTGTCGAGCTGCGAGCGCAGCGCGGAGCCGCTGCGCATGACCTCGGGCTTCGAGACGTTCGTCGCCGGGGTGCGCTACGACCAAGGCAAGGAGCCGAGCGCGGTGATCGGTCCGCAGGCCAGCAAGCTGCCGCCGATCACTTTCGGTGTGGGGCTCCTGTCCTATCGCAAGCCGTACCAGGTGAACGTCGACGGCAACACCCTCGAGGGTTACCTGTTCGACGGGCGCTTCCGCGGCGCGGGCTTGATGCTCGGCACGGACATCGGCGGTGGCGTGGATCGTTTCGCGCTGAACGTGGACGCGCAGCTGGGGCTCGGTGAGGTCAAGCTGACGCGCAACCTGAAACTAAACAGTCTGGCGCCGGAGGACTGGTGGATGGGCTACCTGCTCGGCAACGTCAACCTCGGGTACAACCTGCCGCTGTACCGTGGCACGCCTACGTTGATGTTCGTGCCGCAGCTCAGCCTGGGCGGCGCGTATTTCTTCTTCTTCAAGACGCAGAACCGCTCGAGCGACAGGAGCGATGCGGCCACGGCGAACTGGGACCTGTTGTGGTCGGCGCACGCATCGCTCGTGTTATCCATCTGAGCGCTGCCAGTGCTGGAAGCACCAGGCTCCGCTCGGCTCCTGCACCTCGTGCTCGGCCGTGCAGCGGAGGCCGGACAGGAGTGCTGCTTCCGGCGGCAGCGCTCCGCCGACCGCTCGCGCATCGATGCTGCCCTCGAAGCGCGACAGCCACAGGTGCTGCACGCGCGGCGGCGCGTCGTAGAGAACGCCCGCCGTGCTCGGGCCTGCCTCGATCACGATCATGCGCGCGCCGCGCCGCTGCAGCAGCTCCACGGCCTGCCGGATGTCCAGCGCCTCGACGCCAAGCACCTCCGCGCGCGTCAGCTCTGCAGCCAGGAGCGGCGCGCGCTGCGGCGTGGTCAGGACGAGGTTCCGGTTCTGATCGCGGAACACGCGGTGCTCCGGCGGCAGCTCTGCGCTGCGGGTCAAGATTGCGGTGAGCGGCGGCTGCTGCTTGCCGAGCAGCTCGCGACGATAACGCGTGAGGCCCTCCGCCAGCGGGCCCTGCAGCTCGTGGCTGAGCTGCGGCTCCGCGCGCACCACCTGCGCCGTGGTCACGATCGCGTCGGCGTGCGCGCGCGCCAGGTTGAGCACGAAGAAGTCCGTCGCGCTCTTCGGCGCATGCTCGCCGATCTTGATCACGTGGGGGCGCGGGTCATCCGGAACACGCAACGTGGACACGCAGTGCAAGACGCCGGACAGGCCGCGCAACGTGTCCGCGTACAGGCATTGCACGAGGCGCTGCACCTCGAGGAGCTGTGCGTCGGGCTGCATGGTGCGCGCTCAGTGTAGCGCGAGCTGCATGCGCAGGGCGCTGTCGTTCGCGAGCGGCGGGGCGGCGATCAGGAACACGCGGCTCGGGTCGATGCCCGTACCTTCCAGCAGGGCGCTCTGAACCTGCTGCGCGCGCGCTTCCGCGAGCGCCTCCAGCTCGCGCTCGGGGACGCTGATCTTCGTCTTGAGCTGGGCTTCCAACCAGGCGATGGCGTAGCCGTCCGGCACCTGTGGGGGCTTCGGAGGCTCCTTCGGGCGAGCCAGCACGACGTGACCAAGGCCGTGGAGCGACTGCGGCTGGCGTACGGCGGCCGCGAGCACCCGCGCCTGCCGCGCGTGCGCGCGCCGCGCCAGCGCACCGTGTGCGGGGCCGTCCGGTAGCAGCGTGTGGCGGGGCGCGGGCGGCTTCGGTGGGGGTGGTGGCGCTGCGGCCAACGGCGGCGGAATCAGCGGCGCCTTGCCGAAACGCTCGCGGTACATGCGCTCGAGCAGCGCACGGTAGTCCTTCGGCACGCTCATCAGCCGAGCCGTTGCGCCCGGAGCTTTGGCCGCCGCGCCGAGCTGGCGAGCCGCGCGCGCCTCGACCTGCTGCTTGAGGCGCTGCGTCAGGAGGGCGTTGCGATCGCGCTCGGGCGAGAGCACGAGCGGCACGTCAAGCTGAAGCGAAGGCCGCTCCTGCAGCGCGCGCGCCAAGGTCTGCAGCTTGGCGCGCTCGGAGAGCGGCACCGCGCCCTCCCCGGGCGCGAAGTCCACGAACGAGATCTCCTCGCCGCCGCCGAACAGCGAGCCGAGCAGCGCAAACGGCGCGCTCACGGCCTTCGACAGCAGGTTCAGCACGACCTTCCAGACCAGCGGCCCGAGCTTGAACTGCGGGTCGTCGAGGTTGCCGCGCACGGGCAGGTCCAGATCGATGACCCCGTTTTTGTCCTTCAGCAGCGCCACCGCGAGCTTGACGGGCAGGCTCGTGGCATCCGGGCTGTCGACCGCCGCTCCCAGCTGCAGCTGACTCAGCACGATGCGGTGCTTGGCGTCGAGCCGGCGCCGGTCCACCAGGTAATGCAGGTCGAGATCGAGCTTGCCGCGCTCGATCTTGTAGCCCGCGAACTTGCCGGAGTACGGCGAGAACGCAGTGAGCTCCATGTTCTTGAAGCGCAGGTGCAGGTCCGTGTGCTTGGCCGCCGCGAAGTAGTTCACCTTCCCCGTGATCTTGACCGGACTGTAGCGCCCGACGCGCCCCTCGAGCTTCACGTCCGCTCGCGCATTCGGGTCGGCGGAGAGGCCTTCGATCGTGCCGCGCAGCTCCTGCACGCCGGTCGCGAAGTTCGGGCGCAGGGAGAGATCCGCGAAGTTGAGCGATCCGCCTTCGATGCGCAGCTTGCGGATGCTCGCGGGGATGGCCGCGGTAGGCTGACTCGCCGCAGCGGGCGCGGCAGCCACGTCGGACGGGCTCGCGGAGCGGGCGTGCAGGACGGCCTGCAGGTTCACGCTCCGGTCGGGCCCGACGATCACGCGCGCGTAGGGATCGGTGGCGACCAGCTCGTCGATCGCCACGGACGCGGGATCGGTTTGCACGCGCAGCCCGAGCAGCTGGAGGTTGTGCCACTTGATGAAGTCTTCCTGCAGCGCGGCGTCCACGGTGTGCAGCGCGCTGACGCCGGCGCGGCCCGTGAAGGTGACGCCGCCATCCGCGGCAAGCTTCAACGCGCCCTGCAGCCCCGCGCGGCCGTCGCGAACGATCAGACTGGTGTGATCGTCGAGATAAGGTTGCAGGGCTCGCAGCGGCACGTCCTGTGCGGACACGTCCAGCTGAGCGCTGAACGGGCTCAGCCCGAGCTGGCCCGACGCAGCGATGACGCCCGTGCTCAGCAGCTTGCCGTGCAGCTGCAGCTCGAGCGGGCCACGCGCGGGGCTGGCGTAGCCGAGCACACGTGCGTCGAGCGGTCCGACGTGGAGCCGAGCCGCGCGCGAGGGGCCGTGATCGACGAGCTGGAACTCCGCCGCCGTCAGCTGCAGGTCGGGCAACGCGACGCTCCAGTTTTCACTGCTCGCTTCGGCGCTCGGCTCGGCAGCGGGCTCGGGCGTCGGCATCCAGCGCTGGAGATCGATCTGGCCATCGCGCGCGCGCTGCGCCTGCAGCTGCAGCCCGTGCACGGCCAGCTGCCCCAAGCTCACGCTGCGAGCGCTCGTGTCCAGCAAGCTATTCGTCAGCTCAAGGCTCGGCAACACGAGCGCGTCTTCTTCGGCGCCGCGCGAGCGCAGCGCGAGATCGCGCAGGGCGAGGCGGTCCAGCGAGACGCGCGCCTGCACGCCGCCCGCGCGCTGGGTGACGTCGTAGTGACCGCGCAGCGCGAGCTCTCCGTCGCGCACTTCGAACGCCGCGAGCTCGGCTGCGAACGAGGCGAGCGTTCGGGCGCGCACGTGCAGCTCGAACTGCCCGCGCGATGCAAGCGGCACGAGCCCGAACGTGCCGCGCCACTTGAGCTGCTCGCCGAGCGCCGACTGCACCGACAGCGCGTACGCGTTACCCTCGCTGCGACTGCTGAAGTTGCGCAACGTGAAGCTGATCGGGATCAACGCGAGCTGCAGCGGCGCGGGCCGCGCTTCGTCCACCACCTGCGCCTGTCCCGCATTCACGGCGAGGTGCGTGATCCAGATGCGCGGTGGCGGAGCGTCGGGTTCCGCTCCCGCCGGCCCGGGACCTGCGAGGTCCTGCATGTTCAGCGTGCCGTCTGCGCGCCGCACGATGCGCGCGTTCGGCGCGTCCAGCGCGATGGCCTCGAAGTCGAGGCCCCAGCGCAACACGGAGCGCGAGCTCAAGTCGACGTACAGCCGCTCGAACGAGAGGAGCGCGCTGCCATCCGCGTCCGGCAGGCGCACGTCGCGCAGCTCCAGCTCGAGGCTGAACGGATTGAAGCGGATGCGCCCGAGCTCCAGCGTGCGCCCGTAACGGCTCGCGACCGTCTCGCGCAAGCTGCGATCCAAAAGCCTCGGCACGAGCCAGAAGCCCAGCGCCGCATACACACCGAGCAGCGCGGCTGCGACGAGCCAGAAGCGGTAGCGACGCAAGTTGCCGAGGCGCAGAGACATCACTCCTCGTGGAAAGGGGGATCGGGCCGGTTCGGGATAGCCTACCGTCCCGCGCGGCTCAAGCGCCGTATGGGGCCGTCACGACGCGGGAACGTCTGCCGGGGCGGGACGCTCGACAGGCACGCCCAGCAGCGCTTGCACGCGCTCTTGCAGGACGGCTGCGCTGACTTGCTCGGGTGGGATGGGCTCACCGATCGTGAGGACGAGCGGTGAGCGAAACGCGCGCGGCACGGGTAGACCCGTCTTGCCCCCGCGGCTGAACATGCTGCCCCACAGGCCGTGCAGCGCCATCGGCACCACCGGCACGGCCGTCTCGCGCACGATGCGCTCGATGCCCCCGCGGAACGTGTTCAGCTCACCGGTCTTCGTGAGCTTGCCCTCCGGGAAGATGCACACCACCTCGCCTGCGCGCAGCTCTTCTGCGATGCGCTCGAACGCGCGCTCCATGAGCGCCTTGTCCTGGTGCTCGGGCGCGATCGGGATGGTCTTGCCTTGCTTGAACAAGAGGGACACTACGGGCGCCGATGCGATGCGATGATCCATCACGAAGCGGAGCGGCCGGCGAATCGCGCCCGCGATGATCAGCCAGTCCACGAAGCTCACGTGATTGCACACGAACACCGCCGCGCCCGTCTCCGGGATGCGCTCGTGCCCGACCAGCTTCAGCCGGTACAGGCTGTGCGACAGCAGGAACGCGGCAAAGCGCAGCAGGAACTCTGGCAGGAGCGTGTAGATGTACACGGCCACGAGCGCGTTCAGCACGGCGAGCACCAGGAAGATCGCCGGCACCGACAGCTCGATCGCGAACAGCCACGACAACATGACCGACGCGATCACCATGAACAATGCGTTCAAGATGTTGTTGCCGGCGACCACGCGCGAGCGCTCCGAGGGCTCTGCGCGCTGCTGGATCAAGGTGTAGAGCGGCACGGTGTAAAAGCCGCCGAACAGCGCGATCGCGAACAGGTCGGCGGCGATGCGCAGCGCGTGCGGCGAGCCGAGGTAGGCGGCGAGCTCGAGCGGAACCTCCGGCTTCAGCTGCGGCGAGCCCACGAAGAACAGATCGAGCGTGAACGCGGTCATGCCGATCGAGCCGAGCGGCACGAGCGCGAGCTCCAGGTTCTTGCCCGAGACCTTCTCACACAAGAGCGAGCCGAGCGCGATGCCCACGCAGAACACCGACAGGAAGAACGTGACCACGTGCTCGTGCGCGCCGAGCGTGTTGCGCGCGTAGGTGGGCAGCAAGGTCAGGAACGTCGCGCCGAAGAACCAGAACCACGAGATGCCGAGCACGGACAGAAAGACCGCGCGCGTCTTGTGGGTGATGCGCAGGATCTCCCAGGTGGGCCGGAACGGGCTCGCGCTCACGCGCAGCTCGGGCGCCACGGCCGGCAACGCGGGCACGCGCAAGCTGGCGAGATAGCCGAGCGCGGCCCACACCATCGCGCTCACTCCGATCCAGCTCGGCCCGCCCGGCAGGAGCACGAGCACGCCGCCCCCGATCGTGCCGGCGAGGATCGCGAGGAACGTGCCCATCTCCACGAGCGCGTTGCCCGCGACCAGCTCGTCCGCGCTCACCATCTGCGGCAGGATGCTGTACTTGATCGGCCCGAGAAATGTGGAGTGCACGCCGAGTAGCCCGATGCCCGTGAGCAGAATGGTCAGGTCCGCGCGCGCAAAGCCGAGCGCGCACAGGCCCATGATGCCGATTTCCACCAGCTTGATGATCCGGATCAAGCGCGGCTTCGGATAGCGGTCGGCCACCTGCCCGGCGAGCGCCGACAGCACGAAATACGGCAAGATGAACACGCCGGAGCACAGCGAGATCATCACCTCCGGAGCGAGCCCGAACAGCTGGGCCTGCGTGGCGCTGATCCAGATCACCACCGCGTTCTTCAGGAGATTGTCGTTGAAGGCCGAGAGCAGCTGCGTGGTGAACAGCGCCAGGAAGCCTTTGCGAAAG
>Ga0190269_10000026_pt1 | contig 60491 bp, 49 predicted proteins | sample Popmic249IS_FD_133749 | JGI IMG/M metagenome (GOLD analysis project Ga0190269, IMG submission 133749) | Populus adjacent soil microbial communities from riparian zone of Blue River, Arizona, USA - 249 IS | ecosystem: Environmental > Terrestrial > Soil > Riparian zone | place: USA: Arizona... | reverse complement strand
CTTTCAGACGCTGATCGACGTGGTGCTCGAGGCCAACAAGATCGGCGGTCGCCACGGGCTCGGCACGAGCGATCAGATCGAAAATCGCGTGATCGACGCGAAGAGCCGCGGCATCTACGAGGCACCCGGCATGGCGCTCTTGCACGTGGCGTACGAACGTCTGCTGTCGGCGATCCACAACGAAAACACGCTGGATCTCTACTTCACGCTGGGCCGGCGCCTCGGCCGCATCCTCTACGAGGGCAAGTGGTTCGACGCCGAGGCCATGCTGCTCAAGGACGCGCTCACGCGTTGGGTCGCCCCGAGCGTGAGCGGCACGGTGACGCTCGAGCTGCGCCGCGGTGACGACTATTCGATCCTGAAGACCGAGGCGGAATACATGGCCTACGCGCCCGAGAAGCTGTCGATGGAGCGCGTGGAAGAGCCCGCATTTTCGCCCGCGGATCGCATCGGTGCGCTGGAGATGCAGAACCTCTCGGTCACCGACAACCGCGCGTTTCTGCTGCATCACCTCGACGCCATCTCGCGGCTCGGCACCGGCAGCTCCCCGCTGCCGGAGCTGCTCGGCAGCGGACCGAGCCGAGACGAAGAGTGAGAGCCTGAAGCGGCCGGCTCCGCTCGAGGAGCCGGCCAGCTCGGCATTCACGCGGCCAGCGCGGCCTGGTTACTGGGGCGGCTCTGACAGCGCTCCAGCCAGCTTTTCACGTGCGCGTGCTTCTCGACCGAGACGTTGTTGAACGTGGCCCACCCCACGACTCCGGCGACGATCAGATCGGCGAGCGTGAACTGATCCGAGACCAAGTAGCCGCGCTTCGCGAGTTGCCCGTCGAGCAGGCCCAGCAGATTCTGGAGCTCGTTGCGCGCGTACTCCGCCTGGGCGGCGTTGTGGAAGCTCGGTCCGAGCTGCGCGCTGGTCGCGGTGAACAACACCCTCAAAGTGCTGCCGAACGTGACGTACGCCCAGGTCGACCAGGACAGGGCCTGCAAGCGCGCCGGATCGTCCGCCGCGGGCCACACCTTCTTGGCCACTCCGTAGCGGTCACCCAGCCACTGCATGATCGCGACGGCTTCGAACATCGGTGTGCCATCCACCACGAGTGTGGGCACCTTTCCGTTCGGGTTGAGCGCCAAAAACTCGGGTTTTCTTTGATCGCCTCGGCCCAGATCGAGCTTCACGGCTTCATGTGGAACGTCGAGCTCCGCGAGCGCCCACTTCACGGGCGTCGCACTGGACATCGGCGCGTAATAAAATGTGATCGTCATGACCTTCTCCTCGTATCGAGTCGATGGTCAGACTGTAGATCCTGCTGCGGTCAGGTTCGGTCCTCGATGGACGAGCCGCGTGCTTCAGTGAAAACGCCGCGAGAGCTGCAACGTTCCGAGGCCCACGGACACCTGCGTCCCATGCGGCGCGCTTGCGCTCGCGGGCGCGCGCTCTTCACCCCCGCCGCTGAGCAGCGTAATCACGGTGATCGCACCAGTGACCGCCGTCGCGCCGAGCAGGATGTCCGTGACGATGCCCTTCGTTTGTGCGCGATCGTGCAGCGAGTCGAGCTCACCGGCGGTGGCCGGCCGGTGCAGTGCATCGTGGTACTTGGAGCCGTCCATCGCCGCGAGTGTGCCCATCACGCCCGTGCCGACGGCCAGCGCGCCGGTCGCGATGCCGAGCCAGAGACTCGCGCCCGGACCGCTCGAGCGCTGCGCGCTGGCCCCGCTCGACTGCTGCGCCAGCGCTGGCCGCGCGAGCGCGGGCTCCGGCTCCAGGTCGAGTCGCACGTGCACTGACTCGCCGCCCGCAGCTTCGAGCACGCGCGTCACGCGCGGCCTGCCGCCGATGGCTGCAGACATCCGCCGTGTTCCGGCGCTCACGCGCAGCGGCGCGGACAGCGGGCTCGTGCCCACGGACACTTCATCGACGAACAGCTCGGCGCCGTCGACGTTGCAGCTCAGCTCGATGGTCGTGATGCGGCCCCGGAGCTTGCTGAGGGTGGCCTCGACGTCGCGGCGGCGCCCCGGATCGATCTCGTCGCCGCCGTCCCCCAGGTACTTCTGGAAGTAACTCTGGGCCGAGGTGTAGTCGCCGAGCGCGTTGCTCACCTGACCGAGGTTGTAGAGCACGCGATAGTTCGGCGCGGCGGCGTACGCGCGCTTGAACTCGATCAGCGCGGCGTTGATGTTGCCATCGCGGTAGTACTCGACGCCGCGATCGAAGTGGCGCCGGCCCGCTTCCAGGTCGACGGCCGCCGTTGGCTGCGCCCCGGCCTGTGCACAGAGGAGCAGCGTGAACATCGCGAAGAGGGCTGTGACGGTGCGGGTCATCATCGGTAGGGATTGTCGAAAACCTCAAAAATGCATGTCGATGAACGTGATCGTGTTCGCGCGGATCTGCGCGTTGAACGAGCCGAGCTCGGCGCCGTCGATGCCGAGGTGCGCGCTGAACGTGATGAAGCCTGGATCCAGGTTGACGAAGCCGCCGTCCGCGGTGTTGTCCGTCGGGTCGTACTGCGTGAGCTGCGCATCTTTGCTCGGCACCTGATCGATGAGATAGAACTGGTCCGCGGTGCCACGGCTCGCCTTGAACTGCACGCCGCCTTGCGGCATGCCCGCGCAGTCCATGGCCTCGAGCAGCGCGAGTCCCTTGCTGGCGTCGTACGGAAAGCCAGCGAGCTGCGCGAGCAGCTGGACCGTGGAGGTGGAGAGCACCGGCACGTCGCGGTTCTCCGCGTCCTGGGTGATCGGTTGCGTCACGTACAGGAGCGCGGGCACTGCGTCGCTCATGATCTCGAAGAAGCCGAAGAAGCCTGCAGGCAACGTGAAGCTGGCAACGCCCGTATTGCCGCTGTCCGACCAGGTCGCGACGGGCTCCGCGCAGCCCACGTCGCTGTTGCGACAGGCTTTCACGACCGCTTTGCTGGGCGGCTTCTTCGACAGGAAGTCCACCACCTTGAAGCCGTACTTGACCTGCGCCTGCGTCGCGTCCGGGACGGCGGAGCAGGAGAAGCGCTCGTACACATCGCTCGTCACGCACGTGCCGTGCAGACAGCGCGGCGTGCTCGCGGCGCACTGCTTGTCCATGGTGCACGAGCCGCCCGGCCCGCCCGCATCGCCGGCGTAGCAGGCCGCACCCTGGCAGCTGCCGTTGTCGACGCACACGTGATCCACGCACGTATCGCCCAGTGAGGCGCTCGTGCAGTCCGCATTGGAGTTGCACTGCTTGTCTCCGAGCGAGAGCAACGGCGTGCAGCCGGCGAGCGACGCGGCGAACGAGGCGAACACGATGAAACGCAGGATTGTGGAGTCGTACATTGTCCGCAGCGCGGCAGAGACAACGCGCGCGCTCCGCCATGGTCGCCGAGTGCGGCGCGAAACGCTAGGGCATTACGCGCGCTTGGAGATTGTGTGCCGCCAACAGCGGCGTGATGCTCAGATCTGCGCGCAGCCCACCACGAGCACGCGCCGCGCACACATCGCATGTCTGCCGCCGATGGCTGCATGTGTGAACGACTGCGCCGCGCGCTCACCCATCCGTTCGTCACGTTCCCCCGCCAACCTGTGTGAGCTACCGCGGAGGAACGGCTTATGCACAGGAACGCTGTCAGGTCGGCCGAGCTGGCCGTGCTCGACAGTGAGGAAGTACCATGTTGTCCGCAGTTGTAAGTCGTGAGCGCGAGCGCGAAGGCAAGGTGTGCTCGAGCGCGCTGTCGTCTTTCATCGGCATGCGTACGCAGAGGTCTTGAGCCATGCCGCACCTGCCGCTGCCTTCTGCCGGCGAGCGCCGCTATTCATTGAGCGTGCCCGCCATGACGGATCTCGTGGGATCGCTGATGCTCGAGCATCCGATCCTCGGTACGGGCCGCTTCGGCTGCTACCACATCCACGGTACGAGCCGCTTCGCGGACGTCGCGCGCAGCGTGGAGTGCAAGGTGTTTCAGCACTTCTTCGGCAACACCGCGGCGATGATGGTGGACGCCTACGGTCCGTACGAGAAGAGCTCGCAGTTCTTCTTGATCGTGGATCTGGAGGCGCAGCGTGCCGCTGGAACCCTGCGCATCATCGCGACCTCGGAGCACGGCCTCAAGACGCTGAACGACATCGCGGGGCCGCCGCTCTCGATCCCCACGCGCACGGTGTGCGACCTGCACCGTATCCGCGACCTCTCGCAGTGCTGGGACATCGGCACCTTGGCCGTGCTGAAGGAATACCGGGGGCACCAGCAAGACCACGTGGTCGGCACGATGCTGTACGGCGCGCTGCATCGCGGTGCGCGCCGCGCAGGCATCGAGCACGCCGTGGCGATCTTGGACGAGCACGCGTACGTGCAGCTCACGCAGTTTCTCGCCGTACCCTTCGAGCCGATCGCCGGTACGGGCCCATTTGCCTATCTTGGCTCGAAGGGCAGCCGTGCGGCGTACCTGCATTTCCCGAAGGTCGTGCCGAGCGTGGAGAAGCACATGGGTCGGCTCGACGAGACCACTCGCAACACGCTGCGCCCGTACGTGGGCCGCGCGATCTTCGCCGAGGGCGTGCCAGAGGTGGTGACCGTCAGGTAGTGGTTTCCTCGGCGTGATCGACATGATTGTCCCATAGGACGAACATGCGACTGGCACCTCACTTGCAACCCCACAGTGCAAGCGAGGAGGATTGCCAATGTTGGACGCCGATCAATGGTTCGCGCACGCGTTTTACAGGGACGCCGAGCGCGCTCACGATGCGGTGAGGCAGCTGCTGGATGCGCACTTTCCGAGTGACGCCATCGGGGTGCTGATGGTGCGTGGAGACGAAGTGCAAGAGCTGCCGATGAAGCACAAGACGTTCGTGCCACACGGCGTCGCGCTCGGCGCGCTGCTGGGAGCGGCGGCCGGAGCGGTGACGATGTCCGGGATCGGCCTGCTAGCGACCGGGCCCCTGCTGTTGGCGCTGCAAGGCGCGGCGGCGGGCACGGCCATCGGCTCGGTCGGCGGTGCGCTCGGCGGTCTGGGCTTCTGGCGCGATGAGGTGGACTTTCCCTCGGATGCGTTTCAGAGCGGCGCCGTGCTGGTCGGTGTCGTGGCCAACTCGGAGCGTCTGGAAGAGGCGCAGCGCGTGCTGACGAGCGCAGGCGCGGACGCGACGTACGTCTCGACGAAGCAGGAGGCCACGGCGCACGCGAGTGAGCGTGCCCAGAAGCGGCCAGCTCCGCTGCCCCGCCCTGACCTGCAGCGATAGAACGTACTTGGTGATGCGCGGCGACGACGGCAAAGGCCGTCGTCGTCGCTCGTCCAACGCAGTCGGGCTACTCCGTGCTCAACAAGCGCAAGCCCGCAGGCAAGCTCTCCCCGAACACCCTCCCCGCCTCTTGCGCGGAGAGCTCCCCACCCTCGCGGATCAGCTTCACCCAGGGCTCATTGCCCGGCGCACGCGCGAGCAGCTCCGCCGCGCGGTCCCGCAGCGCTGGATCCAGATCGCGCGCGCGGTCGTGCGTGAAGCGCGACAGCTGCGCCACCGCGAAAGCCGCTTGCTCGGTCCGCTTCAGATCCAGCGCGAGCAGCCGCTCCAGCCACTCGGACGCGGTCTCCGGCGACACCACGCTGTGGGCGCTACCATAAAACGGTGCACGCGCGCCGAGCCGCCCCAGGCTCCAAAATACGCTCGCCTGCGAGAGCTCCGCCTTCGCGAGCCGCGCCAGCAGGAACCCGCCGAGCTCGGACTTCTGCGCGGGGGAGAGCCGCTCGAGGCTCGCGGCGAGCCGAACCATGTCTTCGAGGCCCTGCAGCTTCGGGCCTTTCGGTTTCGGCTTGGGGCGCGCGCTCGGGGGCTCGAGGTACGGGCGCAGGTCGCTGTACAGCTTCTCGTGCTGCGCTTGATCGAGGCCACCCGCGATGCGCCGCCACAGGATCCAGAACTGCGACCAGACGGCGGGATCCGGCGTGAACTGCACGCCTTCCGCATACAGCGGCCAGATCTGTTCCACGCGCCAGGCGTCGACCGGATAGCCGTAGCCCGGCCGCAAACAATAGCCGGCCAGGTGCAGCCACAGCCGCTCATGATCGGCGGAGCGGCGGCGACGCTTGCTCGCCGCCAATAGCTGCCCGAACAGCTCGCGCAGTAGCGGTGTATCCCAGCGCTCGCGCTCGCCGAGCAGCTTTTCCAGGTCCTGACGCAAGGTGTTGATCTTGCGCCCCGCGAGGTCCTTTTGTGCCTTGCCGTAATAGGCCGACAAGAGCGACACGGCGTCGGGGAAGCGGGCGTGTAGTTGTGTGACCCGCGCCGGGATCGAGCTCGGTCCAGGCCCCTTGCTATTGCTATCCGCGCGCAGCTGGAACTCCAGCTGGTAGCGGCGGGAGCGATCGCCCTGGGCAAGGAGGCTCATCTCCAGGGTACCCACCTCGGTCAGCTGCGCCTCGAGCGAGACGTGCAGCTCACCGGCCGGCTCGCTGCCCTTCTTGTCGATCACCGCCGCGATGTCCGGCAGCGGCTGGTAGCCCTCGTCGGGCGTGATCAGCTCACCCGGGCGGTGTCGCTTCTGGCTGGTGCTCGAGATCAGCTGGAAGCGCACGGGCTCTCCCAGCCGCAGCGCAAAGCTGCGGTTCGGCAGCGCAAACGTCTCGCCCTCGTCTGCGCCGCGCGGCAACACGCACACGGCTTGCTCCGTGCCGTCCGGCGCGCGCACGAGCAGGTAGAAGCTGCGCGGCGAGCCGCCGCCGATCTTCAGCCCGATGCCGCGGCGCGCGAGGCCGTACGCGACCGCGCCGCGCGCCACCGCGAGCTCGGGCTCGGGGTTATCGAGCTTGCGGAGCGGCGCACCGCGGAAGTGGGCCAGCACGTCCAGCATGCGCTCCTGCAGCTGCGAGCTGCGGAACACGCCGCCGTTCAACAGCACCGCATCCGGCAGGAGGCGCTGCGGCTCGGCCTCCGCCGCCTCGCGCGACAGACCCAGGGCCTCGGCCACGGTCTGAGCCTGGCGCTTCAAGAACGCCGCGACGTGGCGCGTGATCACGGGATCGGCCGCGAACGGCAGGCCGAACTCGACGAGGCCCGCCCGCCGCACCGCGGGCTCCGCATCGCGGTCGACCACCGGGAAGAAGCCGTCGACCACCGCCTGCTCCGCAGCCGTGCGCGTCAACGTCGTGCTGACGTTACCTTGCACCACGCTCGAACCGCTGCCGAGCAACGTGATCTGTAGCGAGTCGGGCCCGGCGCTCGAGAGCAGGCGCTCCTTCGCCGCGCGGCACTGCTGGATGAGCTGCGCGAAGCGTGCTGCTGGCAGCCGCGCGTCCGCACCGCCCGCAAGCGCCGTCTCGCACTGCCGCGACAGCGCGTGATCCATGTTGTCGCCGCCGAGCATCAGATGATCGCCGACCGCGATGCGCGTCAGGCGCAGCCCGCTCTCGCGCAGCTCCACGCGCACGAGCGTCAGATCCGTGGTGCCTCCGCCGACGTCCAGCACCAGCACGAGCTGCACGCCCTCGAGCGCGAGCGCGAGATCAGCGCCCTGGCGATCGATGAAGTCGTAGAGCGCAGCTTGCGGCTCCTCGAGCAGGCGCACCGCCGGCAGGCCGGCCTGCTTCGCCGCTTCCAGGGTGAGCGCGCGCGCGCCCTCGTCGAACGACGCGGGCACGGTCAATACGATCTCCTGCTGCGCGAGCGGCGCGTCCGGATGCGCGGCGTCCCACGCCACGCGCAGGTGCGCGAGGTAGCTGGCGCTCGCATCCACCGGCGAGACCTTGGGCACGCTCTCCGGCGAGCCCCAGGGCAAGATGGGCGCGCGCCGCTCCACGCCGCCGTGACACAACCAGCTCTTGGCGCTCGCCACGAGCCGCCCGGGCACGCGACCTCCGAGCACCTGCGCCAGGCTGCCGATCACCGCGCGCGGTAGCTGCGGCAGCGGCTCGGGCAGGCCCAGCTGGCGATCCGGCTCACTCAGCTCGTTGTCGCTCGCGTGGTAGCGAAACGACGGCAGGAGCGGACGCGCCTGGACCTCGCCCGGCGCCGTCAGCTGCGGCACGGAGAAAATTCGAATCTGCGGCTTTCCGCCGCTGACAGCTGCGGGCTCGGCCCAAGCGAGCGCGGTGTTGCTCGTGCCGAGATCGATGCCGATGAGATAGCGCGGGCTGGTCATGCTCAAATCGCGGCGTCGCGCGTGTCGAGCTCGACCTTCCAGCGCGTGCCGGACAGCGTGCCCACAGCCTCGAGCTGTAAGGTACCGACCTCCGTCACTGCCGCTTGCAGCTGCACGCTCACGACCTCGCCGGGGCGGTGCTCACCGGCCGCGAGCTCCACCTCGATGTCTTGCAGCGGCGACAGCTCGGCCTCGCTCCACTGCTCGAGCACGCTGCCCGGCGTGTCTTCCCGCCGCGTCGATGATCCGAAGAAGTGGAAGCGCACCGGCTCACCCACCACGAGCCCCAGCTCGACCTGCGGCAGCTCCGCGCTCGTGCCCTCTTCCAGACCGAACGGCGCGATGCACAGCGCAGACAGCTGCGGCGGCAGCCCGGGGACCGCGGGCATGGCCGACTCGATGCCCACGTAATACGCCATGGCCGTGCCACCGCGGATGCGGATGCCGTTGCCTGTGCGAACCCAGCCGTAATACGCGGCGCCGCGCGCGACGGCCGCATCCAGCTCGGCGCCGGGCAACACGCGCACGGGATCGGCGCCCGCCTGCGTGAGCCAGCTGTCGAGCACCGTGCGGATGCGCTCTCGCAGGAGCGCGGACTTGAACACGCCGCCGTTGAACAGGAGCGCCGTCGGGCGCACGAACGCCTGCCGGTTGTCGCCGAGCGCGCCGGCCTGCCGGCCCAGGAACGCCGCGAGATGCCGCGTGATCGCGGGGTCCTGCGCGTACGGCAAGCCGATCTGCGTGAGCGCTGCGCGAGCGCGCGCGGTGGGGCGCGCCGCGGCGTCCACCAGCGGGAAGAAGCCGTCGAGCAGCACCTGCTCGAGGTCGGCGCGCGTGAGCTCGGTCTTGATCGCGCCACCCACGAGCTTGCTGCCGCGACCCGGCAACACCACGGGCGCCGAGGCCTCGTCCAGGTAGTTCAGCAAGCGTTCCTTCGCGGCGCGCGCTGCCTGCGTCAACGTGGTGAGCTGCGCGTTGTCGAGCGTCGTGCCCGCCGCTTCCAGCTGCGACTTCAGGAAGAACGCGAGCGCCAGATCCATGTTGTCGCCGCCGAGCAGGATGTGCTCGCCCACGGCGATGCGCTCGAGCGACAGCTCTCCGCCCTGCTCCTGCACGCTGATCAGCGAGAAGTCGCTCGTGCCACCGCCGACGTCCACCACCAGGATCACGTCGCCCACGCGCACTTGCTCGCGCCAGCTGGTCGCGCACACACCGAGCCAGCTGTAGAGCGCCGCCTGCGGCTCCTCGATCAGCACCGCGTGCGGCAGACCAGCGGCGCGCGCCGCTTCGGCCGTGAGCTCGCGCGCGGCCGGATCGAACGAGGCCGGCACACCGATCGACAGGAGCTGCGAGGCGAGCGGCGCATCTGGATGGGCGTTGACCCAGGCGCTACGCATGTGCGTCAGGTACTCGATCGTCGCTTGCAGCGGCGAGAGCTTCTTGACGTCCGCTGCAGCGTGCAGCGGCAGGAGCGGCGCGCGCCGATCGATCGCCCCCTGACACAGCCAGCTCTTCGCGCTCGACACCAGGCGCAGCGCGCTCTTCGCACCGAGCGCCCGCGCCACCTCGCCCACCACGCGATCGGTGGGGTGATCAGGCCACGGCAACGTGAGCGCCGCGGGCGGCAGCTCGCTCGGATGAGGCAGGTACAAAAACGATGGCAGAAGTGGCCGAGCTTCCACCTCGCCGGGCGCCACCACCTGGGGCAGCGGCTCGCTGCTCAGGGTCACGTCCTCGCGCTGGCTCGCGGCCAGCTCCACGCTGGCCAGCGCACAGTGCGTGGTGCCCAGGTCGATGCCCACTGCATGTTTCGCTTCAGTCATGACGAACGCCCGACCTTCCGACTGCTGCGGTCTCACACGTCACAGCTCGACCTCGGCCGGCGCGATCACGCGCACGTCGTGGCCGTCACTCAGCTTCGGTAGCTCGATATGTGCCACGCGCCAGCCCGCGTGCATGAGCTCGCCCGTGAAAGGAGGCTCACCAGCCACGTTGCCGAGCAGGCGAATCTCGCTCGGCGAGAAGTCCTTCGGCACGGAGACGCGGCTGCCCTCGTTCTCCGCGCGGATGCGCTCCAGGGTCAGATGCGCGTCCAGGGCCTTCTTGCACTGATCGTGCACGACCCGCGCAGCCGCACCCACCTGAGCATCCGTGTACGCGCTCATGTCTTCCTGCAGGAAGTCCAGGAGCCGTCCCTCCCGCTGCAGGAGGCCGAGCAGCTGCAGCGCGGCCTCGGGCGAGGCCTCGTGCAGCTTCGGCGGCGCGGGCGGCTCGGGCGCAGGGACCGGTGGCGCGGGCGGCTGATCGTTGCTGGCGCGCAGGGCGATCGCCCGACCCGCGAACGCGGCGTCGAAGAGCACGCGGAAGAACAGCGCGAACGCCAGGAGGAAGCGGGTGAAAAAGCCGGGGTCTTGCATGGGCGGGCGGCACCTGGGGCCGCGGAAATGGGCCCTCGGCGCTGGTGTGTAGCAGGGCGCGACGGGCGGGCCAAGTCGTGTCAACGCCTCCAGAAACGCGGCCGGCGGGCCGCTCGGCCGAGCGGCCACGGGCCGTGCGATCGCGCGCACGATCGAGGCGGCGCTGCGGCCTCGCCACGATCGCCTGGCATGTGCGCCACGCCGCCAACGGCGGCCAGCGCAGCACGATCGAGGCCACTGCGCGGAAACGAACGTGTCGTGCACACGCGCCGCCGGGCGTGTAAACACATGGAGTCAGGCGCTTGGCGAACGCGTACTTCGGCCCCATGTTGAGCGACTAGGAGCGGAGGTCGGGAGCCGCGGAGCTTGCGAAGCGGGTCCCGCGACCGCCGCTTTGACTAGGAGCGGAGGTCGGGAGCCGCGGAGCTTGCGAAGCGGGTCCCGCGACCGCCGCTTTGATTAGGAGCGGAGGTCGGGAGCCGCGGAGCTTGCGAAGCGGGTCCCGCGACCGCCGCTTTGACTAGGCGGAGGTCGGGAGCCGCGGAGCTTGCGAAGCGGGTCCCGCGACCGCCGCTTTGATTAAGAGGCAAGACCATGAGCGAACGGGTTCAGGTGTATACGACGGCGTATTGTGGGTATTGTGTGAGAGCCAAGCAGCTGCTCTCGCGCTTGAGCATCCCGTACGAAGAGATCGACGTCTCGGCCGACGATGCCAAGCGCGATTGGTTGGTGGGCACCACCGGCCAACGCACCGTGCCCCAGATCTTCATCGACGGTCGCTCGATCGGTGGCTACACCGAGCTCGCCGCCCTCGAGCGCGCGGGCGGCCTGCAGCCGCTCTTGCCCGGTCAGGCCTGACGCGCCACTGACCGCGCGAACACGCCCCCGCGAGTAACGGCCGCCGCAGCGACGGGGTTGTGCCCGCTGGCGCACGCCAGCATGCTAGCGGCGGATGCAGCAGCACGAATTCCTCGAAGCCCTCGCACTGGTGCTGTGCGTCGCTGCGGTGACGACCGTGTTGTTTCAGCGGCTGCACCAGCCGGTGGTGCTGGGGTACGTGCTCGCGGGCTTGATCGTGGGGCCGTACGTGCCGGTGCCGGTGATCGCGGATCACGACGTCATCCACACGCTCTCGGAGCTGGGGGTGATCCTGCTGATGTTCTCGCTCGGGCTGGAGTTCAGCCTGCGGCGCTTCTTGAAGGTCGGAGTCACCGCGGGGCTCACCGCGCTGATCGAAACCAGCGTGCTGCTCTGGCTCGGCTTCATGACCGCGCGCGCGTTCGGCTGGACGGCGCGCGAGAGCCTGTTCACCGGCGCGATGCTGGCCATCTCCAGCACCACCATCATCGCCAAGGCGTTCCACGAACAGGCCGTGAGCCGCAGGCTGCGCTCGCTCGTCGTGTCGGTGCTGATCGTCGAGGACCTGATCGCGATCGTGCTGATGACGGGTCTCACGGCGATGGGCGAGAACGAAAGTCTGTCGCTCGTCACCCTCGCGCAGTCGAGCGCGCGCCTCGGCGCGTTCCTAGGCGCGCTGCTGGTGCTGGGTCTCTTGATCATCCCGCGCGGCATTCGCGCCGTCATCGCGCTCAATCGCCCCGAGACCACGCTGGTCGCGAGCGTCGGCGTGTGCTTCGCGCTGGCCTATCTCGCGCACAAGTTCGGCTACTCCGTGGCGCTCGGCGCGTTTCTCGCCGGGTCGCTCATCGCCGAGTCCGGCAAGCAGAAGCGCATCGAGCAGCTGATCGAGCCGGTGCGCGACATGTTCGCTGCGGTGTTCTTCGTGTCCGTGGGCATGACCATCGACCCGCGCGTGCTCGTGGATCACTGGCTGGCGATCGTCGTGCTGACGGGCGTGGTGATCACGGGCAAGGTCGTGGGCGTGACGCTGGGCGCGTTTCTGACCGGCGCCGGTACGCGCGCGTCGATCCGCGCGGGCATGAGCCTCGCGCAGATCGGGGAGTTCTCGTTCATCCTCGCCGAGCTCGGCAAGACGCTCGGCGCCACGCGCGATTTCTTGTATCCGACGGTCGTCGCGGTCAGCGCCATCACCACCCTGACGACGCCCTGGTTCATTCGGGCGTCCGAGCGCGTGGCGGGGATCGTGGAGAACCGGCTGCCGCCCAACCTGCAGACCTTTGCCGCGTTGTACACGGGCTGGCTCGAGCGCGCGCAGACGGCCACGCGCCGCGGTCAGGTCGAGGCGAGCACGCGGCGCTTCGCCAAGCTGCTCGCGCTCGACACGTTTCTGCTGGCCGCGCTCGTGATCGGCACCGCGCTGTACGCCGAGCCCACGGCGCGCGCCGTGGAGCAGGCCATGAACATCAGCAACGGCGTGGCGCGGGGGCTCGTGATCGCCATGGTGATCGCGGCCGCCATGCCGCTGTGCATCGGCATCGTGAGCGTGGTCCGGCACCTGGCGTTCGAGCTCGTGGCCGTGGCCCTGCCCGACTCCGATGACGAGCAGCTTGGCACCGCGGCACGGCGCGCGCTCAGCATCACCTTGCAGCTCGCGGTGCTCGTGCTCACTGGCTTGCCGCTGCTCGCCGTCACGCAGCCGTTTTTGCGCGGTCCGCAGGCCGCCGTGCTGCTCGCGGTCGGCGTGTTCGCGTTCGGTGTGGCCGTGCTGCGTCGCGCTCGGAACCTCCAGGGCGAGGTGCGCGCGGGCACGCAGCTGATCGCGGCGGCGCTGCAGCACCCGCACCGCGACAAGGCCGCGGCCGTGCGCGCCGATGTCCAGCACTTCCTGGCCGAGCTCGGTGAGCCGAAGACGGTCACGTTGAGCGCTGGCTGTGCGGCGGTCGGCCACACGCTCGTGCACCTCAACGTGCGCGGCGCGACGGGCGCCACGGTGCTCGCCATCGCGCGCGAGACCGAAGGCGCCATCGTGCCCACCGGTCGCGAGCTGCTGCGCGCCGGCGACATCCTCGTGCTCGCCGGCACTCTCGAGGCCGTGAGCCAGGCGCGCAAGCTGCTCAATGCCGGCCCCAGTCCGAGCCCGCAGGCGCCCCTTGCGGACGGCGGCAGCGGCACCACAACTACGGCATGAGCCGCACCCGGCGCTTGCTGCTGTCCGCAGCCGAGAGCGACAACACCTTCGAGCGCCAGAGCTTGCAGGGTCGCGAGTACTGGGTCGGCCGCTGCATCCACTGCTCGAGCAAGGTCAGCATCCCGCTCGCAGACGACGAGCCCGCGCACGGCACGCTCGAGCACATCGTGCCGAAGAACCACGGCGGCACGGACGCGCCCGAGAACCTCGCGGTCGCTTGCGCGCGCTGCAATCAGGGTAAAGGCAAGCGCCTCGACAAGCGGCGCGCGGACGACCCCACGCTCGCGCGCGTGATCGCGACGTTGCAGGCGCGTCGCCGCGAGCGGCTGCGCGAGACTTGAGTCGTGCTATGCCAGGGTGATGACCGACGCTTGGCTTCATTCGAGGCTCGCGGACATCGAGCGCCTGGCGACTGAGCTCCCGGGCACGGAGCTGCAATCGATGTTGCTGGAAGTGCTGCGCAGGCGCGCGCGCGCGCGCACCCCGCGCGACGTCTTGGCTCAGTACGAGCGCGACGCGTTCTGCGCGCTGGGGCTCGTGGATCAGCGCGTGAGCACGGCCATCGATGCCCACCTGCTCGCGGCGTGCGCCGAGTTCGAGGCGCTGGAGCTGTCGCCGCTGGCCCCGCTCGGCACGTGCTCGAGCGTGGCGCTCACTGATCAGAACCGCGTGGTGTCCGCGCTGCGCGGCACGGAGGTCGTGTCCGATCCCACGAACGTGCTCGCGCTGGAGTGCGCGCGTCGCCTGCGCGCCGCGCCCGGCCGCGCCGTGCATCTGGCCACCTCGCATCGCGTGGTGCGCGCGCAGCCTGTTCCGAAGCGGCCGAGCCACTCGCAGCATTTCCGCCTGTTCGCGCTCGCGAGCGGAGGGCGCGAAGCCAAGGACCACGCCTTCACAATGGAGGCCGTGCTCTTGCACATCCGCAGCATGCTGGGCGCGCTCGATCGCCTGGAGCAGCATGGCTACGCGTTCGGTGCGCGCCGTGTCACGTTGCTGACCACGGCGGAGCGCCGGCGCGTCGCCGACCGCGTGGCGCCGCAGCTTCCCTGTGATGTCAGCTGCGAGCCGCTGGAGCACGCGTATTACTCCGGCCTGCGCTACCAGATCTGGCTCACGCCCAGCACGGGCGCGCCGCCCATGCCGGCGATCGACGGCGGCTGCTTCGACTGGCTGACCAAGATCGCGCACAACGGGCGCCTGGTGTACGTCGCGAGCGGAGCGGGATCGCAGCTGATCCCGCTGCTCTTCGACTCCAATGCCGCTCAGCGCGGCACGAACGCCTCGTAGATCGCGCGCACCGCCGTCTCGAAGTCGGTCTCGCGCACGCCCACGATGATGTTGAGCTCACCGGAGCCCTGGTCGATCATGCGGATGTTGACCTTCGCGGCAGACAGCGAGCTCATCACCTTCGCGGCCATGCCGGGCGTGTGCATCATGCCGCGACCCACGGTGGCGATCAGCGCGATGCCGTGCTCGATATCCACCTGATCGGGCCGACACTCCAGATTGATCTCGCGCACGACGCTCTCGACCTTGCCCTCGAGCGACGCCGAGTTGACGACCACGCACAAGGTGTCGATGCCGGAGGGCATGTGCTCGAAGCTCACGCCGTTGCTCTCGAGCACCGTGAGCAGGCGCCGGCCGAAGCCGAGCTCGCTGTTCATCAACGTCTTTTCGATCGCGATGATCGAGAAGCCCTTGCGACCCGCCACGCCCGTGATCTGCGCGCCGATGTCCTGCGGCGAGGTCTTGGCCTCGCGCACGATCAGAGTGCCGGGCGCAGCAGGATCGTTCGTGTTGCGGATGTTGACGGGGATGCCGCTCTCGCGCACTGGGAAGATGGCCTCGTCGTGCAGCACCGTCGCGCCCATGTACGCGAGCTCGCGCAGCTCGCGGTAGGTGAGCAGCTTGATCGGCTTGGGATCTTTGACCACGCGCGGATCGGCCATGAGCATGCCGGACACGTCCGACCAGTTCTCGTAGATGTCCGCCTTCACCGCGCGCGCCACGATGGCGCCCGTGATGTCCGAGCCACCGCGCGAGAACGTCTTGATCGTGCCGTCCGGCTTGCTGCCGTAGAAGCCGCTCACGACGACGCGCTCGTGCTTCGCGAGGCGCTCCGCGACCTTGCGGTTGGTCTCGTCCGGAAGGAACACCCCGCGCTCGTCGAAGCGCACCATCTCCGCGGGATCCACGAAGTCGTAGCCGAGCCAAGCGGCCACGATGTGCCCGTGCAGGAACTCGCCGCGACTGGCGCAGAAGTCCGCCGTCTCACCGGCCTTGATGCGCGCGCGCGTATCCGAGAGCAGCTGCTTGATGGGCACGGAGAGGCCGAGCTCCGCGACGATCTGCTCGTAGCGGCCTGCGATGAGCGCGAACACCTCTTCGAAGCCGACGCCCCGCTTCGCGTTCTCGTGGCACAGGTAGAAAAGGTCCGTGATCTTGTGGTCCGAGCCGGTGCGCTTACCGGGCGCGGACACCACCACCCAGCGGCGGCCCGCATCGGCCTCCACGATCGCCTTCACACGCCGCAGCTGGGCCGCGTCGGCCAGGCTGGTACCACCAAACTTGCAGGCTTTGAGCTCCATGGCGCGCAACTTTACCACTCAGTGGGCCGTCAGGATCTTGGGATCTGAGGCTCCCCGTCTGTGAGCCGGGATGAATTGCTCGCGCACGGCCTTCGCGAGCAAGCTCGGCGGCAAGAGGCCCTGGGAAAGCACGAAATCGTTGAAGCGCAGGCGGTCGAAGCGCTCACCCAGGGCGAGCTCGGCCTCGGCCCGCAGCTCCTGGAGGCGGCTGTAGCCGTAGAAATAGCTGCCTGCCTGACCGGGCATGTTGAAGGCGTAGCGGTCGAGCTCCTGGCGCGCCATCGCCTGCGACAGAACCACGTCCTGGGTCAGCACCTGGAGCGCGCGATCGCGGTCGATCTGTCCCAGGTTCAGCATCGGGTCGAGCATGGCGCGCGCCGCTCTCAGCAGCCGAAACTGCAGCGCGATCAGCTGCGCCTCGAGCGGCTCGTACGGCAGGAGCTCGGCCTCGGCGTACAGCGCCCAGCCCTCCACGTTCACCGAGTTGAACGCAAACATGCTGCGCGCCATGGACACGCCTTGCTCCACGAGCGAGCTGAACTGCAGCTCGTGACCCGGGCGGCCCTCGTGCGCGCTCAAGGTCCAGCGCACCGCGCTGTAGTTGAAGTCGTCGTAGACGTCGTCGCCCTTCGCGTTCGGGTTGCCGGAGGTCAGCACGAACTGTCCCTGCTCACCCTTGTTGCCGAACAGCGGCGCAGGCAGAAAGTGCGGGGCCGGCTGCGCCGCGTTCTCGGCCGCTGAGCCGAGGCGCATGACCATGGCGCGATCCGGCACGGTGACGATGCGCTCGCGCTGCACGATGGGATCGATCTGCAGGATGACCTCGCGGTACGCGGCCTCGATCTTGTCGTTCGGAATCGTCTCGCGCTTGAGCGCGCGCACGACGTCGCGGTAGTCGCGCATCGGCCAGCCGCGTGCCTGCGCCACGCGCGGCGCCAGCAGCTGCATGGCCGCGCGCGTCTCGATGAACGCGAGCTGCGCGCGCTTCAGCAGGCGCTTGGGGTCGATGTCGATGCCGACCTCCTCGAGCTTCATCGCGTACAGCTCCGCGGGCAGCGTCGTCTCCTTACGCGCCTTCGGTAAGACGTTCGCGCGGATCCAGTCCGCGTGCTCCTTGAGCTGCTTGTCGAGCGCCGCGAGCGCGGGCTCCGCGTTTTCGATCTGGTGGGCCTCGAAGAGCTTGCGGATGCCCGCGCTGTACGTCTCGCTGTTGCGCAGGGCCTGCTCGACCTCGAGGCGGCTCGGCGGCAAGCGCTTGCGATCGTAGAGGCGCGCGCGCTGCTCGTAGCGCTCGCGTGCCTGACGCGCGAGCGGCGCGCTGCCGGGCGCGAGGCCGACGTAACGCGAGAGCCGCGGCAGCGCCTTCAGCTGGCGCTCGCGCGGGATCTGGTCCGAGAGCAGGCTCTTGACGCCGTGGAAGATCAGCTGTCCCACGTCCAACCAGGGCAACGTCAGGCGCTCCTCCAGCTCGTTGCTGCGGCGCGAGCGGTCGGCGGCGGCGATCATCAGCTCGAGGTCTTGCTTCACGCGCGCGTCGCGCTCGGTCGTGAGCTTCTGCTGCAGCTCGGCCTGGGCCGCGCTCAGCGCGTCGCGCATGCGTGGGTCGACGTCGAGGGATAGATCGCTGACGAGCTCGTCGTATTCGGTCAGCCCGAACATGGAGAACATCTCGGGCTGGAACGTGGCCACCGCCTTCACGAGGACTTGCGCGTGCCGGTCGCTCTGCGCGAGCCACGCGGCGGGCGGCTTTGGTTTCGGCGCCTGCGCGTGCAGCGTGGTCGGGGTGCACAGCGCGAGCGCGCAGGCGAGGAGCTGCCGGGTCATCGAGCGCGAGTCCATGGGGCGTCACATGTATGCGGAGAGCCGCGCCGCGACAAGGGCGCTCACGGTGTCTGGCTGAGCGTCTCGCTGTCGCGCGCGCTTTCGAGTCGATACAGCCGCGCTCCGCCGGCCTCACACACGGGGTCGCCGCTCGGCTGCGGCGCGTCGAGCGGCGCGCCGTAGCGCAGGCGCTCGCCGACGAAGCGGTAGCTCGGCGTGCGCGCCGCGATCTTGCGCTCGACCTCGTCGAACAGGCTGCAGTGGATGTGTGGATGGGTGACGAGATGCCCGGTCAAGGCGGGTAGCCACTGCGTGGCGTCGCCGTACGCCCCATCGACGACCGCGTCCGCAGGCAGCTTGCGCTCGAGGCACGCGATGGCGCGCACGTCGTCTGCGGTCGCGATCGGCAGCGCGCGCTGGTACAGCACGACGTGATAGATGAGCGCGGACAGCGCCGCGACGCGGCCGAGCCCTGCGAGCAGCTTGCGCGGGACCTGCCCGGCGTGTAGCGCATGGGCGATCGGCAGCGCGAGCGCCGGCACCGCGAGTGGCATGCTGCGCGAGGGATAGATCAGAAAGCCGATCGCCGGCAGGCGATGGCCGTACGCCACGAACAGCGAGAGCAGCTCGATGGCCGCGAGCGAGCCGAGCACGCGGCGCCGTCCCTCGGGTGTGCGCCACTCGCGGTACGCTGCGAGCACGAACGCGATCAGGACGATCGGGCCGACCTTGTGCAGGATCGCCCACCACACGGTGAGCGGGGCCATGAACGCGGGCCAGCTGCCGAGCGCGTTGTCGCTCTGCAGCTGGAAGTCCGTGATCCACGCGAGCTCGTGCGCGGACAGCGCGGGACCGTGCGCGCGCAGCCAGAGCATGGTCGGCGCCACGGGCAAGAGCGCGACGCCGCCGAGGCCCGCAGCCAGGAGCGGCGAGCGCCGGCCGCGTAAAATGAGCCCGACCCCGCACAGCAGGCCGCCGAGACACGCGCCGATCGGATGCGTCCACAGCCCGCCCACGAGCAGCCAGCCCGCGACCAGCGCAGCCGCCACCCGCTGCAGGATGCGCCGCTCGTCCGAGTCCAGTGCGCCCGCGAGCTCGCCGGCCGCGAGCAAGCCGAAGCCGAGTGCCATCGCCGTGGGCGCCCCACCCCAGCCGTAGAACGACTGCGGCGTGCGGCTGCCGAGCGCCAGGAACGCGGCGATCAAGCCGGGATATGGCAGCGCGAGCCCGCGATCGAGGAACGCGCGCAGCCCAAAGTAATACAGGCCGAAGCCGAGGCCCGAGACGACGATCGACGCGGGCCCGTAGCCGACAGCTGCAGCGACCACCGCGAGCCAGGCGGAGAAGCCGCGCGGATACGCGCCGATCTGCACGTCGCTCCACGCGGGAGAGAGCGCCGCGCTGCCGTGCTCGATCGCGCGCCCGAGCGCCGCGTGCATGGCCATGTCCGCGCCGGGAGCGAGCGGGCTATGCAGCACGGGCAGGAAGAACGCGAGCGTGCAGAGCGGCGCGAGCCTCTCCAGCCGCGCGAGCGATCCTGCCGGCGCAGCAGCGCGGCTCGATCCGGGCGCGCACGACGCCGCGGCGAACGCAGCGCCCAGCGCAGCGCATAGCCACGTGGACGCGAGGCTCGGCGCTCGCAATGCGGTGGCGATGCAGCCACCAGCGAGCGAGCATGCCAGGAGCCGGACGGCATGGCGGCGAACGGAGAAAAACACGGCCCGCCGGGGTAACACGGACCGTACGCCCAGCCCAAGGACGACGCGCCGCTGCTGTGAGCGGCGGAGCCGACGTCTCACACCCCCACTCATCCGAGCCCGATCCTCGCCGAAGTGCCAGATGAGGACGACAGGCACGGCTCGCTGGGCCGGTTTTGTGACCCGTCGAGCGTGAGTCCGGTCACCACAACCCCGAGCCGCAAAGCGCGGCCTGTAGAGGGTGAGCATGGGAATCGGCACCAGCCTTGGGACACTCGTTGTGGTCAGCATTTGCCTGGGCGGGTGCGCTCCCGAGGCCTCACGGAGCAACGCGAGCGGCGCGGCGGGCAGCACAGCGGGCTCCGCAGCTCCCACCGCGGGGAATCCCAACATCATCGTGCCCATGGTCGTCGCGGGGCGGCCGGCCGCCGCCCAGGCCGGCACGGCCGCGCCGACGACCCCCAGCACGCCGCGTCCCACGGTGCCGCCCGTGACCACCGCCCCGACCCCCGGGCAGGCGGGCCGCCCGGCGCTGCCGCCGCCCGTCACGATGCCTGGCGCAGCCGGCGCGGCGCCGACCGCGCCCGCAGCTGGTAGCGGCGGTACTCTAACGCCGCCCAACGCGATGGGCGACCGCGCCACGCCCGAAGGTGTCTGCGGGCGCTGGAAGGCGGATCGCGCGAACCTCAGCGAAGGCATGTGGACCGGTAACGTCACCGGTTGCATGGCCGGCGACATGGCGCCCGAAGCGCGCGAGACCACGTTGCGCGTGATCAACCTGTACCGCTGGCTCGCGGACCTGCCCGCCGTCACGCACGACCCGACGATGGACAAGCAGGCGCAGGCGTGCGCGCTGCTGATGCGCGCGAACAACATGCTGTCTCACACGCCGCCCACGACCTGGACTTGTTACAACGAGGAAGGTGCCAAGGCCGCTGGCCGCTGCAACATCTCGAGCGGGCCGTCGGTCAGCTCGGTGGACGGCTACATGGTCGACCCGGGCAACCCCACGACCATCGGCCACCGGCGCTGGATCCTGTCCAACACGTTCGGGCCGACGGGCCTCGGCGGAACGGATCGGCACTCGTGCATGATGACGATGGGCAACATGAAAGTGGGCAAGCCGTGGATGGCGTGGCCGGCGCCGGGCATCATTCCGCTCCAGGCCATGTCGCAGGGCCGCGGCCAGTGGAGCCAGTCGATCGATCAGACCGGCTGGACCGTGCAGAGCGACAGCATCAACCTCGCGAACGCGGTGGTCACGGTGACGTCGGACGGCATGATGTTGCCTGTCACGGTGACGCAGCTCGGAGCCGGCTACGGCTCACGCTACGCGTTCCGCTTCAACCCGATGGGCTGGACGACGACCGCAGGCAAGACCTACACGATCAGCGTCACGGGCTCCGCGAAGCCGATCATGTACGACGTGACGTTCGTCGACTGTAAGTGACACAACCTCATCGCGGGCGCCGTGCAGCGCGCGGCTGATGCAGCTCACGTCAGCGGGTCCACCGGATCGAGGCCGTCGTCCGCCCAGGCGCTGACGCTGGCAGCCGCGCGATCCGCGGCGTCCATGAACGCCTGATAGTACGCGTCGGACGCGAGGGTGGCGCTGTCGCCCACCACGAGCAGGAAGCGCCGGGCGCGCGTGAGCGCCACGTTCATGCGCCGCACGTCGCGCAGAAAGCCGAGCTCGGCGTCTTCGTTCGAGCGCACGAGGTCCACCACGATGGCCTCCTTTTCGCGCCCCTGAAAGCCATCGACGCTCGAGATCTCGAGCCCGCTCTCGCACGCGGCTCGCAGCAGCTGCCGCAGCACGCGCACCTGCGCGTCATAGGGGGTGATGACACCCAGCTCACCCGGCGGCACGCCGCGCGCGAGCAGACGCCGCACCTCCACCGCCACGCGCTCTGCCTGACCGGGGTTCTTGGTGCTCGGATCGTCCGCGCTGCGCTCCTCGCCGTAGCCCTTGCCCGCGGTATCCAGAAACACGAGCGGCCCCGGCCGCAGCGTGTCGGCGCGCACGCCGAGCTGCTCCAGCGTGTGCGCGCTGGCCTCCGGCGCCGCGCGCAGCTTGCCGCCGTACATGCTGTCCGACGGGAACTGCATGAGCGCGACGTGCATGCGGTACTGCACGTCGAGCAGCCGCACGAGGCGCTCCCCGTGGCGCGCCGCGAGGCGCTCGAAAAGCGTGCTGGCGAGGCCGCTGTGAGCGGCGACGGAATCGAGCACCGTCGGCGGCAGCTGACACGGATCGCCGGCCAGCACCGCGCGCTGGGCCTGAATGAGCGCAGCGAGCGCCCACGGGTCCACGGCCTGGGTGGCCTCGTCCAGCACGACGCGATCGAATTTCAGGCTGACGAGCAACGCCGGATCGGCGCCCACCGCCGTCGCGCACACCACCTTGGCCTGCGCGAAGATCAGCTCGCGGGCGAGATCCAGCTGGCCGTACGCCTCGCGCATGCGCTGCTTGGCCTCGTCGCGCAGCGCGCGCGCCTCGCTGTAATCGAGGTTGCCGCGCGCCTTCCGCCGCTGCAAGCGGCGGCGTAGCTCGTTGGCCTCGGCCATCAGGCGCCGCGCGCGCTGCCGCGCAGCGCTCTGATCGAGCTGCGCGTCCAGGGTGCTCGCGAGCACGGCGGCCGAGACACGCGCGGGGTGCCCCAGCCTGAGCACCGGCACGCCGCAGCCGATCAGGCGCTCGGCCAAGTTGTCGACGGCGGCGTTGCTCGCTGCGCTCACCAGCACGCGCTCGCCGCGCGCGAGCGCCTGGCGGATCAGCTCGATCAAGGTGCGCGTCTTGCCGGTGCCCGGCGGACCGTGGATCAGCGCCAGCTGCGGCGCGTCGAGCGCGAAGCTCACGGCGGCGAGCTGACTGGCGTTCAGCCCGCGGTCGAAGAGCTGCGCCTCCAGCAGCGGGCGCGCCGTCCAGCGCTCCGGCTCGGCGCCGCCGAAGCACAGCGCGCGCAGGCGACCGAGCGGCGTTTGCGCCTTTGCCGCTTGCAGCTGCTGCAGCGCATACAGGCCGCGCGCGAAGCTGATCTCCGGCGCCTCGCGGTCGAGCGCGAACACGCCGTGGTCCAGGAACTCGGCGTAATCCGCGGCCACGCTGAGGCCGAGGCGCGCGCCGGACACGCGCGCGACCACCGCGCTCTCGACCGCGTCGCCGTCGGGATCCCTGGACCACAGGCGCACCGGCTCCCCCGGCGCGATGCGCAGCTCTTCGAAAGGCCGCCCGCTGCTCTGCTTCACCCAGAGCAGAACGCGCCCGCCGGCGCTCGCGTCCGTGTCGTCCACGACCAGGTCGCGCAGCGCGAGGCCGCGCTCCACGCGCTCGGCCAGGCTCCATTGCCTGCGCTCCTGCCGCACCTGCTCGGAAGCCGTGCGCCGCTCGCGCTCCCAAGCGTCACGCAGGCGCGAGAGCTCCTGCTCGGCCTGTGCGCTCATCAGAACGCGATGTCCGCGAGCGGCGTGGTGAACACGATGCCGATCGCGACCGCGATGAACGCCAGCGCGGCGCCCAACCAACGCCCCATGTTCACCGCGTGCGTCGTGTTCGTCCAGCGCGTCTGGATCTCGACGAGCTCGCCGCTGCGGCCCAGCTGCTCCAGGCAGCGCTGGGTGGCAGCGCGCACGCGATCATTCGGTCGCGCGCGCTTCAGGTACGCGAGGGCCTCCTCCGGATCGCCCAGCTGCTCGGTCGCGAGCCCGAGGATCTCCCAGACGCGCTCCATGAGCGGGGGCGACACGCCTTCCTGCGCGCGCGCCTGGTGGGCGAGGCGCGCGGCCTCCTTGAACGAGCCCTCCTCCAGCGCCGCGCTGGCGTCGTTCACGAGCTCGAGCGCGAGCGGGCTCGTGCGCGGCGCGTTCTCCTCCGTGCTGCGACCTTGCAGGGCCTGGAAGTTCTGCATGCCCAGGAACGCGAGGATCAACAACGAGAAGATCGAGCCGAGCTGATACGCCAGGAAGCCGAGGCCCACGACGAAGAACAGCGACACGCCATGCGTGATGCGCGCGGCAGTCGCAGCGGGCAGCAGCCGGCCCGTACCGAGGCGCATGAGCTGCCCGCCGTCCAGCGGCCAGAGCGGCAGCAGGTTCAGCAAGTTCCACAAAATGCAGTAGTGGAGCATCAGGCCGATGAGCTGCCCGGTGAAACTGCCGATCAGAGAGAGCTGGCCGAGCACCTGCGCCAACAGGTACACCGACAGGCCGAGCGCCAGGCCGAAAGCCGGCCCCATGGCCACGATCGCAGCCTCCTCCACGTCCCGTCCGCTGCGACTGCGCGAGGTCAGGCCGCCGAAGCCGTGCAGCATGATCGACGGATCGTGCTTCAGCCTGCGCGCGACGAAGGCGTGCCCGAATTCGTGCACCAACAAGCTCACGGTGATGCACACGGCCGACAGGACCCCGTAGAGCGGGTTCCGGTAGCCGAACATCACGAGCAACAGGATGTACATGGGGTTCACGAACACGGGGATGCCCCGGAACGTGAACCAATGAAATGCGTTCACCCGCACAGCATAGCTGGCGAATTGCCCACCCGAAAGTCGTCCTACCACACACGGACTAGCTGCCGTACGGGGCGACCCGTGCGCAAGAAAGGTGAAGCATGGATTTACACTGGTTCTGCGCGCGCTTGTGCGCCCGCAAGCTCGCCGCCGCCGCCCTGTTCGTGCTGGCCCTCGGCCTGCAGGCCGGGACCGCGCAGGCGCTCGCCGTGGGCGGGCACGCGGGCCTGAATCTGGACCGCGGGGATGTGCACCTCGGCGCCGACGTCGTGATCCCCATCGCGGGCCTCAGCCCCAACCTGCAGCTGGCGCTGTGGCCCAGCTTCGCGCACGTGTTTGTGTGGAAGAACCACGACGTGGAGCTGTTCGGGCTGGACGTGCCGTTCGTGTTCCGGGTGGGCAATGCGCCGGTGCTGCCGTTCGTGGGCCCGGGCTTGGGCCTCGCGATCTACGGCGACGTGAGCTTGAAGCTCAACGTGATCGGCGGAGTGTTCTTCGATACCGGAGGTCCCATTCGCCCGTTCGGCGAGATGGCGATCCGCTTCATCAACGGCACCTTCGTCGATCTGCTGTTCGGCGCGGTCGTGGAGCTGTAGCGCGCGCTAGCGGCGTTCGCCCCACACCGGATCGACTTCCGGCGTCGGCGCGGGCGCCGGCGCGCTGCTCGGCGGAGGGCTCGCCGCCTTCCCTACTTTCTTGTCCCGCGGACGGCGCGTCCCCACCGGACGCGGCAGCTGGGGCGGTGGGACCGAACTGCCCGCATCCAACAGCTGCGGCTGCAAGGTCGGCAGCTCACTCGCGGTCGGCCGCTCCTTCAGCGGTTGTTGTGTCGCTGGTGGCTGCGGCGGAGTCTCCACCACCTGCAGCGGACGCGGGTCCTCCTGGCGCGAGCGCAGCATCAACGCTCCGAGCCCCGCCGCTGACAGCAGCAGGAGCGCAGCGGCGCCCGCCCAAACCGCAGCTGACGGCGGCTTGCCGCTCGGCCGCGCGGCCACGCTGCGCGAGAGCGGCGGCGGCGTCTGGTCCAGGCCCGAGCCTCGACCGGAGCGCGCGTAGCGCCGTGACTCGCCGTCCGCGGCTTGCGTGGCGAGCCAGGCTTCGCCGCCCTCCGGCTGCAGGATCGGCCCGTACATGAGCTGCGTGCGCGCGCTCGCGAACGGCAGGAGCGCGCGCGCGAGGCTGATCGCATCCTGAAAGCGGGCGGCAGGATCCTTTGCCATGCAGCGCAGCACCACCGCCTCGAAGCCGGCCGGAACATCCGGGCACAGCTCGCGCAGCGGCACCGGATCGGCGAGCATGATCTGGCCGATCACCTGCGCCAGCGCGCTGCCATTGAACGGCACGCGACCGACGGTGCAGTGGTAGAGGATCACGCCCGCCGAATACAGGTCGCTGCGCGCGTCCACGTCACGCGCGCTGCCCGCTTGCTCCGGCGACATGTAAAACGGCGTGCCAAGCACGCTGTGGTTGCCCGTGAGACCGAGCGACTGCGTCTCGCGCAGCTTCGAGATGCCGAAGTCGAGCAGCTTCGGCACCGTGCCGCCGTGCGCGTCACGCGCGAGGAAGATGTTGTCCGGCTTGAGATCGCGGTGCACGACACCCGCGCGGTGAGCCTCACCGAGCCCGAGCAGCGCGGGCAGCACCACGTCGACCGTCTCGTCGGCGCGCAACCGCCCGTGACGCAGGACGCGCGCGCGCAGGTCCTCGCCTTCCAGCAGTTCCATCGCGAGGTACGGCGTGTCACCAGCGATGCCGACGTCGTCGACGTCGACGACGTTGGGGTGGCGAACCGCCGCCGCGGCCTTCCCTTCGCGCACGAAGCGCGCACGCAGCTCCGGCTGGGCCGCGAGCTCCGAACGCAAGGTCTTGATCGCCACCTTCTTGCCAAGGGTGCGATGCACCGCAGAGTAGACGGTGCCCATGCCGCCTTCGCCCAGGAACGCGGTCAGCTCGTAGTTGCCCAACACCGTACCGACGGGAAGGTGACCCCTGGAATCCATGTTCTGCAGCGAAAGCCGGTAGCTTGACACAGCCTGGCGGTGGTCACCAACGCGATTTCCAACCTCACCAAAGCTGACGGTTTCACGCCTAAAATGCGCGGTTAGATTGGGGCTCGCGTACTGTCCCGGTATCTTGTGCCGGATGGCGGACTGCGCTAGGTCCGCGCGTCGGATTGCACACGCGGGAGCTCGTCCATGCTGCGCCATTTGTTCTGCTTCAGCTGCTTGTGGCTCGCGCTGCTCGGCAGCTCACGGCTGCAAGCCCAGGCGCGCAGCGCGGATGACAAGGCCGCAGCGGACGCGCTGTTCGACGAGGCGCGACGCCTGATCCAGAAGCAAGACTACGCTCCGGCTTGCGAGAAGCTCGAGGCGAGCCACAAGCTCGATCCTGCCGTCGGCACATTGCTCAACCTCGCCGACTGCTACGAGAAGCTCGGCCGCACGGCGAGCGCGTGGGCCACGTTCCGTGACACCGGCGCGCTGGCGCGCAAGACGGGCTCCGCGGATCGCGAGCGCATCGCGCGCGAGCGCGCACAGAGCCTCGAGGGTCGGCTGTCGTATCTGACGATCGTTGCCTGGAAGGGCCAGGAGGTCTCGATCAAGCGGGATGGCGTGGCGCTCGATCCTGCCGTGCTCGGCACCGCGATCCCGGTGGATCCAGGGACGCACGAGATCTCCGCGGGCGCGCCCGGCAAGCGCACCTGGCGCACGCAGGTCGAGGTGCGCGGCGACGCGGATCGCGTCTCGGTGTCGGTGCCGATCCTCGGGGACGAGCCGCCGCCAGAGGCCGCCGCACCCCCGCAGCTCACAGCGGCAGACGCCGAGTCCACGCCCGTGCGTCCCGCGCCCGCTGAGGAGCCCGGCAATCCCGGGGGCACGCAGCGCGCGCTCGCGATCGTCGCCGCGGCGCTCGGTGTCGCCGGCATCGCCACCGGCACCGTGTTCGGTCTCAAGGCCGCCTCGAACTGGAGCGACGCCAAGGGCCAGTGCCCGAGCGAGCGCTTCGCGTTTCCAGCGTGCCCCGAAAACGCCGTCCGGCTGAGCGACGAGGCGAGCCAGGCGGGCACCGTGTCCACCGTGAGCTTCATCGTCGGCGGTGCCGGCGTGGCCGCGGCCGCCGCATTGTGGCTGACGGCCCCGAGCTCGCCGCCCGAGACGCGGCTGTCATTCGCGCTCGCGCCGTTCGCCGTCGACCTGCGTGGGAGGTTCTGATGCGCAGCTCATCCGTGACGCGAGCGAGGCTCGCGCAGTGCGCGCTGAGCTTTCTGTGCGGCTGCAACAGCATCCTCGGCATCGAGGAGCTGAAGCCCGGGACGGAGCTCGACGCCGGCGGACCGCCGGCCGACGCGCAGACGGGCTCGAGTGAAGTGCAGCCGGAAGCTGGCCGCACCGCAGCTGGTAGCGGCGGTGCCGCTCCTGCCGCGCAGGGCGGCGCAGGTGGTCGCACGACTACCTCCATGAGTGGGGGCGCCGGCGCGCCCGCCGAGGCCGGCAAGCGCGCCGAGCCTGCAGCTGGTAGCGGCGGAAGCGCGGCGGGCACCAGCAGCAGCGCAAGCCGGGCGGGAGCCGGTGGTGGGACCGCGGCCATGGGCGAAGGCCCGGTACAGGGCCGCGTGATCGACTACCGGCGCAACCCCGTGCCGGACGTTCCCGTCCGCATCGGCGATCAGATGACCAAGACCGATGCCGAGGGCCGCTTCCGCTTCGACGCCGTGCCGGACACCTACGACGTCACGCTCAACATCCGCACGCTGGTCAACGGCAGCGCGAACTTGCGAGGCGCGTGGCAGGTGCAGGGCCTCACTCGCCGCGACCCCACGATCCAGGTGTACCGCGGCCTGCCGAGCGCGAGCGCCGAAGTGCACTTCCAGGTGAGCAACGTCAGCTTTCCGCTGCCGAGCACGCGCCACCTCGCGGTGACCTGGGCGAGCGGGCACGGCGAGCTGCAGACCGAGCTCTCGGGCGCCAACCTCACCACTTCGGCCTCGTGGGTCGGCGCGAGCACCTCGCCCGGCAACGCGCACGCGCTGCTCTACGACGTGACCGGCAGCCCTGAGGTACCGAGCGCGTACATCGCGCACGACACGCATCCCATCGCGCTGCAAAACGGCGCGAACGACGTGCCCATCGCGTTCGATCTCACGGCGCAGAGCATCGCCACGGATCTCGTGACCGGGACGTTGAACGGCTCGGGCGACAACCAGGTCCTGCACTTCTTCCTGCGCTTCAGCGACGACACGGCCATGCGGCTGCCCTCCCTGTTCCCGATGGGAGGCAGCTTCTCGTACCTCGTGCCCAAGCTGCCAGGCGCAAGCCTCACTCTGCTCTACGAGAACAGTAACAATGGGCGCAACCAGGGTCAGACCGCCGTGCACCTGGACAATGTGCTGCCCGGTCAGAACGGCCTCTCGCTCAGCTTGCCGCCCATTCCCACGCTGACCGCGCCCCCGCCCGGCAAGCAAAACGTGGATGGCAGCACCGAGTTCTCCTGGAGCGGCACGGCGAAGGTCTATCTGCTGTGCGCGGAATCGGTGAGCTTCTACGAGAACGCGTGCGTGTTGACGGGCAAGCCCAGCGCACGCCTGCCGGTCGCGCCCCTGAGCGACTACGTGCCGACCGCGGGAGAGGACTTCGGCTGGACCGTCGAGGTGCACGGCAACTACGCCAGCGTGGATGAGGCGAGCGGCGACGCCGGCTTCCTCAGCACCGCCTATCACATCAGCTCGCTGCCGGAGCGGCCGCGCGGCTCGGGCAGCTACGTCACGAGCGCAACCTGGGGCTTCACGACGGCGCCCTGACGCGGCTCACGACGGCGTCGCAGTGTGGATCGCGCGGATGCGCTCGCCGAGCGGCGGGTGCGTGTAGTGCACGAACACGTAGCTCGGGTGCGGGCTGAGGTTGCTCAGGCTGTCGCCGGCCAGGCGCTTCAGCCCGGACACCAGCGCGCCCGACAGTCCGGTGGTCTCCACCGCGTAGCGATCGGCCTCGAACTCGTTGCGGCGCGAGCGCGCGAGGCTCAGGAGCGACAGCGCGAGCGACACCGGCTCGTACAGCAGTGAGCAGAGCGCGAGCCCGACGTACACGCTCGGCTGCGTGACGAAGAACGCCGCGTACAGCTGCGGCAGCTGCAGCAGCAGCCCGAACACGAACAGCATGAGGCCGAGCTGCAAAATGCCGAGCAACATGCCGTTCGTCACGTGGCGCTTCTTGTAGTGCCCGACCTCGTGCGCCACGATCGCCGTGAGCTCGTCCGGGCTGCAGCGCTCGATCAGCGTGTCGTACAGGCCGATGCGGCGATTGCGTCCGAAGCCCGTGAAGAAGGCGTTGGCCTTCGTGGAGCGGCGCGAGCCGTCCACCACGAACAAGTTCGCGAGCGGGAAAGACACCGAGCGCGCGTACGCCAAGATGCGCTCGCGCAGCTCGCCTTCGGGCAGCGGCGTGAAGCGAATGAACAGCGGCATGAGCCAGGTCGGCGCCACGAACTGCAGCAGCAGCATGAGCACGGTGGCAGCGATCCAGGCGTACAGGAACGCCAGCTGACCCGCGCTCTCGAACAGCCACACGACGGCGGCCAGCACCGGCGCGCCGAGCACTACGCCGAGCGCGATGCCCTTCAAGGTGTCGCTGACGAACGTGCCGAGGGTCGTGCGGTTGAAGCCGAAGCGCTGCTCGAGCACGAACGTGTCGTAGATGCGGAACGGGAACAGGATGAGCGAGCGTCCGGCGAGGAGCGCGCCGATGTAGAGCAGCGCGCTCGGCACACTCGGCACGCCGAGCGAGCGCACGGCGCGATCCAGCAGCTCGAACCCGGACAGCGCCCAGAACGCGAGCAGCAGCGCGAGGTCACACACGCGCGCGCAAATCCCGAAGCGAGCGCGAGCACGCGCGTAGAGCTGGGCCTTCGCGTAGCGCTCGGGATCGTAGACGTCTGCCAGCTCGGCCGGCGCGGCCGTGCCCAGCGCGCGCAAGTTGAGGATCGAGACGGTGGTGGAGACGATGAACTCGGAGAGGATCGCACACAGGGCGATCAGGGTGGCCAGCGCAGGCGACATGCCTACAGCGTAGCGCCTGCTTCGGCAGTGCGACAACGGGCGGGATGGAGCGGGCTTCAGGCTTCGGGTTCAGACGAGAGTCAGAACCTGAAGCCCGTAGTCCGAAGCCCGTAGCCCGCTTCGCGGCGCGGCTCAGAAGCGCGAGGTCACGCCCACCGAGCCGGGGCCTACTTGGAGCGCTGTGCCCGTGGCTTCTGGCGCGCGTTCTTCGCTGCCGTTCATCAGCGCGACCACCAGGGTGGTGACACCGCAGGCCAGGGTCGCACCGAGCAGCACGTCGGTCACGAGCGCCTTGGTCTTCGCGCTGTCCGACAGCGACTTCAGCTCGCTTTCGGTCGTCGGGCGGTCGAGCGCCGAGCGGTACTTCGACGCGTCGTCCGCGGCCAGGTAGGCCATCACGCCCGCACCCACCGCGAGCGCGCCCGTGCCCACGCCGAGCGCGATCGTCGCCGCGTGGCTCTTGCCCTCTTCGTGCGACGTCGGCGCGAGCGCTGGCGCCGGAGCGGCCACCTCGACTGGCTTGGCTTCGAGCTTCAGCTCCACCACCACGGTCTCGCCGCCAGCAGCGTCGATCACTTTCGTCACGCGCCGGCCGTCGCGCGCGGCCGAGATGCGCCGCTGACCGGCGCTCACGCGCACCACGTCCGCGAGCGGCGCGTGCCCCACGGTCACGTCATCCACGAACAGCTCCGCGTCGGGCTCGTTCACGCTGATCACGAGCGACGCGATGCGCGCGCTCGCCTTGGCGATCTCGGTCTCGACTTCCTGGCGGCGCGCCGTGTCGATCTCGCTGCCACCCTGCTTCAGATAGGTGCGGAAGTAGCGCTCGGCCTCGGGGTAGTCGCGCAGCTCGCGCGCTACCTGACCCAGGTTGTACAAGAGGCGATAGTTGGGCGCCGCGGCGTACGCGCGCTTGAACTCGATCATGGCCGTGGTGAGATCACCGTCGCGGTACGAGTCCACGCCGAGCTTGAAGTGACTGCGCGCGGAGTCCACGTCCTCACTCGCAGCCGCTGCGGCTGGCTTACTCTGCGCGTGCAGCGGAGCGCTGCCGCCCCCGAGCAACGCCAAGATCAAGGCGACACGTGACAACTTCGACGACAAGCAAGCACTCATTGGTAAGGGTCCTCCGCATCAATCCGCATGGCGGGCGCTCGACGCCCAGGCCGCAAGTCCGTGCCCATCGCGGGCTCCGCCGGGCTCTCCGGCTTCTTTGCTTCGCTCGCGCTCGCGCTTGCGCTCGCCACGCTGGGCGACGCTGGCTCGGCCGCGCGTGGAGCTGCGGTCGGCGCGCGGCGTGCCACGGGCATGCGCGCACGCACGCGCGCAGCGCCCTCGGAAGGCGCACGCTCCAGCTCCGGCTCGGCCTGTTCCGCAGCCGCCGGCTGCGGGGCTCTGTCCGGCCCAGCCGCGGCGGCTTGCGCTGCGGGCTGGACGTGCCCGTCGGGCTTCAAGGTGTTGTTCAGCGAGCCGCTCGCCACCCCGGGGGCACTCGCAGCGGTGGCCGCCACGGGCGGCTGCACGGACGTGCGCGCATGCCACACGTAGCCGAGCGCACCCGCCAGGCTGAGTGCGCCGCCGATAGCTGCAGCGATCAGCGGGCGCTGGCTGGGACGCGGAGCAACGGCAGCCGGCGGCGGCGCCACAGGCAGCCGGCTCTGCGAGCCGAGCGGACGCATCGGCGTGATCTTCGAGACCTCGTAGTGGGCGCGGATCTTCGCGTCGTCGCTCTCGTGACTGACCTCGGCGAGCCCGGACAGGTCCGCGATCAAGGTCGCCTCGGCGGCGCTCTCCCCCGTGCGCATGAACGGCAGCGCCTCGACCATCGACTCGGTCGCACCGCCCTGTGTCATGGCGCGCTCGATCACCTGGTGCATCGACACGCGCTCGGCGGCGAACACCTCGCGCATCAGGCCGGCGAGCTCGGCGCTCTCCACCCGCTGACCGGTCAGCAGCAAGTAATCCTGCAGCTCGTGGCGGAACGCCTCTGCGCTCGTGAAGCGCTGCTCCGGATCCAGGGCGAGCGCCCGGTTGCAGATGTCCGCGAGCAGCGGCTCCGTGTCCGGCGCCACCTCGTGGATGCGTGGCTCGCGCCCGGCGAGGCGCGCCTTGAACGCCTCCGGCGTGGGCATGAGATCCGAGAAGCGCTGGCCGGAGATCGCCTCCCACAGCATCACGCCGACCGCGAACAGATCCGCACGCGCGTCCACCGGACGACCGGAAGCTTGCTCCGGTGCAGCGTACGCGAACTTCCCCTTGAACACGCCAGGCGTAGTCAAGGTGCTCGCGTTGCGCGCCTTCGCCACGCCGAAGTCCACCACCTTCACTTGACCGTGGTACGTGATGAACACGTTCTGCGGGCTGACGTCTCGGTGCACCACGTGCAGCGGGCTGCCATCGTAGTCGCGCAGCTCGTGCGCGTAGTGCAGGCCGAGCAGCATCTCGCAGAGCACGTGCACGTGCAGCCCGAGCGGCAGGCCACCGCGCGTGCGCAGGCGTTCGATGAGCGCCGAAAGCGGCTGACCATCGAGGTATTCCATCGCCAGGAAGTAGCGGCCCTGATCTTGGTCGGCCTCGAACGTCTGCACGACGTTCGGGTGATCGAGCCGCGCGGCGAGACGCGCCTCGTCGATGAACATCGCCACCGACATGTCCTTGGACAGCAGGTCCTGGCGCAACTCCTTGACCACGAGCAGCTTGCGGAACTCACCGAGGCCCGAAGCGAAGGCCAGGTACACGGTACCCATGCCGCCCTGTCCGAGCGTGGCGACCAAGCGATACTTGCCGAGCTGCCCGGGGTTACCCGTTTGCACTGTCATAGCTTTGGGTTGGCGATCCACTTTCTTCAAACGACTGCTATTCATAAGCCCTGCTAACGCGCGCTCCCCCACGCGGTCCTCAGAAGTACATGTCGATGAAAGTCACCGTGCTGGCGCGCACCGCCGCGTTGAACTCGCCCAGCAGCGGGCCGTCCTTGCCGTAGTAGGCGCTGAAGGTGACGTAACCCGGCATCACGTTGAGGAAGCCGCCGTCGGCTACATTGTTGTCCTTGTCGTAGACACTCGCGGTCACCTCGGCGTTCGGCACGTGGTTGACCAGATAGAATGCCGTAGAGCCGCCCTTGGCTTCCGTGAAGTGGACGCCTTCAGCCGGCATCCTCGTGCAGTCGAAGGCCTCGATCATCACGATGCCCTTCGTCTCGTCGAACGGCATGTTCGCGATCGCCGCGAGCCCTTCGACGGTCTTCGCCGACGCCACCTGCAGGTCGCGATCGCGCCGATCCTCGAGCACCGGCTTCGTGAGGTACGAGAGCGCGGGCAAGGTCACCTTGCTCTTCACCTCGAAGAAGCCCATGAAGCCGAACGGCAGGTCGAGCTCCACGAGGCCCGTGCCGTTCGTGTCTTCGTAGCGTGCGGACGGGTCGGCGCAGACCACGTCGTTGTTGCGACACGCCAGCACCACCAGCCCTTCGGGCGCCTTGCGCGTCACGAACTCCACGACCTGGAAGGTGTAGTGCACCGTCTCCGAGAGCGAGCCGCTCCCGTCGGCGCCGCACTGGAAGCGCTCCGGCACGTCGCTCTTCTTGTCGTCAGGCCCCGCGTCGGGCCCGCCGGTCTGGCTGCGCACGCACACGTTGTGCACGCACATATCGCCGAGGTCACGCGCCGTGCAGTCGGCGTCTGCGCTGCACTGCTTGCCGTCGACGTCGATTGCCACTGAACAACCGCCACTCGCGTTCAAGCCGAGGGCGAAAACCACTAAGCCAAAGAAACCCTGCCGCATGCCCGATCAACCCCTGCGCGAAACAGCGCGCCCTCAATTTTCTAACTGCACCTCCTCGTGTTGGCTAGGCGAACGGGCCTCATCGCTTGCAAATCGCTGGGAAAGCCTGCGCGCGCCACGCAGCTCGACCACAGCCGCGCATTCCGCAGCTGGTGGCGGCGGGCGCTCAGCGCGGCTCCGGCGCAGGAGCCCGCCGGTGCGCGCGTCTCACACACGCACACCAGCGCTCGCGCAGCGCCGCACCTCAGCCGCCGATGGCGGCGAGCGGCTCGAGGCGCGCGGCGTAGCGTGGGTCGCTGTCCGCGATGCAGCGCAGCATGGAGCGCGCGAAGGCCGCGCTGCAGCGCGCGTGCAGCTCGGAGAGCGCGGCCGCGTACTGCGCGAGCGAGGGCGCGGCGGAGTGGAAGCGGTACAGCTCACCGAGGGGCAGGCCGCGCGCCTCCATGAATGAGACACCGCGGTTCTTGACTGTGTCTGCCACGATCACGTGTGGCACTCGCGGCCAGCCGTGCCGGCAGCGTGTGCCCGTCGATGCAGACACGTGTGAGCTGGGCGACGTGAGCAGGCGCAACGCGGGCGTGGGACGCACGGCGTGCTCACGTCGGGATGACACGGCAGCCCATCGAGGCATTCCGGAGGCGCGCACGTCAAGCTTCGTTCTTGTTCGCAAGTCGTCGCGGGCCCGTGTCTCGCTCGTCGCACGACCGAGCCAGGATCCACACCGAGCGATGCTGACACGCAGCCAAGCCCAAGCGAGCCACGCGCGTGTGCTCTTCATCTGCGGCACACTCAACCAGACCACGCAGCTGCACGCGGTCGCGCAGCAGCTGGCGCAGCACCAGGCGCTTTTCACGCCCTTCTACGCGCAAGGTGTGGTGGCGTGGGCTGGCCGCTCCGGTCTGCTCGACCGCACCATCCTCGGAGAACCGCTGCGCGCGCGCTGCCTGGATATCTGAAAGCGCACAACGCCGATCGACCTCGAGGGGCGCGCCGGGCCGTACGATGTGGTTGTCACCTGCACCGACCTATTGATGCCGGACAACGTGCGCGCCCGGCCGCTCCTGGTCGTACAGGACTGGCATCCCCAACTGCGACGGCTGTGAGAGCTTCCGGGACAACGCGTTCCCGGAGCGAGGCTACGTGCTCGTGTACCTCCGACCTGCGCGAGACGTTCCGCAGGGATGACCGCGAGCGCTTCCTCGTCGATGCGCTGCGCATCGCGCGCGGCCGTCCGCTGCACTTCAGGTTCCACCCGAACGAAGATCAAGCGCGCGCTCGGCGCTAGGTGCTCACCTACTGTCCACGCGCCCGCATCCACGAGCACGGACGCTACCTGCGCCACGTGCGTACAAGAGCTGATCGCGAATTGCTCCATGCTGATCACGCAAGTCTCGAGCGTCACGTTCGTGGGCCTCGCGCTCGGCAAGGAGGTCCACTCCGGCCTCGACCTGCCGCAGCTACGCCGCCTCTTGCCCCTGCAGAACGCATGCGTGCAGCGCGTGCGCGCGGCCAAACACGCGCAACGCGTGGTCGTCGCCACCACCACGGACGCTGACGACGAGACCGTCGTGCGGCTGTGCGCTCGGCCAGGTCCAGTGTCATCGCGGTCAACGCAGGACTGTCTGGATTGCCACCTGCAGGTCGGGCATCGCGACGCACGCGAGCGCGTTCGCCAAGATCCCCTCGAGCCGCAGGAGCTGCGCGAGCTGGTCGCATCCATCCACGAGGTGGAGTCGGCGCTCGGCGATGGCGTGAAGCGCCGCTACCCGAACGAGCTGCCCGCGCTGCGAAGCTACGCCGCGTGCCGGGCTGAGCCCGCGCTTTCAGTTGACTGCATGCGCGGGCGCGGCAGGTGGCGTTGCCGCTGCTGGCGGCGCCTCGAGTGCAGCCTGTGGCGGCGGCGGCGCCGAGCGCTTCAGCTCGTAGATGCGATACGACTCGTCGTACATCAGCGCGGGCTGACCGCGGTACAACAGCTTGAGCTCGTAGCCCGGAGGGACGAGCGAGGGATTGTCGTAGTTCAGGAGCAAGAGCACGCGGTCGGTGCGCGTCAGGAGCTCCACCGCCATCGACATGATCAACATCGGGTTCGGGGGCTGGCGGCGGTTGTGCTCCAGGACCACCTGGTGTGTCTCACCCGTCTCCTGGAACAGGAACGGCGTGTCCAACATGATCGCGATCGGCGAGCTGGCGTGATCGGTCGAGCCGATGATCGCCACGTGCTGCAGGTTGTTGTCGCGGAGGAACTTCGCCGCGTGCTGCGCGTCCGAGAACACCACATTGTGATCGGTACGCATGGCCGCGACGCCCGTGGCGATCTGCACGCACAGGGTCGCGCCGAGCAGGCCGTACGCCAGGTACGCGCGCGCACGGCCGCGCCGCTCCACCTCGTGCAGCCACAGGCAAGCGAGCAGAAGGATGAAGTAGTGACCGCGATGGCGCAGCGCTGCAGGATAGATGCCGTGCTGCACGGCCATCATCGCGAACACGCCCAGCGCGTACGCACCCGCCAGCACGGGCACCTTGCGCAGCGACCACAACCAGCCGAGGAAATACGCGAAGCCGAACGCCGCGATCCAGCCGGGCGCGAGCCCCCACGTGCTGCCGAGATAGTCAATGAACAGCCAGTTCCACTCCGTGAGGTTGTGAAACGGCAACATCGCGCCCCAGTAGTTCGCGAAGTCGGTCTTCAGCGTCTCGAACGAGAAGTCGAACGACCAGCCCGGCGCGTACATGGAGTCGCCGGGCGGAATGGTGGTCAGCGCCGTCAGCGCGAGCCCGGCGCCGAACACGAGGAGGCCAGCAGCCCAACCGAGCGGCAGCGCGATGCGCCCGCGATCGTCCCGCGCGTCGGGCGCGATCCAGCGCACGTCGTGCGTGAACAGAAAGAGCGCCAGCATGCCCGCGATCAACGTGCCGTACAGGCTGGTCGCCGCGATCAGGAAGAGCACGAAGCCCGACGCCACGTAGCGGATGCGCAGCGGGTGATAGAGCGCGCAGAACACGAAGACGAGCAGCATGCCGAGCGTGTAGCTGCGCGACAGCACGCCGTACTCGTACAGCAGGTAGTAAGAGCCGAGCAGCGCCACGCGCAGCAAGCGCGGCACGCGCGCGTAGCGCAGCCACACGTAGCCGGCGAGCGTCGCGACCGCGGTGGACACCACCGGCAAGCTGATCCAGTCGCGATGCACGCGCGACGCGAGGTGCAGCAGCAGGTACCACATGAACGGGTGGCCCTCGTAGCGGCGCTCGCCCGTCAGCAGATCGAACAAGCCCGAAGCGGAGCGGCCCACGCCGTAACAATGCAGCTCATCCTTCCACAGCTCGTGGTCCCTGTGACCAAAGACTTGCGCCGCGCCGAACGCCGCAGTCATGAGCAGCGCGAACCACGGACCGCGCTCGGTCTGAGCCCACAGCGCGCGCCGCAAAACGAGGAGCATACGCATTCAGTACACCGCCACCCGGCGCAGGTGCAGCGTGCTGCGCCTGTCGACAATGAGCCGCACGTAGCGAGCTTTGCGCGTCGCGAAGCGTGCGGTGAAGCTCTCGAACAGGGCCCGCCGATACGCCACGCGCACGAAGGTCACGTTGTCCAGGCTCAGCTCGATGCGGAGAGGCACCGCGCGCTCGCGACAACAGTTCACGCGATTGTCGACCTTCACGGCGTGCACGTCGTGGACCTTGCCCAGATCGACCACGACCCAGGGATAAGGCTCGTCGTTGGTGTGGAAGCGCCCGTCGAGCGGCGCGTCGCCGATCATCGCGCCGGCGAGCGGGAACGGGCCCCAGGCGCTGCTCGCGCTCCAGCCCTTGCCCTCGGCCAGATCGGGCGCGAGCCACGACGACGCCAAGAAGCCCGCGCCCAACAGCGCGCACAGGCCCACGAGCAGCGCGGCGGCACGGGGATGTCGCGCGGCGAGCGCCCGCAGACCATGCCGCGCGAGCTCTGCTCGCAGCTGCTCGCGGGCGAGCAGGCGCGCAGCGTCGGCGCCGGACGTCGCCGCGGGCGCGGGCGCCACAGGCGCACCCAACACGCGCAGCCCACGGCGGTACAGACGCGCGGCGCGAGCTGCCGCGGTGGAGCCGCCGAGAGCGGCAACGCCCTGGCCCCAGCGATACAAGCGCCGCGCGCGCAACACCCGTCCCGCGACGCGCAGCGACCACGTTCCGTGCGCGCTGGCCGAGCCGCTGCCTGCCATGGAGGCAGGTGGAGGTGAAGCTGAGTGCGGAGCAGTGGACACGGCGGCGAGCGTATGTTTCGCGAACAGATGACGACCGGCGCGAGGGCGCTGAGCCAAGCGTACGGCGGCTCAGGGCTCAGGTACACAAGCCGGGCACGTCCTGATCATAGCGCACCTTCTCGGCGAAGTGGCTTGCTGTCGTCAACTCGTTTCCGTAGACCCAGGCCAGGCGAGCGAACGCACTTGTCAAACTGGAGCCGTCAGCTCGGGAAAGCGCCGCACCAGCATGGCACGCAGATCATGGACGCCGTGCTCGCGCAGCTGCTGCTCGGCCAGCGCGCACAGCTGCCGGCCTTCGTCGTCCGCCAGGGTGCGACCGAGCGCCCAGCGCGCCAGGGAGGCGTCGGGACCGATGCCCGCAGCCTCGAACCCCGCGACGGCCGCCCGCAGGTGTTGCAACGCCTGCTCGGTCTGACCGCGCAGACCCGCGAGCCGCGCGCGCAGCAGCAAGGCCGCGGGCTGCGCCAGTTGCGTGAGCGGACAGTCGTCGAGCGCGCGCAGGTCGTCCTGCACCAGCGGCTCGACGTCTCGCCGCTTCGCGCGGGTCACGGCCTCGTTCAACAGCATGCGCGCATGCTCCGAGTGCGAGAGCAGCGCGAGATACGCGCTTTTGTGAACGAAGGAGCTGCGATACCGCGCCCACCACGCATCCACCACATGGTGCGCCCACTCGAAATCGGAGGTCGCGCTCGCCGCCGACATGACCGAGCACATGTGCAGCACGTGCAGCATGCCGAAGCGCTGCGGCAGCCAGGCGCGCTGCTGATCGAGGCGCGCGCGCGACAGCCGCGGCTGGCCGCGCAGCTGTTCGGCCAGGGTCTGATGCAGGCTCAGGTGCAAGAGCATGCTGTGGTTGTCGGTGCTGCGTGCGCGCTCCACACAAGCCTCGAGCTCGCTCGTGAAGCGCGCGTATTGTCCGAGCGAGGCCAGCGCCCCGATGCGAACCGTGTTGGCGGTGAACACGTGGTAATACTCGCCTTGCTCGTCGCCGCGCGTGTCCTCGCTGTACAGGCGCTCGGCCTCCGCGGCCGGAGGAAGCGCGCGCTGCGGCTGGCCGAGCAGGTACGCGCAGACCGCGCGCGACACGTGCAGGTAGCGCAGCAGGCGCACGCGCCCGAGCGGCCGGCACAACGTCTCGGCCTGGCTCAGCAGCTGATCGCTGCGGCGCGCCGCCCGCTCGGAGCCGGACACGCACGCGACGGTCGCCGCCAGGCAATAGGCGCGCGTGAGGCTCGCGGCGTCACCGGCCGACAGGGCCAGGCGCATGCAACGGGCCTGAAACAACGCGGCCCGCAGCGAGTCGTACACCATGGAATCGACGGTCAACGTCGCGAACAAGTCCACGCGCTCGCGTAGCTCGTTCGGCACCTCGGCCTCGACCTTCGGGCTGTGGCGCCCGCCGCGCAACAGGAGCAGGCTGCGCTCCCAGGCGAGCGCCGCGACGAGGCCGCCCTCGCTCTCGGGCACCGCCGCGTCCTGTGCACGCAGCACCTTGTCGACGAGCTTCTCGCCGCGCACGAACTGTCCGCTGCGCAGCAGGTGCAACGCGGCCATGCGCTCGAGCCCGAGCGCCTGCTCGCCCTCGGCGCGCGCGGCGGCTTGCAGGTAGGCCTCGGCCGCCTGGGTACCGCGCCGGCAACGCGCGAGCGCCAGCGCGAGCTTGTAGTAGAGCTCGCCGCTCACAGCTGCGGGCTCGGTCAGCTCCAGGCACTTCTGATACAGCTCGGCCGCGCGCTCGAAGGCCAGCGTGGAGCTCGCGCGCTCCGCAGCGATCAGGCCGTAGCGCAGCGCGGGCACGCGCTGGCCCGCGCCGAGCGCGAGCGTGTGCAGCCAGTCGGCATCGAGGTTCCCGCTCACCTCCAGCTCGCGCAGCAGGCGATCGTACACGCGCTCGCGCGCCTGAGCGTCGAGCGCTGCGTGCACGCCCTCGCGCACACGATCGTGGTAGACCTCGAGGCGCCGCTCGCCTGCGACCTCGCGCGTGCGGATCAGGCGCACGGACTTGAGCGCATGCAGATGCGCGCTGCCGTCGCGCTGCACGCCCGCCGCGCGCAGCGCCGTCTGCGTCGCGAGCGGTCGCCCGGCCACGGCCAGCACGTTCAAGATCGCGCGGGCCTCCGCGCTCACGAGCGCCGTGCTGCGCGTGACGAGCTCCTCCATGGACAGCGCGCGCAGCTCTGGCTCGGGTCCCTCCAGCTGGCTCTGGGCGAGCGCGATCAGCTGCGAAGCCAAAAACGGGTTGCCGCGCGACTCCTGCACGATGCGCGCGATCAGCGCGGGCTGCGCGCGACCGGCGCCACCGACCGACAGGCGCTGCTCGCACAGCTGCCGCATCTCCTCGTCAGGCAGCGGCGAGAGCTCGAGCACCTCCTGCGCCGCCGACAGCGACGAGCGCGTGCCCGGACCATCGAGCAGCACGCGCAAGCACGAGCTCGTGTGCAGCTCCTCACTGCGGTAGCTGAAGATGAGCAAGATGGGTGCGCTGCGCAGGTGCGGCAACCAGCTCTCGAGCACGCTCGCGCTGTCGAGGTCGCCCCACTGCAGGTCGTCGATCCACAGGATCAAGGTGCGGCGCGCCGACAAGCGCAGAAGCAGCTCGCGCAATGCCTGCTCCGCGCGCGTGCGCGCCTGCGGTGCCGGCAGGTGCGGCTTGGCCACGGTCAGCAGGCGCTGCACCGCGCGCAACCGATCGAGCGCGGGGAAGAGCTGCGCGAGCTCGGCCACGTCCGCGGGCAACAAATGCGCGACGTCGATGTCGTCGAGCTGCGACAGGTGCCGCACCAGCGCGTCGATCAGTCCGTCGAGCGCCTTGAACGGCATGGCCTCGCGCTCGTAGCAGCGGCTGCGCAGAAAGAGCGGCTGACTGAAGCCGAGGCCGAGCGGCTCCACGGCCAACTGCTCGAGGAAGTTCTCGACGAGCGCGGTCTTGCCCGCACCCGAGGCGCCGCGCACGTGCACCACCACGGGCTCGCCGCCGTGAGCGACCTCGAGCGCCTCTCTCAGCTGCGACAGCTCGCGCTCGCGCCCGAACAGCCGGCGCTCGCCGGGACGGCTCTGAGACTCCGTGCGCAGCGAGAAGTCCGTGACGACCGAGCGCATGTCGAGCTGCAAGCTCGGAGGCTCGAACTGCCCGAGGACCGAGAGCACCTCCTGGCCGCGCGGCCGCGCCGCCGGATCGCGTGCCAGAAGGCGCATGCACAGCTGGCTAAGGCGCTTCGGCAGGCGCACGTCGAGCCGATCGAGCGGCACCGGATCGCTCTCGAGCTTGCGGCGGAGTAGCTCGTTTGCGTTCCTGCCGTCGATCGGCAGCCGGCCGCTCATCACCTGGTACAGCATCACGCCGACCGCGTACCAGTCGGAGACCTCGCTCAGCTTGTGGCCGAGCGCTTGCTCCGGAGGCATGTACGCCGGCGTGCCGGAGACGGTTCCGTCCTGCGTCACCAGCAGATCGCTGTCGTCCACGTCGCGCGCGAGGCCGAAGTCCAGGGTCACCACGCGCTCGCCCGCCACGAGCACGTTGCTCGGCTTCAGATCGCGATGCAGCAGCTTCGCCTGGTGCAGCGCGTGCACGCCGCAGGCGAGCTGATGGAACGCGTCGAGCACGCGCTCCACGACCGGCCCGCGCGCGCTGCCGTGGCCCGTCGCCAGCGGATCCTCCTGCACGCCGAGGTGCTTCAGGAGATCGATCCCCTCCACGTATTCCATGGTCAGGAACCAGGCATCCGAGCTCCGCCCCAGGTCGTAGAGCTTGACCAGGTTGCGGTGGTGCATGTTCGTGAGCGAGCGAAACTCGCGCTTCAGCCGCAGCACGCTCTTGTTGTCGATGCGCTGGAGCTTCTTGAGCGCGACCTGCTCGCCGGTCTCGCGATCGATCGCGAGGTACACGGCGCCCGTGTTGCCCGTGCCGAGCAGACGGCCGAGCTCATAGCGCGCGCCGTCGGACTCCAACTCGGAGGGAAACAAGCTCGAGCTCACCGTACTGCCGCTCCGACTTCCTAAGCCAATCGCGCCGGGCGTACGCACGGCGACGAGATGATGCTAGCAGCCTACGGCTCGAAGTGGCTACGCGACGCTTGGCTACAGCTTGGCAGGCTGAGGGCTCGACGCTCACAGCGGCAGACATCCCTGCGCGCTTCGCGGTTGCGGCGCGCCGTGCGTCCGTGGCACACACGCGGCTCTCAGCATGCCCAGCCCCCAGAGCCCAGAAGTCGTCGTCGGTGAGCAGCCCCTCAGCTGCGCCATGGTCGAGCGCGTCGCCTGCGAGCGAGCGCCCGTGCGTCTGTCTCGCGAGCCTGCCTTTCGCGCGCGCCTCGAGCGCGGCGCGGCCGTCATCGCGCGGCGCCTGGAAGAGGGTGTTCCCACGTACGGCGTCAACACCGGCTTCGGCGCCTCGGTCCGAAACGCCGTACCGGTGGAGGCTGCGCTCAGCCTGGCGCAAAATCTGCCGCGTTATCACGGCTGTGGCGTGGGGCCCATGCTGTCGCACGAGGCGAGCCGCGCCGTGCTGCTGGTGCGCGCGAGCTCGCTCGCCGCGGGCTATTCCGGAGTGCGACCCGTGCTCATCGAGCGCCTGCTCGAGCTGCTCGCGCACGACATCGTGCCGCTCATCCCGGCGCGCGGCTCGGTGGGCGCGAGCGGCGACCTGACGCCGCTGTCCTACGTGGCTGCGCTCCTGACCGGCGAGCGCCAGGCGCACGTCGGCGCGACCGACCAGGTGCTCGACGCGCGCGCGGCGCTTTCGAGCGCGGGGCTCGCGCCGCTCACCTTGCTGCCGAAGGAGAGCCTCGCGATCATGAACGGCACGTCAGTGATGGGCGCGCTCGCCTCGCTCGCATGCGAGCGCGCGGCGCGCCTGGCCGAGACGGCGTGTGCGCTCACCGCGTTGTGCCTGGACGCGATGGCGGGCCAGCGCAAGCACTTCGATGCGCGCCTGTTTCAGGCAAAGGCGCACCCGGGGCAGGCGCACAGCGCGGCGCTCGTGCGCGCGTTTCTGAGCGAGCGCGAGGCTCCGCCGCCACAAGCTGCACGTATCCAGGAGCGCTACTCGTTGCGCTGCGCGCCGCACGTCATCGGCGTGCTCATGGACGTGCTGCCGTTCTGCAGGCAGGTGCTCGAGACCGAGATCAACGGCGCGAGCGACAACCCCTTGATCGATCCGGACACGGGCGACGTGCTGCACGGAGGCAACTTCTACGGCGGCCACGTGGCGCTCGTCGCCGACACCTTGAAGTCTGCGGTGGCGAACGTCGCCGATCTGCTGGAGCGGCAGCTGATCCTGCTGAACGCGCCCGAGACGAACCACGGCTTGCCCGAGAACCTGGTGGCCGTGCAGGGGGCGGAGCGCTTCGCGCACCACGGCTTCAAGGCCATGGAGATCACCGCGAGCGCGCTCACCGCCGAGGCGCTCAAGCTCAGCATGCCCGCCAGCGTGTTCAGCCGCAGCACCGAGGGACACAACCAGGACAAAGTCAGCATGGGCACGCTCGCGGTGCAGGACCTCACGCAGATCCTGGAGCTCACCGAGACGGTGGCTGCAGTGCACGCGATGGCCGCGGCGCAGGCGATGGAGCTGCGCGGCCTCGCCCACACCTCCGCAGCGCTGCGCGCAGTGCACGGCGCGATCCGCGAGCACGCCGCGTTTCTGCGAGAGGATCGCCCGCTCGATGCCGAGATCGTGCGCGTCACGGGCCTCGTGCGGCGCGGTCTCGGTCAGCTCGCCCGGCGCTGAGCGCGTACGCCCCGCGCTGAGCGCGCGCGCCAAGCCGTGCGGCACTTGTCTTGGCGCTGTCGCGCACGCGTCACGTGCGCGTGCCAAGAGCCAGCGCCATGGCCGACACGGTGCGTCCCAATCCTTCTGATCGCGTGATCGAGCAGTCGAACGCGTGGCACACGCGCGCGCTGCACCGCATCCCCGCCGGCACCCAGACCCTCGCGAAGGGCGCTGGGCAGTTCGTGCGCGGGGTCGCGCCCACGTTCCTGCGCCGCGGCAAGGGCGCGCGCGTGTGGGACGTCGAGGGCAACGAGTACCTCGACCGTGCATGGCCGTCGGTCCGCTGTCGCTCGGCTACACCGACCCGGACGTGGACGCCGCGATCCGCGAGCAGCTCGCGGACGGCATAACGTCCTCGCTCGTGCACCCGGTCGAGGTCGAGGTGGCGGGCCCTTGTCGCTGCACATCCCCGGCGCGGAGATGGTGCGCTTCAGCAAGACGGGAGCGGACGTGACGAGCGCGGCCGTGCGGCTCGCGCGCGCGTACACGGGGCGCAACAAGGTGCTGTGCTGCGCCTACCACGGCTGGCACGACTGGTACATCGCGGTCACCGATCGCGACCGCGGCGTGACGGAGGGCGTGCGCCAGCAGAGCTACACCTTCGAGTACAACAACCTCGACACCTTGCTCGACGCGATCGATGACGACACGGCCTGCGTGATCCTCGAGCCGGTCACGTTCGACGCGCCGCGTGCGGACTTCCTGCAGAAGCTGCGCGAGCTGTGCACGGCGCGCGGCGTGGTGCTGGTGTTCGACGAGATGTGGACGGGCTTCCGCATCGCGCTCGCCGGCGCGCAGGGCTACTTCGACGTGCAGGCAGACCTCGCCTGCTTCTCGAAGGCGATCGCGAACGGCATGCCGCTGTCGGCGACCCGCTCTTGCAGAAGAGCTTCGTGCAGCAAGAGCTCTCTCGCCGCGGCATCCTGTGGAACGGCTTCCACACGCGGCCGGCGCGCACGGGAGGCTGACATGGAACAGGAGCCCTTCGATCTCCACGGCAAAGTCGCCGAGGTCACGGGTGCGCTCGGTCTGCTCGGCAGGCAACACTGCGCGAGCCTCGCGCGCGCGGGCGCGCACGTGGTCGCACTCGATCTGGACGGCGCGGGCTGCGCGCGCTTCGCGGACGGACTGTCCGCAGCGGTTCTTCGAGTCGGCCGCGTATCCCACCAGCAAGGGCGCGCTCCTGGCGCTGACGCGCTTTCTCGCCACATACTGGGGCCCCGCGCAGGTGCGCGTGAACGCGTTGTGCCCGGGCGGCGTGCAAGTCGATCAGCCCGAGCACTTCGTGCGCGCTTACAGCGATCGCACCCCCCTTGCGCGCATGGCGCGCGCGGACGACTATCGAGGCGCCGTGGTGTTCCTCGTCAGCGATTCTGCGCGCTACATGACGGGCGCCACGTTGGTGGTCGACGGAGGCTTTACGGCATGGTGATGCGGCATGACTGACAGCTCGGGCGTGGCCGTGGTGGCGATCGACATGGGCTACGGTCACATGCGCCCGGCGCGGGCGCTGGCGCAGCGCTTCGGCGTCGAGGTGCTGCACGCGGACCGCCCGCCGCTCGCAGATGCGGAAGAGACCGCGCGCTGGGCTCGCCTGCGCAAGGTCTACGAGAACGTCTCGCGCATCTCCAGCTTGCCGTTCGTGGGCCTGCCGCTACGAGCGGCGCTCAACACGGCGACGCACATCCCGCCGCTCTACCCGTTTCGCGATCTCTCGGTGCCGAACCTCGGCGTGAAGCTGCTGGAGCGCTCCGGGCGCGAGAGCCTGGGCCGCAGCCTCGTCGCGTACCTGCAGGACAACGATCTCAGCTTGCTCACGACGTTCTATTCGCCGGCCGTGCTCGCGGATTACCACGGCTACGATCGCGTGTTCTGCGTGGTCACCGACTCGGACGTGAACCGCGTCTGGGCGCCGATCGAGCCGCGCACGAGCAAGGTGCACTACTTCGCCCCGAGCGGGCGCGTGGTGCGGCGCCTGCGCGCGTACGGCGTGCCGAAGGAACAGATCGAGCTCACCGGCTTTCCCCTGCCCCACTCGCTCGTGGGCGACGACGCGCACGCGCTGCGCCAGAACCTCGCTGCGCGCCTGGCGCGGCTCGACCCCACGAAGACCTTCCGGCGCCAGTACCAGAGCGACCTGGAGGCGCTGGGGCCGCTTCCAGAGGCCGATGGGCCTCCGCACCTGGTGTTCGCGGTGGGCGGCGCCGGCGCGCAGTCCGACCTGCCCGCGCGCTTTTTGCCGAGCCTGGCGCAGGCGCTGTTCGCGGGGGAGCTGCGCCTGACCCTGGTCGCGGGCAGCCGCGAAGACGTGCGCCGCCGCTTCGAGCAGCAGATCGAGAGCTTCCGGCTGGAGCGCTTGCTCGGCCAGAACCTCGAGGTGCTCTACGAGCCCGACACCGCGAATTACTTCGAGCGCTTCGAGGCGCTGCTCGCGCGCACGGACATCCTGTGGACCAAGCCGAGCGAGCTGGTCTTCTACGCGGGGCTCGGCCTGCCGCTCCTCCTGTCGGAGCCGGTCGGCATCCACGAGTCGTACAACCGTCGCTTCGCGCGCGAGAACGGCGCCGCGCTCAAGCAGCGCGACCCGAGCGTGATCGCCGACCGCCTGCGCGAGCTGCTGGAGGACGGCCACCTCGCGACGGCCGCGTGGGCGGGCTACCGGCGCATGCCGCACCGCGGCCTGTACGAGATCGAGAAACGCATCCGCGCCAGCTCGCAGCCGCAACCGGCCAAGCGCGCGGGCTGAACTGCCGCTGTCAGCTGCAAGCGCTCACGGCGCCGAGCGGGGCCTCCGCGGGCTCCAGCTGGCAGGCGGCCACACCCAGCGCGATCACGAGAATCATCAGCCATAGCTCTGCGCGCATGTCGTGGGCCTCCGCCTGCCCGCGCCGATTCGGCGCGAGGTCGGGCCCTCAGCTATCATTGCGGCCTGCGCCGCGCATTGCCATTGCAAGCCAAGCTGTGGCGGCTGCGGGTTCGCCTCCCCAATTTGCACGCGGGTACGCCAACTTGCTAACAAGCCCGCAGCGCGCCCGCGAAAGGGAAATCTCATGCTCTCAGTCCGGACACTCTCAGCTTGGCTCCGGCGGTCGACGGCCGTGCTCGTGCCGGCGCTGCTGCTCGCGCCGGCCTGCGGCTCGCGCGCCCGCCATCCGGGCCAGGTCCCGAGCTCTCCCCAGGCGGCCCTCGAGGCCCAGCTCCTCGGCCGCCGCAACAAGCTCAACAAACGCAGTTCTGACGGGGCCGTCCTGTACACGGCGGAGCTCCTCACGAGCAGCGGCGAAAACGTGCGGGTGCCCTATGACCTGCTGAAGCTCGAGTGCGAGAGCCACGGCGGGACGTTCGGGCCGATCGCCCCACCCGAGAAGAGCGCCGCCAGCCTGGCGGAGCCGACGGACGCGCCGGACGCCGTGGTCGACAGCCTGCGCGACGCCGACGGGCGCGGCCTGTTCGGCCAGCACCGCTGCCAGCTGGGCGCGGACGCCTGGCTCGCGCAGATCGAGCCTGTGTCGGTGAGCCCCGGCAAGCGAGGCGCCGTGCGCTTGCAGCTGTACGTGCGCGCCGATCCGGAGGAGGGCTACACACCAGGCGCGCCGCTCGGCCCAGGCTTGCCGCCGTTGGCTGCTGCGCGCGCTGCGCAGCCGTCCGCCTCGGGAGGAGCCCTGCCGCCACCAGCTGCAGGCGACGCCACTCCGCCGCCTGCAGCCGCACGCGCGCCCGTCTCGCCGCTCGATCAGCAGCCGCCGCGCCCCTCCGCGAGCGGCGAGCGCTTGCTGGCGGATCCCAAGCCGTTCCGCGTCGATCCGGGCGTGGACGCGCCTGAGATCCTGGCGAAGAAGCTGGGCCTGGATCTGGCGCAAGCCACACGTTGCGACGAGGCCGGACTGACGGCGTACTGCTGGGAACATCCTGGCAGCGAGGCGCTCGCGGCGCGCGCGGCGTTTGCGGACCTCGGCTCGGGCCCTGTGCTCGCCGAGCTCGGCGTGCGCTACCCCGCGCGCTCGTACGGCTGGCTCTCGCACATGTTCACGAACCTGTACGGCCCGAGTGACAGCGCGTCGGACGCGCAGACGAGCTGGAGCTGGCTGCACACCAGCATCGAGCTCACCCAGAGCGGCGACGAAGCGCGGGTGAACGTCGCGCACAAGCCGAGCCTCGATCGCGCGCGTCTACCGGCGGGCTCGCCGGGTCGTGAACAGCCGATCGCGGGCCGAATCGCCACACCCTGGCAGCTGCAGCTCGGCTACGAGCCTGCGCAGCAAGCCCAGCAGAAGCTCCAGGTCGCTGGCTTCAGCATCGCGCAAACCGGCTGCGATGACGGCGGCGCCCACGCACGCCCGGTGCTCACGCGCACGTGTCCGCTGCAAGGCGGAAAGATGGAAGGCCTAAAGGGCGCATGGGTCCGCATCGTCGACATCGGTGACGGTCGCCCCCGTCTCGCAGAGCTCGGCTACCACCTCGAAGCCCGCGTACGCGACACCACCCTACGCGACTTGAAAGACCAATACGGCGACCCAATCCCAAGCGACGGCAACTCCCAACAATGGTGGACAGGCTCAATAGGCATCACCTTGACCCCATCTGCAGACGGCTTTTCATTGCGCTACTATCACGGCCGCTTGCTGCAGATCTTCATCGCGGCGGATGTGAAGCGGCGGTCCGCCGATGCTGGCATGCAGCGCCAAGGGCTATGAGCCGAATAGCTTTGCGGTCCGCACTGCGGAAACACCGAAGCAGCGTGATCACTGAGCAAGCCTCAGCGCGAGATCGGCACGAACTGTCCCATCGGGTTGCCGCTCTGCGACTCGACATGCCAAGGTCACTAGGCGATGTTTACTGGTGGTTTCATGACTAGGCCAAACACGTTCACATGTCTTGCAGCAGGCGCGGCGCTGTTCACGGCCGCGTGCGCAAGCGACGACACCACGTCCCAACCATCGGACAGCGCTGTGGTCGAGTCCGACGCGGGTGCCGAGTGTGCTCCTGGAACTGAAGAGTTTCCCATCGGTGAAACGGCGGGACTGACCTCGTCGGATTCGAAGTCCGGCATGCAAGTCCGAATCGTCTGGGCCGACCACGCGCCGCCCATCAAAGAGCGCAACACCTGGACGATCGCAGTCACGAATTCCAGCGGCGCACCGGAGCCCAAGGCTGTCGTTTCGTGGGCTTGCGCGTGGATGCCTGCTCACCTGCACGGCACCACGCCGCAGTCAGTAGACCCCATGGGAGACGGCCGCTTCTCCTTGGTCAAGCAGAACATGGCGATGTACGGAGGCTGGCAGGTCAGGCTCTGGGTCAGTACCGATCCTGCAGCAGTGCCGTATGCGCCCGCCAACGGGTCCGGGGTGCGCAGCTCGGATGCATGCAGCCCACCCGATTCTCGGGTCGGAACCGCGAACATCGTTTTCAACGTGTGCGTGCCACGAAATCGCAGCGGCACCTGATCAGTTTCGATGTGAACTCATGCAGCGCAGACAACGTCTTCCATTCGTTTCCACGTACACGTGGCTGCTGTGCGGGCTAGTTCTGACGATCGGCTGTCAGAGCGATCCCGAGGAAAGTCCCGCGCTCACCCGCGAAGAGCTGTTGAATCCCGAGAGCTGCAAGGACTGCCACCCGAAGTATTACCGTGAGTGGTCCTCGAGCATGCACGCCTACGCGATGACCGATCCGGTGTTCATCGCCATGAACCGTCGTGGTCAGGAGGAGACAAACGGCACGCTCGGGCCGTTCTGTGTGCAGTGCCACGCGCCCATGGCCGTACGAGAAGGCGCGATCAAGGACTTCGCCGACCTGAGCCAAGTCCCGAAGCATCTGCAGGGCGTGACCTGCTACTTCTGTCACAACGCTGTCGACGTCGGTCCTGACCACTTCAACGCCAACATCAAGCTCGCGAACGACACGATCATGCGGGCGAATCTGCGCAATCCGGTGCAGCCGACGGCGCACGGCGTGCAGCGGTCAGAGTTTCACAACGCTGGAAGCATGAAGAGCTCCGAGTTGTGCGGAACCTGTCACGACGTGGTGGTTCCGAGTGGCGTGCATCTGGAACGAACGTTTTCGGAGTACCGCAAAAGCCTCGTCGCTCAGCCCGACTTGGACTTTCAGTCATGCCAGTCGTGCCACATGGACTCGACCTTTGAGCCCGAGCAAGTCGCGGTCTCGACCGGACGCGAGGGTCAGCTGGTGCCGCGACGAGATGCGCACGAACATCTCTGGGCCGCGGTCGATGTTCCTCTTACCGATGGCTTCCCCAACGCGGCCGCAATGCGCTCCGCCGTCGAGGCCTGCGAGCTAGAGAACAGCATCTCGTATTTCAATGCCGAGATGACCTCCCCCATCACGTTGAGCGTGCAGCTCGAAACTAACGCTGGACATAACCAGCCGAGCGGCGTTGCACACGATCGGCGGCTCTGGCTGGAGATCCGCGGCTACGACGCCAACGGCAAAGAAGTCTACACCGAGGGCGTCATCGCCGACGGCCAAGTCGAAGAACCACCCGGGCAATCCCACCCCTTCATGATGCGCGAGCGCATCCGCAACGCGAAGGGCGAAGAAGTCCACATGTTCTGGGAAGCGATGCCGCAGGCTGTTCCGAATCCAGCCGATAGTCTGCTGCTGCCTCCATCGACATTAGCCAACCTGAACGGCAATCCCAGACATACGCTCGAACGCAGCTTCCGCGTCTCGTCTGTCCCGCTTCCGGTCCGCTACGTGATGCAGCTTCGTATGAGGCCGATGGGCATCGACGTTCTGCTCGATCTCGTGAAGTCCGGACATTTGGATCCGGCCGTAGTCGCACGGATGCCGACGCTCACCGTGACGACCCGAGAGTTCCGCGCGGTTCCGAACAGCACGGAGTTGCTTCAGATCTCGCGCAGCGAGGCGGACTGCAGCACCTATCGCTGCATGCTGAACCCGCAAGCCCGCGAGTGCAGCGAGCGCTGATTCGCCGACAACACCGCTCGGTCTGAGCAGGCGCCCTCAGCGGGGGGCGCCTTGCTCTATCCAAAGACGCACAGCGCAGCGAACGCCAGCGGGAAGCTGAGCAGCGCCGAGGGGCATGCGCTTGCCAGGATCGTCGGTCTCGAGGCGTTGCATGAGCACGCTGCACTCGGCATCGCCCGGAATCACCGCGGGTCGATTGCCAGCACGCCCGAGCAGATAGTCATAAGCCGAGTCTCGGTCATACAGCCCGAGGCCGCCTTGTAAGCCCATCTGCCCGTGGCAAGCGTTGCCAACGCCAGCGCCACCGCAACGCGGCTCCAACAACTTGGAGTAAATCTCGCTGTACGTGGGATCGAGCGAAGGCTGGCAGCTCGCCGAAAGGGGCGCCAAACAAGCGTCAACGGCATCCTCCGAATCGCCGCCACAAGCGGCGAACGAGGCGCCCAATAACATGAGCCCGCCGACACTCGAGCTGATGACACCGTCCGAAGCTCGCGGGTACCTACGCAACAAACGCCACTCCATCACTGCTCCTAGAAGTGCGTTCAGCGTAGCACCCACAGGGTCGGCTTGTCATCCACCACCCGCGACGGTGGGCCTCGGCTATAAAGGTGCGGGGTGCACAACGACAGCGTCGTTCGCTGTTCGCAGCTTGAGCGACACGAGGAATAGCGCGACCAACGCGAAAACAACTCGCAGCGCAGTTGGCCGAAGAAGTTGACACCACATGACATGGTGTCGCGCGGATCTACCTTGAATGATGAGCAAAAAAGCATCTAGTAAAGTCACTTCACCGGCGTCAGCGGCGGACTCCGGTCGTAGTTGTCATCCCTACGAGCCAAGCGACCTACGTAACCTGAGCAGCGAGCTGCGTCGCTTGCTTGTCCGGCGTGCGATTCGCGTGGTGAGAACACAAGAAGACGCCGAGGACGTTGCGCACGCGGCAATCCTGCGAGCCCTAACGGAGCGCGCTCGCGGAAATCCAGCCCCACGCTCCTGGCTCGGCTGGCTTAACACGGTGACACGGCATGTCTCGCTCGACCACATGCGCAGAAGGTCAAGGACCGTGGCGACTACGCGTGTGGAGCACCTTACACACGTGGATGGGAATCAACATGAATATTGGCGCATGGTCTCTGACGAGCTGCTGCAGGAGGGGCTAGATACGCTTTCCAAACCACAACGCGTCGCGTTTGAAATGCACTTCATTGCCCGACTCGACTACCGCACGATAGCGGCTCGCACAGACGTCCCAGTAGGAACTGTCTCGGCGCGCATTGCGCGCGCGAGATCGCGACTGAAGCACTTCCTCCTCAAGCGCCTCATCAGGCAACGGACGGGCCGGCAACGTCAAAGTCGTCGGCACCCACGCCACTAGTGCCAAAAACTCAGTCTCAATATACGACTAACTGCAAGAATACGCACGATCGGCGTCATTTCAACTGAGCATGCAGACATTACAGGCGCGCCGGAAAGCCGCTAAAAGGCTACGCCCATGCAGTCCCGAGGTCGGCGCACCACCCCGCGCCCAACTTGCACAGGCAAGCCCCCAAGCAAACCAAACTGTTACATCCAACTCACGCAAACGCTCGCGCCGCCTTATAACGACTATCCACGCGTCGCTAGTCACTTGCACCGCCATTTCTGTGTCTATGCCCAAAGTTTCCAGGCGTCCGAGCGTTCCACTACCACGTTGCGCAGGAGATCTGCGCGAGGGCTAAAAGCTGTACTGGGCGGCACGAAGCCACTAACACTCGTGACGAACGACGGGCACGACCAAACAAACGCAATCTTTTCATCTGCGCATGGTCGACTCGTGAACCTACATTCTAGACGCAGACGCGTCCGACACGCGCAACCGCATTCCACATGTGTTGACAGACGCGTACGGCTCCGGCGTCGCCCGACGCCATCATCATTGACATCCTAGAATAGCTTTGTCGTTCCAAAACCCTGACATCCAGAACATCGACCACCAACAACACTAGGACAAGAGGTATCTATGCACACAAAACGACTGTCATTTACTGTAGGTGCTGCAGCTTGTTTTCTACTCTCGTACGCGGGAGAAGCGCACGCATGGTTGCGCATCTGCAATAACACCGACCACCCACACATTGTCACTTCCACATACTACAATTGGACTTGCGGAGAAGACAACGACACAGTTCAAGGCTGGGAGGACGTGCCCGCTCACACGTGCAAAACCCTTTTTAACTATAGCATGGCTAACGTACCGTTTAGGTACCGCATCGACCCTTATGACGGAATGCCTGGTGACGTACACCTGTCCACCGGCGATCGAAGCCGACCCGTCTACTACCTAGTTCAACGCCCAGGTTGGGGCAACTACAACTGCGACTCAAAGTTTGATGACGCGACATGTGAACACTATTCAGGACAGCGCTGCAACGGAATATACATGGGCGGAAAAGTGACAACAACCAGCGACGACTTCACTATCAACGTAGACTAGTACACCCGATCGCACCGCAAGTTCGGCTTCAGGCCGGCGCAAGTGGTTGCAGGCCATCAGCGTGTCTACCTTGGGGTGAGGCACGCTGTTGGCCTATGTCTTACAGCGGGAGCCGCTTGAAGTGATCCGCATCTTCTGATCTAACCCGGATGAGAGAAAAGAGAGAGGATGACGCGTGCTATCTCGAATGATCTCCGTGAGCGAATCGTTGCCCGGTCCTTGCAGGAAGGTGAGTCGTACGACTCGGTAGCGGAGCACTTCCAGGTCGGCCGCACGACGGTCAACCGCGTCGTGAATCGCTTTCGGCGGACCGGGAGTGTAGACCCGTCGCCGCGTGGCGGCGGCAACCCGCAGTGGATCAGCGCGGACAAGTTGCCTCGGTTGAGAGCGCTCGTCGCAGAGAAGCCAGACCGCACGGCGGAGGAACTGGCCAAGGAATGGTGTGCGATTCGGCGCCGCCCTTTCGCGCTCGAGCATGGGCGCGCGTTGGCGCGCGCGGGGCTGTCGATCAAAAAAAGTCGTTCAGCGCGTCCGAGCAAGAGCGCCCGGACGTCGAAACGCGTCGCCAAGCGTTCTGGGGCCAAGTCGCGCATCTCTCGCGCGGTCGCCTGATCTTCGTCGACGAGTCCGGCTGCAACACCGCCATGACACCGCGCTACGCGCGTGCTCCCATTGGCGAGCGAGCCCAGGCCTCCCGGCCTGTCAATCGCGGCAAGAACATCAGCATCGTCGGCGCGGTGCGGCTTCGCGGCGTGGTCTCGGTGCGCGCGTTCGAGGGCTCGATCAACGTGGCCAAGTTCCTCGACTTCCTCGAGCGCGATCTCCTGCCATACACGCGCTTCGGGGACGTGATCGTGATGGACAACCTCAGCGTCCATAGGGATCCGGTGGTGCTCGAGAGAATCGCCAACGCTGGCGTTCGCGTCCTGTTCCTGCCGCCGTACTCTCCCGAGTTCAACCCCATCGAGCTGTACTGGTCGAGCTTCAAGACCGCACTGCGGCGGCTCGAGGCTCGCAATCGCCAAGACCTTCTGGACGCCATCCGCGCGACAACCGCCGCGCTGCAACTGAGCTTCCGAGCCCTGTTTCGTCATGCGGCGTACGCGTGATCAACGCAACCGATCTTCGCTGTAGGACGCCAGCACGGTGGACGAGCAGTGCGAGTGAGGCTCGCTCAGCGGTCGCCGGGGGTGACTGCGATGGGGTCGCTGGCTGGGAAGCTTTCTTTCAGCGCTTCGTCGAGCTTGTCTTCCATGTGGTCGCGGTCGAGCGCTTCCTTCGACGGTGGGACTGGGGAGTCAGAGGCGTCGCTTGGGCGGGGTTGGGGTTGGGTGCGCTGGGTGGCGGTCGGGTCGGGTTGGGCGGTCATGAGCTTGTCCTGTTGCCAGGACCGTGCCTGGGCAACCGGCCCGGAGAGGCGGGCTGCGCGCTGCGCGTGCTGTGGCCGCGGATCACACCGGGGCGGCTTTGCGGCGGACAGGGTCTGTCTGCGCTGGAACCACGACTCATCGCATCACCCATGGCAGGCATAAGCCGGCCCGCTGGCCGCGAGATCACACGCCAAGTTCCGCTCGCGCACGTGCTTTGAGCGTTTGCAAGCGCGTGCGAAGTGGGTACATGAAGCCCCATGCCTGTGATCGCGACGCGCCGTGGACTGCTGCTTGGAAGCGCCGCGTGCTGCTTGCTGACGGGCTGCGATCGCGTCGGACGCCTGTTGGGGCGCACGCCGGACGAGCAGTTCCTGCTGGACGATGAGCTGCTGCGTGCGCCTCAGGCCCCCGCGGCCACGAGCTTCAGCGGTGAGCTGGAGGCGCGACGCTTCATGAGCTTCGCGGGTTGCGCCGATCAGGGCACGGAGCTGCGCTGGTTGGTGCTCTCCACGCAGGGCAAGCGTCTGCCGCTGCGCATCGTGTCGGACGCGACGTTGACCGCGCTGCGCCGCGGCGACGAGGGCGCGCTCGAGAACGACGCGCTGAACGGCGAGCCGCTGACACCGGACGACGCCTCGCGCCTCGGCCTCGAGGTCGGGCAACGCGTGCAGCTGCAGGGCGCCTACGCCGCGCTGCACTTCTCCGGGACCATGGCCATGATGCCCGTCTACGGCCTGTGCACCACGCGCATTCAAAAGGGCTGAGCGACCAGGGACAAAGCTCCCCGCGCTCTGCAAGCGCGAACAGGGAGCTGCGACAACAAGCCGCATGACCTGGCCGGTCACGCGCGCTAGCGTGTTTCTCCCGGCGGCCCGCGCCGCTTTCCACGGATGGAGTTAAAAAGCTGATGGCTTCGACACGCAGCGCAAAACGCAGCCTGAGCCTGCTCGTGGCCGGTCTGGTCGCGATGGGCTTCGGTTGCGACGACGACCACGCCGCCGATCATGCAGGCGACCACGGCGATCACGAGCACGCCGGCTCGGACGCACACAGCCACGCCGGCGCGGGCGGCGCGCACGATCACTCGAGCTCACTCGAGATGCCGATCGGCCCGCTGACCGGCGCGACGTGTCCGTCCACAGGCAGCACCTTGACCTACGAGAACTTCGCCAAGCAGTTCATCGCCGACTACTGCCTGGGCTGTCACAGCGAGAAGCTGACCGGCCCCGCGCGCATGGGCGCCCCCGAAGATCACAGCTTCGACACCTACGCCGACGTCGATCTGATGCACAAGCACATCGATCAGCTCGCGGGCTCGGGTCCGGACAGCACCAACACGCGCATGCCGCCCCCGACCGCACCGAAGAAGCCCAGCCTCGAAGAGCGGCAGAAGCTCAGTGAGTGGATCGCCTGCGGCAATCCGGAGAAGTAGAGAGAGCAGGCGCCGCCCGACACGGAGGTTGCGTCGGGCGGCGCAGGATCACCCCGCAGACTATTCTGCGGGATGCGGAGCGTGTAGCTCGGGCTGCGCCTTGGGATTCGCGCGCGGCCGCGAGCGTCGATCGAGCTTGTGCAGCTCGTAGTTGTGGGCATCGAACTTGCGCGTGCGCAGTCGATACTCGAAAGTGAAGCCCGGCCACAACGTGGTGTTCTTGCCGGCCTTGTTTCGATACCAGCTGACACAACCGCCCGTGGCCCACACAGTCTTGGACAGGCGCTCGACCAGCTTCTGATTGTAGGCGCGCTGCGCGCTCGGCTTCACTTCCACGGTGTCCGTGCCGTGCGCGCGCATCTGCTGCAAGCAATCGAGCACGTACTGATGCTGTGACTCGATCATGTAGACCATCGAGTTGTGTCCCAGGCCCGTGTTGGGTCCCACCAACAAAAACAAGTTGGGAAAGCCCGCGACGGCTGTGCCCTTGTACGCCTCAGCGCCCTCGCGCCAGGCCGCGTCGAGATCCAGTCCGTCGCGCCCGCGCACCTCGAACGGCGCCACGGCCTCGGCCGCCTGGAAGCCCGTCGCGAACACGATCGCATCCACTTCGTGGTGCTCACCATCTTGCGTGATGATGCCGCTCTCCGTGATCTCGCGGATCCCGGAGGTCACGAGCGACGCATGGGGCTTCTGCAGCGCCGCGTAGTAACTGTTCGAGATCAACATGCGCTTGCAGCCCACGCGATAGTTCGGCGTGAGCTTCGCGCGCAGCACGGGATCCTTCACCTGCTGCGCCAGGAACTTGCGCGCTTGCACCTCGGTGTTCGCGAGCATGCGATCCGACATGCCCGTGAAGCCGAGCGCGCGGCTCTCCATCAGCATGTAGATCCCGTTGCGCAGCATGCGCTGCAGCCACGGATGCCGCGCGAAGCGCTGCTGCGACTTCTCGTCGATCTTGAAGTTCGGCTTTGGCAGCACCCACGCCGGTGTGCGCTGAAACAGCGTCAGCTGTCCCACGCGATCCACGATGCCCGGCACGACCTGGATCGCGCTCGCGCCCGTGCCGATCACCGCCACGCGCTTGCCTTCGAGCGGATAGCCGTGATCCCAGCGCGCGGTGTGGAACGTCTTGCCCCGGAAGCGCTCGCGCCCCGGGATGTCCGGAAACGAAGGCTTGCTCAAGCCGCCGCCGCCCGAGATCAGCACGCGCGCACGGTACACCTTGCCGCTCCTGGCAGTGACCTGCCACTGCCCCGCGCGCTCGTCGAACACCGCCTTGACGACCTCGGTGTTGAACTCGATGTGCGGGCGCACACCGTACTTGTCCGCGCAGTGCTTCAGGTACTCGAGGATCTCGCGCTGCGGCGCGAACAGCCGCGACCAGCGCGGGTTCTGCTCGAACGAAAACGAATACAGGTGCGACGGCACGTCGCACGCCACGCCGGGATAGTGGTTGTCGCGCCACGTGCCACCCACCTCAGCCGCCTGCTCCAGCACGGTGAAGTTGGTCAGGCCCGCCTGCATGAGCCGGATGCTCATGCCCAGGCCGGAGAAGCCGGTGCCGATGATCAATACGTCTGTGTCCGTCACCATGTCCTACGTCTCCTCAGAGCTGCGACTACCGCTACACCATGCGCTTGAAGCCCCAGTCGATCAGGCGATCGCTGGCCACCGGTGCCAGGCGCTTCGCGATGTCGAGCAGGTGAGCCTCGGGCGCGATCAACACGCGCGCACGCCGGCCCGTGATGCCCTGCACGATCTGCCGCGCGGCCTCCTCTGGCGGCATCAGCTTGCGGAACATCTGGATCGTGCGCTTGTGACTCGCGAGCATCTTCTCGTCGCCGGTCACGCGGCTGGCAGCGGCGATGTTGGTGGCGATGCCACCCGGGTGCACCGTCGTGATGCCGACCTGCGTGCCCTGCAGCTCCGTGCGCAGGCTCTCCGTGAAGCCACGCACGGCGAACTTGCTCGCGCAATACGAGCTCTGCTGCGGCACGCCGGCCAGGCCGAACACGCTCGAGATGTTCACGATGTGGGCTTCGTCCGCGCGCAGCAGGTGCGGCAAGAAGAACTTACAGCCGTACACCACGCCCCAGAAGTTGATGCCCATCAGCCACTCGAAGTCCTCGAGCGAGTGATCCACGAACTTCGAGTTCACGGACACGCCGGCGTTGTTGATGAGGATGTGCACGCCGCCGTGCTCCTGCACCACCTCGGACGCGAACGCCTCGACGCCCGCGCGATCCGACACGTCGACGCGGTGCACGCTCACGCTACCGCCCTTCTCGCGCACCAGGCGCGCGGTCTCTTCCAGACCCGCCTCGTTGACGTCCGCGATCGCGACCCGGCAGCCCTTCTCGGCGAGCAACACGCTCGTCGCCCGGCCAATGCCGCTGCCTGCTCCAGTCACCACGGCCACGCGTCGATCCAGCTGCCTCATGTCTCGCTCCTCGTCTTCACGATCTTCACCGCAGGCTCCTCGGACAGCGGGCCCGCGCCCGCCGCCACGCGCTTCAGGCGCTCGATGCCGCCCAGGAACAGCTCCGCACAAAACCCTGTCGCGCCATCGACGTCCGGCGGATCAACGCTCGCCATCAACGCGCCGACCTCGAACGCGATCGCCGCCACGGCGGCGGGGACATATTGCAGCGGGATCGGCGGCAAGGTGCCGCGCGCGATCGCCGCTTCCAGATCCGCCCGCAGCTCTTCGATGCTGGTCGCGAAGCCGGTCTCGTCGATGCCGAGCGAGCGCAGCGTCGACACGTTGCGGCGCATGAGCTCGAACGTCGTCCGGTCGTGCGCAACGAACTCGAAGTACGCGCGGAAGCCGTAGTAGACCAGATCCTCGAGCGAGCGCGCTTCCATGCGCGCCTTGCGCGCGCGAGCGGCGGCCTCGCTGCTGGTCTCGGCCATCAGGGCCACCAGGACCGAGCGCTTGTCCGGGAAGTAGTTGTAAAACGTCCCTGGCGCGAGCTGGGTGCGCGCCACGATGTCGCGTATCGTGGCTGCGTCGTAGCCGAGCTCGACGAAGACCTTGCGCGCCGCGTCCAGGATCATGGCGCGGTTCTTGGCCTTGTTTTGCTCGCGCTTGCCGGAACTGTCGGGGTCTGAAGCCATAAACCTGACGTGTGCGTCAAGTTCTGGCGGATCGTGACGCAGGCGTCAAGTTCTTCTTTTTGCCAGCTGGGGCCGATTTGGGCATTTTCTGTCACTGCGCCGAGAACGCGCGGATGTGCGGGACTGGCCCAAATCGGCCGAGGTTCTGCCACTGACTTGAAGAATTCCGCGCAGATCCGGCCCGTCTAGCCATTGACCCCAAGTCGCCCCAACCGCACCGTAAACGGTGACGCCCACGTTCGCGCGGAGGCCGTATTGGTTTGCAGCTCACGGCCGCGCGAGCGCCTGTCAGGTGCGTCGAAGTCGGAGACGTAGATGCCGAAGGGCGATGGGATTGTTCTGTGGGCGAGCACGCGGCGCGCCCGGCACGCGAACGCGCTCATGTTGGGTGCGGCGTTATCGCTTTCAGCCTGTCAGGGCACACGCGCACCGCTCGCGTTGCTGCTACCGGACGCGAGCGTGCGCGACGCGGGCGACGCGCCTGCCGCTGACAGCGGCAAGCCGCTCCAGCTCGACGCTGGTGGCGGCATCATCCCGTACGACGGCTCCCAGTCACAGCCGGACAGGCTGCGGCTGAGCCCCGACAACGGCCGGCTCACGATCGGCCTCGACCCACTCGAGACTCTGCAGCTGACGGCGACAGTGAACGACTCCGGCGCCGCTGCGAGCGGCGTGCGCTGGAGCGCAGAGCCCAAGGACCTCGGCAGCATCGACCCCACGACCGGTGTGTTCACGCCGAGCGGCGTGGCGGGTGTGGTCACCATCACCGCCACAGCCAAGTCGCTGTACGCCAAGACCACGATCGACATCCGCGTGGCGGCAGCACAAGAAGGTGACCCCGAGGCCGGCAAGACTCCGGCGGGCGCAGGCGGCATCGGTGGCGTCGGCGGTGAAGGCGGCGGCGAGAAGCTGATGGACAGCGCGCTGCGCGCCGCCCTCGACAAGCAGCCGCAAACCGACGCTGCGCTCAGCTGGCTCTATCCCTACGACGGCACGGTCTGGCCTCGCGGTCTACCCGCACCGCTGCTGCAGTGGCGCTCCACCGCGCACCCTGCCCTCGCCGTGCGCGTGCACATCGAGGTCGACAGCAGCTTCACGTACGACGGCTACTTCGCGCCGCCGCG